>Ga0070741_10006909_pt1 | contig 23962 bp, 17 predicted proteins | sample Coa_R1_4_FD_66440 | JGI IMG/M metagenome (GOLD analysis project Ga0070741, IMG submission 66440) | Surface soil microbial communities from Centralia Pennsylvania, which are recovering from an underground coalmine fire - Coalmine... | ecosystem: Environmental > Terrestrial > Soil > Unclassified ...
CTCGAGGATGTGGTCCTTCGAGTAGGCGTCCTCGATGCGGAAGGCGAGGATGGCCTCGCGGATCTTGCGGGCGAGCGTGGCCTGGTTCGACAGCAGGAAGTTCTTGGCGACCTGCTGGGTGATGCCCGACGCGCCCTCCATGCGCCGGCCGGGATTGGCGATGTTGGCCAACACCGCGCGCGCGACGCCCAGGATGTCGACGCCGGGATGGCTGTAGAAGCGCTGGTCCTCGGCCGCCACGAAGGCTTCCTTGACGCGTTGCGGGATGGCGGCGGCGGGCACGAACACGCGCTTTTCGCGCGCAAACTCGGCGAGCAGGCGGCCGTCGCTGGCATAGAGCCGGGACACGATGGGCGGCTGGTAGTCGGCGAGCTGCTTATGGTCGGGCAGGCCGTGGCTGAAATGCCAGAACAGGCCCGCCACGGTGCCGATGCCGACGATGAGGCAGGCCGTGGCGAAGGCCAGGGCGATCTTGAACAGTTTCACCACGCCATCCTTTTTAGCAAAGGATGGGCGGGAGTTATGCCTTTCTTGTGGCCGCCATGGGGGCAAAATAAGCGTCGACCGAGGCCCGGAGCGCCCGCGCCAGCGCCATCTGATGCTGGTAGACGGTGAGCAATTTCTCGTCCTGGACGTTGGAAAGATAGCCGAGCTCGACCAGCGCCGCCGGGATGTCGGGCGAGGTCAGGACGGCGAAGCCCGCCTCGCGGTGGGTGCGCGGCAGCAGCCGCACGCCGTTGCGGCCGAACGTCGAGACGATGGTATTGGCGAAGCGGTTGGACGAATTGACGGTCCCGCGCTGCGTCATCGACACCAGCGTTTGCGCCACGGTACCGCTGACGGCGGCACTGGTGATGCCGCCATTCTCGCGCTGCGCCAGCGCCGCCGCCTCGCGATCGGACGCCTCTTCTGACAGTGTATAGACCGAGGCGCCGCGCACGCCGGGATCGGGATGCGAATCGGCGTGGATGCTGAGGAACAGATCGGCCTTGGCCTGCTCGGCCAGCGCCACCCGCTCGCGCAGGGCGATGAACTGGTCGCCCGAGCGGGTCAGCAGGACGCGGTAGCGGCCGCCGGCCTGCAATTGCTTCTGCAGTTCGCGGGCCACCGCGATGACGACGCCTTTCTCCTGCGTGCCGCGCACGCCGAGCGCGCCCGGATCGTGCCCGCCATGGCCCGGATCGAGCATGATCAGCTTCGGCCGCGGCCTCGCCTTTTGCGGGGCCGCCCGTGCCGAAGTCGCTACCAGCAGGAGGGGGACTCCCAGCAGCGCTCGCCTTTTCATGAGAGTCTTGTAGCATTTTCAATCAGTTACTGCAATTTCCTGAACTACAAACTAATTGATTGTTCGCCCTCCCCGAACACCGTATGTTGCGTTCCGCGAGCAGTCGCCGTCGTTCGTAGCGCGCTTCCTGAAGGAGGCCGCGCTCCGACGGCAGTCCCCGCCGGCGGTCAATTCGAAGGAATGAAGACGCCGCGGGATTGTCAGGCAGGCGGTGGCTATTAGGAAACTCGAGGTTGGCAGGGTCCTTCAAGCGGATCCGGCGGCGCGAAGCTTCCCCGTCTTGGCCTTTTTTGTTGGCCGTTCGACGGGTCGATGGCGCACCGCCCCCCTCGCACCAGAGAGGCGGCAAGGCCGCTGGTCGCTCGCGCCGGTCGGACCCAACGCCTCGGGAGCGAGCCTATGGCAAGGCGCATGCTCATCGATGCGAGTCACCCCGAGGAAACGCGGGTGGTCGTCGTCGACGGCACACGGCTGGAAGATTTCGATTACGAGATGGCCAGCCGCAAGCCCCTCAAGGGCAACATCTACCTGGCGAAGGTCATCCGCATCGAGCCGTCGCTGCAGGCGGCGTTCGTGGAATATGGCGGCAATCGCCACGGCTTCCTCGCCTTCTCCGAAATCCATCCCGACTACTTCCAGATCCCGGTCGCCGATCGCGAGAAGCTGATCGCCGAGGAGCAGCGCCTGCGCGCCGAGGAAGAGCAGCAGGACCAGCGCGAACCGCAGCGCATCGACCGCACCGACATCGATGAAGTGCGCGAGGAGAACCTCGAGGCGATCGCTGAGGCGGTGGCCGAGGCGCCGGTGGCACCGCCGGCCGAGGAGCCGGTAACGGCCGAAGCGCCAGCGCCGGATGAAGCCCGGCCGGCCGCCGACGATATGGCGCCCACGGCCGATGCGCCGCCCGCCGAAGCGCCGTCGATCGAGGCGCAGGCCGCCGAGATCCCGGCCGATACGGTGATCGGGCCGCGCGAGGATGCGCCGGTCGAGGAGACGGCCGCCGGAGTCGCGCCTGCCGATCCCGCGGAGGCGCCGCAGCCGGACGGCACGCCGGTCGAGCTGCTGGGCGGCGACGATGCCGGCCACGAGCACCAGACCCGCGAACGCCGCCGGCGTCATCCGGTGCGCCAGTACAAGATCCAGGAAGTCATCAAGCGCCGGCAGATCCTGCTGGTGCAGGTCGTCAAGGAAGAACGCGGCAACAAGGGCGCCGCCCTCACCACCTACCTGTCGCTGGCCGGCCGCTACTGCGTGCTGATGCCCAACGCCGGGCGCGGCGGCGGCATCTCGCGCAAGATCTCCAATCCGAACGACCGCAAGCGCATGAAGGAGATGCTGGCGCAGCTCGACGTGCCGCAGGGCATGGGCGTGATCCTGCGCACCGCCGGGCTCGAACGCTCGAACCTCGATATCAAGCGCGACTACGAATACCTGGTGCGGCTGTGGGACAGCATCCGCGAGATCACCATGCGCTCGACGGCGCCGGCCCTGATCTACGAGGAAGGCGACCTGGTGAAGCGCAGCCTGCGCGACGTCTACGACACCGACATCTCGCAGGTGCTCGTCGAGGGCCAGGCCGGCTACGACGCGGCGAGCGAATTCATGCGCCAGCTGATGCCGCACGAGTCGGGCAAGGTCGAGCTCTACAAGGAGCCGATTCCCCTCTTCCACCGCTATCAGGTCGAGAGCCAGTTCGACGCCATGCATTCGCCGGTCGTGCAGCTGCGCTCCGGCGGCTACATCGTCATCAATCCGACCGAGGCGCTGGTCGCCATCGACGTCAACTCCGGCCGCTCGACGCGCGAGCGCAACATCGAGGAGACGGCGCTGCGCACCAACCTCGAGGCGGCCGAGGAGATCGCCCGCCAGGTCCGCCTGCGCGACCTCGCCGGCCTGATCGTGATCGACTTCATCGACATGGAGGAGAACCGCCACCAGCGGCAGGTCGAGCACAAGGTCAAGGACGCGATGCGCAACGACCGCGCGCGCATCCAGATCGGCCGCATCAGCGCGTTCGGCCTGCTCGAGATGTCGCGCCAGCGGCTGCGGCCTTCCCTGCTCGAGCATTCGACGGAGATCTGCCCGCATTGCGCCGGCACCGGGCGCGTGCGCTCGATCGAATCGGCGGCGCTGCATGCGCTGCGCGCCATCGAGGAGGAAGGCGTGCGCCGGCGCGCCAGCGAGATCGCCGTCAGCGTGCCGCCCAACGTCGCGCTCTATATCCTGAACCACAAGCGCCACGCGCTGTCGGAGATCGAGAAGCGCTACAGCTTCACCGTGGAGATCGAGGCCGACGACGAGTTGCATGCGGCCGACTGCGAGATCGAGCGCGTGCGCAGTCGCCGCGAGGACCATCATCGCCCGGCGCAGGAAACCGCGCATGCGAGCTACGATGCGGTTCGGGCCGAGGAAGGCGAGGCCGACGCGGCAGAGGCGGCCGAGGAAGCCGGCGGCGAAGACCGCGACCGCGCGCGCGACGATCACGGCGATGAGGAAGGCGAAGGCGGCCACGGTCGCCGTCGTCGGCGCCGTCGCCGGCGCGGCGGGCGCCGCGATCAGGAGGGTCGCGACCACGGCGGCCGCGACTTCGAAGGCGGCGATCGTGGCGAGCAGCCCTACGCCGCTGCGGGCGAAGAACCCGCAGGCGAGCCGCGCGGCGATGAAGGCTCAGACGGCCACGGCGAAGATTCCACCGAGGCTGAGGGCGAGGCCGCGCGGGCGACCGACGACAATGGCGCCCACGGCGACAATGGCGCCCATGGCGACGGTGGCCGATTCGAGGGCGGCGAACGACGCCGCCGACGCGGCCGGCGCGGTGGACGACGTCGCCGGCGCGAGAATGGCGATGATCGGGCCGGTGAGAGAAGCGGGCACGAGCCGTGGGAACAGCCGGCGCACGCCGACGCCATGGGCGACGGCGCGCCGAGAAGCGACGGACCGATAGAGCCGCAAGGCGTGACGGCGGAACCGGCGGCGGCTGCCGCCGCGCCGGCCGCCTTCGTTGCGCCTCCGCCGGAGCCTGTGGTCGCTGCGGCACCGCAGCCGCCTGTGGCGCAGGAGCCCCCGCCCTCGCCGCCGCCTCCGCAAGTGGTGATCCCGACGATCTCGGCCGACACGCCGCCGGAGAAGCCAAAGCGCGGCTGGTGGCGGCGATAGAGCATGCATGACGGGTCCGGCTGGAAGCGGCCGGACCCGACAGGCTCTAAGTTTTTGGACTGAACGCGTCGCTCAGCGACGGCGAACCCGCACGACGACTCGCTTGGCCTCGCGATGCAGCCGATGACCGGTGACCGCCCACAGCATGACGGCAAACCCCAGCCAACCCGGCATTATGACCGGGCAGATGCTCTCGATGTTCATCGCAAGCCTTGGACCCGGTCGATCGCCGGTGGTTGATACGGCTCGGCGGTATGTGCCAGCGCGCGCGAACGGAGACTGAGATAGTCCGCCGTCAGGGACGTGATCACGAGTGCGCCGAGCAGCAGGGCGACGGAGGAAATGATCTCGCGCATGATTGTGACCTCCTCAACGACGAGTGCCGCCGACGCCGGCGGCGAGCCAGCCCGGCTGGCGGCGTTGCACGCTCTGATCGACCGGAACCGCACGGACGAGCTTCAGCACTGCCTGGCGCAGCGGTCCCAGCGGCAGCGGCTTGTTCAGGAATACCGTGATGCCGAGCTTGGCGAGCGTCTGCTCCGAAAGGCCGTCGATGCGGCCGGACATCATCAGGATCGCAGTCTCCGGCAGCGCGGCACGCAGTGCCCCCGCGAGCTCGACGCCCGTAATGTCCGGCAGGTTGTAGTCGAGCAAGGCCACGCGCGGGGTCACGCTGGCAACGATGCGTTGCGCCTGGGCCGCGTTGTTGGCCGTCACCACCTGCAGTCCGGAGCGGGCAAGAAAGCTCGCCATCTCCTCGCATTGCACGACGTCGTCCTCGACGATGAGCACGTCACAGCTGCGAGAGCCGGATTCGCCCGGCGAAAGCATATTATTCATGACCTTTCTATGACCGACGGCGGGATGCGAGGCACGGTCGAACGGGTCCGCTTTGGAGTTACCGGCGCAGGGTTTGGTCCCGTTTGGACCGATCGTGGCGCCTCAATCGGAGGCCGCCGGCAGCTCGATCTGGAAGGTCGCCCCGTCGTCCCCCTGCAGCAACGACAGGCTTCCGCCCGCGTCGTGAATGATGCCGTATGACGTCGCCAGGCCCAGCCCGACGCCCTTGCCGGTCGGCTTGCCGGTAAAGAACGGCTCGAAAATACGGTCCCGAATGCTGGCCGGCACGCCTGGCCCGTTGTCGGCGACGATCAACCGGACGCGGCCCGTCTCCGCGCGCGTGGCCGAGACAGTGATGGTGCGACGGGGCTTGGTCGACGATTCGAGGGCATCCCGGGCATTCAGCAGCAGGTTGATCATGACCATCTCGATCAGGTTCCGGTGACCGCGCACGTTCAGCGGCTGCTCGCCAAGCTCTGTGACGATCGTCACGTCGGCGCTCTTTGCCCGACCTTCGATCATGCTTAGCGCGGCACGGCAGGCATCGCGCACGTCGAACTCGATCGGCGGCCCCTTGGGCGCACGACCGAAGATCCGCATGCGCGAGACGATGTCGGCGGCGCGATCCACCTGACTGACGATCCGGTTGAGCTTTCCGGAGATGAACGCGCGAAAGTCCTTCTGCGCTTCGGCGCTCGCACCCTCCGGGGCTTCCTCGGCCGCCTCGACTTCCATCAAGGCGTTTTGCGCGGCCATACGCATCACGTTGAGAGGCTGGGTGATCTCGTGCGCAATTCCGGTGGTCAATTCTCCCAAGGTCGCGAGCTTGGCCGACTGCGCGAGCGACTGCTGAACTTCGTGGCGGGCGGTCTCATCGTGGCCGACCATCACGGTGCAGTTGCCCAGGCCAGGTAGCGCCTGACGCGACAGCGAGAAGCGCAGGTAGCGCGGGCGGGCCGCGTCATTCTCCAGCCTGAGATCGAGTTCGATGGAGTCACGCTCGCTCGACGAGGCAAAACGCAAGACCTCGCCGCCACCGCGGACCGAGTCGTGCTCGAAGACGTTGGGCGACGCGACGGCGTCCTTCAGCACCTGGTCGAAGCGCCCGTTCGAATAGAGAATCCGGCCGTCACGATCGAGCACAGCGCACAGGGCGGACGGCGTATCGATGAGAGCGGCGAAGAGCCGACGCTGCGCCGTCAACTGACCGGCCGCTTCGGTAAGCGCCAGCAGCTGCAAGAACCTGCGTGTGATGAAGATCGTGAGAATGGTCAGCGCAAGGGCGATCGCCAGCGACAGGACGACTTCCCGATCGAAGGCGGCGAGATAGATGCCATGTCCGATCGAAGCGGCTACGACGACCGGAAAGCCCTCGACGGCGCGCGGCGCCACCAGACGAGACTCCCGACTGCTCGGATCGGACCATCGCGGTTCGTCGGTGCGTTGCACGGTCCCACCCAGGCCTTGGCGAATCATGCGCAACGGAGCAGCATCGGGATAACGCTTCCCGAACAGGCTCGAATCCGCGACGGTGGTGGCCAGGAGAGCGCCATCGGGTCGGAACAGCGTGATCACCTCTTCGCCAACCGGTGCGATTTGTCGGAACAGGCTGGAGAGCGATTCGGCGTCGATGCCGACGATGACCACCCCCAGAAGTTCGCCCGATTTCGCGGTCAGCCGGCGCGACATGTAAAATGTCCATCGGCCCATTGGGCTGAGCGCCACGGCGGTCAGCGCCAAATCGGGCGCATCAGAAGCGATCAGAGTGCGGAAGGCCTCGCGCCCCGCGATATTGGATGGCCCATTGTCGGGAACGACTGTGCTGTTGACGACGTCGCCGTCGGCCGACGCGATGACGACGAAGCTGATATGCGGCATCGCCACGATCCGGTCTTTGAGCGTCGCTGCAAATTGTGCCTGGGCAGCGGCCTGGCGGAACTGCCGCTCGGAATTGATGTTCGATTGCGATACCCAGTCTTGGGCGCTGCCCAGCACGAGATCAGCCGAGCCGAGAACCTGTCGCGTGTAAGCGGCGACGGTCAGGCTGCTACTGCGTGCATCCTGCTCACCGGTTTCGATATCCTCGTTATATGCCGCCCAGATGAAACCGATCGCGATCGCCCAAATAACGAGGATTTGAATGGCCGCAAAGGCGAGCGTACGCCGGCGTACCGACGACTTCGCGTCCGGCGTCCGGCCAGGCATCCCCTTATCGGGAGAACTAGCGAACAAGCGCGTCAAGGGTCTCTTCGGAACCGCCGCGCCATCTATCGGAAGACCTGGCACGACCGGCTCCGGAAACGAATAGCGCGGCGAGGTATGCGCGATTGGCCTCGCCATCGCTTGGACAAATGCCTCCAAAATGGAGAGAATGGTCGAGCGTCGTGGCGTATGGCCCCATGAAAGCTCAAGGAAAAGAAATCCAAGACGGACGTTTTGTCGACGTCCTCGTCGTCGACGACGACGTCGAAGCGGTTCAGGAACTGGTCGAATTTTTGTCCAAGGCGAACTTGAAGTGCGTCTCGGCGAATGACGGCTGGGCGGCACTGCAATTGCTGGCAGACGGCTACCGGCCGAGCGTCGTGCTGAGCGACTTGCGTATGCCGGAACTGGACGGCATGGAATTCGCCCAGCGCTTGGCCGATGTCACTGGCGCGGAGCGGCCGGAGATCATTTTCATCAGCGGCAATGCGGGCTTCGATGACGCGATCGCAGCGATCAGGCTGGGCGCCCGCGACATGCTGGCCAAACCGATCGACGGCCCGAAGCTCGTTCAGACCGTGAAGTCGGCCCAGATCGCTCGGCAACTGAAGCAACGGCCACCGGAGGCCACTCCTCCCGCGACGGCGACCTCGGGCCGGCCAGCCGAACAGCCGCTGACGGCGACGAAGCGCGAAGCCCTGAACGACATGAAGTCGATGCGGCGGCTGCGCAGTCAGCATTTTCCGTCCGACCTGTTCTCGGACCCGTGCTGGGAAATGCTGCTCGATCTTTACGATGCCCATCTCGCGGGCGCCGAGGTCACCGTGACCAGCTTGGGCGCTGCCTCGGGCGTTCCGCAGACGACCGCGCTGCGGCGTATGGAAACCTTGCAGGGACATGGCCTGATCAATCGCGTCGAAGACAAGGACGACAGGCGGCGAACGATCATCAAATTGACCGATCCAGGGCTGGCGGCGGTCGAGCGATTTTTCGAGACCTATCTGACGCGGCGCAGCGCCCGGTCCAATACCTGAGCCTTAGTGGCCGTTCTGGGCCACCTGAAATTTCGCGTAGTCCAAGCTCGGAGCCGTCGCAGCCGCAAGCGCCGGATCCTGTCCGCGGATCGGTCCTTCCTTCTTGACCGAGTCGATCAGGGACACCGTCATCAGGCCCGATCCCCAGCCGCTGTACACAGGATTCACTCGTGCGGGTTCCGCGGCAAATGCCGACGACAGCCACGTACCCGACAGGACCGAGGCCAGCACCAAGGTGCGGATGGCGGAACGGCGATATGTCGAATTCTTGGCCATGAAACTCCCCTCTGCTGACGCCACAGGAATGGCATCGCTCGACCGAGGAGTCCCTTCGGATTCGGTCCAGTTTGACAGCGACCCGGATCACTCGCGTCCGTCTCGGTTGGGCGCCCCTCCATTTCGGATGGATTTTGATCGATGCCGGCGGCAACCCTCGGCGCCAACGCGAATCTTCAGCCCAAGCCGGCGCCTGCCCGCCGTTCGGTAAGGGGTCGAACCGACCGGGCGATCACTTTCGCCTCGGGGTGCCGGATCAGCAGCACCAGGGCCGACCGATTGCACAAGGTAATCGAATAGTAGTTGCGCATGCGCATGAGCCCGAGCCGGCTGAAACGCGTCAACACCCGGCTCACCGTCTCGGTCGACGTCCCGACATGGTCGGCGATATCGGCGCGTTCCATCGGCAGGCTGAATTCGTCGGCGCCGCCGGCGATGCGCTCCGACATCTCCAGCAGGAACGCGGCGATCCGCTCGGCGATCGATTTGCGCCCCAACAGAAGGATGTGGTTCTGGGCCCGCTCGAGGCTGCGCAATGCTCCATTGATGGCCTGATCGCGCACGGCCTGGTCGATCTCCGGAGATCGATTCAGCTGCCCGCGTCGATAGGCGATCACGCTCGACGCACTTACGGCCTGGGCGACGCTGCGGTGCTTGCGGCCGAATTCCAGCCCGACGATGTCTCCCCGAAAATGAAAAGCGTCGATCTGCCTCTGCCCGTCGGCGAGGAAACGCGCCGTGCGCAGGCATCCCGAGACTACCTTGTAGAAACTGTCTACTTCCTCGCCCTCCTCGAAAAGCGACTCGCCCTTGGCAAGGCGCTTGGGCGTTCCGCCGAGACCTTCCTCGATTGCTGCACGTTGGGCAGGCATTGGGACCGGTGTGGGTTGAACAAAAACGTTGTCACGAGTCGCCCGCTATCCTCAAGCGACTCACGTATTGGTCACGGAAGATACGACAACTGGCCGCGCATGTTTTCTCAGACGGTGAGAATCTGAAAAAAACTTTATCGAGAATGCATCCGATTGACTCGGGTCAATGTATCCGGCCGAACGAAGCGCCATTGTGACCATATCAACCGCCGGTCACCGAAAGGTCACAGGCACCTGCCCATTTTTTTCTTGAAGGAACGAAATAGACATGGCGACCGCGACGGACTTTGCTTCGGCCCTCACTGCCGCCGCCCAAGGCGGCTACATCGCTCAGCTCTCCGGCGGCACTTATACGATTACCCAACCGATCATCATCAACATCAATAGTACAACCCAGGGCATCGGCATCGACGGCGGCGGCGCGACGCTGATCTCGAAGGTGCCGGCCGGCCAGCCGGTCATCGAGTTCGTCGTCGGACCGGGCGTCGACCTGCGCTATCTCGATCTCTCGAACTTCACCATCCAGGGCAACGGCAGCGAGGGTGACGGCATCAAGGTCGTCGCCGACGGCAACGATCGCTGGGTCTACAACTGGAACATCAACAACGTCACGGTGAACCATGTCGGCGGCTATGGGCTCGACATGCAGGGCAGCATTTTCGAGGGCCTGGTCTCCAACTCGTGGATGAACAACAACGGCCAGGGCGGCGCCTATTTCGGCAACAGCTCCGGCGGCGGCATCGCGAGCGCCTTGCGCTGGTTCGGCGGCGGCGCCGACAACAACGGCGGACCGGGCATGACGCTCGGCAACCAGGCCCGCGACCTGAGCGTGGACGGCGCGACCTTCAACGGCAACCACGGCGACGGCATCAATGCCCTGGGCGGCATCACCTCGGTGAGCAATACGAGCTTCCAGGACAATACCGGTTCGGGCGTCAATTTCTGGCTGTACGGCAGCTTCAACAACGACAGCTTCACCAGCACCTCGGCAGGGCTGCAGAATGTCGGCATCAACGGCTTCCTCGCGGGCGATGCCACGCTGGTCGGCAATACGAGCCACGGCAGCACACTCGCCAGCCTGTCCGGCAACGGCAATGCGCTGGAGACCGGCAATACTGGCACCATCACGAACGGCTCGGGCGTCAACCCGCAGGGAATGGGCGGTGACCAGCACGCGAGCGTCACGGTCAGCAACACCGGCGTCTCGGTGCCGTCGCTCAACCCGGTCACGGCAAGCGACACAGCCAATGTGGCGGCCAGCAACGGCACCAGTCCGCTCGAGAGCGCGCTGACCGCCGCATTTCATGGCAGCGGCGTCGTTTCCGTGGCGCCCAACAGCTATTCGGTGACCGCGCCGATCATCATCCACCTCACGGCCGGCACGACCGGACCGATCGGCATCGATCTCGGCGGCGCCAAGATCAGCTCGCACATCTCGGGTGGCGGTCCGGTGATCGAAATCATCGCCGATGCCGGCGTCAACGTGAACGGCCTCACGCTGTCGAACTTCAGCCTCCAGGGCAGCGGCGGCGAAGGCGACGGCGTCAAGATCGTGGCCGACGGCACCGATCGCTCGATCACCAACCTGCAGATGACCAACGTCGACATCGAGCATGTGGGCGGCGTTGGCCTCGACGTGCTGGGCAACGTGCACCGCGCCACGATCTCCGACTCGTGGATGAACGGCAACAACCAGGGCGGCGCGCGGTTCGCCAACAGCGCGGCCGGCGGGACCGTCACCGGAGTGCAGTGGCTGGGCGGCGGATTCCGCCATAACAGCGTCGCGGGCCTGGCCGCCGAGAACGGCGCGCACGACGTGACGGTGAAGGGCGCCTACTTCGTCGAGAACAACGCACCCGGCATCAACGCCACCTCCGGCTTGACGCTGGTGCAGGCCAGCGGCTTCGAGAACAACCAGGGCGCGGCCGCCGTCGTGGGCGGCTCGGGCGGCAATTTCACCGACGATACGTTCTCGACCTATGGCGTGCAGACCGTCGACGTTGTCGGCAACCTCAACCACGGCACGATCACGCTGACCGGCAACGGCGCCGAATACTATGGTTCGGGCTCGGATCCGACGACCTTCGCCAACGTCCAGGGCACCGGCACGATCAACATGGCGGGCGGCGGCAGGATCGTGGCGGGCAGCGGCATCACCGTAGCCGGCGCCAATCCCGTTGTCGGCTCATACAGCTATAACGGCATCATCGGCGCTGGGGCAGCGGTCGCCAGCAGCACGGGCAGCACTGGCACGACGGGCACTGGAACGACGGGCACTGGAACAGGCACCCCGCCTGCGCTGACCGAGGCACTGGCGAGCGACACCGGCTCATCGGCGACCGACAAGGTGACCTCCAAGGCGGGGCTCACCGGGACGGCGGACCCCAATGCGGTCGTCCATTTCACGGTCGACGGCACAGCGGCGACCGCGACGGCCACCGCCGACGCCAGCGGCAAGTGGAGCTTCACGCCGAGCGGACTGGCCGACGGCAGCCACACTGTCGTGGCGAGCGAGACCAACGCCGCTGGCGCCACCGGCACCGCGTCCCTCACCTTTGCCCTCGACACCACGGCGCCCACCATCTCCTCGGCGGCCCTGACCGGTGCGGGAATCACCAACGGCACGGGCACCGTCGGAACCGGCACGACAGTCACGCTCACGCTCAACATGAGCGAGGTGGTCAACGTCACCGGCACGCCAACGATCAGCCTGAACGACGGCGGCACCGCGACCTACAGCGGCGGCTCGGGCACCTCGGCGCTCGCCTTCACCTACACGGTCGCCGCGGGCCAGAGCACGTCTGCGCTCGCCATCTCGAGCCTCAACCTGACGGGCAGCTCTGTCACGGACAGCGCCGGCAACGCCCTCAGCCTCAGCGGCGTCAACCTCGGCACGCCGAGCGGCGTGCAAGTGAACGGCGCCAGCTCGGGCGGCGGGACCTCCAGCGCAACAAACACGACTACCGGCGGAACGCCGGGCCTCCCGGTCTTCACGGGAGCCACCTCGGCCAACGGTCAGATCACGGTGTACGGCACGACCAACGAAGCGGGCGACCAGGTCTCGATCTACGAAGACGGTTCGTGGCAGACCTTCGTCACCACCGGCAGCAATGGCTCGTTCAGCTACAGCAAGGCCGACAACACTACGATTTCCCATACGTTCGGTGCCAATGCCACCAACCCCGCCGGCAACGAGCAGCACGGCACGAGTTATGTGGTCAACCCGGGCACCACCGGTAGCGTAGCCGGAGGGACGAGCACCGGTACCGGTACCGGCACCGGCACCGGCGGGACGTCCACAGTGCCGGTCGTGACCGATCCGCTGGTGAGCGACACCGGTGCGTCGGCCACCGACAACATCACCTCCAATCCGGCGGTAACCGGCACAGCCGATCCAAATGCGGTGATCCACTTCACGATCGACGGCGCGCCGGTGGCGACCACCACCACGACCGACAGCACGGGCAAGTGGACCTTCACGCCGACCGGTCTTGCCGACGGCACGCACACTATCGTCGCCAGCGAGACGAACTCGGCCGGCACGGGCAGCGCCACCATCACCTTCACGCTCGACACCAAGGCGCCGGCGGTGACGGAGAAGCTCGCTGCCAGCTCGACGGCCACCGCACCGGTCCTGGCCGGCACCGGTGACGCCGGTGCAACGGTGCACTTCACGGTAGACGGCACGGCAGTGGCCGCCACGGCGACGGCCGATGCCAGCGGTGCGTGGACCTACACGCCCGCCGGTCTCGCGGCCGGCAACCACACGATCGTCGCCAGCGAGACCGATGTCGCCGGCAATACCGGCAGCGCCTCGCTTGCCGTGACGGTCGGCAGCCCGCAGACGGCGGCCCCGGTCCTGACCGAGACCCTGTCGAACGACACTGGCTTCTCGTCGACCGACAAGATCACGTCGAACGCGGCACTGCAGGGAACGGCTGATCCAGGCGCCACGGTCCACTTCACGATCGACGGCACGGCCGCCGCGGCGACCGCGACCGCCAATGCAAGCGGCGCATGGTCGTTCACGCCGAGCAGCTTGGCTGACGGGGTGCACACCATCGTCGCCAGCGAGACCAACGCCGGCGGCAGCACCGGTAGCGCCTCCCTCGCCTTCACGCTCGACACGCACGGGCCGGTGCCGGTCTTCACCGGCGGGACCTCGGCCAACGGCCAGGTCACGGTCACCGGCACGACCGGCGAAGCGGGCGACCAGGTCTCCCTCTACGGTGACACCGGCTGGCTGGGTTTCATCACGACCGGCAGCGGCGGCGCGTTCAGCTATACGATGTCGGCCGACACGACTGTCGCGCACACATTCGGGGCGAACGCGACCGACCTTGCCGGCAATGAAGGCCATGGCAGCGGCAGTTACGTCGTCAGCCCTGGCGCCACGGCACCGACTTCGCCTCCGGTCTCGACGCCGCCGTCGGGATCACTGCCCGCCGTGACGGAACATCTCGTGAGCGATACCGGCGCCTCCTCGAGCGACGGCATCACCACAAACGATGCGCTCTCGGGCACCGCCGACCCCAACGCGGTGATCCATTTCACCGTCGACGGCACTACCTTGTCGACGACGGCGACGGCCGATGCCAGCGGAGCGTGGTCGTTCACGCCGAGCGGCCTCGCCGACGGAACGCATTCGATCGTGGCGAGCGAGACCAACGCCGGCGGTCTGACCGGCGCTGCGACGCTGAGCTTCACGCTCGACGCCCACGCTCCGATCATGGAGTTCACCGGCGCCAGCGTGGCCAACGGTCAGATCACCGTCATGGGCACCGCGGGCGAGGCCGGCGACCAGATCTCGCTCTACGGCAACAGCGGCTGGCTCGCCTTCGCCCATACCGGCAGCGACGGCACGTTCAGCTACACGACATCGGCCTCGTCGAGCGTCGTGAACACCTTCGGCGCCAACGCCACCAACAGCGCGGGCCAGGAGGGTCACGGCCTCAACCAGCTGATCGTCGGCAGCACCGGCGCCGACAACCTCGTCGGGACGGCGGGCAACGATGTCATCCTCGGCAACGGCGGCAACGACACGATCACCGGCGGTCACGGCGCCGACACGCTGACCGGCGGTTCGGGGAACGTGACGTTCGCCTATACCGGAACGGCCGACTCGACGTCGGCCGCCGCGGACACCATCACCGACTTCCGCCACGGCGCCGACAAGATCGATTTCGGCTCGATCGCCGGCATCACCGCCAGCAACGGAACCCCGTTGTTCCAGGGCAACATCGGCGGCAGCGGCAACCTCACGCTGAACGCGCACAGCGTCGGGTTCATGGAAGTGGGCGGCAATACGATCGTGCTCGCGAACACGTCGGCCACGGCCGAGACCGTGACGGGTGCCGATACGCACGCCGCCGACATGAAGATCGTGTTGACGGGCGTCAATCTCGGCCTCGCCGCCAGCGATTTCCATCACGCCTAGCGGACGATGGAAAAGGATCCGTTCGCCTTCGGGCGGCTGGTGCGCGCCAGCGGCGGCTACTTCGGTACCGCTGGCGCCTTCAGCCTCGCCATCAACCTGCTCTACCTGGCGGGGCCTCTCTATATGCTGCAGGTCTACGACCGGGTCGTGCCGAGCGGCAGCATCGTCACGCTGCTGATGCTGACGCTCGCGCTGTTGCTGGCCTACCTGACCTTGGCCGGGCTCGATGCCGTGCGCGCACGCGTGCTCACACGGGCGAGCATGCGGCTGGACAACCGCATCGCGCCCCGTCTCCTGACGGAGATCATCGATCATCCCGCGGCCGCCGGCGATTCGCGCAGCCAGCTGCTGCGTGACTTCGATGCCTTTCGTCAGTTCATCAGCGGTGCCGGCATCCACGCAGTCTTCGATCTGCCGTGGGCGCCGGTCTACATCGCCGTCATCTTCATGCTGCACTGGAGCCTCGGCGCGTTCGCGCTCGGCTGCAGCATCGTGCTCGTGCTGATGGCCCTGCTGAACGAATGGTTGGTGCGCGGTCCGCTGACCGAGGCCAATGATGCGGCCGCGCGCAACTACGGCTTCACTGAGATGAGCCTGCGCAACGTCGAGGTTCTTCGCGCCATGGGCATGAAGCAGGGCCTGCTGCAGCGCTGGTCGCACGACCGCCGGCGCCTGCTCGAGCGCCAGACCGAGGCGAGCGACCGGGCCGCCACGACGCAGAGCCTGATCCGCTTCCTGCGGCTTTCCATGCAATCGGTGATCCTGGGCCTTGGCGCCTACCTGGTGATCGAGCGCACCGCGAGCAGCGGCGCCATGTTCGCCGCCAGCCTCCTGCTCGGCCGCGCCCTGCAGCCGGTCGAGCAGATCACCGGCACGTGGCGGACGCTGGTATCGGTGCGCGGCGCCGTCCGGCGCCTGCGGGGGCTGTTTGCGAACGCCGCCACGCGCCGGCCGAGCCTCGATCTGCCGAAGCCCAAGGGACACCTGCAAGTCGAAGGGCTGAGCTACCAGCCCGTCGGCGGCCTCAAGCCGTTGCTGCGCGGCGTCTCGTTCGAGCTCAAGCCGGGAGAGGTGCTGGGCATCGTCGGACCGTCCGGCGCCGGCAAATCGACCCTTGCGCGGCATCTGGTCGGCGTCCTGGCGCCCAGCGCCGGCACGGCTCGGCTCGACTCCGCCGACGTGAGCGATTGGGCGCGCGGCGGCCTCGGCAAGCATGTCGGTTACCTGCCGCAGGACATCGAGCTGTTCGCCGATACCGTCACCAACAACATCAATCGCTTTCAGCCGGGCGATGACGAAGCCACCCTGCGCGCCGCGGCGATGGCGGGGGTGCACGAGCTGATCCTTCGCCTGCCCAAGGGCTACGACACCGCAATCGGCGAAGGCGGCGCAATCCTTTCGGGCGGCATGCGCCAACGGCTCGGCCTTGCACGTGCCGTCTATGCCGACCCTTCCCTCGTCGTGCTCGACGAGCCCAACTCCAACCTCGACGGCGAGGGAGACATCGCCTTGGCTCATTGCATTCAACAGCTGAAAGACCGCGGCACGACGGTGGTGCTGATCTCGCATCAACAGGGCCTGCTCGCCGTCACCGACAAGATCCTGGTGCTGAACGAGGGCACGGTCGCCGCGTTCGGCCCGCGTGCGGAAATGCTCGAGCGGCTGCAGCCGCGCAGGCTTGCGCCGGTGAAGGCGGCATGAGCACGCTCGCCCTGCATCTCGACGATTCGGCCCGGCGTCCGGCGATGGTCGGCTGGCTCCTGATCGCCCTCTTCTTCGGCGGTCTGGGGGGCTGGGCGGCAACGGCACCGCTCGGTGGCGCCGTTGTTGCCAACGGCGTCGTCAAGGTCGACGGCAACCGCAAGAGCGTGCAGCACCTCGACGGCGGCATCGTCAAGGAGCTGCGGGTCAAGGAGGGCGATCACGTCCAGGCGGGCGACGTGCTGATCGTGCTCGACGACACGCAGACGCGCGCCGAGTACGACGTGCTCTCCGAACAGTATGTCGTGCTGCGCGCCACCGAGGCGCGGCTGCTCGCCGAGCTCGCCGGCAAGACCGAGCTCGAGATGCCGGCGGAACTCGCCAACCGCCAGGGTGACGCCTATGTGCACAGCATCTGGCAGGGCCAGGTCAAGCAATTCGAGACCCGCCGTGCCGCGATCGACGGCCAGCGCAGCGTGATCGGCGAGAAGATCCACCAGCTTCAGTCGCAGATCGACGGCGCGGAAGCCCAGGTGCAGGCCTTCACCGAGCAGATCGATTCGGTGCGCGCCGAAGCCGACAGCATCGCCCCCCTTGTCGAGAAGATGCTGCTGCCCAAACCGCGGCTGCTGCAGCTCCAGCGCACGGCCTTCAGCCTCCAGGGCCAGATTGCCGACGCTGAGGCCAACATCGCCAAGTTCAAGCAGGCGATCGCCGAGCAGGAACTGCAGATCGCCCAGCTCACCAACGATCGCATGGCGGAGGTGACCAAGGACCTGCGCGACACGCACGCCCACCTCGTCGAGGTCCTGCCCAAGCGCAAGAGCGCCGAGGCCGCCCTCAGCCGCATGGAAATCCGCTCGCCCTATGCCGGCCGCGTGGTCGGCCTCTCGGTGTTCTCGATCGGCGGCGTGATCCAGCGCGGCGAGAAGATCCTCGACATCGTGCCGGACGACGATGGTCTCACCGTCGAAGCCCAGGTTGCGGTCGAGGACATCAGCGACATCCATCCCGGCATGAAGGCCGAGCTGCATCTTACCGCCTACAAGCAGAGGATTGTGCCGACCATCCACGGCGAGGTGCTGACGGTCTCGGCCGACCGGCTGACCGATCCCAAGACCAACGCGTCCTACTTCGTCGCCACCGTCCGGCCCGACCTTTCCGAACTCGCCAATCTGCCCGAGGTGCATCTTCATCCCGGCATGCCGGCGACGGTCACGGTACCGACCGAGGCGCGGACGGCGTTCGACTACCTCGTCGGGCCGCTCGTCGACTCGTTCAACCACGCCTTCCGGCAGAAGTAGCGGTAAGGTTGGCGTCAGCCAATCAACACAAATCAGCCGCGTTGCGAGCGCTCACTCCATCTGCCCGTGAATGGGCAATGGAGACGATCATGACGAAGATCACCGAGGTCGTGCTGGGTGTGTCGTTCATCATTTTGCTGCCGGTCGCGGCGCTCGCCCAGTCGGCGAGCGATGCGACCTACTGCCAGGCCTTGTCCGCCAAGTACCAGCGTTATGTCGGCGACAATGACATCAAGCATCGTGGACTGATGCCGGATGCCTCGGTCGACACGGCAATCGCGCGCTGCCAGAGCGACGCCGCCAGTTCCATCCCGGTGCTCGAGAAGGCGCTCAAGGATGCCAAGGTCGACTTGCCGCCGCGCACCTGAGTTGAGACGAATTTGCCCCGAATCTCACCCGTCTGAGACAGCTCCGATGCCGATGGCATAAGATCTTTTGCCCCGAGTCTCACGGAACACCCCCACCCCCCTGGTGAGACACCCTGAGACGCGTGAGACGGCTGAGACACATGAGACGGCTGAGACGCCTAGGCCTTGACCTCGGCGCCGAGGTAGTCGATCGCGGCTTGCGCGCCGCCCTTGCGATGAGGGATGCCGAGCGCATTCAGGCTCATCTCGATCACGCTCAACGTGCCCAGCACCATCGGCGCATTGACGTGCCCCATATGGGCGATGCGGAAGGCCTTGCCGGAAAGCTCGCCGATACCGTGGCCCAGGATGACGCCGCACTGCTTGTTGCAATAGGCACGGATCGCCTCCGGATCGTATCCATTCACCAGCACGGCGGTGACGGAATCCGATCGCTCGCCCGGCTCGATGATGTTGAAACCGATCGCCTGGCCCTCGGACCAGATGGCGACCGCGCGTCGGACCGCCTCGGCCAGCAGCCGATGACGACGAAAGACGTTGTCCAACCCTTCGGCGAACAACAGGTTGAGCGCCTCGCGCAGGCCGAACAGCAGATGCTCCGGCGGCGTGCCCGCGTATTTCTGGTAGTGCGCATCGCCCTCGCGGTCGGTCCAGTCCCAGTAGGGCGTGCGCAGGCCCGCTTTCTTGTGCGCTTCGCGCGCGCGATCGTTCGCGGCAACGAAGCCCAGGCCCGGCGGCGTCATCAGCCCCTTCTGCGAGCCCGACATGGCGACGTCGACCCCCCAGGCGTCCATCTCGAACGGCATGCAGCCCAGCGACGCCACGGCATCGACCATCAGCAGGGCATCGTGCTTGGCCGCGCGTATCGCCTTGCCGATCGCCTCAATGTCGTTCACCACGCCCGAGGCGGTGTCGATCTGCGCCACCAGCACCGCCTTGATGGTGCCGGCCTTGTCGGCGCGCAGCCGCGCCTCGACCTCGGCCGGCCGCACGGCGCGGCGCATGTCGCCCTTCAGGATCTCGACCTCGACGCCCATGCGGCGCGCACTTTCGCCCCAGCCGATCGCGAAGCGGCCGCTTTCGAGGACCAGGATCTTGTCGCCCTTCGACAGCACGTTGGTGAGCGAGGCTTCCCACGCGCCGTGCCCGTTGGAGATATAGATGTAGGTGCGGCCCTTGGTCTTGAAGACGCGCGCCACGTCCTTCAGGAGGCTGTCGGTGAGTTGCAGCAACGGACCCGAATAGATGTCGACGGCGGGCCGATGCATCGCCCGCAGCACCTCGTCGGGCATCGTCGTCGGCCCGGGAATTGCCAGAAACTCACGCCCTGCGCGCACTGCCATCGGCACAAACCTCCACACGCTAACGTGAGCAGCTTAGCATGCCGGCCGCCTGCCAAGGGCGCTACAATAGCTAGGGAGGCACCTCAATGAAGTATCGGCTGATCGGCCTCTTTGCCATTCCCGTTGCCGCCCTGCTCTGGATCGCGACCGCCAACGGCGGCGAGAAGGCCGTTTCCGTTCCCGCGCCTGCGCTCGACGAACAGGCGCAGGGCGCCGGCAGCGAGACCGTCGTGCTGGCCGGCGGCTGCTTCTGGGGCGTGCAAGCGGTGTTCCAGCACGTCAAAGGCGTGAGCCGCGCCGTGTCGGGCTATTCGGGCGGCACGAAGGAGAATGCCGAATACGAGATCGTCAGCACCGGCCGGACGGGACATGCCGAGTCGGTCGAGGTGACGTTCGACCCGAAGGTCGTGAGCTTGGGCACGATCCTGCAGGTCTACTTCTCGGTGGCGCACAATCCGACGGAACTCAATCGACAAGGTCCCGACGTCGGCACGCAATATCGCTCAGCGATCTTCGTGCGCACGTCCGAACAGCGTAAAGTGGCCGAGGCGTACATCGCCCAGCTCGACAAGATGCACGTATTCGACAGGCCGATCGTCACCAAGGTCGACGACTATAAGGCGTTCTATCCCGCCGAGGCCTATCACCAGGACTACGCCACAATTCACCCGAATGCGCCCTACATTGCGTTCTACGACAGGCCCAAGGTCGAGAACCTGAAGCGGCTGTTCCCTGCCCTCGCCCGCGACGCGCCCGTCCTGGTGAACGGCGGCAGCGCCCCGAAAAGCTAGAGCGCCGCCGATCCGGTGAGCCGTGCCTGCGCGGCGAGCCGCACCGGCGCGTTCGCCGCGCCGTAGCCCTGGTAACCGCGCCGCTCGACGATCTCGAAGAAGAAGCGGCCTTCGACGGTGCTGGTATAGGCCTGGAAGTATTCGGCATCGCCTTCGCGGTCATAGAAGATGTCGTGCGCGCGCAGGGTCTCGATCAACTGCGGGTCGAGATCGATCTTCGCCTCGAGGTCGTCGTAGTAGTTTGCCGGTACCCTGAGCAGCCGGACACCGTTGAGGCGCAACCGCTTGACGGTCTCGACCAGATTGTCCGTCGACAGCGCGATGTGCTGCACGCCCGAACCGAAGGCCTCCGACAGGAAGCGCGACGATTGGGTGCGGCTCGACTGCGAGCCGTTCAGAACGATGCGCACCCTGCCGTCCGCCGAGTGAACGACCTGGCTTTTCACCAGCCCGCCCGGATCGAGCACGTCCTGCTCCGCGGTCTTAGCGACCTCGAGCAGCGACATGTAGAACAGCAGCCAGCTCAGCATCTCGTCATACAACATGGATTGCGAGAGGTGATCGATCCGGACGATGCCCGCTTCATCCGCCGTCTGGCCGGCCACTGGCTTGAATTCGATATCCCACACGCGGCCGAGGTCGGTGTTGGGATCGACGAAGTAGATCAGGCTGCCGCCCAGGCCGCGCACGGCAGGAATTTCCAGCTCGCCCGGCCCGACAGCCTGCCGAAAGGGCGTGTCGAAGAGTGCTTGCGCACGATCCAGCGCCGAGCTCGCGTCCTCCACGCGCAGCCCGATCGCGCAGACCGACGTGCCATGCGTGATGTTGTACGAATGCGCGAAGCCTTCCTTCTCCGTGTTGACCACGAGGTTGACGTCTCCCTGACGCCATCGTGTGACTGACTTCGAGATGTGCTGGCCGGCTTTTCGGAAACCGAGTTGCGATAGCAGCTTCTCGAAACTCGCCGCGGCCTGGTCGTCCATGGCGAATTCGATGAATTCGACACCCAGGCACCTGGCGCGTGGCGGCAGGACGGGAAGATCGGCACGCTTGGCCTTTGTGCGCTGGCGCAACCGGTCGAGCATGTAGACCAGCGAGCGGTGGCCATCGACGGCGACTTGCCGGGCCGATCCGCCGCGGAACTGATCGTTGAAGATCTCGAGCGAGAACAGCCCGTCGTAGCCGGTCGCGGCGAGCGCATCCATGAAGTCGTCGAGCGGCAGGTCGCCCTGGCCGGGGAAATTGCGGAAGTGCCGGCTCCACGACAGGTAATCCATGTCGAGCCGCGGCGCATCGGCGACCTGCACCAGGAAGATGCGATCGCGCGGGATGGACCGCATCGCGCCAAGATCCGTGCCGCGCGCCAGGATGTGGAAGCTGTCGAGCACGACGCCCACCGCGGGATGGTCGGCGCGCCGCACCGCCTCCCAGGCATCGCGGTAGTCGTTGATGTGGCGTCCCCAGGCCAGGGCCTCGAACCCCACCTTCATGCCGCGTCTGGCGGCTCTTTCGCCCAGCAGTCGCAGATCGGCCGCCGCCCGGTCGATGCCGCCCAGGCTGTCGGGCGAGACGTTCGAACAGACCATGAGGAAATCGCAGCCCAAAGCGTCCATCACGTCGAACTTGCGCTCGGCGCGCAGCAAGGCGCGTTCGCGCTTGGCCTCGGGCATGCCCTCGAAATCGCGAAACGGCTGGAAGGTGACCGTGGCGAGGCCGTGATCGTCGATCATGCGTCGCACATCCGAGGGCGAACCGTTGAACGACAGCAGATCGGCCTCGAACAGCTCGACGCGCGTGAAACCCGCGCGGGCGATCGCCTCGAGCTTCTCATCGAGCGTGCCGCTAAGACAAACGGTGGCGATGGCTGTCTTCATTGTTCCTCCGATCGCGGGGCACGGTTATGGTGCGGCGATGAAAAAGAAGACGGGGGGAAAGAACGCCGGGTCCAGAAGGCGCCGGAAGCGGACCAACGATCCGGAAGGCACCAAGCGGAACATTGTCGAGGTCGCCACCCACGAGTTCGCCCGCAAGGGCTATGGCGGCGCGCGCGTCGATGCGATCGCCGCACGAACGCGGACCAGCAAGCGCATGCTGTACTACTATTTCGGCGACAAGGAGGGGCTCTACCTCGCCGTCCTCGAGCAGGTCTATGGCGCGATCCGCCGCGCCGAATCGACGCTCGACCTCGAGCACCGGCAGCCGCGCGACGCGCTCGCCCGGCTGGTCGGCTTCACCTTCGACTACTACAACGACCATCCCGAGTTCGTGCGCCTGGTCATGAACGAGAACATCATGGACGGCGTCCATATGAAGCGCTCCCGCACCATCGCAAAGCTCAACGTCACGGTGATCGATGCGTTGCGCCGCATAGTGGCGCGCGGCCACAAGGACGGCGTGTTCCGCAAGGGCATCGACCCGATCGAGCTGCACATGTCGATCAGCGCGCTCGGCATCTTCAACGTCGCCAACCGGGCGACTTTCTCGACCATCTTCGGCCGCGACATGGCCTCGCCTCGGGCGCGGGCCGAGCGGCGCCGGCAGATCGTCGACATCATCTGGCGGCATGTCGCCGCCATTTGACAAAATTAACCATTCGGTACATTCGTCGGCAGTATAAGCAAATCGAGGGTGGAGGAGGAAATATGTTGCGTAGGACGTTGGCATTGGCCGGGTTGGCCGCGGCAGGGCTCTGGAGCGGGGCGGCGGCGGCCCAGGACATAGTGCTTCCGGGCGTACTGGAGCTGAGCGGCGCCGGCGCCGTCAGCGGCACCATGTTCCGCAATGGCGCGGCCATGGCTGTCGAGGAGATCAACGCCAAGGGCGGGATCCTCGGCCACAAGATCAAGTTCGAGGTCGTCGACACCGCCAGCGACCCCGGCAAGGCCCGCGCCGCCATTCAGCGGGCGCTGGATGAGAAGCCGATCGCCATCCTGGGACCGGTCTTCTCGGGCTCGGTGAGCGCCACCGAGAAGCTCACCGCCGACGCCGAGGTCCCGCAGATCATGGGCGGCGAAGCGGCTCCCCTCACCCTGCAGGGCTCGAAATACCTTTTCCGCACGTCGTTCGGGCAGCAATCGTCGATGCCCAAGATCGCCAACTACCTGCGTGACGGCATCAAGGCCAAGAGCGTCGCCGTGGTGTTCGTGAACAACGACTTCGGCAAGGGCGGCCGCGATTCGATCGTCAAGGAGCTGGCAGCGCGCAACATCAAGGTCGTGGCCGACGTCTCGACCGAATCGGGCCAGGCCGACTTCGCCGCCGACGTGATCAAGGTCAAGGGCGCCAACGCCGACGCGGTGTTCGTCTACCTGAACGAGGAGGAGAGCGCGCGTTTTCTGCGCGAGGCCAAGAAG
>Ga0070741_10006911_pt1 | contig 23961 bp, 17 predicted proteins | sample Coa_R1_4_FD_66440 | JGI IMG/M metagenome (GOLD analysis project Ga0070741, IMG submission 66440) | Surface soil microbial communities from Centralia Pennsylvania, which are recovering from an underground coalmine fire - Coalmine... | ecosystem: Environmental > Terrestrial > Soil > Unclassified ...
CGTCTGGCACTCTTGTTTCAGATGACTTATCCAGGCGCGCCGTGTGTCTATTACGGAGATGAGATTGGTCTTACCGGCGACCACGATCCCGACAATCGTCGTGCCATGCCGTGGCACACACCAGAGAGTTGGAATGCCGAGTTATTCACTTACACTCAGCGCTTGATCCGCTTGCGCCGCGAGCATGCCGCACTGCGCCGCGGGAGCTTCAAGCCCTTACTCGCCCGTGATGGCGTCTACGCCTACGCCCGAGTATTAGACAACGAGTGTTGGATCGTCGCACTGAATGTGAATCGACATCCAGTGACGCTGCACGTTCCGATTGTCGATCTCCCACAGTTTCATAGTGAATGCCGGGAGGCCCTTAGTGAACAATGGGTACACATCGAAGGCCAACAGCTTACCGATTACCACATCCCAGCACGGTCTGGGGTATTACTGTGTAATGAGCGGCGTTTGTAGCAGAAAACAAAGCCGCAATGTTGCAATCGCTCTTTCTCCGGCAAATTATGCGCTAAGCGGCTCGGAACGAACGGCTGGCCGATCCGTATGGGTCGGCACACGCAGCGCACTACCAGGAACAGTAGCAACGGCAACCGTGTTCCCAAGCATATCAAAGAACTCCACACTATAGCCTGTTTCGTGCCCGACAACGTCATGGCGCTCGACTACAACCCCAATATCTCCCGCTTTTACTCCTTCCTCGGGTATGTCCTGTACAAGGATGACATCAGTATACAATGAGAAGTCCATACTTCCTCCGAAGAGTTCTAATCGGGAAATAGCGTAATGAATCGTGGGAAATCCGTTCCTTCATCAATTTGCCAGACCGTTCTGACTGTTAATATACGTCCGTTCGGCGTGTGCAAGGGAGCTCGTATCTCGAAGCGTGTACCGTACAAAGTCTGCCGCACTACCTCCACTTCGGCATTCAGATGAAACCGGCGAATATCAGACTGCAACTGCTGCCAAAGCGCGATGTCGTACCCAAAGTCTCTAAGCACCCGCGCTTTATGTCCTCCCCGTTTATGTATGGTGTTGAGAAGATACTGAACGAGTTTGTCCGGAGCAATAACGGCGCGTTCTTGATTGGGTAATTTCACGAGGATAACGCCTCAATGAGTCAACTCTTCCAACAACGCCTTCGCCTCTTGCAAATCTTTGGTGTCAAACCCTTCGGTGAACCAGTTGTAGACTTCGGATAACATAGTGTGAGCTTCGGCTAGTCGGCTGTGTGCGTCGCGTTGCGTATTCCGTGGTGCGTGATCCTGTGGGCTTGGTGTTGTCGTAGTCGTACCAGGCTCATAACGGCGCGAACGCACTATTCTGCGTATACGGCGAACAGCGCAATTCCAGACACCGTACTCCTTCCTGCCCGGCGGTCTCCTTGAGTGCTTCAACTAACCGCGACTTGCCAATGCCGGGCTCGCCACTAAGGAGAACGACTTGGCCTGTCCCGTCTTTCACTCGCTCCCAACGCTCACGTAATAACCCGAACTCATGCTCACGCCCCACTAGCGGCGTGAGCCCTTTACGGACCACCACTTCAAAGCGGCTGTGGACGTCACTTTCCCTAATCACTCGATACAGCGTCAGTGGTGTCGCTACGCCTTTGAGGTCAGGCTGCCCGCGATCCTCACAGGCAAACAATCCTTCAACCAGGCGATATGTGGCTGCGCTGATCATGACTTCGTCGGGATTGGCCATGCCCTGGATGCGAGCCGCAAGATTCGGCGTCTCGCCCAAGGCCAGGATCTCGCGCTTCTCGCTGCTGCCAATCTCGCCAATCACGACTAACCCGGTGTGAATGCCGATGCGAACCTGGAGGGGTTCTCGCTTTCCCTGTCTCCCGCCCCCTGTCACCTGTCCCCTGATTGCCCCAACTATTTCTAACCCCGCTCGCACGGCCCGTACTGCATCATCTTCATGTGCCGCGGGATACCCGAAGTACACTAACAGTCCATCACCTAAATGCTGCGCGATGTACCCATCGTACCGACGGACTACCTCTGTGCAGGTCTCTTGATAGATACCCACGACTTCCCGCAATTCTTCGGGATCAAGTTGAGCAGACAGCGCTGTCGAGCCAACGAGGTCGCAAAACATCACCGTGAGTTGACGGCGTTCGGCTTCTGGGTGCTGGGTATTAGGTGCTGGGTGCCGGGGACTCGGTATTGGAAATTTGGAACTCGAAGCTGGTGCCGCCGGCTGTGGGGCAAGGGCAACACCGCATTCGGGACAAAACTTGGCCTTCGGACTTACTTCATGACCACAGTTTGGACACGCCCGCATCAGCTTCGTTCCACACTCTTCGCAGAACTTCGCTGCGTCGTTATTCTCATGCTGACACTGTGAACACTGCACGGTCCAGCCCTCTCACTGAGAGTGACAATCTCGGCTTAACAATCTCATGTCATATAAATTAGCCATAGAGAGTGTACCTGAGAGGCTTTCTGAAAAGGTAAGGCAGTCTGTCATTACGAGCGAAGCGAAGCAATCTTTGCCTTATTTTTTCTGTCTGTGAGATTGCTTCGTCGCCTCCGGCTCCTCGCAATGACACCGTGCTCCTACTTTTCAGACAACCTCTGAGCCTCCTTCACTTCTTTTTCAACAATAGTTCCCTGGAAAAAGTTCGGATTGGTCGAGGTCCAGAACTTCACGGCATTAGTAAAGACCATGTCACGAAAGTCCGCTTCGCTCAGCAGTCCGTCTTCGACGAGTTCATACGCTTCGTGCGCAGCATCACTCATGTCGGGCACATCCCAATGTCCCAGATCGGAACCATAAAGAGCATAGAATTTAGCGTTGAACGGCGAGCCTTTGGTATCAAAGGCCAGCGTGTTCATTGGATCGTCTCCCTCGCAGCCGAAATAGAAGCGCCGGGTGAAGATGTCACGAATCTCTTCTGGACTGGTGATGCCGCTCGGCTTCCATTCGTCGAGCAAGGCTGGGTCCTCCCCACGCGACATGAAGATTTGGTAATTGCGCAAAATTTCCTCAGCTCGTCCGTCGACGAGTTTGCCACCATAACGGCGAGAAAGGTCAAGGAACGCATTGCGGTCAACGTTGGCCGGGTTGTAGTTCTGCACGGCGCTCCAGCTCCGTTTGTCCCAATGCGAGAGCAGGTCGCAATAGAGCTGGCGTGCCCACGCAACACCACCTTCCATGAAGGCAAATGTCAGAGTGGGAAATCGCTTCGGTACGCCGCCGAGGAACAGCCCGCGACAAACCGCGTCAGCACTGGCAGCAAAGTTCCCTAAGTGATTGTGCACATAGTTGGTCGGTGTCGCCCGACTTCCCCAACCATAGCCCACAGAGTGGAAGGTCGGAGACACACCCAGCTCGACACACTTCGCCCACACAGGGTCGTAATCGTATTCACTATCGAGGCCATAGGTATCGAGCCAATAGCTGTAACGTGCAGCTTCGGGTGAGATCCGTGTTGCAGCCTTGATCTGCCGCCGTACATAACTGGCCATCATCACGGCGCGTAGTCCGAGCTTCCGCACCGCATACTCTAACTCTTCGACCGCTTCTTGCGGCGTATGCATAGGGATCGTCGCCACCGGCAGTAAGCGGTCAGTATACCCAGCGAACATCTCGGCTTTCATTTTGTTGACGGCGCGCGCCGCCGCACGGCGGACTTCTTCATCAGCGATCTGCACAATCAATAAGCCAATGGTTGGATAGACGATCGAGAGGTCGAGTCCCAGCTCGTCCATGCGTTCGTGAAATAATTTGGGATAAAAGGCCGTCGCTAGATCTCTGGTGTTGCGCGCCGGCGAGGCCCACCACGTAGGCCGCATGCTTCTGCGCTCGTGCCGCTCTTGCGGTGACAGTGTCCACCAGCCTGTGTCAGGGTATCCGTCAAACGAAATTACTGGCAGCCGTTCGGCGACCGTGCGTCCGGCTTCGGCCTGTAGGTAGTCAAAAAAGATCAGTCCCATTTCAAGCTGATGGCCGTCAGAATCGATAATCGGATGATTGACACGGGCACGGATCGCGGCAGACTGGGCGTGCTGTTTCGCTGACATGGTTGGCCCTCCTCAGTGTTTTTCTGTGTGCTGTATAAAGAAGAATCCGAACAATTGCTATCTCTCCTCTGTTTAAGAGGCGGCTGTCGTTACGAGCGCAGCGAAGTAATCTCTGCCTTACTTTCTGCTGACCGTGAGATTGCTTCGTCGCTTCCAGCTACTCGCAATGACACTATACTCCTCCTTATTGAGGCTGGCTCTCAGGCCGACCTTTCTCCTTGACATATGCATCTGGCCCATCTATGCGTTTTATGTGGCCTAGAGGCGAAAGCGAAGTGTAATGTACACAGGACAACAAAACCAAAAACCACGGCATGCGTAAGCGCAGCCATAGGAGGAAGGTTATGAGCGGCTATACCATTATTGATGTTGATACCCATGTCACTGAGTCACCGGACGTCTGGACCAAACGCGTTCCGGCCCACATGCGGGATTCCGTGCCTCGTCTCGACAAAGACGCGAAAGGACGCCTGTGGTGGTATCTCGGCGAGCATCGCATCGCCAACCCGGGACTCACCGCGACCGCCGGGGTTGGAGACATGACGAGTTGGCCAAAGTCGTATGAAGAGATGCATCCAGGCGCCTACGACGCGAAAGCACGGCTCAAATATATGGACGAAATGGGCATCTGGGCGATGGTCATGTATCCCAATGTTGGGGGCTTTGGCAGTCAACAGTTCCTCAAGCTGAAAGACCCCGAGATGATGATCGCCTGCGTACGGGCCTACAACGACTGGCAAACCGAATGGGCATCGGCGGATTCGCGCCGTTTGTTGCCTATCACGTCGACGCCGTTCTGGGATGTGCAAGAATCCGTCAAAGAAGTGCGACGCTGCGCGGCGATGGGACACCGAGGCATCCTCTTTACCGGTGAGCCGCAATCCTTGGGACAGCCACTGCTCGGCGACCCGCACTGGAACCCGCTGTGGGAGGTCGCCTGCGAACTCGATCTGCCGATCAGCTTCCATATCGGCTCCGGCAACATGGAAGATGGCCTGCAGGGAATGAAGATGAAGACCTATGGTCGTCTGGCGACATTCACAGAACTCTCAGTGAATGTGTTCCTGCGTAATGGCGTACAATTGAACGATCTGATCATGTCAGGGGTGCTATGCCGTTACCCCAAGATTAAGTTTGTTTCGGTCGAAAGCGGTATCGGCTGGATTCCGTTCTCGCTGGAGGCGTTGGATTATCAGTTCAAAGATAATCGTGTGCCGCAGGAGCGGCCGGAATTCACCATGCTGCCGTCAGAATACTTCGCGCGGAATGTGTACGCCTGCTACTGGTTCGAACAGACTGCGCCGCGTCGTTTGATCGATAAGGTCGGTATGGATAATATCCTCTTTGAAACCGACTTCCCTCACCCGACGTCGATTTACGGTGAAGAGGTGCACAAGCGGATTAAAGGCGGACTTTCGGATTGCACCGAGGAAGTGCGCACGAAGATCCTGTGGAGTAACGGACAGAAACTGTACAAAGTGGCGCAGCCCACTGCCGCAGACGAGGCGAGGCGGCAAGCGGTGGTTGCTCATTAACCCGTAGGGGCACGGCGCGCCGTGCCCCTACTTGCAAGAATAATTTACGCCACCTCAAACAGGCCCGCGGCCCCCATCCCGCCGCCAACACACATAGTGACGACCACGTAACGTGCTCCGCGCCGTTTCCCTTCAATCAACGCGTGACCGACCATGCGCGTGCCGCTCATGCCGTACGGATGGCCGATTGAAATGGCGCCGCCGTTCACATTCAATTTTTCATTCGGGATGCCGAGCCGATCTCGACAATAAATCACTTGACACGCAAACGCTTCATTCAGTTCCCACAGGTCGATGTCTTCCATGCGTAGGTTGTTACGTTGCAGAAGTTTCGGAATGGCAAAGACCGGCCCGATGCCCATCTCGTCAGGCTCGCAGCCGGCGACTGCCATACCACGATAAAGGCCCAGCGGCTGGAGGCCACGCTGTTCCGCTTGCTTCCGTTCCATCAGTACACAGGCGGCAATGCCATCCGACAATTGGCTCGCATTCCCAGCCGTTATATACCCGCCCGGTCCCATCACTGGCGGTAACGCGGCAAGCCCCGATAAGGTCGTACTCGGCCGGTTACATTCGTCCCGGTCGATCGTAATTTCCTTCCGCGTCACCGCGCCACTGTCTTTGTCCTGGAATACTTTGGTCACCGTAGCGGGAATGATTTCGGCGTCGAACCGGCCCGCCTGCTGCGCCTCCGCGGTACGTTGTTGGCTCTGGAGCGAGTATTCGTCTTGTGCCTCGCGGGAAACTTGATAGCGCTTGGACACAACCTCTGCAGTGTCGATCATTGCCATGTAAAGTGCCGGAGCGTGCTTCAGGGCAAGAGGATCTTCTTTACGGAAAATATTCTGATGATCGTTCTGCACAAGACTGATCGACTCGACACCGCCCGCAATCACTGTCTGCATGCCGTCAGCAATGATCTGTTTCGCTGCCATCGACACGCTCATCAAACCGGAAGAGCACTGACGATCGATCGTCTGGCCCGAGATACTCACAGGCAGTCCAGCCGCAAGCACACACTGCCGCGCGACGTTGTAGCCTTGCGTTCCTTCCTGCAATGCGGCTCCCATAATGAGATCGTCGATCTCACCGGGTTCTACTTTCGCCCGCTTAATCACTTCCTTGATCACCGGTGCCGCCATAGTCGGCGTCGTCGTGTCGTTGAATGCCCCACGATACGCTTTACCGATGGGGGTCCGGGCGGTCGATACGATAACGGCCTCTCTCATGATGGACTCCTTTCCTGGGTTTCTGTAGAGATTGACACAACGAGGATGTCACCCCGAGCGCAGCGAAGCCTGTCCTGCCTGCGCCAGTGCCGCAGGCACAGGTGAGCCGCGTCGAAGGGGTTCCTCGCGTTGCTCAGAAAGACCCTACTGACTCGTTGGATCGTAAAGTACCTCATATCATGTGGTTTCGATTTAGTCTCGCACCTGCTTCTTCGCCCGGCCTCCAGCGTACGGTTGCGCTGCGCCCCAGGCAACTGAGCCGTGGCAGCTTCTCCTTCTTTTCTCGTCACGTAACACGCGGCACATGTTACGTGATGCGTGGGTTTGATTCGCTACAGACGCCCTTAGCTGGCGCCTGCTTCTACTGCCTCCGCCCGCAGCACCGGCATAATATACTTCACAAACAGTTCCTGCGTTTTCAGCGCTTGCCAACGCCGAGTGCCGCCGTAATGACTCATAATGATCAGCTCGTCGAAACGATGCTCCCGCCATAATTCCAGGAGTTGCCGTCCAACTTTTTTCGGGGTCCCGACGAGAACGATACCGGCATCAATCAGCTCGTCCACAGAGAATTTGCGCAAGTTGGGGAAGTCATCTGCCGCGTAGAACGCGTACCCGGCATCGGCGAGGCGTTTCTTCTCGGCGTCCGTGTGTCGCGCCAGCGAGTCCATCGGTGAGACGTTGAAATCAACGAAATTCCGCACCGGTTGTTCGGCTTCCCGTCGTGCGGTCACTTCATCCTCGTCAAGATAAATCGCTTTGACCCAGCCCAAAGTCGGCGTCGTTCCGGCAGCACGACAGGCCTCACGATACGCACGCGCCGGTTCGGCAAAGACACAGTTCGGCGCCGGTCCGCCAACACACACGCCCCAACTATTCTCGGCCGCTCGCTTGACCCATTTCGTGCTTGTACCTACTTGAAAGATCTTCGGGGATTTTTGCACGGGGCGGGGCACTACGGAAAGATCTTTTACGTTGTAATACTTCCCGCAGTACGAGAACCGTTCTTCGGTCCACGCCTTCACCAGAATATCGAGGGCTTCGACGTAGCGCTCCTGGTTCTCTTCCAACACGACATTCGCGGGTTCGTTCACCCACGCATGTCCACGCCCCACGCCGACATCGAGCCGTCCGTCAGTGAGAATATCAGCCTCAGTCAACTCGCCCGCAAGAATCATCGGATTATGCAACGGTAGCGTATGGCACAACGCGCGGAAGCGGATATGTTTCGTCCGTTGTGCGATGGTACAAAACAACGCGAGTGGGTTCGTATTGACGGCAAACTTCTCGAAGAAGGGGTGTTCCAGCGTACAAAAAACGGCAAAGCCGTTTTGGTCGGTATGCTCGGCCAGGGCTACGATGTCCCAAATTAACTCGGCGTGATTTCGACCCGGCGGGCCTTGGATTTCAGTGTAGGTACCGAAACGGAGTGGTTGCGACATAACGGTTCCTTCCGGTTACGCTCGAAACTCTACATTTTACACTGCACGTGACCCATGGGGCGTGGTACGTGAGACATAACGCGTAACCACTCCTCCCCTAATTACACTTTACGTCTTGCGCCCCATCCGTATCGCTTCTGTATTCACTACGGGACGGGTCTGGTCAATTCCCACTCACTTCACAGCTGGTCACTGATTATAGGGGACAGGGACGAAACAAAGATGAGGATCATACTGCTTTTATCTTTTCTGTAACCTGTGACCTGTTCCTGCGACCTAGCCCCCGCCTACTTCGCCGCCTCTCCCCGTGCGCGCGCCAATGCCTGGACCGCGGCATCTTGGCGGCCTTGCTTCTCATACAAGGCCGCAAGTTGTTGCAGCGTATCGACCGTCGCCGGGTCTTGGGGCGGCAATGCCGTTTCTTGGATGAGTAAGGCTTTCTCGTCGGTCTTCACCGCTTCCGCCACCTTCCCTTGTGACGCGTAGAAAGACGCCAGAGTTTTCAGATTGAGGGCAAGGTTGGGATGCTTCGCCCCGAGCGAAGCCTCGACTTGGCTCACGGCCTGTTCGTAGAGGGGCACAATCGCCTCGTATTGCTCGGTGTCTTCCAGCAGAGCCGCAAGCCCACTCATCGTTGTTGCCAGGTTGTTGAGACTGACGGCGGTATCTTTCTGTCCGGGCGCCAACGCTTTGATTTCGATCGCCAAGGCCCGCGTATAGCGCTGGCGTGAGGCGTCGAACTCTTTCGCGTCTTTGAGGAACAACGCCACTTGATTCAGCATCGTTGCCACATTGGGGTGGTCTTTACCGAGCGCCGTTTCCATCACCCTCACAGAGCGTTCAAATAATGGACGCGCGGCGTTCAAGTCTCCCTGCTGGTGATACACTGACGCGAGATTGTTCAGGCCGATGGCAACATTGGGATGATTTGGTCCATAGGCGGCTTCGGTAATCTTCAAGGCTCGCTCGTACAGCGGACGAGACCGCGCGACCGCACCGCCTTCACGAATTGCCAAGGCCATATTGTTTAAGCATGTCGCCACGATCGGGTGATTGGGGCCGTAGTTCTTCTCGTCAATCGCCAAGGCCCGCTGGTAAATTTTTTCGGCCCCTGCGTAATCGTGGATTTGATATTGCAGCGAGGCCAGATTGTTCAGACCGGTCGCGACCAGCGGATGAGATTTCCCGTACGCCTTCTCATAGATAGCAATGGCTTGCTCAAACAGAGGTGCGGCGGCGGCAAACTTTGCGCTTTGATACAGGGCGGACGCTAGATTGTTATAACTTTCAGCAACGTCCGGGTGTATAGGTCCGAGTTTCGTCTGACGAATCTGGAGTGCGCGGGTCTGCAAGTCTTGCGCCTTCTTATAATTGCCGGTGTCTTTCTCCAGTAAACCTAGCGCAGTGAGAGTGACCGCCGTTGCCAAATGTTCTGCGCCGTAGGATTTCTCTTCAATTACTAGCGCTCTTTCGAGCAACGGTCGTGCGGCAACGTAGTCGCCTGACTCACGGTAGAGCTCGGCAAGGTTGGTCAGACTGACAGCGACAGAGGGATGCTCGACCCCAAAAGCGGCCTCGTTGATTTTGAGCGCACGTTCCAATAGCGGACGCGCGGCCGCATAGTCTTTTGTCTCCTGTAACAGCATGGCGAGATTAGTCAGACTTCGCGCCACACTCGGGTGTTCGGGTCCGAGTTTCGTCTCCTCAATCTTTACTGCTCGTTCGAACAACGACCGGGCCCCGGTGAATTGTTGGTCCTTCTGTAGGATCAAGGCGAGGTTGTTGAGGCTCTGGGCGACCAGTGGATGCTCCGGCCCGGCAACTTTTTCACTGAGAGTGAGCAATTCGCGCGCGGGAGGGATGGCCTCTTTGTAGCGGCCTTTTTGGAAAAGGGTCTGAGCTTTGGCGGCGAGCTGCTTGAGCCGTTCAGCAGAGATGTCAGCCGCAAAGGAAGCCGAAGCAAAAAAACAAAGTATGATTGGGATAGCCCGGAGAAACGTTCGTCGTTGGCGATACCTGAATCTCACTGCATTTACCTTCACTCTATGATCTTTCGGCAGGCGCGGCCTGCCCTACAACGAATCCCTTCCCGCGTAGAGCGGGCTGTGCCCGCCTCTGCGCCGAAAAGGACCACTGAACGCACAAACAACAAAGGGCAGGCCTTGCAGCCTGCCCCTGTTATACCAACCTTTGGCAAGGGCTACGCTTTCCTTGCCCAACATCAATTAACGATGCAATTCCGTGAGGCGGTTGAGGTCGTACAATTTGGTAATGAAGTCCACCGTGAAGTCCGGTAGACCACCACCATACTCACGCCACAGGTTGCCACGACCGTTCTGGATGTCCACCGTATCAACGTTTCTCCAGTGCACCGCGGTACGACCGTGGTTCATAGCGGTGAAGCGTTTTGCATCGTCACTCCACGCATAGCCCCACTGCCAGAGCTTCCACAGCTTGCCTTTGCGATCGAAGGCCACCATCGTCCAACCTTCCCAAGTTTCTGGGTCAATACTCATGAACACACTGGCGTACGGGTGACGAGGATCTTTCGGCAGACGCTCAAGGATCATCATCCGACGAAGCTGCCATACGTCATTGTTCAACCAGCCGTCCGGACCGCCGTAACGCACGCCGTCGTCATCCCACTTGGTCTTGGCGTGCACAGCAAGCATGTCCTTATAACCATGGAACTTCCAGTTCCATTCCAGCGGGCGGCCCGAGAAGCTGTAGAAGTCTTCCAGCGTGTGCTCGGTTCCCATCAGAGAGTCAGACTTCGTCTCGGCGGAGATACGACGGACGCGACGGAGGCTCGGGACGTACGCCCACCCGTCGTCGGTACGACGAGGGTCGTCGTAGCGAGCGACGATAAAGGCAGTTCCACGAACGTCAAAGGGAGAGAAGAAACCAGTGAACTCTTTCCAGTAGACTTCCGAAGCGTCCGCCATACCGGGGAGTTGGTAGTTACTCTTCTCAAACATCGGCAGGTGCGAGTAGTACGCACGATGGTAGAAGCAGCCGAGGCTGCGCTCGAATTTTCCGCCACCGCCGTAAATCGCCTTGGTGTCATACTTCCAGTCTTCCGGCTTGATTGGGTACTCAGTCCCACGCCAGCTTTCGGGCGGCATCTCTGGCTCCGGGGCCACGTGTTCGCCGCCGAACCGCAGCCAGGTGGTCAAGGCATTGTTCGCGAAGTAGCCACGCCAGTACCAACGCTTGTCGTAGTTCCACGCCGCCTTAATTCCGGCCTTCGGATCGCCCTCTTTAATATCCTCATTGGCAAACGGGTAGCCACAGACGTAGTTTTCTAACGCATCGTCCGCGGCCAGTTTGACTTGTTTCTGATATTTCTCGTTGCAATCGAGGACCATCTTGTGCGGCGTGACATGATACGTAGGGACAATCTCGATTTTGACGTCATTCCACTTCTGATACTGCTCGAAGAAGCCCGGCATCATAAACGGCCGCACCTTCTCTAAGTCGGCATGGGTCAAGGTATCGCCAGCCTTAAATTGCGGCTTCGCATCTTTGTATTGTTTGAACCAGTCGTAAAATGTTTGCTGCGTGTAGGTCGTAGCGTCGCCGCTCTGGGCCTGGGCCCACGCTCCGGTTTGCCCGACGAGCAAACCACACGCCGCGAGCAGTGATATTGCAATACGCTTCATACACCCTCCTATGGCGGGAATTTTTTGACGAGTTTCACCCCGAACCTTACTTATTAGCAATAATCCCGTGGTAGGTACTTTTGTTCCCCTATCAGCAGGGCGCGGAGTACCCACACCCCCATTCCCTCTACCATCGATACCGAACACGGCCCCAAAATTCGTCCATCTGGTTACGCTCTGAGCCGCCGGCCTGCATATGGCCAATACCGAAGCCACTTTCACTGAAGGGTCGTTTGTCAGTGGTGAACGCCGCAAATGTGCTCAAATCATGCTCTTTGCGGACGCCGAGAAATGCCGTTATTCCTAGTTGCACCGACCAGTTATTCGTAATCAGGTATTCCACGTTGCCACCGGTAGTTCCATCGGTACCAGTGGTGCCGTAGGCGCCGAAGATCAGAAATACCAACTGGTCTCGCAGGAACTGGTTCTGCACAAAGAAGGTTAAGATCAGGTTGTCATTCGAACCGTTAGGATTACCATAACGACCGGCATGCACATCAGGAAGGTGCGTGCCGAACACCTGGAAGCTGAGGAAGAAACTGCGGTTCGGATTGAGCCAGCGAATAAACGTCGGGCGATCAACACCGATCACATAACGGTAGATGTTGGTATTCCCCAACAGATCAGGCTTGGTGGTGTCGGTGACCAACGCACTCGCAGTCCAGGAGGTCTCAGTGCGAATCACGAAGCCAGTGTTGGGCTCGAACCAGTCGACCGATACGCCGAGGGTATTTTGCTTGTGATATTTTGCCGTGAGCGAACCACCAAAACCACACCCATTGAGATATGGAGCAGCACGGAATTCCGGGTGCCGGGCAATACGCGCGGCCACCGCCGGGGCCGCGCGCATGTTGATCTGCTTCGGCTTCACATTGATCCGTACCGGACCAAAGGCCGACGTCACAGTTTCTCCGCCAATCCCCATAGGATTGTTTGGATCGACTGCGGGTAAGACCTCGTTACACCCCGGTATGTCAAACACGTTGATGCGATCCCAACCAAACGCGGCGACGTCCTGGAAAGCAAACCAATCTGTGAGTTGGATGCGGAAGTTTCCGACCGTCGCCTCCCAGCGCATGCCGATTCCGGAATTATTGAGATTCCACGCGGGCGCACGGTTCTTATACAGCGCCATGTTGACGTCATTACGGCCAGGAAAGAGCGCTTGGCCAAAGAGATCATTGCCAAAGGCGAAGGCATCGATCGTCCGGCCAAAGCCGATCGCCCACGGTTGAGAAGAGTTGCCGAAACCGAGCGAGGTGTAACGGTCAAAGACCCAGACGATACTTCCTGCCAGATCTTTGAAAAATCCAACCTGGCCGAAGCGGTGCTCGAATAATACGGACCACAACGGAACGCGGGTATCGTCAAACAAGTCGATGAAAAAGTGTTCACCAAAGTTGACCGGGTTGACGATGTCCTGCAAGCGGAAGAAATCAGCCTTCCCCCATACATGCTGTTGTTTGCCGATACGGAGCCAGTTACGCCCGCCGAAGGCATCGAAAAACAAATCGGCATAGGCTTCACGCACGGGATAGTAGAGATCAAAGTTGGTGTCGCGTAACATACCCCAGCGCAAATCGTTTTGACTCTGGTCGAGACCAAAGTACGCGCGCGGACGTGAATCTCTCAAACGCCCAGGGACGCTATACTTGGAACCAGGAACGATATTGTACGGAAAGATCGCGTTATCAATCGGCCAGAGTTCGGCGAATTTGTGAGGGTTAAAACCGAACGTTGTCAGCAAGCCTTTGTTCGTTTTCGGGAACCGGGTACGGCCAGAAACCGCAATCGTGTCGTTTTCGCGCCCGTTGCCAAATCGATCGCTAATATCGTAGATCGATTCATACTCGGGCCGTAACTCGATGAAGTACTCAAAACGATTGAACATGTCCTGCATGACGCGCAACGGGCCAGATAACTGGATACTCGCCCGATAGCGCGAGGTCGCGACGTGATAATCCTCCGCAAAAGTGTCATTGCGCAAAATAGTAAAATTATCGACATAGCCGTGGATGGCCATATCGTTTAGGCTCGCCCACAGTCCCGGCGCGCCGTCGGCTCTCACTTGCGTTGCGCACAGGGACAAACCAAACGCGAGTGCGGTTGCCCACCACCGCAGACGCTTCCCGCTCTCCCTAGTTACCCCCTGCATAAATAAACCTCCTTCCTTCCTTTGCGGAAGAAAGGATAAAGGATAAAAGGATAAAGGGCAAAAAGGAGTTCTTGCTCGCTTTCTTTACCCCTTCTCCTTTATCCACTTCCCCTCTTCCCCGTTTGCCCACTAGCCCCGTTTATCCCTTTCGCCTCTTCGTCTAGTGCGACGGCTGCGCCTGAGCCCGTGTCGGTATGGGTTTTGACTCTTCCACCAGTACACCTTCTCCCCGCGCGAATTTAGGTTTGATCACCGCAAACAACGCCGGCGTCAGTGTCAGCGCCGCCAACCAATGAGTCATTAACAGCATGGTCAACAAAATCGCCATCTCCGCGGAGAATCGCAAGCTCGACAAGAAATACCAGGGGATCACGCCCGCCATCATCGTGGTCGCGGTAAACGTCACCGCCATGCCCGTCGTACTTATGGCTGTGCGAATGCCCTTCAGCACATCACCGCCCCCCCGTGGAACTTCGAGACGAATGCGGTCTACAACGTAAAGGATATAATCCACACCAATGCCCATGCCGACCGCGGTTACTGGCAACGTGTTGATGTTCATACCGATGCCCGCGAGGATGAGGTACATGTAGCTCGCGACACCGGCCGCGATCAGCGTCAGCATCACCATCGCACCGGCAACAAACGACGCATAACTCACGGCAACGAGGACAAAGACCGTCAGAATTACAAGGAGTGTGGCCCGTTTCTCGGAGTAATCGATCTCCTCGTTAAGGGCGGCGGTGGTGCCGATGAAACCGCCCGCCAAACGCATTTTCACTCCCTGTAAGGGGTGTTCAGTAATGAATTTACGCGCCCGCGCAATCGCCTCGCGGATCGTATCGCCCCGCGCGTCTTTGTAAAAGACGACGAACTGGCCGTTCTTATACACCAGATCCGAGTATTCGAGAATGACGCCCGAAATTGGGGCCGACGCCTCGTACACAAACAGCAAGTTACCAGCGGTGGCGAACTCCGGCGGGATCACTTGCCAGCGCGGGTCGTTGTAGTGATACAAGCGGTCGATGCTCTTTAACAGCGACGCCAGCTCCCGCGTATCCCCCGCCTGTTCCTGTTGCAACATGTAGCGACGCATCTCTTCGAGTGTCGCCAACACATAGGGCTCTTTCAGGATATTCTCTCTTTCTCCTTCGAGATACACAACCAGTTGGTTTGCTCCGGCAAAGCGTTCGTTGATACGCCGCACCGATACGTTATAGTGAGAGTCCTGCCACAATAGCGGCGATCCCACTTCTTGTTCGCCGATGGGCACATTTATAGCCATCCTTACCCCGGTGATGACGATGACGGCACCTACTCCCACCACTACCCAACGCCCGATCGAGTGGGTAGTCACTTCACCGATTTTGTGGAGGAGTGTCACCATAACACGTGGGGTGTAGTGCGCCGTCAATTGCGGCTTCGGCAAATACGACAGAAGCAGCGGCGTGAGATGCAAAATTGTGAAAACGTTGGAAACGGCCCAGAAGCTGCCATAGAGTGCCAGCTTGTGAATCAGCGGAATTGTCGCCACCGCTAAAACGAGAATTCCGCCGGCATCGGCGATGACACCAATAAACCCTGGCAAGAGCAGGTCGAGAAAAGCCGTCCTCGCGGCATGGTTTGCGTCTCCTGAATCCTGGAGATCCTCAAAATACCGCTCGGTCATTTGCACCGAATGGCTAATCGCTCGGGACGAGATCAGCAGCGGAATCACTAAAATCAAGGGGTCGAGGTTATACCCGAGCAAGCCAACCATCCCTAGTCCCCAGATTGACTGGACGATGGCGCCCATGAAGGGCACGATGATGCCGTACAACCGACGGAAATAAAACACCAGCGGCACAAACATGAACAGCGCCGTAACGGCGAAGATGAGATACAGCTCATGACTGAAATACCAAACCCAGCCTTTGAGCATCGGCTCGCCCGCAATGTTGAGCAGAGTATTATCGTCTTCAACTTCGCCCTTCAGCCGCATGAGTTCGCGATGAATCTCGCGATAGTCAAGACGCTCTTCGTTGAAGCCGGCCAGGATTAACGCGCCTTTCCCGTCCGCTGAGACATATTTATTCAAGACGATGTCGTTGTTCATCATCTCGAACTTGAGCGCCTCCAGTTCCTTAGGGTCAGTCGGGATGTCGACCGGCAACACGGGGTATGACCGGATCATACCGCCAGGGAGAGTTTTGATGTTGCGAATCTTGACGTGTGAGAGTGAGGCCACCTGGTTGTGGTCGACGCCGTTAATTTGGTCCACCTGCTCGGTGATTTTTCTGACTTTCTCCAGGTTCTTCGCCGTAAAAATGTCACCCTCTTTCACTTGCAATACGAGGGTCACGATATTGGCGCCGCCGAAGGTCTCGCGATGTTCGTTGTACGCTTGAATGTAAGGATGCTCTTGCGGCAGAAAGTCGGCAAAGCGGCTGTACATCTCGACCTTGCTCGCGTAGTACAGCCAAAAAAGCGAAGACCCGAGAATCGCGGCCAACGCGGCGGCGCGATGGCGCCAAATAAAATTGACGTAGGCAAGAACAAGACGGTCAGTAAAGCCGAGTTGTTGCTGTGTCTCATGTGCCATCGATTGTCCTCAAATGTGAGAGAAGCGAAAATACGTATGCGCACTTAGGCCGCTTTTCCTGTGGTCGTCATGGTTTTCTCTAGTACGCCCTTGTCGAATTCTTTCCAGGTTTTACCGCCGTCTTGGGTGACGAGAATGGTCCCTTTCCCACCGCAGGCAATGCCGAAGCCACTGGATTTTGAGAAGTCAGCATCGCGAAGCCACGTCAACACCTTGGCACGGACATCGGGAAGGGGACTCCACTTCTGTCCATCAAAGGTAACGAGAGTTCCTAAGATTCCGGTGGCCACATCAACATGTTGCGGCCCAGATGGCGATACGGACAGTAACATATTGAACCCACCGCTGGACATATTGGTCCAAGTGGCGCCCCCGTCGGTCGTTGATAACAAGATGCCGCTTTCCCCGGTCACGTAGCCTTCTTTCTCATTGCGAAAAGCAACCGATACGAGGAAGAGGTCCTCCAGATACAACTGTGGGACCCGTTGTTTAATCGCGTCTTCTTCGCTGAGGTCCGGCCGAGTATACTTGGGCAGATTGAGCACATTCTTTTGCTCTTGCCAGGTATCGCCACCATCACTGGTATGAAGAATGGAGCCGAACTCGCCGACGACCCATCCCTCGGTGTCATTCACGAAGGCGATACCATTGAGGGTTACATCTTTGTCTAAGGATTTTTCTTCCCATGTCTTGCCACCATCAGAGGAACGAATGATGGTTCCGCCAGGACCGGCACCCCACACTTTTTGCGGGTCAGTACCGCGACTAATGGCAAAAATGTGCGGCGGGCCGCTGCGCCACTCCTTGGTCGGTAATTCAAGTTTCACTAACTGCCAGTTCTTTCCACCATTAGTAGTTGTGGCAATCAATCCGTCTTGCCCAACCACAATGCCGTTCTGGGCGTCAATAAAGTTGACGTCATACAGTGCTTTCTCAATGTAAGAATCTTTACCGACCTCGGTCGGGATTACAGCAACTTTACTGCCCTTATCAGAGAAGTGAAGAACGACGCCACGATTCCCGACAGCCCAGGCATTATTGTCATCGAGAACATACACCCCGTAGTAGTCTTCTCGCTCAGGGAAGATGCGACCTTTTGCGGGGCCTTCGGCCTCAAGTCGCGCAACGATATCCCTGTCCGCTCCGCCGTGCTCACACGCAGGTAGAAATGAAAGCACTAACAGTGCTACTCCTACGGCGCACGCGTGCCGCAGAAAAAATGCAGATCGCGTCAAGATTCCCTCCTTGCTAAACAGAGGTGATATTGTTCATTAGAACTGGGGGTATTGTTAGAGCCTTATTTGGGACGCCCTCTTACGCCGTTCTTTCTTACCCGTCAAGGGAGCGGAGGCGTTCTCGCGGCTCTGCCACATCATCTACAAAAAACACCTCTATCGGCCCCTGTCGTCTGCCTTAAGACTAGAAGAGTTCCACTTCACAGGCCTTAATCTTTGAACTCCGGCATCACTTTGGCGAACATTTCGAGCTGCCGTTGCGTTTCATCCCATGAGATCAATCCTTGGTCGAAATACCAGCCAAACCACTCGATGTTGGAGTTCTTTTGCAAGGCTTCAAGTTCGCGCTTGATGTCATCGACAGTCCCGACCAAAGAGTACTTGGCTTCCACCATCCTCTCGAAGGTCTGTGGGACTGGCGTTGTTTCGCCTGGGAAGCGATAAGCCTCGAAAAACCCGAAGCCCGAGAAGTATTCAATGAACCCTACGCCCTGGGTTTGTGCCCCTAGCGAATAGGCTTCGGTGTAAGAGTTGCCTAGACTCACCGAGCGGAATGCCCCAACACTCTGCCCGAGTTCGAGTTGGCGCCCAACTTTTGCCGCCTCGTCCCGGTAGGCCTCACACAACTGGCGGAACGATGGCGGATGCGACACCAGAATCCATGGCAAAATACTCTCTGTCGCACACCAACGGATAGTCTTCTCACTCACTGAGAAGGGTTGCCAGATCGGTGGGTGCGGCTGGGTGTAGGGTTTAGGGATCACACAAATGCGCTGCACAGTCCCGTCGTCGTCCACTTCGCCCGGCGCGCCATACTTTGCCGTCCAGTTCTTCGCCACCGGCCAACGACGAATGCCCTCTTCATACGGGGTCGGCACCTCGTAGTATTTCGTTTTGAAGCGGACAGTTTCCTGAGCCCACGCCATTTTGACGATCTTGAAGACTTCTTCAAAGACCGCCCGGTTGTGGGCATCTACTTCTGATCCGTCCATCGGTGCACCGGTGACGTGGTAGTGCTGTCCGAGTACGTTGGTCCAACGATCTTGGTAGCCGCGGGCAAATCCGGCGATGAACCGCCCTCTGGTCAGGTGATCGAGTATGGCAATCTCTTCGGCCACGCGGATCGGGTCCCACGTTGGCAACACCAGTCCAAGAGAGGCAAACTTAATGCGTTTGGTGCGAGCCGCGAGGTCAGTGTAGAGCATCAGTGGTGCCACCGACGCTTCAAAGCCCTCAGAGTGAAAGTGGTGCTCAGTGGTAGACATGGCGTCAAATCCTATGTCTTCAGCTATCAGCGCAATGTCGCGCACCTCCTGAAGCATCTGTTGATATTTATCGTTATTACGTCCGATCGGGCGCAGCCGTTGGCGCTCTTCGGACGTCGCAGGAATGGTCGGTAGGATGAACAGATTAAATTTCATCGGCGTCTCCTTCCTGAAAAGTGGACGAACTCAACAAACTCTAGGGTTGAGCGGTGAACCATAGTAGGTCTTACTTATAACGGATGGCAAGGCCAACGATTTGGTAGGCATACTCTGCCGTGCTGGTGTAGTCGCGGATGTTGCTGTATCCCATGTACGTGGCAGAGACTTCATCAGCAAACTCCCCTTCTTTCCGCTTTTCCACAATCACCGCCTGTGCACCGATAGCGCAGGCTTCACGGTGTATCGCCTGGTCCATCTCTGTCTGATCAGTGTCCGGGTTGCCGTAGGTTTTGACCCGGGCAATCACTTCGTACGGTTGGCTCGGCGGCGTCGTCAATACTGGGATCTGACACTCTGGCGAAGTAAATTGCACAGGCAGTTCACCTACTTGCTCAGTAAGCACCAGTGGCTTAGTCGGGCGATTCGGACATCCTGAAAGGAGGGCGGCAAAAGCAGTAAGGGCAAGAAGTTTCGTCTGATACGATAGCATTGCGATATGTTGCTCGATCGACAAGCACCGGCATTCGTCGAGGTCAGTCCTAATGATGTCCTTTTGCTAGAGTCGCGCCCTCTTAGCATACGGGTTCGCCTTTCTCCACTGCCCTCATCATGAATCGTGTGGCAGCAAGTTATGAGGCGCAGAGGGTTCAGGTAACGCTTGTTGCGTTGCAGGGTTGTCGGTGTCTGGTTCAATTTTTGGCGGGCGTTCGATCTGCTCGAGTGTGGGTAACCGCGCGGGTGGGGTCGCAGGGGTCTGCTGATAATACAGGTTCGCTTCATTCAGCCATTTCTCCAGATTGAGGCGCCGGGTTTCGTAATCCGGATGCGCCGTGAGAAATTCGTTGGGCTTAGTGGGGTCTGCTCCGCCAGAGCGCACCCGGGCCCACACATCGACCGCAGCGGCAGGATCATATCCGGCTTTCGCCGCCAGCAGTAAACCAAGGTAGTCTGCTTCTTCTTCTTGCACCCTGCCAAAAGGAAGGATGAATCCCAGGTTTGTCCCAAGACTAAAGGCCTGTTGCAGAAGAATCGGAGCGAACGAGGCTCCCATAGAGCCAAGTTCGACTAAGGCATCGCGGGTCGCCTTCTCCCCTTGGTGGCGCGCAATTGCATGTGCCATCGCATGTGCCATCAGGATGGCCAACCCGGCTTCGTCTTGTACAACCGGAAAGAGTCCGGTGGTCACCCCGACTTTTCCGCCAGGAAGCACCCACACATTCGCGGACTCCGGCGCATCGATAACAACAAACTCCCACAGATAGTTGGGCTTCGCCGCCGCCGTGGCGAGACGTTGCCCGACGGTCCTCACGATAAGATTGGCCCGCGCATCGTAGTTCAGCACAAGCTGGTCAAGTAATTCGCGATATTGCACTTCTGCCAGCGCCAGTTCGTCCTGTTCATTGGTAAAGATAATCTGGCGGCGTTGCGCTGGCGACGTGGCGATACAAGCAGTTACAATGAACATCAGGAAGCAGAGCCCGACGGGATTCCACCGGTGGCTGTGCGGGCCTGAATTGCGTTGTGTGTGAAACCACATCAGAATCTCTCTGTCGGAGGAATAAAACGTAAAGCCTAACCACCTCCCTTCCCCTTTTTACATTTTACGCCTTCCCTCCGCTCTTGCACCCTAGAGTCGGGAGTGATTCAACTGCAACACTAGTCTTTCCTGAGGAGGTGGGTATGTCAACGCTCGCTCCCATCACGCTCACAACTGACACCATAGCGGTGCTGCCACAACACCGTTTCGACGAGGCACGCCTGACGGAATACTTACGTACTCATGTTGAAGGATTCACTGCCCCACTCGGGGTGACACAAACGCAAGGAGGCATGTCAAACCCAACTTTCATCCTTACCGACGGGGCAGGTAAACGTTATGTGATGCGCAAGAAACCGCCAGGTAAACTGCTCCCCTCAGCTCATGCAGTTGACCGCGAGTTTCGTGTCATCTCAGCCTTGGCGAGAACTGGAGTGCCGGTCGCCAAAGCCTATGTGCTTTGCCAAGACTCGTCAGTCGTTGGCACTGACTTTTACATCATGGAGTTCATCGACGGTCGCGTGTTTCGGTTACAAACCCTGCCGGGGCTTTCTCCGACAGAACGGCGACAGATCTATCAAGGCATGATCGACACACTGGCGAAATTACACGCGGTCGATTTTCGTGCCGTCGGGCTCGAAGACTATGGCCGTGTTGGCGGCTATCTTGCCCGTCAAGTGACTCGGTGGTCGCAGCAATATGAGGCCAGTAAAACCGACGATGTGGCCGAGATGAATAAACTGATTGAGTGGCTACCGCGTCACATTCCAGACGACAGTGAAACGGCCATCGCACACGGTGATTTTCGACTAGAGAATCTGATCTTCCACCCGACCGAACCACGCATACTCGCAGTGATTGATTGGGAATTGAGCACGCTCGGCTCACCACTCTCCGATCTCGCCTATAACTGCATCCCGTATTATCTTGCCGATCCGACCCGTGGCGATATCACTAACGTTGATTCTGTGACCTCCGGTATTCCAACTGAAGAAGAACAAGTTGCTCGTTACGCCGCCCAAAGCGGCCGCGGCGGGATTCCTGATTGGAAATTCCACATGGTCCTCTCGCTCTTCCGCCTTGCTGCGATTTCACAAGGAGTGTACAAACGCGGACTGGAGGGCAACGCGGCGTCCCCGGAAGCAATCCTGCGTCGCGATCGGTGTCGGGTCTTAGCAGAAACCGCGTGGGCATTGGTGGAGAAGGGAATCTAAAGACGTAAAGCGTGAAACGTAAAACGTAACCACTCCTCCTCCCCTTTTACGGATTACGCATTACGTTTTACATATTTACGCATTACCTTTCATGCATTACGACCTCACAAGGATCATCCGTGGAACTGATCAAAGAACTCATCGACCTTTTCTTACACCTCGATACGCATCTGCAGACCGTCATTCAAACCTACGGCACGTGGACGTACGTCATCCTTTTCATCGTCATCTTTTGTGAGACAGGATTGGTCGTGACGCCGATTCTTCCGGGTGATTCGCTCTTGTTTGCTGCCGGGGCATTCGCAGCGATTGGGTCGCTCGACTTGAAATGGCTGCTGATTCTCCTTACAGTCGCCGCCGTTCTTGGGGACGCAGCCAATTACGCGATTGGTTATTTCATGGGGCCAAAGGTTTTCTCACAATCAGATAGTCGATTTCTCAAGAAGGAATATCTTGATCGCACACACCAGTTCTATGAGAAGTACGGCGGCAAGACCATCATCATCGCCCGCTTTGTGCCGATCGTGCGGACCTTCGCGCCATTTGTTGCTGGCGTTGGTAGTATGACTTATGTCAAGTTCGCAAGTTACAACGTCATTGGCGGCTTGTTGTGGGTTGGTGTCTGTGTGTTCGCCGGCTATGCGTTTGGCAACATTCCTGTCGTGAAAGAGAACTTCACCCTGGTAATTCTCGGCATCATTTTTGTTTCGATCTTGCCAGGCATCATCGAATTTCTACGACAACGGCGGGAACCGGTTACAGATTAAATCGTTTTTTCATTGCGGCAACGCAAACACTAACAGTTCGTCTCCTGGCTTATTCCCGAACATCGGAGTCCCCCCGGAAGCTACAGCAACGTATTGCGTGCCGTCGACTTCATAGCTGATCGGCGGCGCGTTCACCCCCGCCTCAGTCGTAAATTGCCAGAGTAAGTCTCCGGTCTTCGCGTCAAACGCATCAAGTCGCCCGTTGCCTTCACCAACAAAGACCAGGCCACCTTTCGTCGCCACCACACCACCAATCAATGGCTTCTCAGTTTTCTTTTGCCACACGATTTTTCCTGTGCGCGTGTCGATGGCACTTAACGTTCCCCAACGAGGCTCGTCTGTCATCGTGGCGGTCGTGTAGTGTTGCGCGGGCCGTCCACCTTCAGCAGGCGTTTCTTTCACCGTGTAAAGCGTCGGCATGTGCACAGCAGCGACATAGACCATGCCGGTGCTCGCGTCGTATGAGACCGGTGACCACGACGCGCCGCCGCCGGCACCAGGCGCAATGCGTACGCCTTCTTTCGTCGGTGGCGTAAAGATATTCTCTTGTGGCACAAAGGGTTCCGATTTATACAAGAACGCGCCGGTCTGGCGATCGTTCACATAAAACCAGCCAGTTTTACTCGCCTGCCCAACAGCCTGAACTTCCTTGCCGTTCCGCTCGGTATCGAATAGCACCGGCGGGCTGGCAACATCGTAACCCCACAAATCGTGAGGGACTTGCTGATAATACCAACGGAGTTTCCCGGTTTCGACATCCAACGCAACTAGAGAAACCGTGTAAAGATTATCGCCAGGCCGCGTAAGCCCGTCCATCTGCGGCGAAGGATTTCCTACCCCCAAGAATAATAACCCTAAGTTAGGGTCGAGAGCCGGGGTCGTCCACGTCGAACCACCGCCGGTTTTCCACGTATTGCCATACTTGGCGAAGGCGGCTTTCTCAGCCGCGATATCTCGATGTAACGATGCGCCGTCGGGAGTAGCATCCCGCCACTCCCCTTCCCAGCCCTTGTCCGGTACTGTATCCCAGCGCCATAGTTCCTTTCCCGTCTCAACAGCGAACGCCGCCAGGAAACCACGGCGGCCGTATTCTCCCGCCATACCAACTACAGTGCCGAGCTGCTTGTTGCCTTTCGCACTATCGAG
>Ga0070741_10006912_pt1 | contig 23959 bp, 15 predicted proteins | sample Coa_R1_4_FD_66440 | JGI IMG/M metagenome (GOLD analysis project Ga0070741, IMG submission 66440) | Surface soil microbial communities from Centralia Pennsylvania, which are recovering from an underground coalmine fire - Coalmine... | ecosystem: Environmental > Terrestrial > Soil > Unclassified ...
TTTCGAACGCAACTTGAGTGGTATATAATCGGCTCCGTGCCAAAGAGCGGGCGTAGTTCAATGGCAGAATAGAAGCTTCCCAAGCTTCGGACGTGGGTTCGATTCCCATCGCCCGCTCCATAAATCCTGTTGACGCAGTTGGCCTTACTGGCTTTCCTCCCCGAAATTGCCCCCCAAAACGCCCGATTTTGGACGCATTTGGACGCGAATTGGGTCAAGGACAACCGAATTGGACGCGGCGTCTTCGATTCGTGTGTAGCGCGTTTGGATGGTTTCGGGGGCCTGCAACCGTCCGAATTTGTTAGTGGTGCCCTTTAGTTTTGGACTCGTCCGCCCCGCAGCCTAACCAACATGGGAGGTCAGAGCTTCACGGACGCTTCTCATCGCGGTGTTTGTTCCCTTACTCAGGTTCCTCGATTGGGACGCCGAATTCGTCAACCACCTGACATTCGAACCAGTCTGCGGAAATCGGCTGTTTGGGAAATGCCGAGTCAGCTATCGCTCGAATTGCTTTATAGGCTTCGCCAGCGGTTGGATACTCTTTATAAGCGATAACTTCGTCCCAAAGCAGCTTGTCACCACCCACGGGCCGGGCAGAAATGATTGCGTAGTCGGTTGCCTTTCGCCGCTCTGCGAGCGAGTGGTCGTAATAATCGCCTCGGTAGACTCGCCACGACTGGGCCTCTGTCAGCCATTCAAACCGCCCAATCATTTTCTCGTTCGCACGCGGCTTAATTCGTTTGGCCGGTAGAAATCTAGTTGTAATAAATTCCCACAACCCCAGCCGATAATCTGGGTCCTCCTTCGCCTTCGAGCGCACACAATCGAAGAGGTCAAAGTCTCGCTCCTGGATGTACGGCTGGAGGCGTTCGAGTTCCTCAACTGTCAGTACCTGGAACGGATAGATATAGAACGGTTCAACCGACGGGCGAATTTTCTTTACGAGTCGCTTCAGGCCCGCGGTGAATTCAGTCGCTAACGTTCTAGCCAGCGCCCCGAACCTAAAAATAGGCTCGTGCACGATTATAATTGGGAGTATGCGACGGATGCGGCCCGACGGTATCTGGCTGCATTCGCGCGGATGCTCAGCGGAAAAAATGTGCTCAATATTTCTAAGCAGCTGTTCGACCGCCGCCCCAGGTCCGCTGCCGAACTTCTCTGAGATCCCCTGATAGAAAGGACCTGCCTTCGCTGCGTACCTGTCTGCAATTGGGAGAACCGAACCTTTAATCTCAATCGGAATCAGTCCATCGCCGACGAGTACTGCGCAGTCGAAAACTTCAGAGCCGTCGTCACTATAGGTGGGTCGGCGCAGAAAGCTGTCCGCTTCGGCGCTAAACGATTCGGCCAATAGCTGGCGCACGTATTCCTGTACCAGTTCTCCCCAGAGGGATTGAAACTGAGATCGCAGGTGATCATCGACCAGCCCGTTGACCACGGTCCAATAAAACCCATAAGAGGAAAGCCTTTCGGCCATGAAGATCGGGTCAATCAAGAAATACCTGTAATTGCCTGATCGCCAGAGCGGAAAGCGCCGGAACATGGTTACGTCAAAGAAGAACGCGAGATCTGCCTCGGAACCCGAAACCGAGGACTGCGCGTCTTCGAGGCTGATAGCCATGAGCTCAGCCCAACTCTTCAGTTTCTCCCCCGAAACATATCTCTTAGGCTCTCTCACGTCCACGTATGCCATTTCATCGGTAGACATCAGCTCGTCCAACATGCGGCTGTGCTCCATGTGTAGGTACAGCGTTAGGTCCAAGAAATCTCTGAAGTTCAGACCATTCAAAAGTGTGAAGATTCTCTCGAACGGCGGGAGAACTTGACCCTTCAGGTGCTGTAGATAATCGTCCAAGACCGGCCCGAGGAGACATCTGGTGCGTACCAACCCGTTCAAAATTAGCTCGGGGTTGTTAAGTTCGGCGCTCGCGGCGAGCTGGGCTGAAACATCGTCTAATGGCCAATTCGGCTCGCCGAGGTCGGGACCGTAAAATGAGTTGATTGCAAGAACGAATTCTCCCACCTGGTATCGATCCTCCTCTGTTTCGAGGGTGCTCCCCCCCTCGCGCGGGGCGTAAAGTGCTAACAACTTGATGCCGGCCAGGATTTGAGTCCGATTCAAAACGATGGCCGTTCGGTACAATTTGTCCCCGAAAGCGCTTAAGGCGTCCTGTAGTCGTGCCCGTGACAAAACGCTTGCAGTTAGCTTTTCGTGTACGGCGGCGAAGATGTTTTCGTCGCTGGAAGCGATTGCGAGCGACAGGCAGACATTTAGCCGCGCTAGAAATGCAGCGCCAGCCTCGTAGTTGAATCGTTTGGCCATTTCCACCAGCTCTTCAGACGAGGGCTTGCGCTGGCCGAGGTCGTAGAACGAGATAGCGACGATTAGTTTACGAGCGCCGTGATTGCGGTCTTCCTCTTCCAATTGGACCTCGGATCACAGGAGGTATGCGGCAAATCCGTGTACATCTTGTCAGATAGTATAGCTGTTGGCGGCATTAACCATGCCGGGGCGTGCGGGTAGAAACGGAAAGTGGATTTTTTCTAATGAGGAAACGCAGCGTTTCTGACAGCACAGACGGCGAGTGCCCGCAGAGGAAACTGGAAACTGACCTCTACCGCTAGGTGAAAAGAGCCGGTTGCGCAGATGCGCCCTCGGGGTCGTGAAAGTTGCTCAGGCCAACGCCAACGAGCTGCGGGATTGGGCAAAGCTGCACGCCAATGAGTTGTTGGAAATTGCGGGTAAGAAAACCTCACGCCGATGTCTTAGGAAGTCTTAGCAGGAAAAGACGCCGGTTGCCGGAGTTCATGGCGGTCAAGGTAGGTGCCCGGCGATAGGCCCTACACCCAGTGTTTCGTGTACCGCGCGTAGTTATACTCGTCCAGGACCTTGAGCGGCGTTCTGTCGGCGTCCCCAAGCGCGATGCCCTGAGCAGTCAACTGTTCGGCCAGATATTTCGTCTTTCGCACGAAAGCGAGATACTGCGCAGCCGGTTGGTGGCCGTAGCTGCATCCAAACGCTTTCGCAATCTCAAAATCCCACAGTGGAAAATAGGCGGGGGCAAGAAGATGTAGCGCCTTAGCGACGGCGACCGGACTTTTCGCGCCCTTCTTTTTGCCTTCGCAGATACGCAACGCATCCAGGAGCTGTCCGAATAGCGACGTGATGGCCGGATCGTCCCCCGGTACATAGCTGAAGATGTCCCGGTTACGGAAGGAGTCAAGCTGTTGCTGGTTGGCCGTGACTACTTTTTCGAGGAGCTGAAAATCGAAAGAGCCATAGCGGTAGTGCGCTTGGTTCCAAGTAAGGAGAAGGACGCCGAGGCCGTCCGCAATCTCGGCAGCCTTGCCCCAGAAATACTTCACAAGGAACGTCGCGGTTTTGTACATCGCGTTGCGCCGCTCTTTGTCGCGGAAAGTCAGGTAGCCGCGCCGGAACTCAACTGCGGACGGAGCTGGAACCTGCGCAGACGAGCCGTTTCTTAGTGAGGAAGCATTGCGCGGGATCGCCTTTGGGTTCGCTTGTAAAGGGCGGCGTAGACCATTGGTGATGCCCGCATCGAGAAGGACTTTACGGACGTGCTGGTATCTAATCCGCAGGAATTCGGAGATTTCGGTGCGGTCGTAGCCGGCCTGCGCCAATGCGCGAATCTTCGCCGAGGTGGTCGGAAGACCTTTAACGACTTCCCTAGCCGCCTGTCGCTCCTGTTGCATGATCTCCTCCGTTCCCCGCGCTAACAGACCGTATCTCCCTTACACTGGCGTGTAGAGAAGTGCGAATGCAGCGTAGATCTGGCCTATGACGCTCGACGAGATTGTAAGCCATTACATCGGGCATTACCGTGACCATGCTCGTGCGGAGATGCGTTTCTTCGAGATCCAGCACAGCCCTTCCGCCGCGATACACAAAGCCGCTCTATGCGTGCTGCCCAGCGGAAAGCGACATCCGCATCAGCGTCGCATCCCACGAGCCGTGCTCGAACTGGCGGAGGCCCGTCTGCAAGCGGCAGCAAAACGTATTGCAGCGGCGTCCGATTTTGCAGCGCTTCATGACATAGTGGAACGCGAGATCGGTAGTATCCGGGGAATCGGTGCCCTTACCGTATATGACATCGCGCACAGGTTGGGCGCGCACCTTGGAAAGGCCCCTGCCCTCGTATATCTGCACGCTGGCACAAGAACGGGCGCCGCAGCATTCGGCCTTAAAGGCAATTCTACCGATCCGGAAGAGCTGCCGGCTCCCTTCTCTCGGCTGGCGCCTGCTGAGATAGAAGATTGCCTGTGCATTTACAAGGATGAGCTGCGTGGTGCGCGGCGCTCCTACCGTTCCTCGTGCCGCACATAGGCATAGAACGTTTACTTGCTAACAGCCATGCGGTTTGCTGCTCGTCTCAAGTTCCCGTATCACGGCAAGCGGATCAGCCACAAAATCCTCGAATGACCTTGCGGTGTAATTGACGCCTGCTCCCAAGAACCTCTTGTAGCGACTTTCCTCTTGTCGCGCATCGGTTGGTTTTTTGCCCGTGTGATTATTGATGACGGTTACTCTCAGCGGCATGTCACGGTTAGTTTGGGCCCGCTTGAGCAGATACTTGATGTGTATGTCCGCGTCTGGAAACGAGTACCCGCAAAACACAATGTGTCTTATCTTTCTCAGCGCGATGTCTGTCTTGTTCCAGATCGAACTGAGAAATACGTTATTCAGGTCTTTGTAAAAAGTGGGAGGCACAATCAAGGGCGCATACACGCTCTGGCACTCGGGACAAGTCGCATGTGAGAAATCGGAAATCAACCGCGTCACGACGCCTTTTTCCTTCGGGGTTATTTCTAGTTGGTTGCACGTCGGACAGAATAACCAGTTCAGTGATCCGTGCGGCTTGAACAAGCCCACTCAGCGATCAAGCTGGGGACGACTCCAGTCGTTCGGCCGGTCGAAGTTTCGGAAATCCACGCCGTAGTCGAGGTCGATGCCATGTTCCTTTTCCTCGGTGAGTGCGTTGTCGATGATGATGTCGTAGTTGGTGGAAACAAAGACGATGTTCTTTAGCTCGTTGGCCTCGCTGAGCGCTTTTACGAGCCGGCGATGCAGAGTAGCGCGATCTCGCAGATTGACATCGAGCACCTTGGCGACAAGGAAGACCAAATATTGGGCAACGAATCGCAGCCTGCCGCTGTTTGCCGCTCTGTTCTCAATGTCGAAATGTCTGAACGCTTCCTTGCGCAGAATGGCGAGATCCGTGAGGCCAAGCACTTCTTCAAACGTAGGGAAGTTAATATTCCTAAGGTCGCCGTGATCAACGTCGATTTGGAACATCTCAAGGAAGAACGTTGCAAGCTCTCGATCCATCTCGTCATGGCTGTTCTTGAAAGTCTCGGACGAAAAGTATTCGCGGAACAACTCGCCCTGCAGAGGTGCGCCCTCTGCCTTTGACGCCCCGGCTCCTAGAAAAATCGCGATGTTCAACGTAGCCATCCTCCTGAAACCTTCCGGCGCCTTCTCGATCTCGACGCGCGCGTCCAGGCGCGGACAACGCCTTCCCACTCAAAGAGCGCGAACTTGATCACTGCCGCGCTTGTGGCGATCAAGACAACGGCATTGAGGAAGGATGCTTCCATAGCTAATTGGTCCCCTGGGCCACTTTCTTGAACGGCATCGGAACTACTACAGGTTTCGGTTCGATTAGGGGAAGACCCATTTTTTCCAGCAGATCGTTTGCGTCTTCGAGTTCGTCGAGTGTGATTTCCTTGAGCTCAAAGAGCCGCTGGACAGCAAGTCGGGGATCGCGTAGCAGGTAACGCCGGGTGCCTCCGTCGTTGTGCACGCGGACCAGGTCAATCTTCTCAAGGCGATGGATGGCCTTGCTGACCGTGCCTTTGGTCTCCACGCCCGCGCCGCGCATGATGTCCTCGTAAGTTGGATAGCAGATGGACTGCGGGCCTCCTCGGGTGAGCATGTACACCCACACCTTAAGCTCGGCTCCCTTCAGATGGCGCAGCAGCTCGCGGGAGATGTACGGCAGAGGCGCGTATCCGCCTTTCTCCGGTGAAAACACCTCCTTTGCTGCTCCGGGAAAACACCTGTCCCGGTACCGTTGATCCCGATGTGGTCGCTTGGTCTTCATGGTCAGCTCCAGCTTTCTGGCCCATTGTGACGTTATGCTTTTATCTTGGCAAACCCCGCCCACACCCACCCCTGGGTCAATACGGCAATACACCAGCACAGGGCAACCCACACCAACACAGTAAATACACGCCCCCTGAGCGGAACGCGCTCCCGGCCGCATTCCTACTGCTTTTCGCGCCTTCGTGGAATGGGGCGAGGTTTCCTACCGGATTGCAAAGCTGGTGTTGCTCGAAGAATCAGTTTGCGAGGAGAGGGGGCAAAATACTCAGGATGATTGTTGCTCCAGGAAAACTTTTTGACGCTGCGGGGCTGGATGACTTTCAGGGCGACGAGATGACTGGCCGAACGCGTCTATTATCAGAACCACGATCCGAGATCCCGCAACCTCGCCGGCCTTGAGAAATGAAGCGACGGCCGCCACACAATATCTTCAGGTCGGCTACAGAAGAGCAAGCCGTGGTTTTTTCGGCTGGCCACAAGTTCAACGCCTCACGGCGCGTATAGGAGTTCGGCGGTTGTGACACGATTGCCCTTCGAGACCATCGTTTCTGCACGTATCGCGTATTTCACAATATTGGGGACACCCCATTCGACCGCAAGCTCAACCACGGTGTATTGGAGACCTCTTTTCAAACGCTCTCGAAATGGATAGTCCCTCATCTTTGAGAAGGTAGCCTTTCCTCTCGGATGAGCGATTGGCAATGTGTTTCCAGAATTCATCGGAGAAAGCGTGATCATGGATGCGTAATCTCTCGCAATCGGGAGTGTTTCCAGAGTCAGGACTGTATGAGGCTTGTTGCGGTATTCTCGGGCGGAAAGCAGAATCTTCAATCGTTCTTCCGTTAGCCAAAAGAATACGCGGCTGTTGAGAAGTGCGTACCATTCTTCGAGAGTGCAGTCCTGCAAAGCAGCCCGGAGCTTCGATTCGACAATGGGTTTCTGATCCCTAATAACAGCCCGCCCATGCTCAGCATCCTTGATTTCGTACGACTTGCTTCGTCGGCGCGTCTCAATCTCCCTTCGCACGTTACCGTCGATGCCAAACAACGTGAGCAAACTTGACGTGCTCAGTAGGCCGTATTTGCGGATGCTCTCCCAAGACCCCGGTTCGGCCATGTGGTAGAGCCGCGGGTAGAGGTTAGCGAGTTCCTCTGGCGTGACTCCCACTTACCAGGCCCTTCTGTCGATGATGCTGCGAAAATCAAAGCGGGTCGAAATCAGGGAAACCGGCGCAGCGGCGACGCGTTGGAGTTCCTCTATGAAGTTAATTGTCGCAGCGTCAAGCTGCTCAAATCGCCGGGCGTCCTCATTCTTGCTGTTCAAATAATCCACGAATGCTAGCGCTATGTCTGTTGGTCCATTCATGGCTGACCCACGACGCAGAAGTTCCCAGTCAAACTCCGCCACGCGCCGTCTCCTGTGCGTGGTTGACGTTTTCTCTGTATCTTCCAGCTGCTTCAGTGGAATTCCTGAACGCATCGAAATGGTTTTCCAATCGATTTCGATGCCCATAGGGCCTGAGGTGGAGCTTTTTGGACTTTCCACTCTTATCGGATAGGTTCGACAAACCATTACGACTTTTCGAACGCGACTAGGAGGAATGCCAGCTTCGGAGAGACACCCAGCAACGCTAGTATCCCGAGAGGTAACGTACGGATATTTGCCATGATAAAGGCTGAGCCCTGCGCCCTGCGTACCTTCCACAAGGACCTTCTGACCGTCACGAAAAGCATTCTCCAAAACAGTCCAGGTTTCGCGGATGAAAGGGCGGAGGTCTTTGATGTCTTTCGCCAGCTCTATTCCTGCACCGCGTTGGGTGATCCTTCTTGAAGTCGCAAACCCAACGCCTTGCCCCGTTGAGCCGATCCCTTTTACCAGACCACCTTCCCTTCGAATGTCTTCTTTGGTTATGACCATAGCCTGAGGATCAATTGACAGGCGGTCGCTCCCGACCTTGCATTCTGCGACCTCTTTCAACAAATTGTCTGCATTCAACACGCAGCCAGGCGAAAGGATGAGCTTAGATTCGGGGCTGCGCAGAGTGCCTGACGGTAGTTGGTGATGCGTGTACGGGTCCGGCGTTACAAAGACTTTGTGCCCCGCGTTTGGCCCTCCTACTCTAACCAGGATTTGGTATTCGCGAGAAAGATAGGATGCGACGTGCCCTTTGCCTTCGCTTCCGAATTGTCCGCCAACTATGACATCGACTATGCCTGCGTAATTGCGGGGGTACAGGCCAAGGTGCGTAGCCGCCCGAACTAGGACATCCGCGGGAATGCACCGAGCGGTGTCTATCACAACGTCCGCGGCATCCTTGAGCTGACTAACCCGCGCTTCTGTTCGGTTGCGTTCTACTTCGGAGTAGGACTTCAGCTCGCGGAGACCTGTCCCTTTTCGCTTACCGTATCTTGCCCTGAGAACGCTCTCCGGAGCCGTCAGGTGGATATGTATGACGGCGAAACCGTAGGCTTGCCTGATGGCTCGGATTTGGTCAAGTATTCGGACAGAGTCAACTATGACTCTCTGCCTCGGACCTCGAACCAGCTTTGTTAGTGCTTCGAGTACCCACTTCCCGCCAGTTTCCTTGTCCAGCCTTTCCCCGAACAACTGCAATGCCCTGCGATCAGACTCTAGCTCCCTGCGAAGTCTCTTTCGTGCAAGCTGCTGAATCACGCTCTTCGTCTTGAGAACGTCGAATTCGAACTGGCTGCGTAGTTTTTCCGACAGGGTGGTCTTGCCGGAAGACACATTCCCTGAGAGGAGGACGATTTGCATGAGACAACAAACCTCCCGCGGCACATCTCGTCAGCTCTTCGCCCGCGCGATTCTTATTTCCTGCGGACCTCAGGGAGATCATAAACCGTTACTTGTGTGTTCTCACGGCATAATGTCTCATCAATTATCTCCGACACGATGTTCCAGTCGCCGCGAGCCTCGCCGCAGCCAATTCGCGGCATGTGAACGCTTGCGTTCCTTTCTTTAGCACGCGCCGCTACCTTTGATAGGCATGTTTCGAGCGCCTGGTACTGAATACGCGGAAACAAAGATGGACCATATCCGTGCTGCGCCACGAGGCTGGCAAGCTCTAACGACTCATCCAGCCTAGAAACATGAATGTTGCCGAGTTTGAACTCGGGGCGACTTGCAAAAACCCATCGCGTGAACTCCTTTTGAGCGTCAGGCCATCGCGTGCGCACGGCGACAGAGAATCCCTTTCCCCACGTTATCGCCTTATCGTTCACAACCTGGACGATCATCCGGGGAGTTGTCCCGCGAGGCTGTGTGGCATCCCCTTTCAAATACTGAATTGCAACCGTTTGAGCAGCGCTAGGATCTGTTGGCCTCACAATTCCGACGACGCGGGGATATAGATGACCGGGGTATGGTGCAATCCCTAGGCACTCGACTCGCCAACGATGTTCAGTTGGAATCCACTGCTCCTCGGATTTCGCAGTGAAGCCAATGGCAGTACACTGTGCGGCCACCGTGGCGGAAGGCAACTGGAATCCTGTCGGAAGATGAAGCGGCCAGCTTCTGGAAGGCACTGCGTAGTCAATCCGGTAAGTCTCCGAATTCTTTCCTTCGTCTCGATGTGCCACGAAGACAAAGCACTGTTGACCCGTCAGCTTCGCAATACGAAGCAGCACCGATTCACTTGACACTGAGAACTCCCGTTGCATGTCAAGAACCGTGTCAATCGAAAGGGGACGAGCTTCGTTAAAGCGGAAACTTCCGACTGGCATCAGAATCTCAGCAGCACCGATGTTGCAGAGAACTTCTAGCTGCCAATCGTTCGGCTTCATTTCCGCGTGCGTGAATCTGTTTCGGATCGCTTGGGAGCAGTCGGGAAAAAGTGTGTGGGCGATTTCGTGAGCAACGGAAAAGTTGATCCTCGCCGCAGAGCGGTTCGGGTTAAACTCTATCCTGAATCTCCCTTCACCAGTGGGAAGCGTCCTCGCGTCCACGACATCTTGTCGAGGTTCAACTGCGATCTTCAAGAATTCTGCCAGGGCAAATGGATCGTAAGGAGGACCGGACCACCCGGATTGAATGGCTTTGAAAACTGTCTCCCGAGCTTTGGCTGTGACTGCGTTGATAGGACTGGTGCCGGCAGCTCCAGCTAACGATAGGACTGATGGATGCGTCCAAATCGAATGTTTCTCTTCAGGTGATCGTCTCGGGACGGCACTCGTCATCAAGCACTCCGCTGCGGCCACGACAGGCGCGGGCTACACTTCCCACTTACTTACCATAACGAGGACCAACACCGTGAAGCAAATGTCGCGGTGATTGCCATGCCGCGGCACGATGACTTCCCATTCGACTACCGAGGTGATTGTGTCGAACACAGAATGGCGGCTTAGACGTGGTGGCCTGCGGGGACGTATGCCTCTCACTTCATAAGAGGCTGAATTAGCTCGGAAGCACGTCGGATGAGATCAATCACTCCACCCACTGCTGCCACTTTTTCGATGCCGGACCACAACGCCTGAATGATCGATTTCTGCGGCTCCGGCTTTTGTAGCTGCGCTTCAAGACTGTCTATGTCAGCTACAACGTCGAGCTTTTGGTTGTCATTCAATTGGGGCTCATTCAGAACGGCCTGCTTCATTTCTGAAAGGACTCGGGAAAGATCCGCAAATGTGGTGTTCACTACGTTGCCGTCGCCCACCACGGTAACTCCCCGGATATTCGTAATGTTGATGTGTGGCGCTACTGCGGAGCGCTGATAGGTTGACGCCGCTTCGAGCCGGTCGATTCCCGTATCGGAAATTTTGTACGTGATCCGCTCCGCGCTCTGTGTCGTGCCCCGTGGAGTCGTGAACCTTCGCTGTTCCACGACTTCTCGAACCCACCCCTTTTGGACAAGGTAGTCGAGATTCCCCGCAATGTCTTGCTGCTTGTACCCAAGTGGTTTCAGGGCTCTGGCAAGCTCGCTCACGAGAATTGACGCGCTTCGCGGGCTCCGGGCCTTCCTATGCACGGAGTGGAGGTGCCGCAGGATCGCATCCCTAATAATGTCGCTGGGATTGGGCATAGAATCCCCCTAGCGGAGCAATATAACATATGCTATTGTGTACGGACAAGGTCACCCGGTCATGCTATTATCAACGGGTGCCACTAAGGAAACTAAATAGCGGTTGTTATAGCGGACATGGTCATGGAAACGCAATCGGCTACAATCCCCGTTGACTTCGCGAGTCGGATTCGCAAACTTCGAAGCAAGCACGGCCTTACGCAACAGGCGCTAGCCGACCATCTCCACGTATCCTTCGCGACGGTCAACCGTTGGGAAAACGAGCAAACGCGACCCTCCCGAGCGCTCTGGCGCCAGATCCTCCGCTTTGAAGCCCTCGGTTCAAATGCCGCGACCCCGGCTTCACTGCCCGAACCTACAATCACCCACGCGCCATTAGCGTTCAGTCCCCGGACCACCGCGGATTTTCTTGCGAGCCCGCACGTTGTGCGAACCGTCGCAGAAGGCGAACGCCTGGCCCACGGGTATCTCTTCAATTCTGCCTTCGCTGCCGAGATTTCGCTTATCGAGCCCCTACCGCACCAACGAATAGCTGTCTACGAACACTTGCTGCCCCAGCCACGGCTACGATTCCTGCTCGCTGACGACGCAGGTGCTGGAAAAACGATCATGGCTGGGCTTTACATAAGAGAGATTCTCTCCCGCCGAGTTGCACGTCGCATTCTGATCGTGCCGCCAGCGGGTCTGGTTGGCAATTGGGAGAAAGAACTTCGCGTGTTGTTCGGCTTGCGATTCCGCGTCATTTCTGGCAGCGACGCTCGAATTGGCAACCCTTTCATCGGCCAAGAGAGTGATCTGCTTATCGTTTCGGTTGACACCTTGGCGGGGGAAAGAATGTTCGGACGGCTGAAGGAGTCGTCCGTGGTTCCCTACGATCTCGTCATCTTCGATGAAGCGCACAAGCTCTCGGCTGACCGCGAGCCCGACCTCAGGATTCGCAAGACCGACCGCTACCGCTTGGCGGAGGCGTTTGCCGGCGTTCGCACAGGTGACAGCCGATGGGAGTTGCCGTGGACCTCCCAACACCTGCTTCTGCTTACGGCTACACCCCATATGGGTAAGGACTTCCCTTATTTTTGTTTGTGGCGTCTCCTCGAACCCGAAGTGCTCCCGAGTCCCGAAGCTTTCAACCGTTATCCCACAGAGGAGCGCCAGCGACACTTCATTCGGCGCACGAAGGAAGAAATGGTGCGTTTCGACGGCACCCCCATTTATCCGCAACGTATCTGCGATACCCATAGCTACGACTTAACGAAGGGCGTTCTGAGTGAGCAGAGCCTCTACGATGAAACGACTCAGTACATCCGAGGATTCTACAACCGAGCTCGCATCCTTAATCGTTCCGCTGCACGCCTTGCAATGAGCATTTTCCAGCGTCGCCTCGCAAGTTCTACCTACGCCTTGATGAGGTCCTTCGAGCGCCGGCTCCTGAAGCTCGATGAGCTAATTTCCGACCTGCGCGAGGGAAAAATAAGCCCCGATCAGTTGCTGGCCTTCCAGCGAAAGCTCGATGAATTGCCAGACGTGTGGGACGAGCAGACTGCCGATGAAGAGGCCACGGAAGACGGACAGGAACAAGGCGAAGTCATTGAAGATCGCGCCATGGCCGGAGTCGTCGCGGTCTCATTGCCTGAGCTTGTAGCCGAACGTAAACAGGTGGAGCGGCTGGTCGAAATGTCGAAGAGTCTCTATGAAACAGGCGAGGAATCGAAGTTTGAAAAACTCCGCGAGCTTTTGCGCTCACCTAAGTTTCAGAATGAGAAAGTGATCATCTTCACCGAGCACCGTGACACTATGGATTTCCTTGTGCGTCGGCTCGAAGGATTAGGTTTCGCTGGCAAGGTGGCGCGCATTCATGGCGGCATGGACTACCGCGAGCGTGAGCTCCAGGTGGAATTCTTTCGCAAGCCAGTGTCCGAGGGAGGCGCCGCCTACCTCGTGGCCACCGATGCTGCAGGTGAAGGAATCAATCTACAGTTCTGCTGGCTCATGGTGAATTACGACATTCCCTGGAATCCCGCACGACTTGAGCAGCGAATGGGAAGAATTCATCGCTACGGCCAAAAGCACGATCCAGTCGTCATCCTTAACCTCGTTGCAGGCAAGACCCGCGAAGGTCGTGTTTTGAAAATCCTTCTTGAAAAACTCGAAAAGATTCGTCGCGAGTTGCGATCAGATAAGGTCTTTGACGTTATTGGGCGGCTCTTCGAAGGTATTTCTCTCCGCGAGTACATGGAAAATGCTCTCCTCACAGAGCAAGCCGCTGCTGAGGGTGAGAGACAAATCGAAAGCCGTCTTACTGAGCAGCAAGTTAAAGCGATTCAAGAGCGCGAGAAACGTCTCTATGGCGACGGCGGAGACGTGAAGGCACGCTTGGCTGATTTGGCGGCAGTGATGGAAATTGAGGAACTCCGTCGTTTGCTGCCGGGCTACGTCCGAGGGTTCGTCGAGAAAGCCTCGCCTCTATTAAGTTTGGAAATCGAAGGGGACATAAACTCCACGTTTTCGTTTCGCCCCCTAAAGCCCGGTGCGCTTGAGCCCTTGTGGCCCGCGTTGGAAACGTATTCCCCGGAACAGAGGGAACACCTGACTGTTTACCGACCCGCGGATTCGTTATCACGAGTATTCCTCCATCCTGGGGAGCCAGTTTTCGACAGTCTAAGGTCATACGTAACGTCCAGGTTTGGGCCCGAAGCGTTGCGAGGCGCTGTCTTTGTTGACCCGACCGCTGCGGCACCTTATCTCTTCCATCTCGCCTCTGTGGAGGTAATCAGGAAGGAGAATCCCAACCTACCGCAGCTCGCCAATCGCGAGATCCTGGAAGAGCGACTAATTGGCCTTAAGCAACAGGAAGACGGAACCCTTGAAATTTGTCCCGTTGAGCATCTGCTCCTTCTCAAAGGGGCGGGTTCGAGGGTGAAGGAAGTTGCGAGATTTGCAGCACAGGCCTCGCAACTTTGCGAGCAGGCCAAGAACTACATGCTTGAACGCGCCGCGCAGCCGTTGGCGGACGAAAAGCGCCGCGTCCTTCTTGGGAATCTGCCCAAGCGCGAAGAATTCCTCCGCCGTGGTTATGACCACCAAGAAGCTGAGCTGGCCCTGGTACGCAGCCGCCTCGCCGAGAAAGCGCAGGGCGGCGACCCGCACGCCCGCGGAGAGTTGACCAAGATTAAGGAGCGTCAACGCGCTCTTTCGACGCGCCGCGAAGAATCTCTTGCCGCGCTGCGCGCTGAGCCGGACTTGATTCAGCCGGGCGACCTATCCTTCATCGCTCATGCCCTCGTGGTGCCGTCCGCTGATCCAGAGGACAGAAAACGCTACGATGCCGCCATCGAGGCAACCGCGGTCAAGGTCTCATGGGCCCACGAAGAAGTGCATAACGCGATAGTGAAGGATGTCTCGACTCCAGAGCTTGCGAGAGAGGCGGGATTGACGGAAAGGCCCGGATTCGACCTACTTTCGCAAAGACCCCCCAAGGAAGAACGCGCCATAGAAGTGAAGGGCCGCGCCGCCATCGGCGACGTGGAACTGACCGATAACGAATGGGCTAAGGCTTGCAACTTGCGTGGGCGCTACTGGCTTTATGTCGTTTACAACTGTGCGGGTCCGAACCCTCGACTCCTGCGCGTTCAGGATCCCTTCGGAAAGCTCCTCGCCAAAGAGAAAGGTGGCGTAATCATCAGTGAACAAGAAATCTTTGGCGCAGCGGAGGCTGACCAATGAACACTGCCGCGGTTAGCATTCGCACGGTTTTTGAAGAAACCGTAAAACAAATTGAGCTTGATCCGACGCGAGGCGAGCGAGCTTCCGAACGCTACTCCGCCGTCAAGCGGCAAATTGAGTCTGCACTTCCAGGCAAGTCCGTTTTCCAGGTCGGCTCTTTCCAAAGAAAAACGAAAATCCGTCCACTCGACCCAAACGATCCACTCGATATCGATGCCGCAGTCTGCTTTGGAAATTGTCACCAATACGCCGCACCAGGAACTGGCGTTTTTCCATCGACTGCTCTAGAAACAGTGCGTAGCGCTCTCGTCGACAATAAGACGTACCGACTCATGCGACCGCACTCGGATGCGCCCACGGTCGTACTCGAGTATGCTGATGGGTTCAAGATAGACCTGATTCCTTGTTTCAGGGACCTGACAGGAACCTACCCGCGTCCGGGGGGACCAGGCTGCTACATCGTCGGCAGTGCATCCGGCCTTTGGATTCCAGCGGACTACGATTATGACGCCAACGTCATCACAGGTCTTAATCAAACGCCAGCCGTTCGCAAAGCCTTGGTTCCGTCAATCAAATTAATAAAGGCATTCTTGCGAGAGAAGGGCTCCGCGCTGAAGTCTTTTCATATCGAAATTCTGTGCGCGCGCATCCTTCCTGGAACGATAGCGACATGGGAGACGAAGGGCCTTGCATGGGATTATCGTCATGTTCTAGCTCATTTTCTAAGCGAGGCCAGCGGCCATCTCTCGGCTGCAGTCTCTCTTCCTGGAAGTTATTCCCCACCGGAAAGCTCGGGGCTCGGCTACTTAGAGCTTTTTTCAGAAGGCTACTCTCTCAAGCAACTTGGAGAGCAAGCGTGGACCATTTCCAAACTGGGCGACACGGCTGAGGCTGATCGCCAGTGGAGACAGCTTTGGTCTCCGCCACCGCTGAGGTACAGGTCAGCATGAGCGTGAATACTCCAGAAATCGGCCATTTGCTCCAGGAATGCGCAACGGTACAAGAAAACTGTCTTTACACGGCTCAAGCCCATTTCGAAACTGCCAATGCCGCGACTTGGCGCGTTCGCTTGTTGGTTATCATCCCCTCGTGTGTCGCGGCACTCGCTGGTATTTTGACGGCTGTTGGTCTGCCGGGGTGGATTGGTGCCTTCGCAGCAGCGTCCGGTCTCGTTTCGGCGATAGCAGCGGCCCTTGGCGCGGATAGGAAGTCTAGCTATCACTGCCAAGCCGGGAATGTCCTCACGGCATTACGGCATGAGGCGCGCGCATTGTGCGCCACGTACTCGCAGGACCTCACGCGAGAGCAACTCGCTGTTGAAGTTAGGCGCATCAATGATCGATACAACGCATTGATTCAGGCTCTGGAAACGCCGGACCCGAAGGCATTTCAAAAGGCAAGGAAACGAATCAAAGCGGGCGTATTCAAATCTGACGCAACGGGTTCGGAGCCGAAGATTAAACTGAAGGCAGGTACCAATGGCTGACCAACGCAGGTTGATCGAAGTAGGATTTCCACTTAAGCAGGCATCACTCGACTCCGTACACGAGAAGAATGTTCGGCACGGTCACATTTCGACGCTCCATATTTGGCCAGCCCGCCGGCCACTCGCGGCATGCCGCGCTGCGCTGATCGCGACGCTCCTCCCCGACCCCGAATCACCCGAGAAGAGGAAAGAGATCCTCGAACGTCTAGCAGGCACAGTCGTCGAGAAGGCCGAAAAGAAGAAACTGCCGACTGGAAAAATCGTCGAACGCCTCAAGCCGGAGACTATCGGGGGCATTCTTCATTGGGGGAGAGAGTCGAATCCCGATCTTGAGTGGTTTCGACAGGAAATTCGTAAGGCCTACGGGGGCCAAGCACCCAAAGTTCTGGACCCATTTGCGGGAGGAGGAGCAATTCCTCTCGAAGCTATGCGCCTGGGATGTGAAACAACCGCCATTGACATCAATCCAGTCGCTTGGTTCATCTTGAAATGCACATTGGAGTACCCCCAGAAACTCGCTGGCCAAAAGCACCCTCTTCCAGAATTTGTTTTGGAAGACCCAGAGTTCATGCAGGAGTTCCTGGAGGGGCATTCAACACTCATCGCCCATGGCAAGAAGCTGACAAAAAAACAACACGAAATGGTATTCGATGCCTTCCAGACTGGAAAGTTGAGGGCTCCCGAAGCGGACCTGGCCTGGCACGTGCGAGCGTGGGGGCGATGGGTGCTACGTGAGGCACAGAAGGACCTGACTCATTTTTTCCCCATGTATGCCGATTTCCAACCCCTTTACACAAATGGAGTCAGCTGGGAACGAAGGGAACCCAGCCTTGTCCCGACGAGAGACGGCGGGTTGCTTGACCTTGATTTGCTCAATTCCGAATTTAGCCGAGAGTATCTTAAGGATGAGCGTAAACCCCGGTGGGTCGTCAAACCTTCGGTAGCTTATCTGTGGGCGCGCACCGTAATGTGCAAGAACTGCCGGGCAGAGATTCCACTTCTTAAGACCCGTTGGCTTTGTAAGAAGGACAGAAAGCGCGTCCTGCTTACGATGGAACCCAATTCCGATAACACCGGAGTGGTTTTCGGTGTTCAATCTGGAGTGCCCGTCGTTGGCGGCAACGCTGCGCAGAGACGTGAACACGATAAGAAGATTAGTCAAGGAACGATGAGTCGAAATGGCGCCTGGTGTCCTTGCTGCGGAAAGCCAGACAGCGTTGCCATGACAATGGAAGATATTCGTCAGGAGGGGACAAAAGGGCGGCTCGGGACAAGAATGACTGCCGTGGTCATCGATGGACTTGCGGGGAAGGAATATCGACTTCCTACGTTGCTCGAAATCAAGAGAGCCAGGGAGGCCGAGGATGCACTTGACAAGGCGTTTTCGCGGATACCGTTCGGCCTTCCTGTGGAGCCGCTCCCGAGTAAAGAAGCTCTTGGCTTTCGAGTCCCACTGTACGGATTCGATCAGTGGCATAAGCTATTCACACCGCGCCAACTCTTCACCATCGCGACTTTTGTGAGATGTGCGCGCGAAGCCCGTGAGAGGCTTCGTAACGCTTCATATGATGAGAAGTGGGCCGAAGCATTAGGCGCTTATCTGGCGATAGCTGTTGACAAGCTCGTGGATCGCGAATCGATGCAGTGCATTTGGATCAGCACAAACGCCGAGAAGGCTTCGGGTTCATTCGGGCGGTTCGCGCTCCAAATCACTTGGGATTTCGCTGAGGTTATGCCGTGGTCCCAGTCGGCTGGTGGATTTCCCGGAAGTCTCGAACACGTATTCGAGTACGTCCAGCATGCTTTGCTCGCAGCTACAGCTGCGACCCCAAAGTCCCTACGGCAATCAGCAACCGATGCCGTCGATTCCGGCCAGTATGACCTCGTCGTTACCGATCCACCTTACTACGACGCAATTCCGTATTCAGATTTGATGGATTTCTTCTATGTGTGGTTGAAGCGGAGCCTAAACGGATTAGCCCCGGACTGTGACCTGGCCTTTGCTGCCCCGTTGGGTCCCAAGTGGGACCAGGCCACCCAAACGGGTGAGCTAATCGACGATGCCAGTCGCTTCGGAGGTGACTCAAACACCTCTCGGCAAGCTTACGAGAATGGTATGGCCCGCGCGTTCGAAAGATCGTGCACGGCGTTGAAACCCGACGGCCGCTTAGTCATCGTCTTTGCTCATAAGGACCCCCTCGCTTGGGAGACCTTGGTATCTGCAATAATCCGCGCTTGTTTCGTTGTCGATGCGAGTTGGCCAATTCAAACAGAACGTGCGGGAAGAATACGCGCCCAAGCTTCCGCCGCACTATCTTCGTCGGTTTGGTTGATCTGTCGTAAGCGGCCCGACGACGCGCGGCCAGGATGGGACAACCTGGTTCTCGAAGAGATGCGCCAAAGGATCTCGATCCGGCTACGAGATTTTTGGGACGCAGGAATCCGGGGCCCAGATTTCGTTTGGGCCGCAACGGGCCCCGCGCTCGAAGCGTACAGCAAGCATCCAGTAGTCAAAAAAGCGAACGACCCAGGGAAAATTATGGATGTGTCGGAGTTCCTCCGTCATGTTCGACGTTTAGTTGTTGACTTCGTCGTAGGGCGCGTGCTCTCCCACAATGGCGACATGGAAACCGTCAGCGGCCTGGATGATGTGACGACGTATTACTTGCTCCACCGGCACGACTTTGGTATGGAAGAAGCACCCATAGGTCCGTGCATTCTGTATGCCATATCGTGCGGTCTTTCCGACCGCGACCTCGCTGACCAATACGACGTACTAGTTCGCACAGGAAGCTCTCACACTGAAGAAGACGTAGAGGGCGATACTGAATCTGTAGACGAAGAACCGACCGAGGAAGGGCCAGAAAAGGTGGGAAGCAGAGTTAAGCTGAAACCTTGGCAGCAGCGTCATCGGAAGACTTTGGGCATCGATGGCGATACAAAGCCTGCGCCTCTGGTAGATCAAGTTCATAGGCTGATGCACTTGTGGAAGGCGGGAAACGTGGCTAAGGTTGACGACTATCTAGACAGCCGGGGCCTTCGGGCGAATCACCTTTTCCACCATTTACTCCAGGCCCTTATCGAGTTAGCTGACCACGGGTCTGAAGAGCGTTCCCTCCTTGAAAGCATTAGCAATCACGTCGCGGTTCGCGGTGTTGCGCCAGAAAAATCGCTGAAGCTTGCGTATGATCAAGTTTCAACGGTACCGGACGAAAACTAGGAGGCGCGGATGACCAAACCAGCCTGGACTCCGTGGCATAAGGTTGTAGACGTTCGGGATGACTTGCGTTCTGGCGAGCTCTCGCTTTCTATTTTCGCTGCCGACCTCTATGACGTCATCATGGGCAAGGCCAAGCCTGTCTATCAAGACCCGGCCCAATTCTTTGCTCTTACATATCCCACTTTCAACCTTCGAGAATTAGCAAAAGACGTTGTCCAGCGCCTCGCAGGAAAAAACGACAAAGCAATTCGCCAACTCCAGTTGACTTACGGCGGCGGGAAAACTCATGCACTGATTACGCTCAACCACCTTGTGAGCGAACCCTCGAAATTGCCAAACCTGCCCGCAGTCGATGAGTTCGTTCAGCATATTGGTTTCACTCCACCGAAGTCTCGTGTCGCCGTTCTCGCGTTCGACAAACTGGACGTTGAAAAAGGTATGGAGATCCGAGACCCAAAAGGCCGCGCCCGCTGGCTGAAGCAGCCGTGGAGCGTGCTCGCCTGGCAAATTGCCGGGCCCGACGGTTTGAGGTCACTGCATGCCGAAGGTAAAGACGAGGAGCGCGATAGCGCCCCGGCCGAGAACTTGCTCACTGATCTCTTAAAGATGCCCGAAAAAGAAGGGCTCTCGACACTCATTCTCATCGATGAAGTCCTGATGTACGCCAGGGAGAAGGTCAGTAAAGACCCTGCATGGCGCAGTAGGGTCCAAAACTTCTTTCAGTATCTCGCGCAAGCTGCCACCAAAGTTGACAAGGCGGCGATGGTGGCATCTCTTCTCGCGAGCGACCCACGCAAGAGTGACACCTTGGGTAAGGAAATTACTCAGGAGCTCTTTGCGATCTTCCGACGCCAGCAAGAGGAAGGCGTTGAACCCGTCGTGAAGGAAGATGTGGCTGAAGTCCTGCGGCGCCGCTTCTTCAAAGCTGAATCCATCAGAGATCGGGAGGCTTTTCGCCCGCACGTTGTTGCCGCGATCAAAGGCATTACAGAGCTCGACGACCAGACGCGCAAGGACGGAAAGTCAGCCGAAGATCGCTACGTCGCGAGCTACCCATTCCATCCCGATCTTACCGAGGTCTTCTACTCCAAGTGGACACAGCTTGAAGGGTTTCAGCGCGCCCGGGGCGTCTTGCGGACATTTGCTTTGGCGCTGAGAGACGCAGAAAAGTGGGACACGTCCCCGCTTGTGTCCACAAATGTATTTCTCACCGCGCCAGGAAAAGACGGTATATCAGAAGCGCTCCGCGAACTAACCACAGTTGCCGCAACTGAGGAATATGAAGGGAAACGACAGGAGTGGACCGGAATTCTCGACGGAGAGCTCACAAAGGCAAAACAGATTCAGCAGGAAGCTGTCTCGCTAAAGTTTCGCGAGCCCGAGCAGGCTGTAATCGCTACTTTCATTCACTCGCAACCCCCCGGGAAAAAAGCGCTCACTCGCGAGCTTCTAGTTCTCCTGGGACACTCCAGGCCCGACAAAATCGAGATCGAAAAGGCGCTCCTCAAGTGGACTGAGCTTTCATGGTTCCTCGATGAGGCAGCCATCAGCGAAGCCTTGCTCCCTGCTAACGGAAAGAGGGAGTTGCCTAAATCCTGGCGGCTCGGTTCCAAACCAAATCTCAAGCAGATGCATTTTGATGCCTGCCAGCGAGTTCTTCCTGAGCTGATCGACACGAGGCTTTTGGACGACATATCGAAAACAAAGAGCCTTACGGCTGGCGCCTCCGGGTCTGGCGCCGGCGTGCACAATCTTCCTGAACGGCCCCGAGACATCGACGACGATGGTCAGTTCCGCTATGCGGTCCTTGGCCCACGGGCTGCCTCGGAATCAGGGAAACCCAGCCCCGAAGCCAAGCGTTTTATTGACGAGACAACTGGCCCGGACCGACCACGAATCTATCGCAACGCAATTGTCCTCGCCGTTCCTTCGCGTGACGGGCTTGAAGCAGCCCGCGATGCCATCCGCGCGTACATCGGTTGGGAGGAAGTCCGGTCTCAGCTGAAAGGGCAGGAACTCGATCCAATCCGCGAACAAACACTCGCCGCAAACATTGAAGCTGCCCGAAAGAGGATTCCAGAGGCGATACAACAGGCTTACTGTATCGTTGTCACTGTTTCCGATAAAAATGAAGTCCAAGCGTTTCGCGTCAACGTCGGCAGCGATCCGCTTTTCGCCACAATAAAGAGTGACCCCAGGGCAAGGATTCAGGAAACCGCGATTAATGCAGAAGCCTTGTTGCCAGATGGCCCGTATAACCTCTGGAGGTCCGAGGAAACCTCCCGCCGTGTCAAGGATTTGGTCGGCGCATTCGCACAATTTCCGCACCTTCCAAAGATGCTAAATCGCCAAGCCTTGGTCGACACGATTGTGCTCGGTTGTCGCGAAGGACAGTTTGTTCTCCAATCCACGCGACCAGATCGCTCAACAAGAACATTTTGGATGCAACAACCCGATGACGCCGACTTGAAAGATCCCGGACTGGAGTTGGTGCTACCCAAGGCCTCAACACTCGCACAATTGCCGCCTAGCGTACTTGCGCCTGGCGTATTGCCTGGTTTGTGGGCAAAGCCAGCCCTAACCTTTCGGGAGATCGCGGATTTCTTTTCGGGCGGTCGTGTCGTGAAAGTTCAAAAGAACGGTTACGAAGAGCCGTTCACTGTTCCTGGGGTTCCGCGTGCAGTTTTGTTGTCAACAACAGAAACGGCTATACGCGACGGCAAACTATGGCTGACTTCCGGTCCCACGAGCATATTCCGCGAGGACATTCCAAGCGGAATTCTTACAGATGACGCGACCCTAAATGCACCACCCGACCCCATTCCTGTCACAAGTCTTTCGCCCGAGAATCTTCCAGAAGGTTGGAGCGATGGAAAGACCACTGCGCTGGCCCTCACTGTAGCCTGCTCAAAGCGCTCTGGCAAAACACTGCCATGGACGATCATCCGTGATGCAATCGAGGGTGCCTTACGGGTCCGAATCATGGAGACTGCTACTGATTCTGGGCCATGGCCCTGCGATGCCAGCGGTGCTCGCAATGTAAGATTGCAAATCCCGCAGGAAGTACCTGCATCGCCTCCAACGTCTTATCCGCCGTCAAAGCTCCCCGGTGTTCTAGTTGCAGAGGCCGAGTTGAGGCCAAGCCAAATCCAAGACCTTTCTGAGACCATCGGCGATCTCCTCAGCGCATCCGTTGGCCACGACCTAAAGTTCCGTTTGCGCGTTGAGTTGAGCGCAGGCAAGGATGGATCGCCCGCAGACGATGTGGCTACTAAAATCAAGAAGATTCTCGGCGACATCTCACCTGAATTGGATTTGCGTTAGCAGCGCACGACTTGACCGGCCCTCTTCAAGCGGAGCTTGGCTACGGCGGTTAACACGTTCTGCAGTTATACAGACTGCCGGGGTTACGGTTTGCATAGAACATCCGATATAGCGGCTCTTCGAGCTGCTCGATGCCGCGGCTTGGCGCTGAAGCCCTTGTGACACGCCGTCAGAGCTGAATCCTTGAATCCGACTACTGTTTTTTCAGATTGAGCGGGCCGGTGTTTGTGACGGTTCCGAACAGCCCTCTTGAAGTCATGTCTGTTGTTCCCGTCAATGACGTTCCACTCACCGTGCCGTGGAACGTGATTTCGATAGACCCGCCTAGCGGAAACTGACTTTGCCCGGAGAATGTCACAGCGTCCTTAGAAACGACGCCCGAACTGATCGGAACTTGCACACGTCCAGCCTGCGGATGCGTAAATACGAGAGTCCCGGTGAGCGCGTCGCCATTTTGGTTTAGAGTCAGCTCCGCAGGTCCCTGCCATTTCTCCTTTCCGCCTGCGGCACTCGCCTGGATCGTTCCCTTCCACACCCCGGAAATGTCGTGGCGCAACACGCAGCCCGCGAGTGAAAAAATGGCGAAAGAGAGGAGCATTAGAAAAAGTGACAATGGCCTATCGCGCATTTTTATTCCCCCGTTACTCGGAACTTGATGCAGAATATAGCCGCCCAGACGAACAGGCTTTGTGCTCAGCGCCCTTTCCGGCTGAACGCAATGCCATGGCCAGCATCTTACTCCGAAAAGTCGGCAACGGTTCTCGCCGACTAAGAGCTGTCCCGTCCCAGCCCACTAATAAGAGCGCAGACATGAAGACCGTCTGCGGCGTCGCCTGAGGTCGTCAGCAACCTCGCAGCACGGTTTTCCCCCGGTGTCCACAAACGACGACCCACAAAGTGAGCCTGCGATTTTTCACCGGCTCCGGGACGAACCACAATGGCTAGCGGCGCAGCTCCAAGCTCTTTTCGGCTCAATTCTGTTGATCGACTTGGCAGACAGATCGATTCAGTCGTGCTTGCGGCGGCTGAGACTGTCTTTCCGAG
>Ga0070741_10006913_pt1 | contig 23954 bp, 20 predicted proteins | sample Coa_R1_4_FD_66440 | JGI IMG/M metagenome (GOLD analysis project Ga0070741, IMG submission 66440) | Surface soil microbial communities from Centralia Pennsylvania, which are recovering from an underground coalmine fire - Coalmine... | ecosystem: Environmental > Terrestrial > Soil > Unclassified ...
GCCGCGCGCGGGATCGCGATGACCGGCCGTTCCGGGTTCACCTGCTGGGTTCCGGTGCCCGACGAGGACCGGGTCGCGTCGTCACTCGCCGCGGCTCGGTGGGCGGTGGCGCCCGGCCGCCGGTTCCGGATCGCCGCGCCGCCCGGCATGCGGATCAGCTACGCCACGCTGCCCGAGGACGAGGCCCCGGCGTTTGCCGACGCCTTCGCCCACGCCCTGGCCACGCGAACCGCCAGGCTGGACTGAGACCGGCTAGCTCAGTCCGCTAGCTCAGCCCGGCTAGCTCAGCCCGGCCAGTGCCCGCGCCTCACCGCGACTACGGCAGGCGCGCAGCCCCACGATGATCCCGTCCCGTACCGTCACCACGTCATAGGTGCGGTCACCGGTTTCCCGCTGCCGGTACTCGTCGACGCCCGGCGTGTGCATCACCAGGATCACCTTGTCGCCGGTCGCGATGACCTGCTCGAGCTCGGCCCGCAACCCGCGCTCGGTCTGCCGGCGCAGCGCCTTCTCCAGTTCGCCGCGACCATGACGGGTGTGCGGCTCTGGATCCGGGTCTGCCGACGCCGGGTCGAGGAAGGTCCACTCCAGGTCAGGGTCGACGAAACCCATCATCCGCGTGACATCGCCGTTCAGATAGGCCCTGAACGCCTCGCGTACGATCCACTCGCTCTGATTGCACATCAGGAAACCTCTCGCGCGCCTGCGGCTAGCCTACGCCTCCGCGCTCGACACGCGCCGACCACCTCCCTTATCACAACACACTTAGCCTTACACCTGTCTTCGTACCCGGACGGAGGGCTTGCGCGGTGGGTTTATGCGGGTTTGTCCCCGCCGTCCGGGTACAAAGACAACCGTAGCCTTACGCCTGCCACCTATAACCCGCGCAAAACGGGCGTTTCGGAGGGCGGGGCGGCCGGGGCGACGGGACGCGCAGGGGCGACGGGGCGCGGGGGAAGTCCTTGCGGTTGTGTGATATCCGCCCAGATCCACGCACATCGGGTCACGCTGCGTGGGAGCATCCGGTCATGAGCGCTGACGCAGGCACCTGGGTAGGGGCGATCGCGCTGGCGATCCCGCTGGCGGCCGCTGTGGCGGCGGCTCCGCGTGCGCTGTGGCTCCTGGACCAGCGCCGGCGGCACGAGAGCACCAGCGAGCAGGCCCGCGCCGCCGACCGGGAAGCCATGCTGGGCCGGGTGCGGGACAAGTGGATCGACGGCGTCTTGACCCCGTCGATGTCACATACCGAACGAATAGCCCTCGGCGTGATCCGCAACGGCCGCGAGGACACGCAGCCCCCGATCCTCCAGTTGTTCCTGCGCACCGGCGGTGGGCTGCTGATCCTCGGCGGACCCGGTGGCGGCAAGACCACGCTGCTGCTCGAACTCGCCGACGGGCTGCTGGACCGGGCGGAGAGCGACCCGAGCCAGCCGGTGCCGGTGATCGCCAGCCTCGCGTCGTGGGCCGGCCAGCGCCAGCCGCTCACCGACTGGCTCGCCGCCGAGCTGGCCGAGCGCTACCGCATCCCCGCCGCCGCCGCGCGAGGCTGGGCCGGCCACGAGGACCTGGTGCTGCTGCTCGACGGCCTCGACGAGGTCGCGGACCGGCACCGGGACGCCTGCGCCGCGGCGATCAACCGCTTTCTCGAGGACCGGCCGCTCACCCGCATGGCGCTGTGCTGCCGCGGTGACGTCGCCCGGACGCTCGCCACGCCGCTCAACCTCCAGCAGACCCTCGAGCTGCGGCCGGCCGCCCCGCGGCAGGTGGACTCCTACCTGGCCCGGCTGGAGACCACCTGGACCCCGCTGGCCGAACTGCGGAGCGCGCTCGCGGCCGACGAGCGGCTGCGCGTGCCGCTACTGCTCAAGGCGGCGGCGCTGGCTAACCGCGGCCGGCCTCATCCCGCGCGCGACCACGAGCGCGAGGCCCCCGGGCCAAGCAGCCGGCCCGGCGACCGGCCCGGCAGCCGGCCCAGTAACAGGCCCAGTAACAGGCTCAGTAACCGGCTCAGCGTGCCGGACTGGCCGCCGGAAATCGCGGAGATCTTCGCCCCGCGGCCGCCGTGGGAGGCGCACGGGGCCAACGGCGCCGTGATCGACGAGACGACGATCTGCGCGGCCTACCTCACCCGGATGCTCGAACCGCGCGCCCTCGCGCCGGCCAGCGACTACGACGGAGCCGCCGCCCGGCACCACCTCGGCTGGCTCGCCGCCCGGCTGCGCGACGGCGGCGACCCGGAGTTCCAGCTCGACCGGCTGGGGCTGGGCGCACGGACTCCGGCTCAGCCGCACCACGCCGTGGCCGCCGCCGACCGGCGCCTCCAGGCCGGCCTGCTCGACCTGGCCAGGCTGCTCGAAGCAAGGCCCGGCGCCGCCCTCGCCGCGAGCTGGCTGCGCGACCACGCCGCGGCCACCAGCCCGGGCGCGTGGCTGACCGCACTTCCCCAGGCCCTCACCCAGCCCGCCGAGGAGACCGGCTGGTCCCCCGAACGCCGCCCGCCGCTGGCCGCCCCGCTGAGCGCCGTCCTCCTGCTGCCGGCGGTGATCGCCGCGGCGGCCGCGGTGGCGGGCCCGGTCCTGGCGCTGCTCGTCGCCGTGCTGGCCGGCCTGCTGTACGGCGTCGGCCTGCCCCGCCGGACCGGCCGCGTGCCTCGCCCGCGTCGGCCCCGCACCGTGCCGGGCGAGAGCGTCCGCCGGTCGGCCCGCCAGGCGACGGCGGCCGGACTGGCGACAGCGGCCGCCGCCGTGCTCGGCCTGCTGCTCGCGAGGCTCGTCGTCCCCGGCCTGCCGGCGCCGGCCGCGATCGTGGCGGCCGCGCTGGCCGGCGCCGCCGCGAGCGTCAGTGCCGGGTTCGGCGCCTACGCCCGGCATTACGCCGAGCGGGCCAGGCTGGTGCGCGCCGGGGCCCTGCCGTGGCGCACCCGTGCCTTCCTGGACACGATGACCGAACGCGGCCTGCTGCACCGCTCCGGCACCGGCTACCAGTTCATCCACCGCATGCTCCGCGACCATGTTGCGCCGCCACTGGCTGACCGCGGACCTGTACCGTTGTCCCATGAGCCGGCGTACCGAGCAGATCAGCCATCACCTGAACGCGTACCTCACCGCGCACAGCACCCCGCCGGACGCGATACTGCGGGAACTGGCTAACGAGACCGAATACCTGTTCCCCACCGAGTCCGGCCTCCAGATCGCGCCGGAGCAGGGGACGTTCATGACCCTGCTCGTGCAGTTCTCTGGCGCCAGGACCGGCATCGAGATCGGCACGTTCACCGGCTATTCATCGATCTGCATCGCCCGTGGGCTCGGCCAGGACGGCCACCTGATCTGCTGCGACGTCAACGCGGAATGGACCTCGATCGCGCAGAAGTACTGGGAGAAGGCGGGCCTGGCGGGCAGGATCGAGCTGCGCCTCGGCCCGGCCATCGGCACGCTGCGCGCGCTACCGGAGGCCGAGCAGTTCGACGTCGCGTTCATCGACGCGGACAAGGGCGGCTACCTGGACTACTGGCGCGAGGTCGTGCCGCGGATGAACGCCGGCGGGCTGATCATGGTCGACAACACGTTCTCGCACGGCCGGGTGATCGACGCCGGCAACGACAACCCGGTGGTCATCGCCATCCGCGACTTCAACGACCACGCCGCCGCGGACGACCGGGTCGACCTCGTCATGCTGCCCATCGGCGACGGCCTCACGGTCGCCCGCAAGAGGTCTTGACCGCGTTACGCAACGAGCGCACGGTCACAGGAACCACAGCCCGTTCTGAGAAAACCTCGAATGACTACCGGCTCGCCCCGCCGAGGTAGAGCGCGCCGATCTCCGGGTGCTCCAGCACCTCACGGCCCGTGCCGGAGAGCCTGACCTGCCCGTTCTCCATCACCACACCATGGCTGGACAGCCGCAGCCCGGCCCGCGCGTTCTGCTCGACGAGCAGGATCGTGGTCCCGGCCGAGTTCATCTGCCGGACCGCGTCGAAGACCGTCTTGAGGATCTTCGGCGCCAGGCCCATGGACGGCTCGTCAAGCAGCAGCAGGGTCGGCTCCAGCATCAGCGCGCGGGCGAACTCGACCAGCCGCTGCTGCCCGCCGGACAGGCTGCCCGCCTTCTGCGTCCGCCACTGCGCGATCTGCGGGAACAACTCGAAGACGGTGTCGATCCGCTTCGCGAGTACCTTCTTGTCACCGATCGTGTAGCCGCCCAGCTCGACGTTTTCCCACACGGTCATGTCGCGGAACAGGCTGTGGTTCTGCGGCACCTGCACCACGCCCAGCCGCAGGATCTCCCGCGGCGACTTGCCGGCCAGCGGCTCGCCGTGCAGTGTGATGGAGCCGATGCGCGGCCGCAGCAGTCCGCTCACGCATCGCATCAGCGTGGATTTTCCCGCACCGTTCGGCCCCACAACGCACGTGATACCGCCGGGGGGTACTTCGAGGGTAACCCCGCGCAGGACGTCTCCACCGCCGTAACCAGCGGTTAGTTCGTCAACCTGGAGGACGGAACGACCTGTGGTTTCACTGCCCGTCATGCGTCCACGTCCACACCAAGGTAAGCGTCCAGCACCCGCGGGTCGGTGCGGATGATGTCCGGCGGCCCGCTGGCCACCACGGTTCCAGCATCGAGCACCGCGACCTTCGCGCACAGGCCCATCACGAACTCCATGTTGTGCTCGACGATCAGGAACGTCTTCCGCGTGGTCCGGTTGAGCTCGGTGATCCGCGCCGCGATCTGGCCGACCAGCGTCGGATTCACGCCGCCGGCCGGCTCGTCGAGCAGGATCACCTCCGGATCGGCGACCAGCACGTAGGCCAGCTCGAGCAGCTTGCGCTGCCCGTAGGAGAGCGTCCCGGCCAGCTGGTCGTGGTGACCCGCGATGCCGACGAACTCAAGCTGCTCCATTGCGCTCTGCTTGCCTTTGGTTTTGCTCGGCACGAGCATGTTCTCCAGCACGGTGAGCGCGGGGAAGATCCTGGTCAGCTGGAAGGTCCGGCCGATGCCGGCGTTGAACACCTTGTCCGGGGACGAATTCGTGATCATGCGCTCGCCGAGATAGACCGCGCCGGCGTCCGCCTTGGCATAGCCGGTGATGACGTTGAACAGCGTGGTCTTGCCCGAGCCGTTCGGCCCGATCAGGCCGGTGATCGAGCCCTCCTCGACCTCGAGCGTGCAGTCGTCGAGGGCGCGCACGCCGCCGAACGACTTGGTGATCCCCGCGGTACGCAGCAGCGCGCTCATCGCCGGCTCCCCGCCGGCGTGGCCCGCTCGGCCGTTCCCGTCGGGCTGACCGCGGGGCGTCCGCGGCTGCGCAGCTTCTTGATCCATTCCCTGCCGGTAGGCACGATGCCGCGGGGCACGAACAGCACGATCACCAGGAACAGCGCGCCGAGCAGGATCTCGCTCACGTAGCCGTTGGCCAGCCAGCCGATATTGGACCTGGTGGTGAGCCAGAGCCGGCCCGGCTCGATGATCAGCGCCCCGATGACCGGCCCAGCTATCGTGCCGACACCGCCGAGGAATGCCATCAGCACGATCGTCAAGTCGAACAGCGGGTCGTACCCGGACGACGGCAGCACCTGGGTGATGTACAGGAACCATACGCCGCCGATGAAACCGGTGATGAACGCCGAGAGCATGAACGCGGACAGCTTCACCCGCATGGTCCGCACGCCGAGGCCGAGCGCGCGGTCCTCATCGTCCTTGATCGCCCGCAGCTGAAGGCCGAACTTGGACCGCCGGATCAGCCAGGCGAGCGCGATCGTGACCGCCGCGGTGCCGAGCGCCATGAAGTAGAACGGGTTGTTGAACGTCGCCGCCTGCCAGGGCAGGAAGGGAGCGGGCAAGCCGATGGTTCCGCCGGTGAACCAGAAGTCGTAGGCCATCAGCTGGAAGATGAAGAACACCGCGATCGTGATCACGATGAACGTGTGCCGCCGTACCCGCAGCGCAATCAGGCCGAACGGCACGGCGATCGCGGTCGCGACGACCGCGCCGAGCGGCAGCAGCAGGAATATCCCGTCGCCGTTCATGTGCCAGTCGCGCGCCGCGATGCCGACCGTGTAGGCCCCGGATCCGAAGAACACCGCCTGGCCGAGCGAGATGTAGCCGGAGAAGCCGGAGAAGATGTTCCACGCGGACGCGACCGTCACGAAGATCAGCCCGTACACGCCGTAGTTCGTGTTCACCGGGCTGGAGTACACGTACGGGAACGCGACAGCTATCGCGGCGACGACGGCCAGCCCGGCGAGCTTGAGGGTTGTGCTGCGGTTCACTGGGCCCTCACCGGCGCGCGGCCGAAGAATCCGGTCGGGCGGACCACCAAGACGATCACCAGCGCGGCGTAGAACACGATGATCGCCCATTGCGGCGACCAGATCGTGACCAGCGACTCGACGGTCAGCATGAAGATCGACGCCGCCAGCGCGCCGCCGATGCTGCCCATCCCGCCGAGGATGATGATGGCCAGCAGCCGCGAGATGAGGTCGTAGCCGCTGTTGGGGTTGAAGCCGCCGTTGGTCGCGCCGAACATCATCCCGCCGGTCGCGGTCACCGCGACGCCGACGCCGAACGTGATCGCGGCGACCTTGTTCACGTCGATGCCGATCAGCCGTGCTGCGGTCTCGTCCTGCATGGTGGCCCGCACGCTGCGGCCGAACCTGGTGCGGTACAACAGCGCGTACAGCGCAGCGACAAGGACAACTGCCAGCGCGAATCCGTACAGGTAGATGTAGGGCAGGTAGAAGCCGAGGATGTGGATGCTGTTCGTCACGTACGTGGCGTTCAGCTCCTTATAGTTGGGGCCGTATATCTCATAGAGGATTCCCTCGATGATCAGCGCCACCGCGTACGTCACAAGCAGGGTCATCGCGGTGCGTTCCTGGCCGCGGAGCCGGCGGATGAACGCATAGTGGATGACGACGCCGATGATGAACATTGCCGGCACGGTGACCAGGAGCCCGACGAACAGGTCCAGGTGCAGCCGTGCCGACAACGAATAGCTGAGATACGCGCCCAGGACGACCAGGACGCCCTGGGCGATGTTGATGATGTCGAGCACGCCGAAGATCAGCGTCAAGCCGACAGCCATCAGAGCGTACACGCCTCCGATGAGGATCCCGTCGGCGATCGCCCGGTAGATCTCGGCGGCCATGTGGTCAGCCCGTCCAGTTCGGCTTGGTGGCGATGATCGGCACCGAGCCCGTGGATCCGATGGGAAGCACCTGGCTGAACTTGGTGCCGTTCTGCTGCCACTGGAAGATGTACGCCAGGCCGGCGGTGTTCCGGCCCAGGCTGTCGAACGTCACCGCGCCCTGGACGGTCTGGAACGTGTGCCCGGCGTGCAGGTAGCTGATGATCTTGGCGTTGTCAGTGCCGCCGGTCGCGGTGACCGCGTCCGCCACGATTTGGCCGACCGCATACGCCTCGGCGACGTTGGCATTCACGTCAGACGCCGTGCCGCCATACTTGGCGACGTACGCCTGGACCATCGCCTGGCTGCTCGCGTTCTGGTAACCGGGGTACCAGCCGTTGGGCACCATGATTCCCTGCGCGTTGCCCTTGCCGACCGCCGAGGTGAACGCCGCGCCCTGGTCGGGCCCGGCCGCCGCGAGGAAGATCTTCGGGTTGAAATGCTGCTGCTGGAATGCCTGCACGAAGGCCTGCACGGTCGGCACGTCTGTCGAGCCGAGTATCACCAGATCCGGCTTGGCCGCGGCGACCTGGTCGGCCGCCGGCTTGTAGGAGGAATTCTCCTCGGGGAAGATCTTGGTGTAGACCGTCTTCACGCCGAGCGCCGTCAGCTCCGCCTGGACTGGCTGCACCGGTCCGGATCCGAACGGGTCGTCCGCCATCGGGTAGGCCGCGGTCTTCGGCCGCTCGCTGGCCGACAGCGAGGAGATCCAGTCGATGAACGGCTTGAAGTAGTCCCTGACCGGGAGGCTGACGTCGAAGATGTTCTTGTCGGCCTCGTTGGCTGGGTTGGTGAACACCGCCTCTGTCCCGCCGGCACCCTCTACCAGCGCGTAGCCGGCCCGCGCCGCGACTGAGTCAGAAGGCGTGGTCAGCAGCGAGGAGAACGGCCCGAACAGCAAATCCACCTTGTCGGAGTTGATCAGCGTCTGGTAGTTGGTCTGTACCTGGGTGGGATCGCTTTTGTCGTCCAGGATCGTCAGCTTGACCTGGCGGCCCAGGACGCCGCCGTGGGCGTTGACGTCGCTTTGCCAGAGCTCATAGCCCTTCTGGAAGGCGATGCCCTCGTCGGAGAAGTCGCCGGTCAGGGACAGCGACGCACCAATCGAGATCGGTGACTTGTTCGCGCTCGAGGTGCTGGAGCTCGAGCCCGCGTTTGGCGAACTGCTGCTGCTGCTACTGCATGCCGCGAGGGTTGCTACCGAAAGCGCCGCGGCGGCGCCTATTGATAGTGCTTGCTTCGTGCAGAACCAGGGGAGGTCAGGTCTCACGCCCGGTTCCTCCTTCCTCAGGTATCGAGCCCGTCGGAGACATCCGCGTGCTCACTCACCAGTGTCAGTCCGGCGGCTTCCGCCTGCTGCTGGAGCAGCGCGGCAAAGTCTGCGCCGCCATATCCACGGCCAATCAGGCCCTGGATCAGCTGATGCACCGTAGCGGCCACGGGCATCGGAACTTCACGTTCCCGCGCCGCCGCCAAGCCTAGATCGAAATCCTTGCGCAACAGCGTCGCGGTGAACGTGGGCTCAAAGTCCAGGTTCACGTACGCCGGCGTCTTATAGCCGGTGAACAGCGAACCCATCACGCTCTTATTGAGGCAGTCAAGAAACGCGTGCCTGCTGATGCCGCTTTTCTCAGCAAGCACAGTAATCTCTGCGAGTGTCTGAGCCACCACACCCAGAAGCAGATTATGGCAGAGCTTGACCGTCCGCGCGGCTTCTCCATCCCCGACATATGTAACACCTTTGCCAAGTAGGTCCATATAGGGCCTAACCAGGTCAAATGCCTCACGGGGTCCGGAGACAGCCGCCGTCATCTTCCCGGCCGCGACCACCTTCGGGTTGCCCATCACCGGCGCGGCGAGCAGCGCGGTGCCGCGGTCGGCGATCTTCTCCCGCACGTGAGCCGAGGCTTCCGGCGACACCGTGGAGCAGTCCACCAGCACTTCCGGCGCGACCGCGTCCGACATCAGCCCGCCAGGACCGAGCACCGCGTCGATCAGGTCGTCGGACGTGCCGAGCGTGAGGAACACGATCTGGTTGGCGCTGAGTTCGGCGATCGATCCGGCGATCCTCGCCCCGTCCTTGGCCAGCGGCTCCGCCTTGGCGCGCGTCCGGTTGTACACGGTCACGTCGCAGTCGGCCAGCAGGAGCCGGCGGACCATCTCCGCTCCCATCCGGCCGGTGCCCAGCCATCCGATCCCGGTACGGCCGGCGGTCACCTCCGCGCCCGGCGTGCTGTCTGTGTCAGCCATCTCGCCAGATCCCCTCCTGGTCGTTGCAAGCCGCCGTTGCGGACCACCCTCCCGGCCGTCGCTGGCTGCCTGCCTGGACACTGCCAGGCCCTGCGTTCAACAATCGTTTGCACACCCGAGGCTGGCCTCAACCGGCTAGTTTGTCAATGCCGACCGGCGAATCTGTTATCAACCCGTACCCCCAATTATCTCAAACCACTCGTTACCAGAGGGTCTCATTCTGTACCTTCCGTGCCAGAAGCACCGCCTGTGTCGTCACTGACCGGAGTCGCATCACGCCATGCCTCGGCAATGCGATCGTGTGTAGTCGCGAGCGAGCCGGAACCGTTCGGGTCCGAACCCAAACGCTTAACTACCAACGATAAATGCGTGGCTACTGTGGCGCAATGTGCGGCAAACGATTGCAGCGGCTTGCTGTGCTGGTGAGCGCCATGATCACGGAGCGTTGACCGGGCTGCGGCCTGATTTCCGCGCGTGCCCGGGCGTGCCCGCGCGTGTCCGGGGCGCGCCCGCGCGTGCCGGGGCGCGCCCGGGCGTGCCCGCGCGTGTCCGGGCGCGTCGTCAGGCGCGCCAGATTGCGGACACTTACCCCCGGATCGGGCACAGTTGGCTTGTTCCGGGGCTGGCCGGGTTCGCCGACCGCCCGGCGGGGCAGCGGCTGGCTTCGATGGGCGGGGACGGCCCCGGTAACGTGGTGTTTTTGCCCTTCGTGGTAACGCGGCCCTCGCGTACGGGGGTCGATCCTCCACGAAGGGGTAAACGTCCACGTTGCTGACGGGCCTGCCGGTGTGCTCGTGTCCCGTTAGCCGCACAGTGCACTCCAGGCACAGACTGCGCACCGCCGGCCGCGCGGCAATCGCGGTCGGGCGGCCCCAGGTGAGCTGCCGCGAATTAGCGAACGGTGTCAGTTTGGGGGTAAGTGTCCGCAATCATTCCGGATCGGCTGCCGGGGACGGCGCGAGCCGCGTCATGGCGACGGTGGAACCGCGCACCACGAGTTCGGGCGCCAGGTAGAGGATCTTCACCGGGCCCTCGCCCCCGCTGATCCGCTCGAGCAGCAGTTGCGCGGCTTCGGTGCCCAGCTGGTAGTGCGGGAAGCGCACGGTGGTCAGCGGCGGGCGCAGCCGGTCGATGAACGGCATGTCGTTGAAGCCGATCACGGACAGGTCGTCCGGGCACTGGAGCGAGGTTTCCTCCAGCGCGGCGTAGCAGCCGACCGCGAGCATGTCGTTGGCCGCCGAGATCGCGGTGAACGGCTCGTCCGCGCCGTCCGCGTCCCGGCGGGCGAGCAGCTCGCGGCAGCAGCGCTTGCCCTCTTCGACCGTGTACCGGCTGGCGTAGGTGATGAGGCCGTCGTCCACGGTGAGCTGATGCTGCGCCATCCCGTCGCGGAACCCGCGCAGCCGGCTGACGCCGGTCGAGGCCTCCTGCGGTCCGGCGATGTGCGCGATGCGGGTATGCCCGAGCCGGGCCAGGTGGGTGATCGCCATCCGGGCGCCCTGCTCGTTGTCCACCGAGACCGAAGGGAAGGCGTAGTCCTGGGCAAGCCGGTTCATCAGCACCACGGGCAGCTCGGCCTTGGCGGCCTCAGCCAGGATCTTGTCGTGGATCGTGGCCGTGGCCAGCACGAACCCGTCCACATGCCGCGCCCGCATCTGTTCGAACAGCATCCGCTCCCGGTTCGCGTCCGCGTCGGTGTTGCCGAGCAGCGCCACGTATCCGGCCGCCGCCAGCTTGTCTTCCAGGCCGCGCACGATGGGGGGGAACAGCGGGTTGTTCAGGTCAGGGATCAGCACGCCGACCGTGTGCGAGCGGCGGGTGCGCAGGCTGCGCGCCACCGGGTTGGGCCGGTAGCCCAGCTTCGCCGCGGCCGCCGCTACCCGGCGCGCGGTGTCCTCGCTGACCAGGATCCGGGTTTCCGGGTTGAGCGCGCGCGAGGCGGTGGCCGGGTGAACCCGGGCCGCGGCGGCGACGTCCCGCAAGGTAGCGGGCCGGTCAGGCATGGCGGATCACGCTCCTCCTTCTGGAGAAGCCAAGCCTATCCTCTGACTTGCCTGCATAGCCGGGTACGCGCTCGCTGGCGTGGCGTGCGCCCGAAGCCGCCGCAGGGCCTCTCCGCGATCGCTGTCACAGGCGACGGCCAGCTCCGCCGCGTACGCGCGCAGCAGGTCGTGCATCGCGTATCGCGCCCGGCCGGTCTGCCGGATCAAGTGCGCGCGGGCGAGCGCGATCAGCAGCCTGCGCGCGTGCGCCACCGTGGTGTCCATCAGCGCCGCGCCGCCGGACGCCTCGATGTCGATGCCCGGATGCAGGCCCAGCAGGCGGAACGCGCGCGCGGAGTCTCGGTCGAGGTGCTGGTAGGACCAGGAGAACACGGCGCGCACGGCGGTCCGCGGGTCGCCGCCACCGTCCAGCAGATCGAGTCGCTGGTGCCGGTCGCCCAGCTGCCACACAAGCTCGGCGAGCGGCTCGGCCGGGCGATCCGCGGCCAGCTCGGCGGCGGCGCGCAGGGCGAGCGGCAGCCGGGCGCACTGCTCGGCCAGGGTCCGCGCCGCAGCCGGGTCCGCGTCCACCCGGCCGCCGATCAGCGACCGGAGCAGGCACACCGCGTCGGCAAGCGGCAGCAGGTCCAGGTCCACCCGCTGCGCGCCGTCCCGTACCACCAACCCGGCGAGCGCGTCGCGGCTGGTCACGACCACGGCGCAGCCGGGTGCCGCGGGCAGCAGCGGCCTGACGTGCTCGGCGGACCTGGCGTTGTCAAGCACCACGAGCAGCCGCCGACCGGCGAGCAGGCCACGGAAGCGGGCCGCGCGTTCGCTTTGGTCCGCCGGGATCTCCGGACCCGGCACGCCGAGCGAGCGGAGGAAGCCGGCCAGCACCTCCTCCGCGGGCACCGGCGAACCTGGATCGTAGCCACGCAGGTCCGCGTGCAGCTGCCCGTCCGGGAAGCGGCCGGCCACCTCGTGCGCCCAGCGCAATGCGAGCGCGGTCTTGCCGACGCCGGCCGCGCCGGTGACCGCGATGATCACCGGCAGGCCGCTGCCGGCCGGCTCCTCGGTGATCCGCCGCAGCGTCACCAGCTCGGCGGCGCGGCCAGCGAACAGCCGCGCGGCCACCGGAAGCTGTTGCGGCTTCCCGCGCGGGGACTCAGCCGCGGTTCCCGCGGTGCGCCCGCCGCCCAGGTACACCGCGGCGGGTGGCGCGTGCCGCTGGCCCGGCCCGGCCAGCGACGGATCCGAGGCGAGGATCTGCTGGTGCAGCTGACGCAGTGCCGGGCCTGGCTCGGTGCCCAGTTCGCTGACCAGCACCCGCCGCGCGGCCTGGTAGACGGCCAGCGCCTCGCCGTACCGGCCGTCCTGGCACAGCGCCAGCATCAGCAGCTGGTGCAGCCGCTCCCGGAGCGGATGGGCCTTGGTGAGCCGCCACAGGTCCGCGATCGCCTCGGGCCGGCGGCCGAGCCGCAGGTCCAGGTCGATCCGCGTTTCCAGCGCGCGCAGCCGCAGCTCGGCCAGCCGCGGCACCTCACGGGCGGCCAGCCACTCCGAGCGCACATCCTCCAGCGCCTCGCCGCGCCACAGCGCCAGCGCGGCGTGCAGCAGGCCCGCGGCGCGCTCCCAGTCGCCCGCCGCGACCGCCTCCCGCCCGGCCCGTTCTTGTTCTTCGAACCTGGTCACGTCCAGGTCGTTCGCGTCCGCGCGGATCAGGTACCCGCCAGGGACCGACCTGATGAGCGTGTGGTCGCCGTCGCCGAGCGCCTTGCGCAGCCGCTTCACGTAGTTGCGCAGGGCGGCATGGGCGGACGGCGGCGGCTCACTCCCCCACAGCGCCTCGACCAGGATCCCAGCGGACACCGCGTGGTTGGCATGGAGCAGCAGCACGGCAAGCAAGACCCGCTGTTTACCGGGCGGCACCGGGATCTCAGCTCGCGCAACTGGGCAAACGTGCAACGACCCGAGCAGGAAAAACTCCATACCCGTAGCCTCAGGCTTTTCACTGGGGGTGCTACTGCAACGCTACAGCGATGTTAGACCCGAACGGAATTCTGGCAAGGCCAAAGCGCGCAACCCGCGCAAAACCACAGAACACGGAACGGAGGTGAAACGAACGTGACGCTGATCAACAAGATCGCGGACGGGATGCTCAGTCTGGTCGCGCCGAAGGCCACCGCTGGAGCTTCTTGCTGCCTCAGCAATGGCAAGCACGTCACGGAGAACTGCTACGGCGGCTTCTGCACTGACTGCTACATCTGGCACCAGAACTGCGTCATCAACTGCTTCTGTGAGATCACCAACTGCGGCGCCTGCTACAAGGTCGTGGCCTGCTGTTAAGCACGATTCGTACGGCTGGCGCGCGAGCCGCGCCAGCCGTACGACAGAAGGGAGTGACACGGACGTGGCGCTGATCGACAAGATCGCGGACCGCATGCTGAGCGTGGTCGCGCCGAAGCTCACCGCGGGCGCTTGCTGCACCGATGCCGGCAAGCACTACACCCAGAAATGCTACGGCGGCTTCTGCACCGACTGTTACGAATACCACCAGAACTGCGTGGTCACTTGTGACTGCGGGGCTTCATGCGGCGCCTGTTACAGGGTCATCGCTTGCTGCTGAGCCGAATCCGGATTTTCGCCGCCGCGGCTTGCCAAGCGGGCAGGCCGCGGCGCGCGACGCGCGACGTGCGGCGCTACAACGGCGCTACATCGCTGTTAGACCGGTGCGGAATTCTGGCCGGGCTCACGCTGCGCTAACCGCGCCGGCCGCGGCGTGGCGACGATAGAGGCGTCGACGATAGAGACGCGATCGACGATAGAAAGGTGTCAATCATGGCTATCCTCACCGCGGCGGTCGTGGTGGTGGGCCTGCTGTGCCTGGCCGATTTGCTGCTGACCTTCGGCGTCATCCGCAGGTTGCGCGAACACACCGAGCAGCTCGCGGGCTTCCACGGATCGCACGACGACGCCCCGATCACCGACCTGGCCGACGGGGCGACTCCCGTGTCGTTTACCGCGGAAACCCTCGATGGGGAACAGGTGAGCGGACCGGCCGGCCTGCGGATGGTGGCGTTCTTCTCCGCGACCTGCTCGGCCTGCCCGACGCGCGTGCCGCCGTTCCTGGAGTACGTGCGCGCCAATCAGATCGACCGGGACTCGATCCTGGCGGTGATGATCAACCCCGACGGCGATGAGGTCAGCTACCAGGAGGATGTGGCTAAGGTAGCGCGGATCACGCTCGCGTCCCATGACGGCGAGCTCGACAAGGCCTTCAAGGTGCGCGGCTACCCGACGTTCTTCGTACTGGACGGGACCGGATCGCTCAGCGAAGCCACGCACGAGCCGGCGACGCTGGCGCCGCTCACCGCTGTCCGGCAGCCGTGAGACTCCGGCGCCGGATGCTACTGCGCGCAAGCCAGGAAGGGAGGTGAAACGAGATGGCGCTTATCAACGAGCTGGCCGACCGGATGCTCAACCTGGTCGCACCGAAGATCAAGGCTGCCGCTTGTGCCTGCAGCCCGCACGGATTCACGCAGAGATGCTTCAACGGCTGCAAGGACTGCCACGAATGGCAGCAGAACTGCACAGTCGGCTGTAACTGCAGTGTTACCTGCGGCGCTTGCTTCACGTTCGGGCCGCCGTGCTGCTGAGCACACCGGGCTGCTGCGGCCTGGAGCGATACCAGGCCACAGCGGCTGATGTCCGGCTGAGATTCACGAAAGAGCGTCAACCGTCGTGACACGAACGCTGCTTGGCTCGATTGCGCGCTGCTGGCGCGCCGGCCGGATCCTGGTCGCGGTCGAGGTGGTGACCGCCCTGCTCACCGGCCTTGCTCCGGTGGCCACAGCCTGGCTGCTCCGGGCCATACTCGATGAACTGGCGGTTGGCCACCCGCGGCACTTGATCGGGCTTGCGGTCCTGCTTGCCATCGCCGGCGGCGTCAACACGCTGCTGCCGAACGCCGATCGTTACGCGCAGGCGCAGCTCACCCGGGCGGTCACGCGGACCGGCACCGCAGAGCTGTATACCTCGGTGACCGAAATCCGCGGTCTGCGTAAGCTAGAGGACCCGGCCTTCCAGGACCGGCTGCGGGTCGCCGGGCAGGTCGGGGCTCCCGCACCCGCGCAGGTGGTGAACGGCGGCATCGAGGTCCTGCGCTCTGGCCTCACGCTGGCCGGATTCCTCGGCACGCTTATCGTGCTCAGCCCGCCCATGGCGGCGGTGGTCCTGTTCGCGGCGGTGCCGGCTATTTACCTCCAGCGCGGCATAGCCAGGCGGCAGGCCGCGCTGTTCAGCGGCATCAGCCACGCGCAGCGTCGCCAGTACTTCTACAGCAGCCTGCTTGCCAACCTCGCCGCGGCAAAAGAGCTCAGGCTGCTTGGCCTCGGCGAGTTCTTCCGCGCGAGGATGCTCGGCGAGCTGGTTGAGACGCAGCAGGCAAGCCAGCGAGTGGACCGGCGGACGCTGACAAGCGAGGCCTGCCTGGCGAGCATCGGCGCTCTGGTCGCGGCAGCCGGCCTGCTATGGGCGGCATGGCAGGCCGGCGCGGGTCGGCTGTCGGTGGGCGACATGTCGGTCTTCGTCGTCGCGCTCGGGTCCGTGTCGTCGGCGGTGCAAGGGCTGATTTCCAGCGCGGCCATGACCTACCAGTCGCTGCTGATGGTGCAGGGCTACCATGAGGTGCTTGCCGCCGGACCGGACATGCCTGTCGCCGCGGCACCGGTCACGCCTGGTCCGCTGCGCTACGGCATCGAGCTGGACGACGTCTGGTTCCGGTACAGCCCGGACGGCCCGTGGGTGCTGCGCGGGCTAAGCTGCTTCATCCCGCACGGCCAGGCGGTGGCGATCGTCGGCAAGAACGGCTCGGGGAAGAGCACCCTCGTCAAGCTGCTCTGCCGGTTCTACGACCCGGAGCGGGGCAGCATCCGGTGGGATGGCACCGACCTGCGGGAGCTGGACCTCGACGCGCTCCGGAACCGGATCAGCGTCGTGTTCCAGGACTACATGACCTACGAGCTCAGCGCGGCGGAGAACATCGCGGTCGGTGACCTGGAGCTGGCGGACCAGCCGGACGCGCTGACCGCCGCGGCGGAGCAGGCCGATGTGCACGCCACGCTCGAAGCCCTGCCCCGGGGCTACCAGACACTGCTCACCAGAAGCTTCATGGACACGGCTGCGGATGACAAGGACCCGCAGGCCGGCGTGCTGCTGTCCGGTGGGCAATGGCAGCGGGTGGCGCTGGCCCGCGCGTTCCTGCGCGGCGGGCGGGACCTGATGATCCTCGACGAGCCGAGTTCGGGACTGGACCCGGAAGCGGAGCGCACGATTCACACCACGCTGGCCGCGACACGGGCGGGCCGGGCCAGCGTGCTGATCTCGCACCGGCTGAACGCCGTCCGCGACGCGGGGCACATCCTGGTGCTGGCCGACGGCGTGCTGAGCGAGCAGGGCGACCACGACACGCTGATGGCGCGGCAGGGCCTGTACGCGCGGCTGTTCTCGATGCAGGCACGGGGGTACTCCGAGGTGCCCGCGACCATGGCGGCGGCGGATGGCTGAGCGTGCGCTCCCGGCGCTGGGCGGCGTCCTGGCGCTAGGTGGCGCCGTGGCGCTGCCTGTGACCGCCGTCGTGCTGGTGCGCCTGGTGCGGCTGGTGCGGCGCAACCTGGCGGTGGTCGAGGTCACCGGTCCCAGCATGCAGCCCGCGCTGTCCTCTGGTGACCGGGTGCTTGTCCGCCGGGCCGGGATGAGCGAGCTGCGCTCCGGGCTTGTCGTCGTCGTTGAGCGGCCGCTGCCGGACGGCGGCTGGGCGGGCGTACCGCCGTCCTGGCCGCCTGCCCGGCGGCAGTGGCTGATCAAGCGCGTCGCCGCGCTGCCCGGAGACCCGCTGCCCGACGCGGTGCCGGCCCCGGGCCGGGCCGACCACGACGGGCTGGTGCCGCCGGACATGTTCGTCGTGCTCGGGGACAACGCGGCGCGGAGCCACGACTCCCGGGCCATCGGCTGCGTGCCTGCCGACCGGCTGCTTGGCGTCATGGTCCGGCCCCTGCACTGAGGCCACGGGCGTAACCTGACCGCGGTACCACAGCCAGGGGAGACGAAGCATGCCATTGCACAGCAAAGTGACCGAAGATACCGACCTCGACCTCAACCCGATGTGCGTGCGTGAGGCGAGCCACGAAGTGCCGCGGTTCCGCATTCCGCCGCGCGGCATGCTGCCGGGCACGGCGCTCCAGGTGGTGCGCGATGAGCTCATCCTGGACGGCAACGCGCGGCTGAACCTTGCCACGTTCGTCACCACGTGGATGGAGCCAGAGGCCGAGCGGCTGATGGCCGAGTGCTTCGACAAGAACATGATCGACAAGGACGAGTACCCGCAGACCGCCGAGCTCGAGCGGCGCTGCGTGAACATCCTCGGCGACCTGTGGCACGCACCGGCCGGGTCGGACGCACCGGGCTGCTCGACCACCGGCTCCAGCGAGGCCTGCATGCTGGGCGGCATGGCGCTGTTGTGGCGCTGGCGCGCCCGGCGCGCCGAGGCCGGCCTGGACGCCACCAAGCCCAACCTCATCATGGGCGCGAACGTGCAGGTGTGCTGGGAGAAGTTCTGCCGCTACTGGCAGGTCGAGCCCCGGCTGGTGCCGATGGAGCCGGGCCGGCTGCACCTGCGCGGGCCACAGGCAGCCGCGCTGTGCGACGAGAATACGATCGGCGTGGTGGCGATCATGGGCTCCACGATGGACGGCTCGTACGAGCCGGTCGCGGAGATCTCCGCCGCCCTCGACGCGCTCGCGGCCGCCGGCGGTCCGGACGTGCCGATGCACGTGGACGGGGCGTCCGGCGGGTTCGTCGCGCCGTTCATCCAGCCGGACCTGACGTGGGATTTCCGGGTGCCGCGGGTGTCCTCGATCAACGCCTCCGGGCACAAGTTCGGGCTGGTCTACCCCGGTGTCGGCTGGATCGTCTGGCGCGACTCGCAATCCCTGCCCGACGACCTGGTGTTCCGGGTGAACTACCTGGGCGGAAACATGCCCACGTTCGCGCTGAACTTCTCCCGGCCCGGCGCGCACGTCGCGGCGCAGTACTACAACTTCCTCCGGCTCGGCTTCGAGGGATACCGCCAGGTCCATCAGGCGTGTCAGGACGTCGCCGTGTACCTGTCCTCGGAGATCGGCAAGATGGAGCCGTTCGAACTGCTGACCGACGGCACCGATCTGCCGGTGTTCGCGTTCCGGATGCGGCACGGGTACGACGCGTTCACCGTGTTCGACCTGTCCGAACGGCTACGCGGGCGCGGCTGGCAGGTGCCGGCCTACACGTTCCCCGAGAACATGACCGGCACCGCGGTGTGCCGGATCGTGGTGCGCAACGGATTCACCAGGGATATGGCGAGCCTGCTGCTCGACGACATCCGCCGCCAGATCGCCCTGCTCGACGCCCACCCGCACTCGCACGTCCCGCTGGCGCCGGCCGGCACCCGCGGAGGCTTCGCCCACTGAGGTTCGGCCGCGGGACGCCGTCTGCTCGCGTCACACGCTCATGGCAGGAGGACGATCTTGCCGATCGCGGCGCGGGTGTCGAAGCGGCGGTGTGCCTCGGCAGCCTCATCCAGGGGCAGCACGGTATCGATCCGCGGGGTCAGGTGCCCGTCCGCGACGAGCGCGAACACGTCGGCGCGAGCGGCCTGAACCCGCTCGAACCACAGTGGTCCGCCGCAGCCGGTCAGTGTGCCGCCGTTACTCATCAGGTCCAGCGCGGTGATGGTCGGTGCGCCGGTCAGGAAGCCGTACGCCAGGATGCGCCCGGTGGCCGGCCGCAGCGACGGCAGCAACTTGGCGGGCGTGTCTGCGCCGATGGACTCGAATACGACATCGATGCTGCCCGGCTCAAGCCCGGCGGGCCACTGCGGATCGGTGTGATCGACAACCTCATCGGCGCCGATCGAGCGCGCGTAGTCGCCTTTGGCCTGACCGCCGGCCGTGCCGATCACCCGCTTGGCGCCCAGCCGGCGAGCAAGCTGGGTGAGGTAGCCGCCCACTCCCCCGGCGGCGGCCTCGACCAGGACGGTCTCCTCGCCGGTCAGGTTCGCCATGCGTAGCGCACACAGCGCCACGGCGCCGAAGTTTGCGACCGCGACGGCGTCGGCCGATGAGATACCCGGTGGGATCTCCGCGATCACATCCGCGGGGACCGCGACGTATTCCGCGTAGCAGCCCATCGCGGTGGACAGCACGACCACCCGGCGTCCGGCCAGCGCGGGGTCGGCTCCCTCGCCGGTCTCGACGACCACGCCCGCGGCCTCCACGCCGTACACGGCCGGCAGCGGAACCGGCATCGGATAGCCCCCGGCCCGCAGCGATGCCTCGGTGTGGCTGACGCCGATGGCCTCGGTCCGGATCACCACGTGTCCCGGGCCGGCGGCGGGCTCCGGCACCTCCACCAGCTTCAGCACCTCGGGGCCGCCGGTCTCGTGCACCATGATCGCGCGCATGCGAATACTCCTCTGGGATCGTGACATAATTGAACCGAAGGTTCATTTGGACTCCGGGCCCTCACTATATGGACCATCGGTCCAGTTTGTCTAGGGCTCTGCCGAGGGTGAGGCGAGGGTGAGGTCGAGGTCTGCCGATGACGACGACCGGGCAGCGGCCGGAACGCGCGGACGCGGCGCGGAACCGCCGCGCGATCATGCGGGCGGCAGAAGAGCTGCTGGAACGCTACGAACCCGCCGAGGTTTCCATCGAGCGGGTGGCCGCCGCCGCGGGGGTCGGCAAGGCGACGGTATTCCACCGGTTCGGCAGCCGCGCCGAACTGATGCAGGCCCTGGCCCACGAGCGCGCCGAGGCGCTGCACCAGGCCGTGCTCAGCGGCCCGCCGCCGCTCGGACCCGGCGCGCCGCCCCGGGAACGGCTGATGGCGTTCCTGACCGCGCTCACCGAACTGGCCTCACGCAGCATCGGCCTGCTGAACGCCCAGGAGCACGCGGCGCTGACCAGCAAGTCCGGCGCGGCCAGCCGGCATGAGAACCCCGTCTACCTGTTCTGGCACGAGCACATCGCCGGGCTGATCACGCAGGCGCGGCCGGACCTCGACGCGGACCTGCTCGCGCACATGGTGCTCGGCTCCCTGCACGACACCCCGATACTGCGGCTGATGCGGGATGGCGAGCACGACCGGGTGGCCGCCAGCCTCCGCCAGCTCGCCTCCTCGCTGCTCGGCCCGGCCTGACTAAGACCTCATGAATGCTTGAGCACCAGGGTGGCCATCAGCCAGACGGTGCCCGCGCCCGTGCCGGCCGATGCGGCCGGGGTGGCGGCCAGGCTGGCGGGCTGGTCTTCGACCATCAGCTCCATGTCCGGAGCCGGTGACAGGTTGACCCGCCCGGTCCACCCGGTGCCCGGCGTCAGGACATCGGTGAAGCCGGAGTCGGCGTAGAAGCCGATGGCCAGTTCGCCGTCGGCGGTGGTGGCCGCGGTGGCGCCGGAGCTGACCGTGCGCGCCGCGCTGGTGGTACCGGTGGCGTGCGCCTGGACGTCCAGCACCGCACTGCCACTGGCCGCGGAGAGCCCCGAATACTCCGTCGCGGCTATGCCTATGTCGGCCGACGAGGTCGTCTTGGCGGTGATGACGGGCTTGGTGCCGCCGCCCGCCGTGACGGGCGCGGACCAGACCGACATTTCGGTGCCGTCGGAGGCGGCGAAGTGGGTGAGCTCGGTGTAGACGTTGCCGGCCGAGTCGGTGACGCCGCTCGCGGTGGCATGCGAGGAATTCCACACTCCGACCTCGACGACCATCCGGTCACCGGCGACGACCTCCGATCCCGGGGTAACCCCCAGCGTCCCGCCGTGTCCATGCCCGGACACTTGCTGGACGAACGACACGGTGCCGCTGCCGCCGGATGGCGTGACCGCGTTCGAGGGCGCGGACGCGGGCCCGGTGCCGACGGCATTGGTCGCGCTCACCGTGAACGTGTAGCTGGTGCCGTTGGTGAGACCGGTGATGGTGGCGGACGTGGCTGGCGGGTTACCTGAGATCGTGGTCGCCTGCTGGGCGACTCCCGCGACATACGGCGTGACCGTGTAGGAGGTGATCGGCGAACCGCCGTCGGACGGCGCCGTCCACGTCACCGACGCCGAGCCGTTCCCGGCCGAGGCGGCCACTCCGCTGGGAGCGGCCGGCAGCGTGGGCGCCGCCGGGTCCATCCGCACGATGGCGGCCACCGACGGCACGCCGAGCTTGTTGACGATGAACAGCATGTAGTAGCCGGGCGGCGCCAGTGCCGCCGAGGCAGGGGCCTGAACGCTGAGCGAGCCGGAACCGGCGGTGAACGATAGCGGTACGAAGTGCTGGTCCATGTCCATCTGATGCGTGTCGGCGCCGAGCGACACCAGGTTCACCGCCGAGATCGAGGCCGCGTCCGGGGTACTGATGTTCATGCTGGCGCCGTAGGTGGACGATGCCGGTGCCGACGCTATCGCCGGCCGCGGCCCGTTGAACAGGTACGAGGGTGAGTAGACCTGAGCGGAGAACTGGCCCGGGTCCGAGCTGTTTTCCTCGTGGCCGCCGCCGGCGACGAGCACGGTGCCGTCAGGCATCAGGACCGCGGTCGAATGATAGTTGCGCGCCGCGGCCATCGCGGGGCCGGCCGTCCATTTGCCGGTGGCTGGATCCCAGATTTCGGCCGGCAGAACGCCGGTCGTCACGTTGTCCTGATTGCTGGTCGGCTCGCCGCCGACCGCGAGCACGCGACCGTCCGCCAGCATGGTGAGCGTGTGATAGACACGCGCGTTGTTCATCGGCGCGGCCGGCTGCCACGTCGGGGTGGCGGCGGTCAGGTCGATGACCGCCGATCCCGCCGTCGCCGGCGTCGTGGTCGTCACGCTCGCGGCGCCGCCGCTGTAGAGGATCTTTCCCGGCCGGTACATGACTGACGAGCCGTTGACGACGCCGCTTGAGCCGACCGGGGTCCAGGTCTGGTTGCCGACGTCGAGGAAGAACGACTGGTCCTCGGACGGGCCGATCGTGAACACCTTGCCGTTCGGGGCGAGGTACGAGAACGGGTATTCCTCCTCATGCACCTGCGGGGTGGACACGTTGGACAGCAGGGTCCAGGTGTTCGCCTTCGGGTCGTAGACCTCAGGGGTGTCAGCCCAGGTGTTGGAGTCGGTGGAGTTACCGCTGATGGCGACGTACCGCCCGTCGGGCAGCTCCACCAGGTCGGGATACCACCGCGGCAGGTGCATGTTGGCGACCCTGGTCCAGGTCTGCGTCGCGGGGTCGAAGATGTTGGTGTCGACGATGCCTGTCTGGCCAGTGGTTTGCGCGCCCCAGCCACCGACGGTCATGATCCGGCCGTCCGGCAACTGCACGTTTCCGGCGCAGAAGTTGCTCGACGGCGCGTTGACGGTGGTGAATGTTTGCGCCGCCGGGTCGTAGATGTCGGTGGGCTCGGGCGTCTGCCAGCCGTCCCATTGCAGCATCTTCCCGTTGTGCATCAGCACCGAGTGCACCGCGACGATCGGCCAGGTCTGGAGCGGACCCCATTGTCCCTGCGGCGCCGCGTTCGGTGTGACCGCGTTGGAGGGCGATGACGCCGGCCCGGCACCGACGGCGTTCGTGGCGCTGACCGTGAACGTGTAGCTCGTGCCGTTGGTCAGGCCGGTGACCGTGGCGGATGTGGCCGGCGGGTTGCCGGTGACGGTCGTGGGCTGCTGCGCGGTGCCGCCGGTGTACGGCGTGACGGTGTAGGAGGTGATCGGCGAGCCGCCGTCGCCCGGAGCGGTCCAGGCCACCGATGCCGAGGCATCCCCCGCGGTCGCGGTGACACCGCTCGGGGTTCCGGGAACGGTTGGCGCGCCAGACGACGCTGGCGCCAGGACAACGGCGGCCATGAGCCAGATGGTGCTGGCCCCGGTGCCAGCGCTCGCGGCCGGCGTGGCGCCCTGACCGACGACCTGGTCCTCGACCAGCAGCTCCATATCCGAGGTGGGCGCCAGGTTGACCCGGCCGGTCCAGCCGGAACCGGGCGTGAGCTTGTCCCCGAACCCGGAGTCGGCGTAGAAACCGATGGCCAGTTCGCCCGTCCCGGTCGTGGCGGGCGTCGCGCCGGAGCTGACCGTGGCTGCTCCGCCGGTCTTGCCGGTAGCATGCGCCTGCACATCTAGGACCGAGGTGCCGGCCGCGGTGGATACCCCCGAGTACTCGACCGCGGCCATGCCGATGTCCGCGGTGGCGGACGCCTTCGCGGTGATGGTGGGCTTGGTGCCCCCGCCCGCGGTGACCGGTGCGGTCCACACCGACATTTCCGTACCGTCAGCGGCGGCGAAGTGGGTCAGCTCCGTGTAGGAGTTACCGGCCGAGTCGGTGACAGCGCTTGTGGTGGAGTGCGCGGAATTCCACACCCCGACCTCTACCACCAGCCGGTTCCCGGCGGTCACCGCGGTGCCTGGGGTTACCCCCAGCGACCCGCCGTTCCCATGTCCAGACACCTGCTGGACAAAGGCGGCGCTCGCCGCCGAGGCCGTGGGCGCCTT
>Ga0070741_10006914_pt1 | contig 23953 bp, 20 predicted proteins | sample Coa_R1_4_FD_66440 | JGI IMG/M metagenome (GOLD analysis project Ga0070741, IMG submission 66440) | Surface soil microbial communities from Centralia Pennsylvania, which are recovering from an underground coalmine fire - Coalmine... | ecosystem: Environmental > Terrestrial > Soil > Unclassified ...
AATCCGACCGGCTCGTTCAAGGATCGCGGCATGACCGTGGCGGTCACGCAAGCGGTGCACGAGGGCGCGAAGGCGATCATCTGCGCGTCGACCGGCAACACCTCCGCGGCAGCCGCCGCGTACGCCGCGCGCGCCGGCATCAAGAGCTTCGTGCTGATCCCCGAAGGCAAGATCGCGCTCGGCAAGCTCGCGCAGGCGGTCGTGCACGGCGCGGTGGTCGTGCAGATCCAGGGCAACTTCGACGATGGCATGCGCCTGGTGAAGGAGCTCGGCGAATCGGCGCCGGTGACGATCGTCAATTCGATCAATCCGTATCGGCTGCAGGGCCAGAAGACCGCCGCGTTCGAGATCATCGAAGCGCTCGGCCGCGCGCCGGACTACCACTGCCTCCCGGTCGGCAACGCCGGCAACATCAGCGCGTACTGGATGGGTTACAGCGAGGCGACGGGACAGCGCACGTCGGCGAGCATGGACGGCTACAACCTCGGCTTCGGCAAGTCGCGCCCGAAGATGTGCGGCTATCAGGCCGCCGGCGCGGCGCCGTTCCTGCGTGGCGGACCGGTGCGCGATCCCGAGACGGTCGCCACTGCGATCCGCATCGGCGATCCGCAATCGTGGTCGCACGCCTGGGCTGCGCAGCAAGAATCGGGCGGCTGGTTCGACGAGTTCGAAGACGCGGAGATCCTCGCGACGCAGAAACGCCTCGCCGAGCGCGAAGGCGTGTTCTGCGAGCCTGCGTCGGCGACGTCGCTCTGCGGCGCGCTGCACGACATCGAGCGGGGCAAGATCAAGCAGGGCGCGACCGTGGTGTGCACGCTGACCGGCAACGGCTTGAAGGATCCCGACATCATCGTCAAGGGCGGCCTCGGCGAGCTGCTCCAGGTGCGCGCGGAGCGAAGCGCGGTCGAGAAAGCAATCCTCGCGAAGTTGTAGGCGCGGGCCTTGCCCGCGACCTGCGCGCGATGGTCGCGGACAAGGTCCGCTCTACAATAAGCAATGGAACCTCTGATTCGCAGGCGCGCGCTCGGCAACGTCGATCTGCTGCCCGCGAATCTCCACCCGATCCTGCGACGGCTCTACGCCAGCCGTGGCGCCGGCCCGGATCAGATCGCCTGTGACCTGAAGTCGCTGCTGCCGCCGACCGCGCTGCGCGGGCTGCCGATGGCGTGCTCGCTGCTGGCCGACGCGCTGCGCTCCGGCGCGAAGATCGTCATCGCTGGCGACTACGATGCCGACGGCGCGACCGGAACTGCGCTTGCGATCCTTGGACTGCGCGCGCTCGGCGCGACCGAGGTGGGCTACGTCGTTCCGGATCGCTTCCGAATGGGTTACGGCCTGTCGCCGGCACTCGCGGAGATGGCGGCCACTCACGGCGCGCAGCTGTTGATCACCGTCGACAACGGGATTTCCTCCGTCGCCGGCGTCGCGCGCGCGAAAGCGCTCGGCATGCGCGTGATCGTCACCGATCACCATCTCGCGGGCGTCGACATCCCCGCAGCCGACGCGATCGTCAATCCGAACCAGGCGGCGTGCGAATTCGCGTCGAAGAACCTCGCCGGGGTCGGCGTGATGTTCTATCTGCTGATCGCATTGCGCGCGCATCTGCGCGAGACGGGCTGGTTCGCCAATCGGCCGGAGCCGAATCTCTCCGAATTCCTCGACCTCGTCGCCCTCGGCACCGTCGCCGACGTCGTGCGCCTCGACTACAACAACCGCGTGCTGGTCGCGCAGGGACTCGCGCGCATCCGCGCAGGTCGCGCGCGCCCCGGGATCTACGCGCTGTTGGAGATTGCGGGGCGCTCGCCGGCGCTCCTGTCGTCAGCCGATCTCGGCTTCGTGCTCGGTCCGCGCATCAACGCGGCCGGTCGGCTCGAGGACATCCGCACCGGCATCGAGTGCCTGCTGGCGCCGACGCCCGAAGCCGCGCTGCCGCTTGCACGCCAGCTCGATCAGTTCAATCGCGATCGGCGCGAGCTCGAAGCGCAGATGCGCGACGAGGCGCTCGAGATCGTCGAGGGCAGCGAAGCGATCGGCATCTGCATCTTCGAGCCGCATTGGCACGAAGGCGTCGTCGGCCTGATCGCGTCGCGGGTGAAAGACAAGCTGCACCGGCCGGCGTTCGCCTTCGCGCGCGCGCAGGACGCCGGCTGGCTGAAAGGCTCGGGACGGTCGATCGCGGGATTCCATCTGCGCGACGCGCTCGCCGCGATCGACGCGCGGCGCCCCGGGATGATCCAGCGCTTCGGCGGACACGCGATGGCCGCCGGCCTCACCATCGCGGAGCAGCAGTTCGTCGCGTTCGCCGAGATGTTCGACGCGATCTGCCGCGAGCAGCTCGACGATTCGCTGCTGGAACGCGTGGTCGAGACCGACGGCGAGCTCGAGCCTTCGCAATTCGCGATCGACACGGCGCTCGCGCTGGAGTCCGGCGGGCCGTGGGGCCAGGGATTCCCCGAGCCGCTGTTCGACGGCGTCTTCCAGGTGCGCGAAGTGCGCGTCGTCGGCGACAGTCACGCGAAGTACCGGCTCGCGGTGTCGAGCGGTGCGATGCTGGAAGCGATCCACTTCGGCGGCGCGGAGACGATGCGCTCGTCCGGACAGTCGCTCCGCGCGACGTATCAGCTCACGGTCAACCGCTATCGCGATCTGCAGAGCGCGGAGATCCGGATCCAATCGCTGCTGTAGGTCGCCCTTCAGGGCGACGCTGTTGCGCGCTCCCACATCTGCAGATAAGCCTCGGCGGAGCGGAATAGCGGCTCCATCGCCGCGCCGCCGGCCTGCTGCTGCAGATCGCCGACGAGATCGGCGATGAGCCCGTAGTGCGCAACGCCGTCGGTGTTCAGGTCGAAGGTGCGCTCGCCGCTGTGCTGCCGATCGAAGACGACGCTGTCGATCGAGAACGGATACGCGAGCGGTGACCTCGCGGCGTCATCGCGCGGCGCCGGCAGCGACGCGAAGCCGCCGGTGTCGGTGCCGAAGCCGACGCCGAAATAGAAGTGATCGTTGCGATACTGCTGCAACTCGAGGATACGCGCGGCGAGCGCAGGCGCCTGATCGACGCGCGCGGTGGCGATGCCGCCGATGGCGTAGAGCCGATCGAGCTCCGCATCGGTCCAGAGGCCGCCGGTGTTCGTGTGGCTCGAAACGATGGGGTACTGGCGCGACTCAGCGATCTCGAGCACGCGATCGCGCGCGAATTCGCTCATGTGATCCGCCTCGATGAGCAGATGGCGATCGATCAGGCGCTGGATCAGATACTCCCCGAGATCGGTCAGGCCCTTGGTGTTGCAGCGCTTGCCCGGGATGACGAATTCCTCGCCCTGGCTCGGGTCGGGACATGCGCCCATCGCGAACGGATGGCCCGTCTGCTCGACCTCCATCGCGCCGATGAAGATGCCCTTGTCGCCGCCTTCCATCGCCGCGCCGGCGAACGCGTTGTCCGTCCAATGCGCGGGGAACACGCTGCGCACGCCGAGCTGCCAGAAATGATCGATGCCGCGATCGACGTCGGCCCGCGTGCATTGCGGCAGTCCGAGCAGCTCGCTGCAGCCGAACAGGTTGGAGGACTCCACGCCGATGACGACGGCGAGCTTGCCTTGCTCGATGACGCGGCGTGCTTGCACAGGATCGTAGACGAGCCGGAACCAGCCGAGCCCAGGACCGCCGGCCTGCGCGTCGACGTAGTCCTGCAGCGCCTCCAGCTGCGCGACTTCGAGCTCGATCGTGTGCGTCTCGTCGCAGTCGTGGGTCTTGCGTGGCTCGATCACGCACAGCGGACGATCTTCGACGGTCATCGCGACGACGAGCCGCTCGCCGGCCATCCACGCGCGCTCCAGCCACTTGTAATAGGTCTGCTGATGCGTGTTGGTGTCGAACACCGGCCAGCCGGCGAAGGTCGGCCAGCCGTGCGTGTCGTGCGTGCCGACCGGATTGCCGCTGCGCAGGAGATTGCCGGTGACGTCGAGGCTGCCGTCGGGTCCGTGCACGTCGGCGTCGCGGCCGAGCGCTTGCGCGATGCCATAGCGATCGAACGGCTCGCCGGAGATCGTTTCGCCGCCCGCACGCAGCTCCGCGGTGATGTGCAGATGCAGATCGACGAAGCCGCGGACGGTGCCGTCGGGATTGACACTCGCGATCGGCAGGCCGGTCGCGTTCACTTCCGCTTCGGGAAACGGCGTGCAGTCGCTCGCTGCGACGAATGATTCGACGGCGATCTCGTGCCCGGTGCTCGTCGAGATGAGCTTGTACCGGCCATTCGCTCCTGGATGCAGTGACCACTCGGGGCCATCAGGCGCGCTGAGCAATTCCCCACCGACATCGTAGGGCAGGTAAGTCCCGAGTCCGGAGGGCTTCCAGAAGAACGTGAGCTGCGGATCCCCGTTGAGCGAGTAGCAGCCGTTGGCGATTTGCGGAATCTCGGCGACGCTGGCGACGCCGGTGCTCGACCCGCAACCGGCGATCAGCACGGCGACGCCGAGCACGGCGATCGCGCGGATCAGCGGAAGATCCTCTCCACTTTCTGCAGCGCCGCGACGAGCTGGTCGACATCGTCAATGCCGTTGTACAGCGCAAACGATGCGCGTGCGGTTGCCGTGACGTCGTAGCGCTGCATCAGCGGCATCGTGCAATGGTGACCGGTGCGGATCCCAACGCCTTCCTGATCGAGGATGGTGCCGATGTCGTGCGGATGCGCGTTCTGCATCACGAAGGAGATGATCGCGCTCTTGTCCTTCGCCGTGCCGATGATCCTCAAGCCGGGGATCGCGCTCATCTTGCGCGTCGCGTCCTCGAGCAGCGCGTGCTCATGGCGCGCGATCGGATCGAGGCCGATGCTGTCGATGTAATCCAGCGCGGCCGCGAAACCGATGGCGCCGGCAATGTCGGGCGTGCCGGCCTCGAATTTGTACGGCACGTCGTTCCAGGTGCTGCCCTCGAACGCGACGGTGCGGATCATGTCGCCGCCGCCCTGCCACGGGACCATCGATTCCAGATGCTCGCGCTTGGCGATCAGCGCTCCGAAGCCGGTGGGTCCGTAGGCCTTGTGCGATGAGCACGCATAGAAGTCGGCGCCGAGCGCGTTGAAATCGACGGCGATGTGCGCGATCGCCTGCGCGCCGTCGATGAGCACGGGGATTCCGCGCGCGTGCGCTTCGCGGATCATGTCGGCGATGGGATTCACCGTTCCGAGCGTGTTCGAGACGTGCGCGATGGCGACCAGCTTGATGCGCGGCGACAGCAGCTTCTTCCACTCGTCGAAGATCACTTCGCCCGCATCGTTGAGGGGCGCCGCGACGATCTTCGCGCCGGCCAGCTGCCACGGCACGATGTTGGAGTGATGCTCCATGCCGGTGAGCAGCACTTCATCTCCCGCTTTCAGTTGCGGCTGCAGGAACGAGCGGGCGACGAGGTTCACGGCTTCCGTCGTGCCGCGCGTGAACACGACCTGCTCGCGCGCCACGTTGAACCAGCGCGCGATGCGATCCCGAGCGGCCTCGTATTGCGTCGTCGCGTGCTCGGCGAGCGCGTGCACCGCGCGGTGGACGTTCGCGTTCGACGTGCGGTAGTAGCGATCGAGCGCCTGCAGCACCGCTTCCGGCTTCTGCGTCGTCGCTGCGTTGTCGAGATAGGCGAGCCGCTTGCCGCGGACCGTCTCGCGCAGGATCGGGAAGTCGGCGCGGATGCGCGCGAGATCGAACGGCGAGCGGGCCGGGGCGTTCACTTGAGTTGCGCCTCGAATTCGCGCGTCACCCGATCGCGGATGGCTTCGTCGTCGATGCGATCGAGGATCTCGTGCGCGAACGCGCTGATCAGTAGCCGGCGGGCCGCATCGGCGTCGAGTCCGCGCGAGCGCAGGTAGAACACAGCGTCCTCGTCCAGCTGGCCGAAGGTCGCGCCGTGCGCGCATTTGACGTCGTCGGCGTAGATCTCCAGCTCGGGCTTGGCGTTGACCTCCGCGCCCTTGGAGAGGATCAGGTTCCCGACGCGCTGCTCGGAATCGGTCTTCTGCGCGCCCGGATGCACGACGATCTTGCCGTTGAACACCGCGCGCGCCTTGTCGACGGCGATGCCGCGATAGGTCTCGCGCGACAGGCAGTGCGCGGCGCGGTGATCGATGCGCGTGTGATTGTCGACGTGCGTTGCACCGCGGGCGAGATAGAGCCCGTGCAGCTGAGCCTCGGCGCCCGGCTCGTCGAAGGTGATGTCGAGGTCGTGTCGGAGGAAAGCGCCGCCGAGATCGACGGTGATCGCTTCGAGGCGCGCGTCGCGGCGCAGCGCAACCTTGAGGCGCGTCAATCGCTGCGCATCAGCGGCGGCATTCTGGATGCGCAGCAGGCGCAGACGCGCGTTCGGTGCGATGTCGATCGCGGCAAAGAAGGTCGCGAAGCGCGACGCGGTGCGATCGTCGAGGATCAATTGCGCGTCGCGATTCACCTGCAGGCGCAGGCGCTGATGCTTGCCGGTATCGAGCTCGACGCGGCCTTCGATCGTGCGCGTCTGGCGTCCGCCGGCGAGCGCCGTGTTGAGTGCGTCGAGGCCGCAATCATAGGCGGCAGGGAAGTCGTGGTTCTCGATGCTCGGTGCAACGTCTTCGATCGCGAGCGTGTCGAGCTTCGAGAGATCGGTGTACTTCCAGTCCTCTTCGCTGGTCGTCGGCAGTCCGTGGCTGCGCAACGCGTCGAGCGCGGCGCGACGGCCCGCGGGCAGGGCGGGCAGCTTCTCGATCGCCGTGGTGATGTTGTTCAGCATCGACTAAGCCGCTTCGAGCCAGCCGTAGCCGCGCGCTTCGAGCTCGCGCGCGAGCTCCGGACCGCCGGATTTCACGATGCGGCCGCGCGCGAGCACGTGCACGCGATCGGGCGTGACGTAGTCGAGCAGGCGCTGATAGTGCGTGACCAGGAGCGTCGCGCGCTCGGGCGAGCGCATGGCATTGATGCCGTCGGCGACGAGCTTCAGCGCGTCGATGTCGAGGCCGGAGTCGGTCTCGTCGAGGATCATCAGGCGCGGCTCGAGCACGAGCATCTGCAGGATCTCGTTGCGCTTCTTCTCGCCGCCGGAGAAGCCTTCGTTGACGCCGCGCGAGAGCATCTTCGCGTCGATCTTCACCTGGTCGAGTTTCTGGCGGACGCCGCGCATGAACTCCGCCGCGTCGATCTCCGGAAGTCCGCGATGCTTGCGATGCGCGTTGACCGCCGCGCGCAGGAAGTAGGCGTTGGAGACGCCGGGGATCTCGACCGGATACTGGAAGCCGAGGAACACGCCTTCCCGTGCGCGTTCTTCGGCGTTCATCGAGACCAGGTCTTTGCCGTCGTAATGCACGCTGCCAGCGGTGATCGTGAAGTTCTCTCGGCCCGCAAGCACGCCCGAGAGCGTCGACTTGCCGGAGCCGTTCGGGCCCATGATCGCGTGGACTTCGCCGGCGCGGATTACCAGATCGACGCCTTTCAGGATCTCCTTGCCGTCGACGTGGGCGTGCAGGTTCTCGATCTTCAGCAGGCTCATCCCACGGCTCCTTCCAGCGAAACTGCGAGCAGCTTCTGCGCTTCGACCGCGAATTCCATCGGCAGCTCCTTGAACACCTGCTTGCAGAAGCCCGACACGATCATCGACACCGCGTCCTCCTCGGAAATGCCGCGCGAGCGCGCGTAGAACAGCTGGTCCTCGCCGATCTTCGACGTGGTCGCCTCGTGCTCGAGCTTCGCGCTCGGGTTGCGCACTTCGGTGTAAGGGAAGGTGTGCGCGCCGCACTGGTCGCCGATCAGCAGCGAATCGCACTGCGTGTGATTGCGCGCGCCCTCGGCCGTGGGCAGCACGCGCACGAGCCCGCGATACGACTGCTGGCCATGACCGGCGGAGATGCCCTTCGACACGATCGTCGAGCGCGTGTTCTTGCCGATGTGGATCATCTTGGTGCCGGTGTCGGCCTGTTGCTTGTGATGCGTCAGCGCGACCGAATAGAACTCGCCGATCGAGTCGTCGCCGCGCAGGATGCAGCTCGGATATTTCCAGGTGATCGCCGATCCGGTCTCGACCTGCGTCCAGGAGATCTTCGACGCCTTGCCGCGGCAATCGCCGCGCTTGGTGACGAAGTTGTAGATGCCGCCGCGGCCTTCCTCATCGCCCGGGTACCAGTTCTGCACGGTCGAGTATTTGATCGAGGCGTTATCGAGGGCGACAAGCTCGACGACCGCGGCGTGCAGCTGGTTCTCGTCGCGCTGCGGCGCGGTGCAGCCTTCGAGATACGAAACGCTCGCGCCTTCGTCGGCGATGATCAGGGTGCGCTCGAACTGCCCGGTGTTGCGCTCGTTGATGCGGAAGTAGGTCGACAGCTCCATCGGACAGCGCACGCCCTTGGGGATGTAGACGAAGGAGCCGTCGGTGAACACGGCCGAATTCAGTGCGGCGTAGAAGTTGTCGCCCTGCGGCACGACGGTGCCCAGATATTTGCGCACGAGCTCCGGATATTCGCGCACGGCCTCGGAGATCGGGCAGAAGATCACGCCGGCTTCCTTGAGCTTCTCGCGGAACGTCGTCGCGACGGAGACCGAGTCGAACACCATGTCGACGGCGACGCCCGCGAGCATTTCCTGTTCTTTCACCGGAATGCCGAGCTTGGTGTAGGTCTCGAGCAATTTGGGATCGACGTCGGCAAGCGATTTGGGCCGATCGCCGATGCCCTTGGGCCTGGAGTAGTAGGAGATCGCCTGGTAGTCGATCTTCGGATAGTGCACGTGCGCCCACTTCGGCTCGCTCATCTTCTGCCAGCGCGCGAACGCCTTGAGGCGCCAGTCGAGCAGCCACTCGGGCTCCTGCTTCTTCGCCGAGATGAAGCGGATGACGTTCTCGTCGAGCCCAGGCGGCACCGTCTCCGATTCGAGATCGGTGACGAAGCCGGCGGTGTAGCTGCGCTGCTTGAGCAGCGTCTGGATGTCGGCGCTCATGTCAGTGCGCCGCCGCGCGGAAGGTGAGCGGCGCTTCAGTGGCGCGACGCAGGGGTGCGACCATTTGCGCGAGCGTCACCGCTTCGAGCGCCTGACGGATCGCCGTGTTGATCAGCCGCCAGTTGGCGCGCGTCGCGCAATGCGACTCGATGCTGCAGCCGCCCTGATGATGCGAGCACTCGGTGACCGCGATCGGGCCTTCCAGCGCGCGGATGATCTCCGCGACCGAGAGCTTCTCCGGGGCTTTGGCGAGCTTGTAGCCGCCGTGCGCGCCGCGCAGCGACTCGAGCAGCCCGCCGCGCGCGAGCGTCTTGAGCAGCTTGGCGACGGTCGGAGCGGGGACGCGCGTCTTCGCCGCGAGCTCCTGGCCGTTGTGCACGCGCGCGGGCTCGGCGGCGATCGCCGTCATGAGGACCGTTGCGTAATCCGCGAGCTTGGAGAGCTTGAGCATAATCAAGACCTATTTAGTCCGGATTGATTTTAGGCCACCGGAGCGCGCGCTTCAAGCAAAATGCCGCCCATGCTCAATGTCGACGGCGCACGTTTCGTTCCCGGTGACGCAGCCGGTCACTACGAAAGCTACTTCCTGCGCGCCAATCATCCGACCCGTCCGCTGTCGTTCTGGATCCGTTACACCGTGTTCTCGCCGAAAGGCCGGCCCCAGGACGCGATCGGCGAGCTGTGGGCCGTCGTCGCCGATCGCGAGCGCAATCTCAATCTCGGCGTGAAGGCGGAAGTGCCGATCGCGCAATGCCGATTCGATCGCGACCGCCTCGACGTGCAGATCGCGGACGCGACCCTGAAGGATCAACGGTTCCAGGGCAGCGCCCGCATCGGCGCGCACGAGATCCGCTGGTACCTGCGCTTCGATGGCGGCGCCTCGCCGCTGCTGTTCCTGCCCGAGAAGCTCTACGCCGCGCGCCTGCCCAAGGCGAAGAGCCTCGTGATCCTGCCGATGGCGCACTTCAGCGGGCTCATCGTCGTCGACGAGCGCTGGATCGAGATCACGGACTGGATCGGCAGCGTGAACCACAACTGGGGCAGCAAGCACACCGATCGCTACGCGTATGCCCAGGTGTGCGGCTTCGACAATGCGCCGGATTCGTTCCTCGAGGTCGCCAGCGCGCGGGTGAAGCTCGGACCGATCTGGTCACCGCAGATGACGCCGGTGGTGCTCCGCCATCGCGGCGAGGAATTCGCGCTGAACAGCTTGCGACAGTCGGTGCGCGCGCAAGCGGGCTACCGCGACTTCTTCTGGGCCTTCGTCTCCGAGAATGAGCGCGTGCGCGTCGACGGCGCCATTCGCGGACGCCGCGAGGAATTCGTCGGTTTGCGCTACTACAATCCGCCGGGCGGGGTGAAGACCTGCCTCAACAGCAAGCTCGCGGATTGCCATCTGAAAGTGATCGACCGGAAAACCGGGAAGACCGAAGAGCTGTTCGCCACGCAGCGCACCGCGTTCGAAATCCTCACCGACGGCGACGCCCAGGGCGTGGCGGTCCAGGCATGAGCGAATCGGGCTTCGACTGGGACGTCGCGCGACCCTTCACCGAGCGCGTACGCGTCGGCGACGGCGATCTCGATCGCTTCGCGCACACCAACAACGTCACCTACCTGGCATGGCTCGAGCGCGTGGCCTGGTCGCACTCGAAGAGTCTCGGGCTCGACTTCGACGACTACGAGCGCCTCGGCGCCGGCTGCGTCGCGCGTCGACATGAGCTCGACTACCTGCTGCCGACCTTCAAGGGCGACGAGCTCGTCCTCGGCACCTGGGTCGACGAATGCGACGCCAAGTTCACGATGTGGCGCGCGTATCAGATCATCCGCGTGGCGGACGGCAAGACCGTGCTGCGCGGTCGCACGCGCTGGGTGTGCATCGACATGGGCAGCGGCAAGCTGAAGCGCATGCCGCCGGAATTCGTCGCGGCGTACCGGCCGGTGCCGGTGTCAGAGCGCCGCGACGCGCGTCAGCAAGTCGCCAAGTAGCAGCGAGAGCATCGGCAGCTGATCGTTGAGCGTGTGGCCGGAGTCGAGCAGATGCAGCTCGGCGCGGTGCTTCTGTGCGAAACGGATGCCGCGCTCGACCGGGACGATGTCGTCCCTCCAGCCGTGCGCGACGCAACACAGCGACGGAACGCCGACGGGCTCCGCATCCCAGCCGGGGAAGTAGAGCGCAGGCGCGATGAGGAACAGCGCCGAGGGCTTCAGCGTCGCGCATGCATGCGCCGACACGTAGCCGCCCATGCTCGATCCGACGAGGACCAGCTTCTTCGCGCGTGGCGCGAGCGCGAGCAGCTGTCGCACTCGCTCGTCGGGATCATGCGTGTGGCTATAATCCGGGCTGATCACGTCGTAGCCGAGCTTGCGCGCGACGTCGGCGAGATGCGTGATCTTGGTGCCCCACGGACCGCTTTCCTTGCCGTGCGCGAAACAAACCAGTTTTTCGTGGTCCATTCCAGGCAATGATAAAGGACGCACGCAAATCGACTCGCCGAAGACCGCAGCCGGTCGACGTGCAGCTGACGCTGAAGATGAACTTCGGCGACAAGCCGTCGGATGCGATCACCGTGATCGACGATCGTCGAGTGCCGATGGTCGGCAGCATCTTCGAGTACCGCGATCGTCTCGTGCGCGGCTTCGCGCTGCTGCTCGTCAAGACCGGCCTCGCGCAGCCGCGCGTCGCGAAAGAACTGTTCCCGGTGCTGAAGCTGCTGCGCCGACGCCGCTCGTGAAGTACTTGCAGATCGCCAATCTGGCGCTGCTCGCGCTCGGGCTGACGCTGACCGTCGTCGTCGCCGTCGAGTGCCTGATCTACGCGATCTATCTCGACGCCGATCCGATGATCAATCGTCAGCTGCCGGAGCTGCTCGGCTTCACCGTCGTGCTCGGCGCATTTTCTTTCGCGTCGTTCCTCGCGTTCGCAGGGCATCGCGCGCACTGGCGCGCGCGCTGGGTCACGCAGCTGCTGCCGCTCGCCGGGCTCGTCGGCTCGATCGCGACGCTCGTCGCGCTGCGAGGCTGACATGGCGTGGCTCAAGCCCAAGCAATGGGAGCCGTTGTCGGCGATCCCGATCGCGGCCGGCATCGTCTGGCTGTTCGGCGGTCACGGCATTGCGTGGTGGATCTTCGCGCTGGTGCCCGGGACGCTGATGCTGGCGAGCGGCGTGAGCCTGTTGTTCTGGCCCGGCGATCTGCGCCACACCGAGTATCTCGGCGCCGCCGCGTTCGTCGGCATGTTCGCCGCGATTCCGGAAATGATCGTCGGCGGATTTGGTATCGGCGCGCTCTGCCTCGTGCTGGCGATCGCCTGCTTCCTCGTGTCGGGTCGTCTCGCGCTCGCGCGCGAGCCCGTCGCCGAGGGCGCGCCGGAGCCGGATCGATCGATCGCGATGGACGCCAAGGTCGCGCTGGACGAAGCGCTGCTCGGCTATTTCGTCGGCAGCGCGCGCATCGCGAGCGGCGACGCGACCGATCGCATGATCGCCGAGACGTTCAAGCTCGAGCGCTCGCTCGAAGCGGGCGGATGGCTGTCGGATCCGTCGACGTTCCATCACGCGCCGCCGGCGCCGCTCGAAGTGAGCGCGACGCCGCGACGTCTCTTCGGCCATGACTATCAGGCGCTGTCGTGGCGGAGCGAGTTCGTCGCGCACGCAGATCTGCCCGGGTCGCAGCACTGGGCGAACCAGAAGCGCAACGGTCAATGCGCGGCGTGGATGCTCAAGCACGCCGACGGTCCGCGTCCGTGGATCGTCTGCATCCACGGCTACCGCATGGGCCACGCGTGGATGGATTTTGGATTGTTCCCGCCGGGCTGGCTCCACGAGCGGCTTGGTCTCAACGTGCTGATGCCGGTCCTGCCCGCCCACGGTCCGCGGCGCATCGGCGCGCGCAGCGGAGACTTCTATCTCGACGGCGATCTCTTCAACGTCGTGCACGCGCAGACGCAGGCGCTGTGGGATCTGCGATCGGCGCTGCGCTGGATCCGCGCGCAGGAGCCGAACGCGCGCATCGGCGTCCTCGGCTACAGCCTCGGTGGCTACAACGCATCGCTGCTCGGCGCGTTCGAAGACGCGCTCGATTTCATCGTCGCCGGCATCCCGGTGATCGACTTTGCGTCCGCTTTGATGCGCCATCTGCCGCCGGAGCATCTGCGTTATCTGCAGGCGCAGGGACTCGACGAAGAGCGCTATCGGCGCATCCTGCAGGTGATCTCTCCGCTCGTGCATCCGGCGCGAATTGCGCCAGAGCGCCGCTACATCTTCGCCGGCGCCGGCGATCGCGTCGTGCTGCCCGCGCATCCGATCCGGCTCGCGAAGCACTGGGACGTGCCAGTGCAGTGGTATCAAGGCGCGCATCTGACGTTCCGCCGCGCGCCGCAAGTTCGTGCGCATATCGAAGCGGCGATGCAGCGCGCCGGCTGGCCGATCGAAGGGCGCCTCGGAAGAGCGGTCGGCGCTGCTTAGGCGGTACAATCCTGCCGTTCAATTCCCCGGGGAGCGCATGAAGCGCGTCGCGATCAGCGGGACGGGTTTGTTCACGCCGTCCGAGTCCATCAGCAACGACGAGCTGGTGGCTTCGTTCAACACCTACGTCGACGCGGAAAACGCGCGCAACGCCGACGCCATCAAGGCCGGCACGCAGGCGCCGCTGCAGCATTCGAGCAGCGAGTTCATCGTCAAGGCATCCGGGATCAAGTCGCGCTACGTGGTCGACAAGTCGGGCGTGCTCGATCCGACCTTCATGCGCCCGCGCATCCGCACGCGCAGCGACGACGAGCCGGCGCTGATGGTGGAGATGGGAATGGTGGCGTCGCGCCAGGCGCTCGAGCACGCCAATCGCAAGCCCGATGAGGTCGATCTCGTCATCGTCGCCTGCTCGAACATGCAGCGCGCATATCCCGCGATGGCCGTGGAGCTGCAGCATCGGCTCGGGACGTCCGGCTATGCGTACGACATGAACGTCGCGTGCGCATCCGCGGCGTTCGGCATCCAGGCCGCGCACGACGCCGTCCGCAACGGCAGCGCGCGCTCGGCGCTGGTCGTGAGCCCGGAGATCTGCTCGGGCCATCTCAATTTCATGGACCGCGATTGCCATTTCATCTTCGGCGACGCGGCGACCGCCGTGCTGGTCGAGCCGATGGGGCATTCGCACGGCAAGGCCGTGTTCGAGATCCTCGGCGCGCGCTCGCTGACGCAGTTCTCCAACAACATCCGCAACAATCTCGGCTTCCTCAATCCGTCGGAGCAGCCGCCGCGGAGCTGGGACGATCTGCTGTTCAACCAGGAAGGCCGCAAGGTGTTCAAGGAAGTCGTGCCGATCGTTTCCGAGCTGATGGTCGCGCACCTCGCCGATCTCGGCCTGAAGGCTTCCGAAGTGAAGCGCTTCTGGCTGCATCAGGCGAACCTGTCGATGAACCAGCTCATCGCCAAGCGCGTGCTCGGTCGCGAGGCGACGGTGGAGGAAGCGCCGGTCATCCTCGACGAATACGCGAACACGAGCTCGGCCGGCAGCGTGATCGCATTCCATAAGTACCACGGCGATCTCAAGCCGGGGGACGTCGGCGTCCTGTGCGCGTTCGGCGCCGGCTATTCGGCCGGCAGCGTCGTCCTGAAGCGTCATTGAGTTAGCGCGGGACTGTCACGAGGCTGTAACGTGTTGCCTGCAGGCTCAAGCGCCAGGCAAGACGATGTCATGAGCATGGCCAACAAGGTCATTCTGGTAGTCGAGGACGAGGCTTCGATCCGCGAGATGCTGCGTTTCGCGTTGCAGCGTGCGGAGTTCAGCGTCGTGGAGGCCGGCGACGTGCAGGCCGCGCGCCTGAAGATGGCCGAGCGCCGCCCTGATCTCGTGCTGCTCGACTGGATGATGCCCGGCGTGTCCGGCCTCGAATTCGCGCGTGAGCTCAAGGGCAATCCGACGACGCGCGACGTGCCGATCATCATGGTCACCGCGCGCGCGGAGGAAGAGGATCGCGTCCGCGGCTTGAATCTCGGCTGCGACGACTACGTCTCCAAGCCGTTCTCGTTCCCTGAGCTGATCGCGCGGATCAATGCGGTGCTGCGCCGGACCGTTCCGGGCGGCGAGGAAGAGCGCATGGCGATCAACGGCCTCGAAGTCGATGCCGCGAGCCAGCGCGTGACGGCAAAGGGCCAGCCGGTGCGGCTGGGCCCGACCGAGTACAAGCTGCTCCACTTCTTCGCGAGCCATCCGGAGCGCGTCTACACGCGCGAGCAGGTGCTCGATCGCGTCTGGGGCCACAACGTCTACGTCGAGGAGCGCACCGTCGACGTGCACATCCGCCGCCTGCGCAAGGCGCTCGAGCCGTTCGGCTACGACGGCATGATCCAGACGGTGCGGGGCACCGGTTACCGGTTCTCCGAGAAAATTTGAGTCCGCTTTCCGCGCAGGAGCCACCGAATGAGCCGATCGATCCGGCCATCACCGCGGCGGCCTGGCGGCAAGAGCTCTTCAAGCTCGGCTGGAAGCTCGCGCTCGGTTATCTGATCGGCGCGTTCTTCGACGAGCCCGCATGGGGCATCGCCGGCGGCCTTTCGTTTTACGTCTTCCAGCAAGTGCGCTATCTGCGCCGCCTGCGCGAATGGGTCGACAACTCCAAGCGGATCGACCTTCCGGAAGTGGGCGGGCTTTGGGGCAGCATCTTCGAAGGCCTGATCGATCAGCAGCGCCGCCATCGCAAGCGCAAGAAGCGCCTCGCCAGCATCGTCGCGCAATTCCAGGCCTCGACCGCTGCGCTCCCGGACGGCGCGGTCGTGCTCGGCCCGCGCGCCGAGATCGTCTGGTTCAACAAGGCTGCGCAGGCGCTGCTCGGGCTGCGCGCGCCGCAAGACATCGGGCTTCGCGTCGCGAACCTGCTGCGGCATCCGAACTTCACGCGCTACGTCGACACCGAGGAGTACGAGGGCGAGGTCGAAGTGCCGTCGCCGATCAACCGGACGGTGACGATGTCGCTGCGGATCATTCCATACGGCGAAGATCAGCGGCTGATGATCTGCCGCGACGTCAGCGAGCGAAAGCGCCTCGAGACCGCGCGCCGCGAATTCGTCGCCAATGCCTCGCACGAGCTGCGCACGCCGTTGACGGTGCTGCGCGGCTACCTCGACATGATGATCCCGGAATCCCAAGGCCGCGGCGCGTTGTCGCAATGGCGCGCGCCGCTCAAGGAGATGCGCGGCCAGGCCGCGCGCATGGAGAATCTGATTGCGGATCTCTTGCGCCTCGCGCGTCTGGAATCTGACGCGATGCAGAACCGCAACGAGGACGTGAACGTGCCCGGCATCCTGCGCCAGCTGGTCGAGGACGCGATGGCGCTGTCGAAGGGGCGTCATCGGATCGAAGCCGACATCGAGCCCGACACCTACCTCTACGGTCGCGAAAGCGATGTGCAGAGCATCTTCTCCAACCTCATCTCGAACGCCGTGCAGTACACACCCGAGGGCGGCACCATCCGCGTGCGTTGGTGGAGCGATCGCGAGGGCGCGCACGGCTCGGTTCAGGACACCGGCATCGGGATCGCGCCCGCCGACCTTCCGCGGCTGACCGAGCGCTTCTACCGCGTCGACACCGGACGCTCGCGCGCGAGCGGCGGCACCGGCCTCGGTCTCGCGATCGTCAAGCACGGGCTCGAGCATCACGAAGCCAAGCTCGACATCGACAGCGAGCTCGGGCGGGGCAGCACGTTCACGTGCCATTTCCCGCCTTCGCGGGTGCATCGGCATCTGCCGGAAGTCGCGAACGGCTGACCGTTCCCCCGGCGACCCGTTCGCCGTGTCACAAAAGATTCATCCGGTGTTCATATCTTCTACACCGCGCCATCCCAGCATGCGCGCGTCATGAAAGCACCCAAACAGGAGAGCTCCTCGATGAAGATCCGCGCGACCCTCGTCGCTTCCGCCGCGCTGCTCGCGGCTTTCGGCGCATCGGCCAAGGTCGATGACAAGCTGCCCGAATACAAGGTCGCGGCCGGCGTGTCCGGCAATTTCTCGAGCGTCGGTTCCGACACGCTCAACAACCTGATGACGTTCTGGGCCGAGGATTTCAAGAAGGCCTATCCGAACGTCAACATCCAGATCCAGGGCGCGGGCTCGTCGACGGCTCCGCCGGCGCTCACCGAGGGCACCTCGAATTTCGGCCCGATGTCGCGCGCGATGAAGGACCAGGAAGTGCAGGCCTTCGAGCAGAAGTACGGCTACAAGCCCACGCAGATCGGCGTCGCCATCGACGCGCTCGCGGTGTTCGTCAACAAGGACAACCCGGTCAAGGGCCTCACCATGCAGCAGGTCGACGGGATCTTCTCGGCGACGCGCAAGTGCGGCGGCTCGGACGTCACCCGCTGGGGCGATCTCGGCCTCACCGGTGACTGGAAAGGCAAGCCCATCCAGCTCTACGGCCGCAACTCGGTGTCCGGCACTTACGGCTATTTCAAGGAGCACGCGATGTGCAAGGGCGACTTCAAGACCAGCGTGAACGAGCAGCCGGGCTCGGCGTCGGTCGTGCAGTCCGTCGCGACGTCCGTCGCGGCGATCGGCTATTCGGGCATCGGCTATCGCACGTCCGGCGTGCGTGCGGTTCCGCTCGCGAAAGATGACAAGGGCGAGTTCGTCGAAGCCATCGAAGAGAACGCGCTGTCGGGCAAGTATCCGCTCGCGCGAATGCTCTACATCTACGTGAACAAGGCGCCGAACAAGCCGCTGGCGCCGATGGAAGCCGAGTTCATCAGGATGGTGCTCTCCAGGCAGGGCCAGCAGACGGTCGAGAAGGACGGCTTCGTCGCGCTGCCTTCGGCGCTCGCCGCCAAAGAGCTCGCCAAGATCCAGTAAATCCGTACGCAAAAACCAACCAGGGGAATCGCAAACGTGAGCAACAGAATTTCGTGGGGCATGGCCGCAGTGCTCGCCGTCGTGTCGGGCACGAGCTTCGCCGACACCGCCGAGACCAACGGCGGCATCAAGATCAAGACCGACGACGGCCGCTTCGAGGCGAGCATCGGTGCGCGCTTCCATCTCGACGCCAACCTGATCGACCTCGATGACGACAGCGGCTTCGGCAGCGCGGGCTTGAAGTCGAACAATCCGAGCGGCGTATTCTTCCGCCGCATCTACCTCACGCTCAAGGGCAAGGCCTACGGGTGGAGCTGGAAGATCGAGAACGACTTCTGCGGCCAGGCGTCGAAGACGCTGCCGGCGACGGTCGGCGGCGGCACCGGCACGGTGGGCGCGACGACGACGGATCAGTCCAACACCTGCCGCGAGTCGAATTTCCAGTACGTCTACGCGTCGACCAACCTCGGGCCCGGCGAGATCATCATCGGCCAGAACAAGCCGTTCCGCTCGATGGAAGACATCATGTCGTCCAACGAGATCACGATGATCGAGCGCTCCTACGTCTCGTCGGCGGGCATCTACGCCGGCCGCGAGTTCCAGGACGGCGTGTTCTATCTGGTGCCGATGGACATCTTCACCGCCGGCGCTGCGGTCTACTCGCTGCGCAGCATCAACGGCACCACGACGGCCAGCAACGGCAACGGCACCACCGAAGGCGTGGGCTGGAACGCCCGCGTCACCGTCGCGCCGATCGCGACGGAGAAGATGGTTGCGCACGTCGGCGTGAACTACTCGGGCGAGAGCTTCCACAACAACAACAGCCTCGCGCCGGCGTTCGGCTACTTCGGTCGCCTGGGCGGCTCGGAGAAGCTGCTCGCGAGCGGCGACAAGACCAACATCTTCGGCGTCGAGCTGGCGGGCCTGTTCGGCCCGGCGACGCTGCAGGCCGAGTGGGCGCAGCTGCGCGCGGACGACGCTGCGAGCGACACCGCGGGCGTGACGCAGAAGGACACCATCAACGCCTGGTACGTGCAGGGCAGCTACTTCGTCACCGGCGAGTCGAAGAAGTACAACAAGCACGACGCGGTGTTCAACAACCCGAAGCCGATCAACAGCTGGGGTGCGATCGAGCTGACCACGCGCTACGAGATGGCGAAGAACAAGGATCTCGGCGCGGGGATCGCCGGCATCTGCGGCGGCTCGTCGAAGTGCGACATCAGCGATCTCACCTTCGGCGTGAACTACTTCCTGAACCCGAACGTGCGCGTCATGCTGAACTACATCCTCGGCAGCGACAAGCGCAGCGCGGGCGACGACAAGCCGCGCACGCTGGCGGCGCGCTTCCAGCTCGCGTTCTGAGCGCAGGCTGATCGAAGAACCGATTAGACTTCCGGCGGGCGACACCCGCCGGAAGTTTTTTCACCCAGGCGCGAGGATATGAGCGAGACCACCGCCACCGCAACGGCCCGCGATCTGGGCTCGGTGTCGAACCAGAACCGGCTGCGCTACGCCAAGGATTCGGCGGCGCGCTACGTCGTGCTCACCGGCGGTCTCGGCGTCATCGTCGCGCTCCTGCTGATCTTTGTTTATCTGCTCTCGCAGGTCGCGCCATTGTTTGCCGGCGCTGACCTCAAGCCTCGCCAGACTTACGCACTGCCGGGCGGCGAGGGCAGGACGCTTCACATTGCAGCAGAAGAGCAGGGCGAGATGGGCCTGCGACTGCTCGATACCGGCGATGCGGTCTTCTTCGATCTCTTCGACGGCACGCCCAAGGCGACGCTGAAGCTCCCGCTCGGCGATCGCAGGATCGCCGCGATCTCCGACGTGAACGCCGAGTCGGCGCTGCTCGCGGCGGAGTTGTCGGACGGCTCGGTGCTGATGTTCCGGCACAAATACGCGCTGTCGTATCCGAACGACAAGCGCGTGATCACGCCGTCGCTCGATTACCCCTACGGAGAAGCGTCCCTGCCATTCCTGGCCGCAACCGGACGCAATCTCGCCGTGCGCGACAACGACGGCAAGATCCTGCTCGTCGCGGCCGACGCGGCGAATACGGTCCATCTGAAGGGATACGAAGCGACGACGAGCTTCACCGGTGAGACGAGCTTCGGCCCCAGTGGCGAGTCGAGCTTCTCGCCGGCGGTCGACGCCCAGCTGTTGCTCCTGAGTCCGCTGCAGGACTGGCTCTACGTCATCGATCAGTCGCGCGGTCGCATCGCGTTCTATCGGCTGCACGGCGCGGACGCGCCGACGCTGGTCGAGACGCGCGACGTCGGTGCCTCGGTGCAGGACGCGCGCTTCCTCGCCGGCGGCATCTCGGTGATCGTCGCGCAAGCCGACGGCCGCATCTCGCAGTGGTTCCCCTCACGCAACAACAAGGGCGATTTCGTGCTGTCGCGCGTGCGCGACTTCCGCTTGAGCGACAACGATCCGATCACCGCGCTCGGCGCCGAGCAGCGGCGCCGCACGTTCGCTGCGGGCGACGCCCACGGCAACCTGTCGCTGTTCTACGCAACGTCCGGACGCAATCTGCTCGAGGAGAAGCTCTTCGACGAGCCGGTCGCGCAGCTCGCATTCAATCCCCGCGCCGGCGTCCTGGTTGCGGTGGGCGCGAAAGGCGCCGTGCGCAGCTTCGACGTGCGCAACGCGCATCCGGAAGTCTCGTTCACGTCGCTGTGGCGCAAGATCTGGTACGAAAGCTACGACCAGCCGCAGTACATCTGGCAGTCGTCGTCGGCAAGCGCCGACTTCGAGCCGAAGTTCAGCCTCGTCCCGTTGTCGATCGGCACGCTGAAAGGCGCGTTCTACGCGATGATCTTCGCGATCCCGGTGGCGGTGCTCGGCGCGATCTTCACGTCGTACTTCATGTCGCCCGAGCTCCGACAGGTGGTGAAGCCGTCGGTGGAAGTGCTCGCGGCGCTGCCATCGGTGATCCTGGGTTTTCTCGCCGGCTTGTGGCTCGCGCCGTTCGTCGAGACCGATCTGCCCGGCGTCTTCCTTGCGCTCCTGTTCCTGCCGCTGTCGATCCCGGTGTTCGGCTATTTGTGGATGCGCATGCCCGCGCGTGTGCGCCATGCCGTGCCGCCGGGATGGGAAGCGGTGCTGCTGGTTCCGGTCATCGGCCTCGTCGTGTGGGCGTGCTTCCAGGCGGCGCAGCCGGTCGAGGCGCTGGTGTTCGGCGGCAACATGCAGGCGTGGATGGACGCGAAGTTCGGCATCGGCTATCAGCAGCGTAACGCGCTCGTGGTCGGCATCGCGATGGCCGTCGCCGTGATCCCGGTGATCTTCTCGATCGCGGAAGACGCGATCTTCGGCGTGCCGCGCCATCTCACGCTCGGCTCGCTGGCGCTCGGCGCGACGCCGTGGCAAACGCTGGTCGGCGTCGTGCTGCCGACCGCGAGCCCCGGCATCTTCTCCGCGATCATGATCGGCATGGGCCGCGCGGTCGGCGAGACCATGATCGTGCTGATGGCGACCGGCAACACGCCGGTGACCGACTTCAGCCTGTTCACCGGCATGCGCACGCTGGCCGCCAACGTGGCGGTCGAGATGCCCGAGTCGGAAGTCGGCAGCACGCATTTCCGCACGCTCTTCCTCGCGGGCCTCGTGCTGTTCCTGTTCACCTTCTTCATCAACACGCTCGCCGAAGTCGTCCGGCAGCGGCTGCGGCGCAAGTACAGCAACATCTGACATGAGCGTCCCATCCGGCCATAGCCCGCTCACTCCGCTGCGCAACATCACCGCGCGTGACCAGCGCGGCGTGCGCGCATACGTGGAATCCGGCATGCCGTACGTCTGGGTGACGGCAGCGGCGATCTCGGTCGCCTTCATCATCACGGTGTCGTTGCTGCTGCTGACCGCCGCGCGCGGCCTGCCGAACTTCTGGCCGGCGGACGTGATCCGCGCGAGCTACGAGCAGCCGGGTCAGCCGGCGACGCCGATGCTCGGCGAAGTCGTCAGCACGGAATCGGTCACCGTCGCGCGACTGCGCAATGCAGGTCTGACGCTGAGCGACGAGCCGCCGACGCGCGAGCGTCTGCTGATCAAGCGCGGCAACCGCGATCTCAACGGCGCCGACTTTGCGTACGTGCTCGACGAATGGCTGATCGAGCGTGATCGACCCGTCGATGCCGTCGTGTTCGAGCGTCTCGAATGGGGCAACTTCTACGGCACGCTCGTCGCCGTCAAACAGGACGGCAAGGTGATCGCGAGCGGCGATCAGGCCTGGGGCACTTACCAGCCGCTGCAGGTGCGTGCGGACCAGCTGCGCGACCAGATCCGCGGCATCGAGAAGAAAGGCATCGGCGGCATCAACTACGGGTTGGAGCGCCTGCGCCTCGAAGGGCGTCGCCTCGAGCTCGCGGGCAAGACCGCGCAGACCGATCCGAAGGCGTTCGCCGAGATCGCGGCGCGACGCTCCGAGCTCAATCAGCGCTATGAGGCGATGCGCCAGCAGCTCGACGATCTCAAGAAGCAGATCGCGCGCGACACGCTCACCGTGCGCGCGATCGACGGCCAGGAGATCGAGCTGCCGGTCGGCAAGATCGTGCGCGCGTATCGGCCGAATGCGATGTCGCCCTTGGCCAAGGTGAAGCTGTATTTCGCCAAGATCGGCGAGTTCATCTTCGGCGAGCCGCGCGAAGCGAACACCGAAGGCGGGATTTTCCCGGCGATCTTCGGCACGGTGATGATGGTGCTGCTGATGAGCATCGTGGTCACGCCCTTCGGCATTCTCGCCGCGCTGTATCTGCGGGAGTACGCACAGCAAGGCGTGCTCACGCAGACGATCCGCATCGCGGTCAACAATCTCGCCGGCGTGCCGTCGATCGTCTACGGCATGTTCGGCCTCGGCTTCTTTGTCTACTTCATCGGCGGCGAGATCGACAAGCTGTTCTTCCCCGAAGCGGCGCCGGCGCCGACCTTCGGCACGCCGGGCATCCTGTGGTCGTCGCTCACGCTCGCGATCCTGACGCTTCCCGTCGTGATCGTCGCGACGGAAGAGGGACTCGCGCGTATCCCGCGCTCGCTGCGGGAAGCGTCACTCGCGCTCGGAGCCACCAAGGCGGAAACGCTGTGGCGCGTGGTGATGCCAATGGCGAGTCCCGCGATGATGACGGGACTGATCCTCGCGATCGCGCGCGCGGCGGGCGAGGTCGCGCCGCTGATGCTCGTCGGCGTCGTCAAGCTGGCGCCGGCATTGCCCGTCGATGCGAGCTTCCCGTTCGTGCACCTGGAGCGGAAGTTCATGCACCTCGGCTTCCACATCTACGACGTCGGCTTCCAGAGCCCGAACGTCGAGGCGGCGCGACCGCTCGTCTACGCGACGGCGTTCCTCCTCGTTCTCGTCATCCTCGTCCTCAACCTCACAGCGATCCGCATCCGCAACCGGCTGCGTGAGCGCAAGGCCCTCGAAGCATGAACACTGCCGTGGAAGGCTCCGACATGACAGGCGTGCAAGACAAGACCCCGATCGGTCGTGCTATTGATATCGCGTCCATGAGCCGATCGATCAGCGCAGTCGCCCTCGAAGACGAAGTCGTCGCCCTCGAGGTCGACAATCTCAACCTGCACTACGGGCAGAAGCACGCGCTGAAGGGCATCAGCCTGAAGATCCCGGAGAAGAAGGTCACCGCCTTCATCGGGCCGTCGGGCTGCGGCAAGTCGACGCTCCTGCGCTGCTTCAACCGCATGAACGACCTGATCGACGATTGCCGGATCACCGGCCAGATCCGGCTCGGTCCGAAGAACATCTTCGACCGCGACGTCGACGTCGCGCTCCTGCGCCGGCGCGTGGGCATGGTGTTCCAGAAGCCCAATCCGTTCCCGAAGTCGATCTACGAGAACGTCGCCTACGGATTGCGGCTCGCGGGCATCAACCGCAAGCGCGTGCTCGACGACACGGTGGAGTGGGCGCTCAAGGGCGCGGCGCTGTGGGACGAAGTGAAGGACCGGCTCGAGGATTCCGCGCTCGGCCTTTCGGGCGGGCAGCAGCAGCGCCTGGTGATCGCGCGATCGATCGCGATCCAGCCCGAAGTGATCCTGCTCGACGAGCCGTGCTCCGCGCTCGATCCGATCTCGACACTGAAGGTCGAGGAGCTCATCAACGAGCTCAAGAACAACTACACGATCGTGATCGTCACCCACAACATGCAGCAGGCGGCGCGCGTGTCGGAC
>Ga0070741_10006915_pt1 | contig 23949 bp, 20 predicted proteins | sample Coa_R1_4_FD_66440 | JGI IMG/M metagenome (GOLD analysis project Ga0070741, IMG submission 66440) | Surface soil microbial communities from Centralia Pennsylvania, which are recovering from an underground coalmine fire - Coalmine... | ecosystem: Environmental > Terrestrial > Soil > Unclassified ...
AGGGACTACATCACTGACGCCCCCAACGTTCCCCCCATGACTGACGATCGCCCGATAAACGAATACTTCCTTCTGCGATCGGCAGGTTTTCAACGTTAATACCTTAGGGTGAGCCAAATAAACTGCCGAAGTGGACCAAAAATACTTGCCAAACGCACTTCCATCTCTCAGTCAAAGGCTCCACTTTCGTGTACTTCAGCATGACAACGTTGACGGGCCTCGGCTATGGCGAGATTGTCCCAACCAATCCCTTTCTGAGACTGATTACTGCATTCGAAAACATGACCAGCATCTTTTAATCGCGGTGATCGTTTCCAGACTTGTGGCTTCCTACCGTCGCAATATCCCGTACCAATTGAATGATCGCGGAACATACTTCGCCTCAAGCCACCGTTACGCTTTTTAACAGCTATTCGAACGAGTAACCGCCGCGGGCCTGAACTCGCAACCGTTCGGTGGTGTTCTTGATGACAACTTGAATTTCGTGCCAGGATTTTGATTGGTTCGGGCCGGGCCGGAACGCGAGTAGGTATCCGTTGCGAACTTGTCGGCCGATCTCTTCGAAGGCGCTTTCAATATCCTTTGAATGATTTGCCTTGTACATAGCACCGCCGGTTGCGCGCGCAAGATCGCCTAACAGCGATGCTGCTGCACCATCGTGCAAGGCCTCTCCTTCGGCGATGGCAAATACAGGCACCCCGGAATTTTTCGCCCGCTCGGCCGCGTCGTAGCGATTCAACACGCTTGCGTTATCTCCGCCATCCGTCAACACTACGATGACCTTCTTGCCAGGCCGTTGTTCCATATCGATGGCGAGTTGAGTAATCGAGTCGAACAGAGCCGTCCTGCCTCCTGTGTAAAGCTCTGTTAGAGCTCTTTTCGAAGCGGCATGATCTGTGCTCATTTGTTGCAATTCATCCAATTGTTCTGTGAATGCATATACACCCACCGAATCTTCCGGCCGGAGTGAGTCGATAAGCTGACGCGCTCCGTTTTTTACCGCAGGCAACGCGAACGTCATGCTACCCGTAATATCCAGGAGCAGAGCGCACGACAAAGCTCCTGAGGCTGGTTCAAACACGCGGATGCGCTGTACTTTGCCATCGTCGCGAACTTCAAACTGATCCTTGGTGAGACCGTCAACTTCATGGCCTTTGTGGTCGAGGACGGTCGCGTAGACTTCTACCAGCTTGACTTCTTCTTTGAAGGTTATGTTTTGAGCGAATTGCCACGCTGTGCAACCGAGAATGACCACAATTAACGAACACCGCGAGAAAAAACTCACGGTTTGTCCAATAGTAATTCGACATTGTCGGGCGTCACGTTCCGATATGTGTCAAGCGCTGCGCCCCAATCCCAACCGTCTCGCATCTGCATTCTTTTCACCACGGCCTCCGTGGTCTGGATTGTTCTAGCTGCGAATGTGGAGGACTGCCACGCCGAGGAATCCGCGAGCCATGCCAAGTATAACTTCAATTCGGCAACACGCTGCGCAAGGATCAGCGGCATGTAGTAGCGTTCGTATTCTTCATAAGACTGGTAGGGGCGCAGCCGAGGGGCCGCAGAACCGCTTAAGTCCGGAGCGATCTGTCCCAGCACATCCAAAGATAGAGGTTGCAAGGCCAACCGCCTCATCGCAAGGAGGGCCGGATTGGTCCAAAGATCCTCGGGACCTCGTGTGGCGAGCAACTTGCCAAGAAAGAATAAGTCACTGACGCTCAGGGTATCCCACACGGATTGCCAGTCACGATTCGTAATCGCCAAGACAAGCGCCTTCCGTCGCACAATTGATAAAACGCCGCCGGATTGTTCGTTTAACAATTCGCACATTGCCTCCGAAGTAGCGGATTCGACTATCCACTCGCGGGCCAGTCGCACGTTTGCGCCAAACGTCTGCAATACGTGGTCGCTAAGCGGGCGCCAGTCCGTTGCCCTGGCACTGGCGAGGAGCGCTGCTGCGACGGAAGCCCCAGACGAACCGCCCAGGTGATTACCTTCCGCGCGCGCTTGGCCGGCAGCTAAGCTAAAGTCGGCGAAGCCCCCGACAAAATAACTTCCCTCGCCCCAGCTCGCGGTTACAAAATCAGCGCGGGGACAGGTCCCTCGCCAGATTGTATTCCAACTGGCGCCCGTGAATTGGTGCTTTCGCAGCAGCATGTGATCGCACGCGACGATGAGATCAGAAGGGTCGAGAAATCGGGCGTAGATTTGACCCGCCATGGCTAACGATATCCAGGGCTCAAGCTTCCCGAGAAGTCTATCCGAAAGCTTTTCAACGTCGGCCCTGTCACGATTAGGCGTCGCCATCGTATCGCGCAACTTGGATAAAACGCCTTCTATTCCGTTTATTTGGCAGCGATCTATCCATTTCTGCGTGTCTGGCGGTATTTTCCATTGATACGGAGGAGTTACGGTAATAAAAGTAGAAATCTGCTTCTGAATAGTATCGAGTCCTGCGGCATTAGTCGGCAATTGCCGTAACGAATCACGGATGATCAACAATGCATCGAGGGATGGCACTCTTTGCAACTCCAGAATCCGTTGGTAAGCTTTTTCACTGCGCATCCGATATCCGCCGTCGAATTCTTTTGAACCGAATTGATCCGTTATGGAGGCGCCTCCTACAAGCAACGCTCGGATTGCGCCATCGTAATTGCTCGTTTTGGTTGTAGAGTCAAGGCGCGCTAGATCTTGGATTACAGCCAGTGAAGCGATGCTCCAAGCCGACGCATCTTGCGCGGCTGTGTATCGAGTAATAATCCTGCGATAGAGTTGCCGGACCGTTTCTTCAGTTTGGAGACCGCTCTGTTTGATAAGACACAGCATTGCGAGACAACTGTGGAGCTCGCCGAGGCGGACGTTCGCCGTCACAAAGTTCAGCCGATTCAACTTTGTAAAAAGCGCAAAGGTTGTTTCATAGTCGGCGGCTGCAAGGTCCCCCAAATCAGCCAGGTAAGGGAAGAGTGCGCCGAACTTGGAATAGTTCTGCGATAACAACAAGGCGGCCTCGGGAGAAAGAGGCTCATGCCGCTGCTCAGCGATTCGCACTACGGCAATGAGATTGGCCAGTTCCGCCCGTTCCTCCCCGTCGCTGATCTGTGTCGTTGTCGCGAGGCGTGTCAAAATAGCGTCGTCAATGGGGGTTGCAGTGTTCTTTCCGCTGATTTTCGCTAACGGCTCTTTCGATTTGTTCGCTCCCCTTTTGACCGTCCACACTTCACGTGAACCCGGGAAGTCCACTGCTCCCGACCTGTTCAAAGGAATATCGCGGAAAGAATCGAACAGCGTGCTTTTGCGGAGGCGCTGCTCGCGGCCATCCCGCGTTTCCGGAGAATCTCGGAACAAAGCGTAAAATCGATTCGCTCGAGCGGTCGACGCTGTGAAAAATCTTTGATGCGCAATATCCACCCCAGATAGAGCGTGAAAGAACGAGATAAGCGCTCCATTGTCGCGGATTAAGAGCGCGCGGAAAAAAGCGGCGCCGTCGGTTGGGCTCTCGCCGGCAAGGGCGTGCCAAACAGAGTCTGCGGCCAGTCCGCCGGGAACTTCTGCCCTATTGCCTTTCAATGCAAACGCGCTTGAATACAATGCCAGTGAGCGGCTGTATTTTTGTACTAAGGTAGATAAGGAGACTGACTCCAGCAAAGCGTCGGCCGCCGCGCGATCCATCGAATTGAGTGCAACATAGACTTCGGCCGAGCGTGGATCGTGTGCGAAGAACTGTGCTAATCCGCCGGTGAACCCCTTGTATTGCGGCGCTGCTGACTTCCAAAGAGATTCCGCTGGATAAATCGGAACAAGATCAATCGGAATTCTCAAGACGTAGGGCTTGCCTGACGAGAGCGCTCGCTGAATGTCCTCCTCATCAATTGCTAATGCAGCTTGCAGGTTCTGTCGCTTAGCTTCCGATTTTTTTTCTGTCCATTCAATCGTAAAGACTGTTTTATTGCGATGCAGCTTCAATCCCAATGCGCGGAGTACATTCTCGGTGCGTTGCTCACCGTCGCTACTGCTTAAAGTCAACAGAATCTCAAAATGATTGTTAACGCGTTTGCCAAGCGCGGCGAGCGCCGTCATTTGGCGGAAATATTCATCGGCTGCCTGACCCACGTCCCGCGAGTCGCTCAAATTGCCATCTACGGCAATGGAGGTCAACATTCGGCTGTAATCGACAAAAAAGCGATTCACGTTGGAAATTCCTTTTCCCCATATCCAGAAGCGAAGGGCGTTTGCACCACCTAGAATTTCGATGGTCTTCGCGCTTGTCTGTATATGTGGTCGGACTAGGTCAAGGCCGCTTGGATCTCCCAAGTTCGCCTCTTTCTCGGCAAATTTCTGAGCGTAATCTAATTGCTCTTCTCGGAGTGACACCTGCAAACCCCGACGGCAGATTTGCAAGAGGTCTTCTTCCCGCGTGTTGTCATTTGGACAAGTACTCAGAAGGCGCATATACACTTGAGGTGAAGCGGAGCCGTACCAATCTTCTACAACGGCCCAGCGCTTAAGTAACTTGGGATCGTTGGATACGGAGGCCTGTTGGCAGAGGGACCGGCGCAGCGAATAGAGGCCACTTCGAACCACTGATTCGCCGCCGTTCGGTGCCCGGGGCGTCAAAGATTGCGCCTCTGACTCAATTTCTTTCTGTGCGCCGCCCAGAATTTGCGAACTTCCAGGCACGTTTAGCAAAAAAAGAGCTCCGATAACAAAGCAGGGCCGCTTGTAGGGGAAGAGCATCCATCACGACAGATGGGGAACTTTGCGAGTTACGTCAAAAAATCACAAGGCGAGAGATCTGACCTTACTGTAGAGGCGCGTAGTATCCGTGTCTCCATGCAACATGAAGCCGCGGATAACCGTCGGGTGGAACGAGTTTGACGATCACCTTGTGGTATTTGCCATCATTCTGCGCACGCGCGGGCAAGTAGCCAAGGACGTAATGGCTATGAATTTCTGCGCTGAGCGTGGCAGCCATTTCGGGCAGCTCATCCAATTTATGAACCCGATAGGCGCGGCCGCCGCTCTCATCGGAGATTCTCTCGAGAGACGGAGAGTGATCCAAAATTGAGATCGAAAAAATGCGAACGTCTGCTTCTCGCACGATCCTCTTAATTTCGCCTTCGGTATACCGGCTGTTGTTATCGCCGCCGTCTGAAAGAACGAACAAGACTTTGGTGCCGTGGCCTGCTTGTTTCATCCGGTTCATTGACAAGTACAGAGCGTCAAATAACGATGTCCAGCCGCCCGTCTGTATCTGCGCTAAGTTATCTTCTATCTCGCCTGCATCTGTAGTAAACGAACATACGGGCTGCGGACGGTCACTGAATTTCATCAGAGAGAATTCGTCTCCGGGTGTGCTCATCTGAAGGAACTCTGTTATTGCTTGACGGGAGTCGTCCAGCTTCTTGCGCATGCTGTTGCTCGCGTCAAAAACGATTCCGATTGAAACCGGAGCGTCCTCGCTGACAACCTCAGACACATTCTGTTCAACACCCTCGTCGAATACGCGGAAATTCTTCTTATTCAGGCCTTGCACCGGGCGTTGAAGCGGATCGGTCACAGTGACAGGAATAAGTACCAGTTTGACCTCGCTGTGGATCGCCCTATCGCGGATGTTGGACTGTCCGGATCGATGCTGTATCCGCGAGGGTAACGAAACGCGAATGCCATCATCCTGCGCATTCAAGGGGCAGGCGTCGACTGTGCAAGCTAGCATACAAAACAAGGCCCAAATGGGGCGCCAGAACGAGATATTTAGCCGACGCTGAAAATTGCGCGCTTGCGCATTGGAAGGCAGAAAGGGAATGCACCGGTGCATGTTGTTTTGAGTGAACTGGATTCGACCTACGCGAATCCTACCACCCAAGATTCGAGAATGTCATCAAATAATAAATCCAAGCGGAAGTCGTTTGCATCAGCACGATTCACTGATGCGCACCTGAGACCCCAGCAAAGATTTTGAGACGCGACGGCGGTTGGCGCAATCGATCTGTCCGAAAGGAAGGAACCCGATGCGGCTAAGGAACAGCGCAGTTTTGACTGTCGGTATCTCTTCGTTGCTCACCTTTATACCGGTGAGCATGCACGCTCAGATCACGAACGAAATCGAGGCAACGATTTCGCATAGTTTTATCGTTTCGACTAAGACGCTTCCGCCCGGAAAGTACACGTTTCGAATGCAGCAGGGCTCAGATGGCGGCATTATGACGGTAACGAGTGCCGACGGCAAGAACTCCGATGATTTCATGGTTCGGGAATCAGAAGCCTCAAACACGCCTGCGCACACCGAAGTTTTCAGACGCTATGGCAATAAGGAGTTTCTGAGCAAGGTTTATGAGGGAGGCAATAAAATCGGCGTGGCTATGTCCGAACCATCCAAGCTGGAGAAGGAATTAATAGCACAGGGCCAACAACCTAAGGAGCACACCGAAAGTGGTGGCGAGTGAGTCCACGCCCAACTCACGACATCGACCATGTCTCATAAATACCGACCAACTTGGCGATAGCATGCCATTTGACAAATGGGAAATGTGAGGCTATTGCGTTCGAGTGGGGCTTGATTGGCTTTCTAGCTGGTTTATTGACTACCGGCCCCGATTACGACGATCTCTGTCTCTGATGAGCCACACATCCCGTAAATGGTGCCAGCGGTACATGCGCCGACTGAATACCTGTAGCATCCAGGTTTCTTGGCTTGGACCGAAATCTGCCGGTCAGCGCCGCCCATGATTGCTCCCCCGGGAGAATCGAACGGAGAGGAAGGTCCAAAGTCGACGACGAAACCTGTATTCTTCGATGAGCTTACCCAAGTTACAGTTGTGCCGGCTCGAATGCAGAAAAGTGCATTCGATTTGGCATTTCCAATATTTGGTGTAGCCGAAGCTGCGCTACTGCCGCTGCGCTTAATATCGATAATGCAGGGAGTGGATACCGAACCGCATGTGTTGTTCGGCGTGCACATCTGTGCCGGATTCGGTTCCATACAAACGTGCTTATCGCTCCCCATTGCCTTATTATTCGTCAGAAGTAGAAACGGTATACCGGCAAGTTGACAGAAGAGCATAAAGCGCTGCTGAATTTTCACAAACACACCCTTTAACTTTCTCGCCACCAGGCGAATGCGCCTGTCACTTGGCTTCGACATTCTCGACGCGCTGTGATCGCCCATCGTCTTAAAAAATTTTATGGCCGCTTCGAAGATCGTGTATCTACTTAGTCGGAAGGCGATCCCCCGTGTTTACTCCCGGTCGGGCTTTCTTATTTGCAACATTTCTGTTCGTTGTGTTGATTAACTGCGGCAATAAAGAAGATACGTCTGCACGAAGGCATCTGGTACGAGGGCACGTCGCTTCTAGCACAGTAGCTGTTTATGCACGCACATCTCAGATGGCCACATCGGCAGAAAACTGACGTATAACTTGCCCGCTTGAAAAAAAACGTCGCTACTCAACCGGTTGCATCAGGCGGGATTGGACAACCAATCAAAGAAAGGTTAAAACCATGGTCCGTTTAACGAATCTTATGTGGCTCACGGGAGGAGTGCTGATCGGCTCCCTCGGTCTGGTGGCGGTGGCTAGCGTCGGTACTAGCGGAGGCGCAACCGGAACTGCCCAAGCAGCGGCCGCTCCAGCTCAACACGGTATTCCGCGTATTCTCGCTCGCGCGGCTCTGCACCGCCAGGAAACCGGAGGTCAGAAGCCAAACATCTTATTCATCATGGCTGATGACATCGGCTGGATGCAGCCGAGCATTTACCATCGCGGCTTGATGGTCGGAGACACACCTAATATCGACCGTATCGGCCATGAAGGCGGAATGTTCGTGGATTATGTGGCTATGCAGAGCTGTACGTCCGGACGCAACGCCTTCTTCACCGGAATGTATCCATTGCGTACCGGCATGATCCCGCCGCAGTTGCCCGGCAGTCCTTCCTATCTGCGGCCCGGCACACCGGCGTTAGCCGTCTTTCTGCACGATCTCGGTTACACCACCGGCGAATTCGGTAAGAATCACCTCGGCGATCACACGGCTGCTCTTCCGACAGCGCATGGCTTCCAGGAATACTGGGGTTATCTTTACCATCTGGATGCGATGCAGGGAGTGAGCTTCCCCGACATTAACTCCACACCTGCTGAACAGGTGATAGCTCCGCCCTGCAAGAACACGCCAATACCCGGCGTGCCGGAGGTGCCCGGTGCAGTAGACCCAAGGACCACGACTTGTCTGACACCTCCGCGGCCGGTGCTATGGTGCCATTCTTCGGACGGCACCGAAAAGAATCAAAAATGCCAGGACCAAGGCCCCTTAACTCTCGAGCGCTCCAAAACCGTGGACGAAGAGATATCCGCCAAAGTGGTCGATTTCCTCGACCGCAATGACCCGAAGACAACCGGAAAACCTTTCTTCGTTTGGTACAACCCGGCACGTATGCATGTCACCACCGTGCTGTCGCCGAAGTACGAAGCCATGCTAGGTACGAAAGGCGGCAAGGATTGGGGCGTAAACGAAGCGGGCATGAAGCAGTTGGACGATAACGTCGGCGTGGTTTTAGCCAAGTTAGAACAAATGGGCCAATTGGATAACACCATCGTCGTCTTTACGACTGACAACGGCGCCGAAGCGATAAGCTTCCCCGACGGTGGCGTGACACCCTTCAAAGGCCAGAAGGGCGAGGCATGGGAAGGTGGGTACCGCGCCCCGTGCGTCATTCGCTGGCCCGGGCATGTCCCTCCTGGAACCGTGTTCAACCAGTTATTTGCCGCTCTCGACTGGCTGCCGACACTTGTCGATATCGCCGGCGGCCCCAAAGGCGAGGGACTAAAGAAACAGATCGAACAGGGAAGTTATCCCGGTATCGTAAAGACGACGCTGGACGGCTTCGATCAACGAAGCCTGCTCGAGTGCAAAACGAAGCAGTCGGCGCGCGACTACTTCTTCTACTTCTCCGGTTCAACACCCTCGGCAGTCCGTTATAAGAACTGGAAGATGTACTACACGATGTCGCAGCCCGGTCCCGCAGGGTGGATCATGCCTCTAATTCCGTTCCACTTTACTTTGGTCCAGAACATCAAACGCGATCCCTTCGAGCAGGCGGTCGGTATTGACGAAAAGACTGCAATGAGCCTGGGAGGCGCGCTGGGTGGTCCAATAACTGCGTTTCAGTACGACTGGAACATGCTTCCCATCGGCCAGCAGTTGTGGCTGGAACATTTGGAGTCGTACATCAAATACCCGCCCTTACAGGAGGCAGCTTCCTACAATCTGAGTCAAGTCATCGAACAGGTTAAGAAGGCGCAATCAGCAAGTCACGCGGGCGAGTAGTTAAAAACGCTGTCGCGATAGGCGAGGACCAGTGTCACGCTTTCACAAAGCTCTTAACAGCAAGATCATCTGGGCGTTGATGGGAATTACCCTAGGTTGCGGTTTGGCAGGTGCGTTGATTTGTCGACAGCGCATCGCCCAAACCGGAGAGAGCACAACGGCTGCCGGTACGTACTGTGACAAGGGCATCGGAGCCGCTAAGCCTCAGGCCCGCCCTGCACCGGCGAAAGTTACTACGGCCGAGGCTTCGGCTCTCACTGCAACCGATACTGCATGGATTCCCAAAATTAATCCGAACAAACCGGCGGGCCATGCTCACGACGGAATGATCTGGATACCCGGCGGTGAATTCTGGATGGGAGCTGATGACTCTCACATGACTGATGCCAAGCCGTGGCATCGCGTATACGTCGATGGCTTCTGGATGGACAAGACTGAGGTGACTAACGAACAATTCGAGCAATTCGTAAAGGCTACAGGTTACGTAACTGTCGCCGAAATCAAACCACGGCTCGAAGACTATCCGCAAGCAAAACCGGAAAACCTCGTAGCTGGCTCGGTTGTCTTCTCGCCACCGGATCATGAAGTCGAACTTGGCAATCACTTTCAGTGGTGGAGCTATGTCGCTGGTGCGAACTGGCGTCACTCCAACGGTCCCGCTTCAGATATCCAGAACCGCAAGAATCATCCGGTGGTGCACATCGCTTACGCCGATGCCCTCGCCTACTGCAAGTGGGCAGGCAAGCGTTTACCAACAGAGGCTGAATTCGAATTCGCCTCGCGCGGCGGACTTGATCGCAAGCGCTACGACTGGGGTGACGAGTTCATGCCCGGCGGCAAGCACATGGCCAACACCTTTCAGGGCCACTTTCCCGACATGAACACAGGCGAAGATGGATACACTGCCACGGCGCCAGTGGCCTCATTCCCCCCCAACAATTATGGCCTTTTCGATATGGCGGGCAATGTGTGGGAATGGACCTCAGATTGGTATCGCGCCGACTACTATCAGACCTTGGCAGCGAGCGGCCAAGTCGTAGTCAATCCCACTGGGCCTGCCGATAGTTTCGATCCGGCGGAGCCAGGAGTGGTCAAACGGGTGATGCGCGGCGGATCGTTTCTTTGTACCGATCAATACTGCTCGCGTTACATGGCCGGCGGGCGCGGTAAAGGCGAGCCGGACACAGGAACCAATCATTTAGGTTTTCGCTGTGTCATCGGCGCCAAGTAGCGAACCGCATGAACATCACTCGCAGAGAACTGAGCAAATTGTCCACGGGCCTCTTTCTGGCTGTGATTGCACCCGCGCAGACGCAAGACCCACTGCCCTCTTGGAAAGATGGGCGATCTAAAAAAGCAATTATTGATTTTGTTCAGGCAACCACCACTAAAGGGAGTCCACAATTCGTTCGTTTAGAAGAGCGCATCGCTACCTTCGATCAGGACGGCACGCTGTGGGTAGAGCATCCAATTTACTCACAGGTCGTCTTCGCTCTTGATCGAGTTGTCGCCCTGGCCGCGCAACATCCCGAATGGAAACGCACTGAACCCTTCAAAGCTGTGCTTGCCAATGATAAGGCTGCAATAGCGAAATTAACAATAAAAGATCTGGAGGAAATCGTTTTCGCGACTCACGCTGGAATGACTGTCAATGCATTCCAGACAATCGCTGAAGACTGGATAGCCGCCGCAAGCGACCATCGTTTCGGTCGACGCTACACCGAACTGATTTACCAGCCAATGCTCGAGGTGATGAGCTATCTGCGAGCCAGCGGCTATAAGACCTACATTGTCACTGGGGGCGGACAGGACTTCGTTCGCGCTTATTCGGACAAAATATACGGAGTTCCTATCAATCAAGTAATCGGTTCGGCGCTCGACACCCATTACACGTACAACGACAAAGGCCAGGGAATCCTCATTCGTCCGCCGAAACTATTGCTGAATAACAATTTCTCGGGCAAGCCGGAGGATATCTATCTGTTCCTCGGTCGTGCGCCACGAGCGGCGTTCGGTAACTCGACCGGCGACCAGCAAATGCTGGAATTTGCAAAATCATGCACTGGCGCCTCGTTAGCCATGCTCGTCCACCACGATGACGCCAAGCGGGAGTATGCCTACGGTCCCGCAGGCGGGTTGCCCGATACAAAGATAGGAACGTTCTCTCAGGCTCTAATGGACGAAGCAAAGAAGGATGGCTGGATCGTAATTAGCATGAAGGACGATTGGAAACGCATTTTCGCTTTCCAGACCTAGTGCTTTTCGAGCGGCGTCAGAGACGACAGGCATAAACCCGGTCTACGCGCAGCCTCTTCTCCCTGTGTGAAGACTGCCGACAACTTGTGGTTAGCAGGAAAGAGGGAAAACCGAATATGAAGAGTGCTCGCTTATACACGTGGATTCTATTTTCGACATTGCTTTGGTGCAATCGCACAAACGCGCAGCAGGCTCAGCCAACTCCTAGTGAACAGACGGCTAGCGAGGCCGAACAAACTTCAGCCGAGGCTTTGCAGAAGGCTACCCAGAATCCGGTAGCCAATTTGATTAGTGTTCCTCTTCAGAACAACAACTACTTTGGCGTTGGGCCCTATAACCGCACACAAGACGTCCTGAACATCCAGCCGGTGATCCCGCTCAAACTCAATGATCAGTGGAATTTGATCACACGAATCATTCAGCCGGTGGTCTGGCAACCTTTCCCCAGCCAGAACGCTGGTGGCCAATATGGTCTCGGTGACATGAACCCTACTTTCTTCATATCGCCATCTAAACCTGAAAAGCTGATCTGGGGCGTCGGTCCGGCGTTTGTTATCCCCACGGCGACGAGCAGCGTTCTTGGACAGGGCAAGTTTAGCTTGGGGCCATCTTTCGTTGCGCTGGCTCAGCCTGGGCACTGGACCGTAGGCGCGCTTGTCAACAACGTTTTCTCTGTGGCAGGCTCCGGGCACCGACCATATGTCAATCAAATGTTGTTGCAATATTTCATCAACTACAACATGACGAAAGGTTGGTACATAACCATTCAGCCAATTTTGACTGCTAACTGGCGAGCGAGTAGCAGCAGCAACATATGGACGGTCCCCTTCGGTGGTGGCGTGGGAAGAATTATGAAGCTTGGATTCCAGCCGGTCAATCTTACGGCCCAGTTTTATTACAATCCGATCCGTCCAGCCGGAACTTCCTCCTGGAGCATGCGACTACAAATTGCGTTTCTGTTTCCCAAGTTAAGCAAAGAGGAGCAGATGAGAATGATGGAACAAAAACTGAAACAAATGCGAGAGCAGCAGCCGCAGAAGAACTGAATTCCGATCGCGGTGTGTGGTGTGTTGATTGGGTGCAATCGTGGCCGATATCGACCACTTCAGTTCCCCAAACAGGATGTCGTAACTTCGGGGCACAACATCAGGTCTGCCTTACTTTCGACACTCTTCGCGTTAGCGCTATTCGCGATTTCCTCCTGCGGTGCTGCAGCCCAGTCGACGGCGGAATCCTTAACCGAGACTAAAATCTTGCCAGAAGCGGATGTCCATGTGCAATTTCCGTCTAACTTACGCATACTCGCGTTCGCTGGATTGGAGCAGGGACTGGGCTTTCCCTACCAGCAGTGGTATGCGGCGGCCGCACTCGGCTATCAGTTCAGACCCATCCTGAGGCCGCATTTAAGAAATCTCGATCCAGACAAAGAATATTACTTGGTCTTCGGCGGCGGCTACGAGTATCTTCGAACCATTCAATCGGGAAAGATGACACGCGAAGACCGGGTCACCATCGAGATAACACCTGGCTTTCGTCTTCCCGCGAATTTTCTCATGCGTGACAGAAATTGGACTGAGCTTCGCGTCGCGAACGGAAAATACTCAATGACATACCGAAATAGGCTGACAGTCGAACGCGACTTTGTCGTTCGCGGCTTCCGTTTCACTCCCTACGGCACGGCCGAAATTTTTTATGATGGCGCAAAGCATTCCTGGAACGAAAAATGGTACACGGCCGGAGTCCAATGGCCCTACCAACGTCTCTTTATGCTGGACACGTACTATCGACGAGAGGATTGCCCTACCTGTGTGCCTGCGAATTGGAATGGCGCGGGAATAACGCTGCACTTCTTTTTCGGGAGTCCGAAATGACAAATTGCAAGCGCTGACGCCGGCGTTGCCCGACAGCAATTTAGGGTTATGGGTTGGAACTTTCAAATGCTGGGCAATCGTGGACCTAAAATTTTGAGACTATTCGGCTCGCCCCCAATCGTTATCAGTGCAGGCACGCGACGAAATAGCCACTACTCAAGGCTTCATTGACGGCGATTAGGGCCCTGCCTTTCGCAGCGGGGCCCGCTTTTTGCGCACAATAGCAGCTCTGTTTGTGATGTATTTTCTTGCTTCATACGGGGGGTACAGATGAAAAGCGCGTGGAGAGCAACAGGTCTAACAAGGCGCGTCCGGATCTGTTCGTTCGTTTTCGCCTCGGCTACCTTCTGTGTGAAGCGTGGTGACGACCTAAGTGTGGACGCTCTGCAAATGTTGCGGGATTCCGGCGGTTGGCAATACATCGTCATATCCGACGTAGATAACGGAATTCAAACAACGCATACCTGCTTTGATGGCCGTCCGCATCCAAACTCTTGCAGTGGAACAGTAACGTTCGCGCAGGACGACACCTTTTCGATAATCATGCGCATCCATGGCCAGGCGTACCAGCGTCATGGAACCTATGAGGTGAACGATGGGCAACTCTCGTTTTTTGATGAGCTCGGAACCAGGGACGGTCCGTACACAGTTACGGTCAATACTCAGACGAAACGTCTTATGCTCGAAATGCAGCAAGTACGGATGGGGCTCGAGCTCGAAAGCCAATACCGCGCAGACATGAAAGCTGGCAAACAACGTCCGTCTAAATAGCTGGTTATACGGTTCACGCTTTGTCGGCCTTTAGCCGGCCATCCTCGTTCTTCTCCAGATCTCTCTCAAGGAAGAAGTTCAAGAACGTGCGGATGAAGCCAATGGCCGCGAGCTGCCCTATGTCAGTCCAGGTCGGAGAGATCGCCGTGCGCACAATGTCAGCGGCAAGCTCAAATTCCAGTCCCAGCAACAGCCAGACACCAAAGCGCAGCCAGACCCCTTCGCGCAGCTCTGTCGCTCGTTTTCTAACAACGGCGCGGATCGATCCGTAAACGGCCTCGATTGCTCCGTAACCAATGATCAGTGCTGAGAATGCTTCGACCCAAAGTGCGATGGAACCGGCGACACCTTTAAATAGCTCGTGCATGTCGCCTCCGTCATGCAGCCTACGAGTTGCTATTTGAGCTTTCGTCCCACGAACAAACCGGAGCAGCTCAAGAGGTCGCTCTTTCGCTGCCCCGGCTGGCCGGACGAGCACGAATCTGATGATTGATCTTCAATACGTTGTCAAGAAAGCGGCAGATGCGTCATTCTTCGACGCCACTGCCGGATTCCTGTGCGTCTTGCTAGGTTAGGTCCTACGGGGAAACATGTGGAGTTCCTACCCCAACCGCTTTTATTGCTGCAAACCCTCGTTCACTAAAACCGTGACATCGACCCGGCGGTTCAGTGCCCGCCCTTCCGGGTCGCTGTTGCTGGCATCCGGATGTGTCGCGCCATAACTGGCGGGAGTAAGCATCCGGCGCATCGGTATGTTCTTTTGCTCGCGCAAGTACTGGGCTACCGCAGCCGCTCGTTCGGCACTCAATTTTTGATCCCATTGCTTCGAGCCGGTACTGGAAGCATAACCTGCGATTTCAATCATGTATCCATCCAGCGGTAGTGCAACACTGGCCAGTTGGCTGAGGTCGGCCTTCGCCGCATCGTCCAACGTTGCTCCATTGGAGGGGAAATAAATTCCCGCCACTGCAACCTTCTTATAGTTGTCTAGATCCGATACACGCTTGTTCACCTTCGCAATTGCATTGGCATCCATTAGGCCGACTGCTCCGGCCGCCGTAGCAGTCCCCTGTGCCTGATCCGCCGATGACTGCGCTTGGTTGGCCGAGGATTGGGCTTGGTTCGCAGAAGACTGTGCCGCATTCGCTTTTGAGACTCCGGAATTGGCCGTAGACTGTGCCTTCTTTGCCGCGGCGTTGTTTGCCTGGATTTGTTGTTCTTCGGCTACTTCAACTGCAAATTCATCGGGATCGAACTTAATCTTCTGCGCCTCGAGCTGGCCCTGGGCATTTCCGACGCCTTCGGCTTCCACGTTGAGGCCAGGCACCAGTGCCGTGACGTCCATATCCTTATGGCGGAAGTGAAAGTCTTTCGTCCGCTCAATCTGGGTTCCATCCGTGAGTTCCACTACGACCATCGCCTGGTCTTTTTCACGAATACGAACCTGGTCTCCGCTCCGCGACACGATCGAACCTTTGACCTTCGCTTTTTTCCCGGCTTCAATATCCAATCCGTGGGCCCTGCCGAGGGGGGCCAAGCCGGCGAGCAGAATGAGACACGCTGCCGTGTCCAAGACTCGTTTACAACTTTGCATATTCAATCTCTCTCTCATAGCTCTTGTCCTTTTTGAATGTGCTAACTGATGGCTCGGTACATGCCCCTCTTATGAAAGCGGTGCACCCGACCCGCTATTAGCCCCTTTCGCAAAGCCTGATGCGGAACTTTTTGAGCAGCTTCAGAGAATTAGAGCCTGAGCGTGTGAGCTTCGCGAATACATGAAGGGGAAAACGGAGGAAATCGCGAGGCTATACAACGTCATAGCCCGCCGGGGACGAACATTCAAGTAGCCGTAAAATCAGCAAGTCGTGTCGCCGCTTTCCCTACTGTATGGACAAGCTTTTCGAAAGGCTTGTTCGCCTCGGATCAGCCAGGATCGCTTTGGCATCGATCCGCTTCGGCAGACTGATGGTGAAAATCGATCCTTTGCCAACCTCGCTTTGCACAGTAATCGTGCCGGCGTGCAATTCGACAATTCGCTTCGAGATCGCCAGCCCTAATCCCGTACCCGTTCTATAAGATCCGGCGGTGGTTCGGCTAATTTGAAAAGGTTCAAATATCGCTTCGATGCGCTCAGGAGATATACCTATCCCTTCATCGCGAATCGAAATCAATACCGAATTCCGGCTTGAGCGGATCTCAATTTCAATTTCGCCGCCACTGCGTGAGAACTTTATCCCATTGGCAAGAAGATTGTCTATGACCTGAGTAATCTTGGTTGGATCTATATTTATGATGAGCTCACGAATATCTACACTTATACGTATGTGCAGTCCTTTGCGTTGAGCGAGCGGCTGATTGATATTTACAACGTCTTTGACCAAGGACATCAAATCCGCAGAATCAAAATTTAGCATCAGTTTGTCGGATTCAATCTTCGAAAAGCTTAAAATGTTTTCGATCATTCGAAGAATGAATAAGCTGGACTGTGCGGCGCCTTGAAGCAACCCCATCTGCTGGTGGCTAAGAACGTTCGATGCGTCTTCCATCAAATATTCGACAACAGACAAAATGCTGCTGGCGGGATTTCGAAGACCATGGACAATCATCGCCAGATCTTGAAATATTGCCGGGTTCTCCTTCGGTAAGTCCACGGATTTTTCGACTGGTTTTCGCTTCGTTAATGGAAGTTTTTTGTGGACGGGCGTCGATTGTTTTTTACCGTTTAGTCTTCGTGACTGGTCTGGTTTCTGACCGTTAAAGGTCCGGTTTTGCCGATCTATTCCGAGTCGCATTCTGCCCCTATCCCGTGATCCTTTACAACGCAATTTACCTGTTCGCGCAACTATTAGGACTGTTACTATGATGCCGCATTAATATTGCAGCTTCAAAACAGTTACGCAAACGTGCCCAATAAATAGTAAGCTAAATAATAGTCGCTGATTTTGCGAGTCATTGAACCAATTTGTCGACTAGCTTAGGTACGTGTATTCAATCTTATTCGGGCTAGATTTTGACATCAGCATGCGCGGTCCAGTGCGGCCGCAATACTTTGCCAGGCGCACGCGCAATTCTTTCCGCGCCCGCATTAGGCGAGATTTTGCCGCCGGTACCGAGAGATGCAATCGCGCCGCTACTTCTGGCATTGGTAGTTCCTCAATTTCGCGCAATATGATGACATTCCGCATAAGTGGCGGAATTCGCGATATCTCTCGATGCAGCAAATTCACAACCTGCTGAGAGCCCAGACCGTCTTCTTGATCCGGCAATTGGTCTACTATTTCCAGTCTGGCTTTCGATTCGGACCGCACATCGACATAGATGAGTTCCGCTTGGCGTCGCTCGCGCATGAGCATCAGACATTCGTTCTGGACGATGCGGCACAACCATGCAGCAAATGGCCCCTCACAACGAAACTGTTCCAAGTATTCGAATGCTTTCGCGAATGCACTTTGCACCTGATCTTCCGCATCGGTATGATTGCGAAGCATTAGACGAGCCCGCTTGAGACAAATCGCGTGGTGTCGGCGGGTGAGTTTGGCGAATGCGTCACGATCACCCTGTCGAGCCAACAAGACGAGCTCGTCGTCGCCGGCCTCAATGTCAGCTCTGGGCGACGGTGCGCTCTCGGTGCGCTCTTGTTCAATTTCATCGCGGCCAGGCAGACCGTTGGCTACCTGCTCAAAACTTCTGGTTTCCTGCTTTGCAGACTGTGTGTACGTTGCTCCCGACATGTCCGCCGATAACGCACACGGGAGGCCAAGCGCGGAAATCAACTACCCAGCCAAATGAATCAATGATTTAGCTTTGGGATTCGTCAGTACCGATTGTGTCAGTTCGACGTTTCGGTACCTTGCCCATGAGGCATATGCACGTTTTGGTGCAGTCCTCAGCAATTGGATTTCACTGCCGGTAAATCGGTGGGCTGAGTTGTTTTGGGTGCGCCGGCAAATTCGGCTGATTCGATACCGTGCTTTTCAAGACGATATGCCAGCGTTCGACGGCTGAGTTGGAGAAAGCGAGCCGCGCGGGACTGATTACCACTGAATTTTCGAAGCGCGCGAATAATCAGTTCTTTCTCTGTGTCGTCAAGGCTTAAGCCTGCATCCGGCAATACGTCTCGCAACACTTCGGAGGGCACCTGCGCATTTTGTAAAAAATCGGGAAGGTCCTCCAAACGTATCTCCGATTGTCCAGCAAGCAGAACAATTCGCTCAATTGCATTCTCCAGCTGGCGTACGTTGCCGGGCCAATCATAGTTGCACAAACGACGTAGGATGTCCACAGGGAGGGTGAGTTCCGCGCGGCCGTGCTTCTTCTTAAATCGCGTAAAGAACTGTTCGACGAGTTGTGGAATGTCGTCCGCGCGCTCGCGAAGCGGTGGTATCTCAATTGGAACCACCATTAACCTGTAATAGAGATCCTCTCGAAACGTTCCGTTCTTCACCATCAAAGCCAAGTCCCTGTGCGTCGCGGCGATGATTCGGACATCCAACTTGATGGAATTTGTCGCACCGACCTTTTCTATCTCGTGTTCCTGGATTAAACGCAAAACCCGCACCTGTAGCTCTAGCGGCAACTCGCCGATTTCATCGAGCAGTATGGTCCCGCCGTCGGCAACCTCCGCCTTGCCTTTCTTGTGAGTGAGAGCGCCCGTGAAGGAACCCTTTGTATGCCCGAAGAGTTCTGATTCCAGCAATTCCCTAGGTATCGAGCCGCAGTTTACCGTCACAAAGGGTCGATCCCGGCGGGGACTGCGAAAATGAATGGCCTTAGCCACCAATTCCTTGCCTGTTCCGGTTTCGCCATGAAGCAATACCGTTACGTCCGCTGCCGCGACGCGCGCTGCGATGTCTAGCGTCCGCATAAGCGAAGTAGAGGATCCGATGATATTTTCGAACCCATATTTCTGCTCCAGACAACTTCGTAGCAGCGTCACCTCTTCGAGTAATTGCCGATGATTGAGAGCTCGGCTCACCAATGTCGTAAGTTCGTATGGGTGAACGGGCTTCGCCAAGTAATCGTAGGCTCCCGCCTTCATAGCCTCTACGGCACTCTGAATTGTTCCAAAGGCGGTCATCACGATCACGGCGGTATTAGGATAGATCGCGCGGGCCTTCTTCAGGAGTTCGATACCCGATGCACCCGGCAGATGCAAGTCGGTAATGATCAGATCGACCGGAGATCTTTGTAGGATTTCTATGGCCTGCTCAGCATCGCAAGCGGAAACTGTCTCGTAGCGTTGCTTTCTCAGCACGCTTTCCATGAGGCTACGAGCAGTATCCTCGTCTTCAGCAATCAATATGCGTTCATTAGCCATTTAAACGGTGACACACGTCTATCGTTCACGGACTAACCCCAGCTTGTGTTTGTTGGTAACGACTTGGCATTCTATATCAAGCTGTACGAAGTCAACGGCAGGTCCATCTTGACGAGGCACGTATGCGGGACACTCCGCCTTCCCGAACCTCTGAGCTGGATGATGTGCATTCGTCTCTTCAGACTCATTACTTAACTTCAACTATATGGCCTAGATAGGTCGCCACGTCGAACAAAATAACATCGTTCGGCACGTAGTCCACTCAGTAATTTTCCCGTAGCGGTTACTGTGTTCAAGGATTGCCTCAGATGAAAGAATTCCGCCCATTGCCGCCGGGACACATCTTCTGGAATGAAATGTGTCGCCCTGGCAAAGATTAAACGATCACCACTTAAAGCGGAGACCATTCCGCAAAAGGCCCGCTCGTTCAGTTTAGGCAAGGAACTGACACGATTTTACCGTCGAGACGGAGACAGAAATGAAACAGACGATACGAACGACGACTTTACGGCCGGCACGGAAAGTGGTCAGTAGCCTGCTCCTACTTGGCATGTTGCACTTAGGAAGCACTCCTGGTTTTACTAGAGAAAAGAACGAAACGATCGACGCTACCGCTATGGGTACGTCGACCCAAATGGGTACGATCGTTGGAGTTACATTGAACATCTATGAGTTCTCAACTCCAGCGGACAGACAACTGCTGATTCAAGCATTTGAGAAAGGTCAGAATCAGGGTCTGGTAAATGCCCTGCAGCGGATGCGGGCCGTGGGTCACGTCGAGATAACGGGGACGCTCGGATACGATTGTAGTTTTATTCGGATGTTTCCGACTCCGACGGGCCGCAAAATCCTTTTCGTGACAAACCGTTTGCTTCGTTTCGGTGAGGTCTATTGGGATACTCAGTCCCAGGCTTTCAACCTTACGGCCGGCGAGATCGACATCAACGATGCGGACAGAAGCAAGAGCACCGGCAAACTGTTCCCAGCGGCGCAGCTTGTAATCGACAAAGAAGGGAAATTGCAATTCGAGTTGCGTGAAAATCCTTGGAACTTAGTCGACGTTTTAGATTGGAAGGGAACGCCCGGAGTAAACTGACTACTTCAGTATTCTGCCATGGTCCAGCTCCGATCTCGCGATCCACGGCGCGGAATTTCAAAGATCACTTGGCTCGGTGATTCTCTACCGCGTATAGAATCGGAATGAAGTGAGAGTTACGCGCGTTTGCGCGCCGCATGTGTGCCCGATCAGGCACAACGAATCCTGACAAACGCCGTGGAAACGACGATGGACGCCGGTACAATCCTGGTAGTTGACGACGACCTGGAGTCGTTACAACTGCTGACCAACATCTTACGCGCGGTTGGATATCAAGTACGTCCTGCTGATACGGGCGAACTGGCATTGCGATCGGTAAGCGAGAAATTACCGGATTTGATCTTACTCGACATGCGGATGCCTGGGATAGATGGATTCGAGGTTTGCCAGCGCTTGAAAGCGCGCCCAGAGACACGCGATATCCCGTTGATGTTCATAAGCGCCTCGCACGAAGCAGACGAACGTATAGATGGGTTGAAATTAGGTGCGGTGGATTTTGTGTCCAAGCCATTTCGGAGAGAGGAATTGCTTGCGCGCGTGCAAACGCACCTGGATCTTGGACGTCTGCGTGCGCAGTTGGAAAAGCGCGTAGCTGAACGAACCGCCGAATTGACCATCGCAAACCGGCAATTGGAAGTCGAACTTACTGAACGTAGGCTTGCTGAACAAACCTTACAGGAGGCCGAGCAACGCTTCCGCAACATGGCGGATACAGCTCCGGTGATGATTTGGGTATCGGCTTCCGATAAGCTCTTCACATTTTTTAACAAAGGTTGGTTAGATTTCACGGGCCGCAGCATGGAACAAGAGCTAGGCCAAGGTTGGACTGCGGGTGTTCATTCCGATGACTTGCAACGCTGCTATGAGACATATTCTTCATCCTTCGACGCTCGCCGGCGTTTTCAAATGGAGTACCGGCTCCGCCGCGCGGATGGCGAGTACCGGTGGGTTTGGGGTACCGGTGTCCCGCGATTCGAGCCAAATGGCGTATTCACCGGTTATATCGGATCCTGTATAGATCTTACGGACATTAAGCTAGCCCAAGAACAGATGGTTGCTGCTCACAAATTGGAGAGTTTGGGGGTGCTTGCAGCGGGCATCGCTCACGATTTCAACAATATGTTGAGCAGCATTTTCGCCGAAGCGGATCTAGCATTTGGCGACCTGCCCTTCGATTCACCCGTCCGGGGCAATCTCGATCGGATCTGTGCCGTCTCAATTCGCGCGTCGGAAGTCCTCAACTTATTGATGGACTATGCGGGAGGTAAAGGCGATGAGACGGCGTTCGAAACAGTTGATCTCTCTTCGTTAATTCAGGAAATGCTAGAGCTCCTGAAGGTTTCTATTTCGAAAAAGGCAACCTTTGAAATCAATTTTCCAAAAAATTGCCCTCCCGTTCGAGCCAATCCGACACAGCTCCGGCGCGTGGTAATGAATCTCGTGACTAATGCTTCCGAAGCTCTTGGCGAGGCTGAAGGCACGATCCGTCTGGGTACAACGTTCGTTCACGTATGGCCTCAATCGGATGTCGAGGGACCGACAAGCGTCTCTCCCGGAGACTATGTTCTTCTTGAGGTCTCTGACACAGGATGCGGCATGAGCGAAGACACTCTGAATAAGGTGTTCGATCCTTTTTACACAACCAAATCTTTTGGTCGTGGGCTTGGATTATCGGCAGTTCAAGGAATTATTCGTTCGCACGGAGGTTCGATAGATATCCTGAGCGAACCGGGACAGGGCTCCAAGTTTCGGGTATTCATCCCGTGCGATCGTACTCTGGAGAATAGCTCCAGTATTCCAACTGCTATGGACAAAGACACGTCAAGAAGCCGGACTCTTCTACTAGTTGAGGATGAAGAAACACTTCGGCTGGCGGTGTCAATGTCCCTCAAGAAGAACGGTTTTTCCGTATTAGAGGCCGAAGACGGGCGAGTAGCACTCGAGCTGTTTCGTGAGCACGCGAAGGATATTGACGTGACTCTGTTAGATTTGACTTTACCCGGCTTGTCAGGTGCGGAAGTTTGCCAAGAAATACGCCGGATACGGCCCGACGCGAAAATTATTCTCACTAGCGCCTACGACCGTGATCGAGTGAGTTCTCACTTCACATCCCTCGAACAGGCATTCTCTAACTTCATTCGAAAGCCGTATCGCATTGCCGATCTTCTCAATGCATTGAACGCAATCGGCGTTCAAACTGAAGCAAGTTCAAGTCACTTGTAATCCTGTCAGTTCCTAGTTCCTTGTGGGCGTCGTGCACCAGTAAGCGGACTTGTGCAAAAAATTTTGACGCTCGTGCTCGTTTCGTTCAATCGATCTTCAGTGAAGGCGAGCCTTAATAGCGGAATCGGAGTTGTTGCTTGATCAAAAATAGATCGACCTATGTGCGATTTGCCGAAGCGTCGTTGCTGAGCTTTTTTCTTTGTGCAGTTATGTATGCCCAAGACCAGCCGCTGTCTAATAACGCTTCCAGTCAGCCGGCGCCCAGCACTAATACCGCCGACACGACGAATGGTCCGTATCTTCCCTGGCACAGTGATTTCACTCTTTATCTTTGGCTTCCTGGGACACACGGGATCATCGGCGCAAACGGCTACGAGGTCGGCTACAAGGCAAGCCCTGCGGATCTTTTGTCGCACTTTAGATTTGGGCTAATGGGAACGTTAGGCGTTCAACGTGGGCGCTGCGTGATCGTTACCGACATGGTGTGGGTCAGGCTTGGCGCTAATAAGCAGGCCGTGTTGCCGTTGCCCGGTTTGCCGTTGTTAACCGCTCAGGTAAAAGCCGGCCAGTTCATTCTTACTCCCGAAATTGGTTATCGGTTTTTTGATGGTGAAAAGATCAAGATAGACGCCATTGGTGGATTCCGGTACTGGCATTTGGAATCCAGTCTGCAATTCACGCCTTCGCCACGGAACCTAAATTTCTCAGGGTCTGTTAATTGGGCCGATCCGGTGATGGGCGCACGTTTACAGGTTCCACTCTCTCGCAGGACAATCGTAACCGTTTTGGGCGACGCAGGTGGCTGGGCGGGATCGCAACTGGATTATCAAATTATTGGCTCTTTAGGCTTCAAACTAAGCCCGAAGTGGGCTCTAGATGGTGGTTACCGATACCTTTACACCAATTACCGTCCAGGATCTTTCGTATACGAAACAGCCATGAGCGGCGTTGTTCTGGGCGTCACTTACACCATTAAATGATGCGCCCTGCCTTGGCTTGTGCGCGCATTTGCTGCTCGTACGCGCCAAGATCACTCCGAGTGACTCGTCTGATCCGCCTCATTTCTGTTGTCGGTATCGTGTTTATTTGTGCACCAG
>Ga0070741_10006916_pt1 | contig 23947 bp, 18 predicted proteins | sample Coa_R1_4_FD_66440 | JGI IMG/M metagenome (GOLD analysis project Ga0070741, IMG submission 66440) | Surface soil microbial communities from Centralia Pennsylvania, which are recovering from an underground coalmine fire - Coalmine... | ecosystem: Environmental > Terrestrial > Soil > Unclassified ...
CACCGGCAGCCCAGTGATGGGATCGGTGGTGTCTTCGATGGGCACGCCGGCCGGGGCATCGCCACGCAGGCCATGCTCGGGGGCGAAGAGGCGAGTCAGGCGCCAGCCATGGCGCGCGCCGGCCTCCAGGATCCGATCGACCGAGAGGCGAAGGTCGCGATCGACCGCGGCCGCGGTGGTCACCAGTCCCAGGCGCTGGCCGCGCACGATGTCGGGTGGCTGCTCGCAGAAGGACTCCAGGCCGGTGATGACGGGCATCGTGGTAGGCTGACCTCCCTTGCGCTCCGATGGTACCGTTTGGCGGCGCATCGTGATACCGCCACGGGCCAAGCTCCGGGCGATGGATCGTGCGTGGAAAGGAGGGGCCAGAGATGGAAAGCGCCGGGAGGGCTAGCATGGCTGAAAGAAACGCTGGGGAGCGTGCTGTTCGCATCGATGAGCTCACCGCCTGTCTCGAGGCGTGCCTGCGAGCCCTTGGCTGCCCGCCGGCCGACGCCTCGTGCATTGCCGCCGTGCTTGTCGATGGCGAGCTACGAGGCTACGACGACCACGGTGCCTTCTTCATCGGCGAGCTTGCCGGCTGGATGAAGAGCGGCGCAATGAACCCGGCACCCAGGATCACGGTGGTGCGCGAGACCCGTGTGAGTGTGCTGCTCGATGCCGACCGCGGCTGCGGCGCGGTGGCGGCGAGCGAGGCGATGCGTCGCGTGGTGCAGAAGGCGAAGGAGCATGGCCTGGCCGCGGCCGGGCTGCGCAGCTCCGGCCACTTCATCGCCGCCGCCCCGTATGTCGAGATGGCAGCGCGGGAGGGACTGATTGGCTTTGCCTGCGCGAACGTGACACCGCTCATGGCCCCCGTGGGTGGGCGCACGCGCACCTTTGGCACCAATCCCCTGGCCTTCGCCTTTCCCGCCGGGCGGCACGATCCGCTGATCTTCGACATGGCCACCAGCGCCACCGCCGGCTTCAAGGTGCGGCTGGCGGCCCTCCAGGGGCGGCAGCTTCCCCCCGGGCTGATCCTGGATTCAGCCGGCCGGCCGACCACCGACCCGAAGGACTACCTGGAAGGCGGCCTGATCCTGCCCGTGGGCGGCGAGCACGCGCCGCACAAGGGCTACGGCCTGGCCATGGTGGTCGACGCGCTGGCCGGCGTACTGACCGGTGCCGGATTCGCCCGCAGCGCCGGCGTGACGCACGGGAAGGAGGGGCAGTTCTTCCTGGCCATCGATCCCGAGCTCTTCCTGCCTCGCGACGAGTTCCTGGCGCGCATCGATGCGCAGATCGAGCAGGCGAAGGCCAGCGAGCGGCTGCCAGGGGTGGAGGAGATCCTGGTGCCGGGAGAGCGTGGCCAGCGCCGGCGCCGCATGCTGCTGGAGCGCGGGACCGTGCCGCTCGGCGATATCACCTGGCAGACGCTCGAGCGCACCTGCGCCGAGCTGGGCGTCCGGCTGCCTGTGCCGCTGCAGAGCACACCTTGACGCCAGATTACCCGGACGCCATGAATCGTCTCAGGGTGGCAGGTTACGATGGCTGATTCTGGCAGAGCAGAGAGCCTGCGTGTGCTGGTCGGCGCGGACGCGATCGAGCCGGCCGACCGCGAGCGGCTGCGCCGGCTCTTTCCACACGTCTCGTTCACCTTTGCCGCCACGGCCGAGGAGTGGCTCGCAGCCGCGCCGCGCGCGGAGGTGCTCTTCACCAAGGGGCTTCCCCTGGAAGCCCTGGCAGCCGCGACGCACCTGCGCTGGGTACAGGCCGGCACGGCCGGTGTCGATTGGTGGCTGCGCTCGGGGCTGGGCGAGCGCGATGTGATCCTCACCAACGCCCGCGGCGCGCACGGCATCCCCATGGCCGAGCAGGTGCTGGCGATGGCGCTCTGCTTCGCCACGCGCCTGCACCTGCTGATCCGCGGCCAGCCGCAGCGGCGCAAGCTAGCACGGCGAGTAATCGAGGAGAAGTGGGAGCTGCATGGCCAGACGATGCTCGTGCTCGGGCTTGGCGACGTAGGCGGCACGCTGGCCGAGAAGGCCAGGGCGCTGGGCATGCACGTGCTGGGCGTGCGCCGGTCTCTGGCGCCGCACCCGGCGTGCGTGGCAATCTACCCGCCGGAGCGGCTGCACGAGGCGCTCCCGCTCGCCGATCACGTGGCCGTCTGCCTGCCGCTCACCCCCGAGACTGCCGGGATCATTGGCGAGGCGGAGCTCCGGCTGATGAAGCCCACCGCGTGCATCTACAACGTGGGGCGCGGCGCCACCATCGATGGGGCTGCGCTGCGCCGCGCGCTGGCCGAAGGATGGATCGCCGGCGCTGGGCTCGATTGCGTTGCGCCTTCGGACACGCCGGCCGATGGCGACCCGCTCTGGGAGATGGAGAACGTGATCCTTGGCCTGCATACGAGCGGCAGCAGCCCCTCTAACTCGCGGCGCATCACCGATCTGTTTGCCGAGAATCTGCGCCGCTACCTCGCCGGTGAGCCGTTGCTCAACGTGGTGGACAAGCAGCGAGGCTACTAGGCGATTGGCGCCCGGCCGCCTGATGGCCCCAGGCTGCGCGCCGCCGAGGAGGTATTTGCCTGAGCCCGCAGCTTGGCGGTTACCAGACAATAGAGATAGGGGCGTGTGCAGATGATTTTCTGCATGGCCGGTCGCAGCGCGTCAGTTACCAGACAATAGAGGACAATAGAGATAGGGGCGTGAGGGGCGAGCCGGGGCCAAGGCCGAAACGGTACAGTGTGCCTGGACATCGCCTGATAGTGTCGGACGTCCCCGGAGGATCCCGGACGTCCCTGATATCGCGGGAAAGGCAAGGGGAGAGATGAGAATTGCGGCGCAAGAGGGGCTGGTGCCGGGTGCCACGTTCGCGGAGAAGCTTCGCCACCTGGAGGCCTATGGCTTCGACGGCGTCGAGCTGAATGGCCGTGACCTGCACGCCCGCCTGCCAGAGGTGAAGGCGGCCCTCGCCGATTCGCCGATCAAGGCCAGCACCATCTGTGGTGGCCTGCCCAATAAGTTCACGTCGCCCGATCGGCAGGCGCGACAGGAAAGCGTGGCGGCCGCGCGCGAGCTGCTGCATTGCGCGGCCGAGGTTGGGGCGCGGGGGATCGTCTTCGTCCCGCGCTTCAATCGGGATGAAGGGGTGCCCGACCTCTCGCCGCTTTATACGGTCAACGAGCTCGAGCGAGCGCTGCTGGTTGCCGTGGCGCGGCCGCTAGCGCAGGAGGCTGCCGACCTCGGCGTCTGCCTCATCCTCGAGCCGCTCAACCGCTATGAGGCGCGCTTCCCGAAGGACCTGGCCGAAGGGGCATCGATCTGCGCCGAGGTGGATAGCCCGGGCCTGCGGCTAATGGGCGACTTCTTCCACATGAGCATCGAAGAGGCCGATATTGCCGCCTCGCTGCGCGCCGCCGCGCCGTATCTCGTCCACATTCACCTGGCGGATAGCAACCGGCAGACGCCGGGGCGCGGGCACACGCAGTTCCTGGAGCCCTTCCGTGCCCTGCGCGAGATCGGCTACCAGGGGTTCGGCGCACTCGAATGCCGCGTGCCCGAGCCTCGGGAGGAGTCGCTGCGCGAGACGGTGCGCTTCCTGCGCAGCCAGCTCCGCGATGCCGGCTGGTAATCTGGCAGGGCACACCACATCTCACTGGGATGTACGTGAGCGCGCATTCGACCGCTCGAGCGATGGATTTCCAATCTGGAACAGCCGGTGGCGAAGCGAGGCAGCTCGCTCGTCCTCTCGCCGGCACCATCACTGCCATCGAGGTGCAGCAGCGCGATCCGCAGCGCGTGAGCCTCTTCCTCGATGGGCGGTTCGCCTTTGGGCTCTCGAGCAGCACGCTCGCCGATGCCGGCCTCAAGCCGGGCGACGTGCTCTCGGAGGCGCAGGTGGCCGAGCTGCTGCAGCGCGAGGCGGTGCAGCAGGCGCTCCAGCAGGCATTTCATCTGCTTTCCCACCGGCCGCGCTCAGAGCACGAGCTACGCCGGGCGCTGGCGCGCAAGGGCCATGCGCCGGAGACGATCGAGGCAGTGCTCAAGCGCCTGGAACGCTATCACTACGTCGATGACCAGGCCTTTGCGCTCGCCTGGATCGAGAACCGGCAGCGCGCGCGGCCGCGGGGCGCACGGCTGCTCCGCGCCGAGCTACGCCAGAAGGGCGTGGAGCGCGAGATCGTCGATCAGGCGATCGACGATGCTGGCGGTGACGAGTACACGCTGGCACGCGCCGCCGCGCGCCGGAAGCTGGGCACGCTCAAGGCTGCCGACTACGGCGAGTTCGGGCGCAAGCTGGGCGGCTTTCTGCTGCGCCGCGGCTTCGACGCTGACGTGGTGTGGCCGGTGGTTCGCGAGCTGTGGGCCGAGCAGACCGGCGAGACGGCGCCGCTCGATGGATAGATGAGGCGCATGCGCTGGCTCGGCCTGCCACAGATAGGCCAGGCCAGTAATGGCGCCTCCCACGATCCAGGATATAAGGAGCATGCGCTGGCTCGGCCTGCCACCAGCCACAAGGCACCTGCGCCGGCTGCTTGCTGTAGTGCGCCGGTATGTCCCGAAGGGCAAGCTCCCCGGCGAGCTCTCCCCTGCACCGTATGAGTATGAGCGGGCAGTGCTCAAGCTGCTGGTCTACGCCCTCCCTGAGCAAGAGGAGTCGATCCTGCTGGCCGGCGCGGCCGAGCAGCCGACGCGCCGGCTGGCGCAGCAGGCCCGCGCGCTTGGCTATCGCTCCGTTCAGGCTACCTCCTTGGCCAGGATCGCTACTGGAGCGACCGGGCAGTCACAGCCATACGGCACCGTCCTGCTTGTCGGCGATACCCTGAGCCCGCAGCTCCTCACCGGTGCCGCGCGGGCAGCGCAACGCCAACTGATCGTGGCCCTCGAGCCGCCGCGCGCTGGTGGCCCGGCCGGCTCACCCGGTAGCAACGCAGCCGCGCTCACCGCCTGCGCCACGGCGCTCGGGCTGCTTGCAGAATTGCCCCCGGCCGAGCCGCTTGCTGGTCTTCAGGCCATGCTCTTTCGGCGGCCGGCCGGCCCAGAGACGCACCCGCCCAGCCAGCAGTCGCGCGCCGGCGTGCCAGCGACAATCTCTTCCACTCAGATGAACAGGGGCGAGGACGAGCGCGAGCCAGAGCGAGGGCCCGCCGGTGTGGCCGGGGATATCCCCATGCACTTCGATGTTGACCTCAGCCGCCCCGGCTCGTTCACCTGGGTGACGGCCGAGCTGGCAACGACGCTGGCCGCGATGGGGCAGCCGGTGAGCCTTCGTCCAGGTGCGCTGAGCGAGACCATTGCGCCCGACCGCCGCGCAGTGCTGGCGGCACTCCAGGGGCCGCTAGCTGCCGGTAGCCGGGTCATCGGCTGGGACCACCCTTTCGACGAGCCGCAGCTGGCACGTGACTTCGAGTTCTTCGTCATCAACTATCGCTTCCAGAAGCGCGATCCGGCGGGCTTCGATCCCTGGATGCGCCGCCTGCTGGCCAGCCGGACGACCAAGCTCTGCGTCAGCCGGTTCTGCCGCGACGTGCTCGTCGCGGCCGGATTCCCGGCCGAGCGCTGCCGGGTGGTGGGGCACGGCTACTCACCGGCGATCGATCACGTTGCCGGCCGGGCATTCCTGCCGGTGGGAAGACGCTTCACCTTCCTGGCCGTCGTCAACGCCCACGACCTGAGCCGGAGCGGCACCGATCTCCTACTCCGAGCATTCGAGGCCGCCTTTACGCCCAAAGACGCTGTGGCGCTCGTGCTCCGCGACTACGGCGCCTTCAATCCCCAGCTGGCAGCGCAGGTCGAGCGCCTGCAGCAGCGCGGGTTCCACGTGCTCTACTTTGCGCGCTGGCTCGAGGCCGAGGACGTGGTGCGCTTCTACCGCGCGTGCGATGCGCTGGTGGCACCGTTTCGGGGCGAAGGGTTCGCCATCAAGATCCTCGACGCCCTGGCGTGCGGGCTGCCGGTGCTGGCCCCGCTTTATGGTGGGCCGGCCGATTACCTCCATGAGGGCAATGCGATCCCGCTCGACTGGCACGAGGTGCCGCTCGGCGATTGCCTCGACCGGCGCCTCTTCACTCCGGGTAACGATCCAGTCTGGTGCGAGGTGGAGGTGGATGACCTGGCCAGGAAGCTGGCGGCCATCTACGCCGATCCCGCACCTGCGCGCGTCCGCGCCGCTCAGGGCCGGCGCGAGGTGCTCCAGCGCTTTTCCTGGCTGGCGATCGCGCATGATCTGCTCGCCGCGCTCGAAGGGTGAGCCAGGCGCAGCTCCTGCTCGAGCACCAGCGCGATCCCGTCCTCATCGTTGCTGGCGGTGATCCGCCCGCGCGCGCCGCGGCGCCGGATCAGCGCCTTCACGTCGTCGGTGGCATTGCCCATGGCCACGCCAAGGCCGGCAAACTCGAGCATCTCCACGTCGTTCACGTTGTCACCAAAAGCCATCACCTCGTCCCGAGTGATACCCAGCCGGTCGCACAGCACCTGCAGCGCGGCCGCTTTCGAGGTCGTTGGCCCCACCACCTCGATTGCCCCGCCGGCGGTGAACTGGTTGCGCGAGAAGATCACGCGCCAGCGCGGCGCCTCGGGGCGCGGCCCGGGCTGCGCTGGCGCATCCTCGGCCGGTGGCGGCGCCGGATGGCCCGTGAGCGCGCGGTCGAGCGCTTCGAGCCGCCCGAGGTCGTCCATGACGATAAACTCGATCGGGTCGTGCGCGAGCGCGGCCGGCTCGAAGTCGCGCACCCATGGCTGGTTGCGGGTGAGATAATCGGCCAGCCGTGGATTGCTGCGCCAGTCGCCATCCGCCCAGATGACCTCCTCGTGCTCCGGCAGCAGCGCGTTGCTCAGAATGGCGGTGCACAGGCCATGGGCGCGGATGATCTCCAGCGCGTCGCGCGCGGCGTCACGCGGCAGATGGCTGTGGTGGATCACCTGCCCATCCTGCCACACCGCGGCTCCCTGGCTCACCACCAGGTAATGCGGCAGGCCAAGCTGCTCGACGATCGGCCTGGCCGTCCGCCGGCGCCGGCCCGTGGCAATGGCAAGGGTCACGCCGCGCTCGACGGCGCTCGCCAGCGCGTGCCGCGTGCGCGCGGAGATGGTGCGCTGGCTGGTCAGCAACGTGCCGTCGATGTCCAGCGCAATCAGCTTGTAGTCCGGCACCGAGCAGATTCTACCGGCCGCGCCGGCCATGGCTTATAGTCAGCACCAGCTGGAATGGTCGGCTCGATGATGGAGCACCTCGCGTCTCCGCCGGCCGGCGCGCCGCCCGATCTGGTGGCAGCCTGGCCGGCCATGTGCCCGCCGGTGCGCGCGCGCTACGCCGCCGGGCTGCGCGTGGCGCCGCACCGTCGAGTGCGGGCCTTCCTGGATCGCTGGCTGGCCTGGGAGGCGCAGCGCCGGCTGGCCCGGCTGCCGCCGGGAGCGAGCCAGGCGTCGCTGCCGCCCGCGGCCCGCATCCTGGCCATCCGCCCCGATCACCTGGGCGACGTGCTGCTCACCACTCCTGCCTGGCGGCTGCTGAAGGCGGCGCTCCCGGCCTGCGAGATCACGGTGCTGGCCGGCCCGTGGGGAGAAGACGCCGCGCGCCACTGCCCGGCGGTCGATCGCGTGCGCCTCTGTCGCTTCCCTGCCTTCGAGCGGCGCGCCGCGCAGGGCCGGCTCGACCGGCTCCGCCACATGCTGACCACCTATATCCGGCTCTTCCAGGTGGCGGCTGAGCTGCCCGATGAGCGGTTCGAGCTGGCGATCGTCTTTCGGCCCGGCGATTGGTGGAGCGCTGCCCTCGCCGCGCTGGCTGCCGTGCCTCGGCGCCTTGGCTACGCTTCGGTGCAGGCCGCTCCCTTCCTGAGCCACACCCTGCCGGAAGAGCCCCTCCCGGTAGGCCAGCCGGCGCGGGCGATGGCTCTGCCGTCGGCAGCCGAGCGGAGCCTGGCGCTGGCGCGCGCAGCGCTGGCGCTGGCCGGGAGCGCGCTGCCGGAGGACTTCGATGGGCGCATGAGCTATGAGCCGACGGCAGACGAGCGCGCCGACGCCTGGCGGCTCTGGAAAGCCTACGATCTGGACGAGGCACCGGCCGTCGTCGCGCTCCATCCCACCCCCGGCGAGCCGGCCAAGCGCTGGCTCCCGGAGCGCTTCGCGCTCGTCGCCGACCACCTGGCGGGGCACTACGGCGCACGCATTGTGCTGACCGGTGCGCCGAGCGACGCCGCCGAGGCGCAGGCCGTGGCGCGCGCCTGCCGCGTCCGGCCGGTGGTGCTGGCGGGCCAGACGAGCTTCGGGAGCCTGGCGGCGCTGTTCGAACGCTGCCGCTTCGTCGTCGGCACCGATAACGGCGCAATGCACTTAGCCACGGCGCGCGGCGTGCCGGCCTTGCGCCTCTTCGGCCCCACCCACGCCGGCGTCTGGGGCGGCTGGACGGGGTTCGCTGGCGTTCGGCCGCCGGTGGTACAGAGCCCGCGCCCCTGCGCGCCCTGCCACCGGCTCGACCTGCCGGCGTGGCCCGCCGCCGGCGGCGTGGGCCGGGCCTACCCGTGCATGGAAGATCTGGCCACCGAGCAGGTCATCGCCGCCGTGGAGCGACTGTGGCGAGCGACCGACCCGCGCGCGGCCGGCCAGGCAGCCGCGCGCGACAATTCATCCGCGCCGCGATCCACTGGCGGAGGCGGGCCATGAAAGCGCTGCTTCGCCGCCTCTATCTGGCAGCGATCGGCGCCGCGCTCGCCGGCCTGGGTGCGCTCGATTGGATCGCCCGCGGCGGCCGGATGCGCCGCTACGACCCGGCACGCGTGCGGCGCGTGCTCGTCATCCGGCTGGGACTGCTCGGCGATGGCACCGCACTGCTCGCGCCCGCGCTCCACCGGCTCAAAGCAGTGCTGCCGCAGGCCGAGGTGCACGTGCTGGCCACGTCGCTTCAGGCTCCGTTGCTCGAGGCGCTGCCTGAGGTCGATCGGGTGATCGTCTGGGCCGCCGGCGATCTGCTCGAGCCGCGGATCGCGCTTCGGCCAGCCGCCTGGCGCGAGGCGGCCGCAACGCTCGCCGCGCTGCGCGCGCTGCGCTACGACGTTGCACTCTCCTGCTATGGGCCTCTCGCCTCGGCCATCGCGCTCCTCTCGGGTGCTGCGCATCGCATCGGCTTCGCTGCCGAAGCCTTTGCCGGCACGCTCACGCGCGCGCTCCCCGGCGGCCGCTACGACCGCCCATGGCACGAAGCGCGTTACAGTATCGCCGTGGCCGAGGCCGCGGGTGTGCCCGGCGAGGAGTCGCTCAGCGCAGCGGGCGCCGTGACTCTTTCGGGAGACGAGCCCCGGCCGCCCGGGCGGCTCGTCGTCCCTCCAGGCGCGCGGCCGGCGGTAGAACGGCTCCTGGCCGCGCCCGAGACTGGTGAGGACGGGCGGGCGCGGCGCCGCCGCGTCGAAAGAGCGCGGGGTACCAGCCGGGAGACGCTGGCCGTCATCCATCTGGGGGCGACGAATGGTGCGGCCAAGCGCTGGCCCATCCCCCATTGGGCAGTACTGGTCGACCGCCTGGCCGAGCAGGGCGTGCGCGTGGCCGTCGTCGGCGGGCCGGAGGATCGCCCGCTGGCGGCCGCGCTCCAGGAGCAGGTACGCGCGCTGGTGCTCGACCTGACCGGCCGGACGACCGTGGCCGAGCTGGCGGCGGTGCTCGAGCGCGCCGCTATCGTCGTCGGCGGCGACAGCGGGCCAATGCACATCGCCAATGCGCTCGGCCAACCGGTGGTGGCCATCTTTGGGCCCACCGATCCACAGATCAGCGGCCCATATCGCCGGGAGCAGGCAGCCGTGGTCCGCGCGACGCTGCCGTGCGCGCCGTGCTACCGTCTGGAGCGCGTGGCCACCTGCCCGCTCGGCCACACGCTCTGCCAGTGGCTCGTGCGACCGGAGACGGTGCTGGCAGCCGTCCGCGCGGCCCTCGCCAGCCGATCCACTCGCCCTTCCGACCTGTCCGCTTGAGCCATGCGCCTGGCTATCGTGCACGATTACCTCTACGTCTACGGCGGCGCCGAGCGGACGCTGGAGCAGGTGCACTGTATCTGGCCGGCAGCGCCGATCTATACCTTACTCTACGTGCGCGAGCGGCTTCCGCCCAGCTTTCGGGCCATGGACATTCGCCCAACGTGGGTCGACCGGCTGCCCCTGCGGCTGCGGCTGCAGCGGCTGTACGCCATGCTCCAGCCGATTGCCTTCGGCCGGCTCGACGTCGGTGCCGTCGACGTGGTGCTCTCGCTCGCCAGCTTTGGCGCCAAGGCTGTGCCGGCGCCGCGCGGCGGCCAGCACGTCTGCTACTGCTACACGCCGCCCCGCTTCCTGTGGGGGCCCTATAGTGGTATCGAGCGCCACCGCCTGCCGGCGCCGGTGCGTGCCGCCGGGCGGCTGCTGGAGCACGTGCTGCGCCGCTGGGACCTCGCGGCGGCACAGCGGGTCGATCGCCTGCTCACGCAGTCGCATTACGTCGCGGCGCGGATCCGGCGCGTGTACCGCCGTGAGGCCGAGGTCATTCCACCGCCGGTCGATCTGGCACGATTCGCGCGCCTCGAACCGCGCGATGAGGGATACTTTCTGATCGTCGCGCGGTTCGAGGCGTATAAGCGCATCGATCTGGCCATCGCGGCCTGCAAGAAGGCGCGCGTTCCGCTGCGCATCGTCGGCGCGGGAGTCGACGAGGCGCGGCTGCGCCGGCTGGCGGGCGACAGCCCCTACATCCGGTTTCTGGGGCCCTTGCCGGACGAGGCGGTGGTCGAGCAGCTGGCCGGCTGCCGCGCGCTGCTCTATCCAGGAGAGGAGGATTTTGGCTTGACGGCAGTCGAGGCTCAGGCGGCCGGAAAGCCGGTCATCGCCTACGCCGCCGGCGGCGCGCTCGAGACGGTCGTGCCGGGCGTCACTGGCACGTTCTTCAGCCCGCTCGAGAGCGGCGCGCTGGCGGCAGCGCTACGCGCCTTCCAGCCGGGCGACTACGATCCGGCCGCCGCGCGGGCCAACGCCGCCCGCTTCGCCCCAGAGCGGTTCCGCGAGCGGCTGCGGGCGGCAATCGAAGCGGCGGCGCCGGCCCGCGGCGCCCCATCCGCGGGAGCCACAACATAGGGGGAAGGATTCTCGCCGATGGTGACGACCACTCCAGACGCGCCGGACGCGCCACCCGGCGCAAGATCGCCGGACGGCAGCGCCATACACCGGGCGGCGCTCCGCCGCATCGTACAGGCCTGGCAGGGCAAGCGAGTGCTCGTGCTGGGTGACGTCGTGGCCGATGAGCAGGTCATCGGCCGGCCACTCGGCATCGCCCGAGAGGCGCCGGTGCTCGTGCTGCAGCACGTCGAGTCGAAGCTCTTGCCGGGCGGCGCGACGAACCTGGCCGCTAACGCGGCGGCGCTGGGCGCGCAGGTGCAGGTGTGTGGCGTGGTGGGCGAGGATGAGACCGGCCGCCGGCTGGCGCGCGCGCTGGCCGAGCGTGGCATCGACGTGACCGGCCTGGTGATCGACCCCGCCCGGCCGACAACGACGAAGACGCGTATCTGGGGCGGTGGTGCCCAGCAGCACGTGCAGCAGCTCCTGCTGCGCCTGGACCGCGTGGAGCGCCGCCCGGTGCCACCAGAGGTGACGACCCGGATGGCGAGCTTCGTGGCCGGTGCCCTCTCGCATGTCGATGCGCTCCTGATCTCCGACTATGAGAACGGCGTCATCCACCCCGGCCTGATCGCCGCCAGCCTGGGGCCGGCGCTCGAGCGCGGCGTGCTCGTCACCGTCGATTCGCACGGCGATCTCTTCCGGTTCCGTGGCGCGACCCTCTTCACGCCCAACCAGCCAGAGGCTGAGGCCACGCTCGGCCGCTCATTTGGCTCGCCGGCCGATCTGGAGCGCGCCGGCGAGGAGCTGCTGCAGGGGCTGCAGGCGCAGGCGGTGCTCATCACACGCGGGCAGGAAGGAATGAGCCTCTTCGTGCGTGGGGCGCCGGCGCGCCATCTGCCGGCCCCACCCGTCGCCGCCGTCGATCCAACCGGCGCCGGCGATACCGTTGCCGCCGCCTTCACGCTGGCCGTGGCCGCCGGTGCCACCTCTATCGAGGCGGCCGAGCTGGCCAGCCTGGCGGCGGGGATCGTCGTCGCCCGCATCGGCACGGCGACGGCATCCACCAATGATCTGCTGCGCTTGATCGACCAGCTGCCGCCGGCCTGGATCGGCGAAGCTTCCGGCCCGGCGGCAGCAGCCATCGAATCGCGATCTCGATGGCCGGATTCCGCCGGTGAGCCCTCTGGCCCACAGCGCGCCACCGGCGAGCCGGAGGCCGCGAATGCCGTGCGCCGCCATGAGGAGTAACCTAGCCATGGGAGCTATCGTCTCGCTCGAGCAGCTTGAGGCGATCGTCGCCGCCGAGCGCGCGCGGGGGCGACGCATCGTGCTCACCAACGGCTGCTTCGACCTGCTGCACGTTGGCCACGTGCGCCTGCTCCGGCGGTGCCGCGAGCTGGGCGACGTGGTCATCGTCGGCGTCAACGACGATGGCTCAGTGCGCCAGCTCAAAGGGCCCCAGCGGCCGATCGTCCCCGCCGCCGAGCGAGCCGAGGTGCTGGCAGCGCTGGCCGCGGTCGATTATGTGGCCATCTTCCCGGAGACGACCGCCGAGCGGCTGGCGGCCATCGTGCGGCCGGACGTCTACGCCAAAGGGGCCGACTATCGCGCTGGCGACGAGAGCGGCGCGATCGATGAGCGACGCCTGCCGGAGGCGAGCGTGGTGCGCGCCGCCGGCGGGCGCATCGAGCTCGTGCCCCTGGCTCCGCACTGCTCGACGACGGCGCTGGTGGAGCGCATTCGCACCGCCTCCTTCAGTATGGAGCCCCCTCACCCTCCCCACGCTCATCTAGGAAGCGTGCGGCTCCGGAGGCACCGAGGAGGTGAGGGAGGCTCGGAGGCCCAGCACCAATGAGCCTGGCGCAAACCGAAGTGCCGGCGGCCGCTCCCCGCGAGCCGGTGCGAGGCACCGGGCGGCGGATTGCCACCTCGGCGGCGCTGATCATGCTCGGCGATGTGGCCAGCGGCCTGGCGGGCTTCGCACGGGAGCAGACGATCGCTGCGCTCTTCGGCGTCTCGGCCGGCGCCTCGATCTTCGCCGCCGCCAGCCGCGTGCCAACGATGGTCTACGACCTCTTGATCGGTGGCGCGATGACCTCGGCGCTGGTGCCGGTCTTCTCGGAGTACGCGGCACGAGACGAGCGTGCGGCCGCGCAGGGCAGCAGCCGGCCGCCTGAGCTCCCGGCCCTGGTGGGTGCTGTGGCCGGACTGGCGCTGGCGCTGCTCATTCCGCTCGTCACGATCATGGTCGTCTTCGCCCGGCCGCTGATGGCGGTGCTGGGCGTGGGGTTCGAGCCGGCAGTGCAGGAGCGCGGCATTCTGCTGGTGCGGATCGCGCTGCCATCGGTGGTGCTGCTCGGTACCTCGGCGGTGCTGATGGGGGTGCTCTATGCGCTGCACCGCGTGACGCTGCCGGCCTTTTCCGCCGCCGTCTACAACCTGGGCATCATCGCCTGTGCCCTGGCCCTCTCGCACTGGCTCGGCGTCACGAGCCTGGTGATCGGCGTCCTGGTGGGCGCGGCGGCGCAGGTTGCCTTGCAGCTGCCGGGGCTGCGCGGCGTGCCCCTGCGCCTGGCGATCGATCTGCGCCATCCGGGGGTGCGGCGCATTCTGCGCCTGTACGCTCCGGTCGCCGCCGGCCTCCTCGTCTCGGCGGCCGTGGTCACGCTGGATACTCGCCTCGCCTCACAGACGGGCACCGGTAGCCTGGCGGCGATGCGCTACGCGACCACGCTGGTGCAGTTTCCGCTGGGCCTGGTGGCGACGGCGCTTTCGTTCGCCACGCTGCCGGTGCTCTCGCGCTACGGTCGGAGCGGTGCACGCGAGGCCGGCTTTCGGCGCACGCTGGCCATGGGCCTGAAAGCCGCGCTTTTGCTCATCACACCGGCGGCCGTGGGGCTCATCGTCCTGCGCGGGCCGGTGGTGCGCCTGGTCTTCGAGCACGGCAGCTTTGGCGAGCAGGGCGTGCAGCTCACGTCGCTGGCGCTGCTCTTCTATGCGCCGCAGCTGCCGTTCGTCGCCGTCGATCAGCTGCTCATCGCCGCCTTCTACGCGGTGCAGAATACGCGCCTGCCCGTGCTCGTCGGCGTGGCCGGCGCCGGCATCTACGCCGCCGTGGCCCTTGGGACCGTCGGCTCGCTCGGCATGCCCGGGCTGGTGCTGGCAAATACCGTGCAGAATAGTGCGCACGCGGTGATCCTGATGCTCCTCCTATGGCATGCCTCCGGCAGCCGGTGGCGAGAAGGGCTGTGGGGCGCGGCCGCGCGGATTGCGGTCGCCGGCGGCGCCATGGCCCTGGTACTGGTTGCGCTGCAGGCGGCGTGGCCGGCGCCGGCTGGCGTGCTACTGCTGGCACTCTACCTCGTGCTGGCCGGCGCCGCTGGTGGCAGCGCGTACGTGCTGGTGCTGCTGCTGCTGCGCAGCCAGGAGCTGGCCTACGTGCGCGAGCTACTGGTCGAACGGCTCCGGCGCGCTCGGCGCGGCCGGCCGGTGGAGGCGATCGCATGACGGCCACGCGCGTTGAGGCACGAGCGGCGGTGCCGCGCCCCGGCCTGGCCACCCTCGGGCGCGCGCTGGTCCGCAGCCTGCGGCCCCGCCAGTGGACGAAGAATGGCGTGGTGCTGGTGGGCCTGATCTTTGCCCGCCAGCTGGGCCAGCCGGAGCAGGTGGGGCGGGCCCTCCTGGCCCTGGTCGACTTCTGCCTGCTCTCGGGGGCCGTCTATCTGGCCAACGACCTGGTCGATCTGGAGAAGGACCGCCTCCATCCGCTCAAACGCCACCGCCCCATCGCCGCCGGGCTTCTGCCCCGGCCCCTGGCGGCGGTGGCCGCGGCCGTGCTCGCCGCTGGCGCGCTGGCCCTCGCGCTGGCCCTCGCGCGCTCCTTCTTCCTCGCGGCGGTGGCCTACCTGGTGCTGCAGGGGCTCTACATCGCCTGCCTGAAGCACCTGGTGATCCTCGACGTGCTGGCGCTCGCCGCCGGCTTCGTGCTGCGGGCCAGCGCGGGCGCTGTGGCGATCAACGTGCCCATCTCACCCTGGCTGTATGTCTGCACCATGCTCCTCGCCCTCTTCCTCGCCCTGGGCAAGCGCCGCCAGGAGCTGCTCTTGCTCACCGTCGATGCGGCCGAGCACCGGCCGGCGCTCGAGCAGTACACCGTGGGCTTGCTCGATCATCTGCTGCAGCTCGTGACCACCTCGCTGCTGTTCGCCTATATGCTCTATACCTTCTCGGCAGAGAACCTACCCCGCAACCATGCCATGATGCTGACTATTCCGTTCGTCGTCTACGGGCTGTTTCGCTACCTGTACCTGGTGCATGTGCGCGGGGAAGGGGGGGCGCCCGATGAGGTGCTGCTGCGCGATGCGCCGCTGGCGCTGTGCGTCGTGCTCTGGGCGCTCAGCGCGGTGCTGATCCTCTACCTCTCGCCCCGTGCCTGACCAGCGGGGGGCGAGCGCCGTGACCGGCGGGAACCGGTGGGCGCTCCTCCACGCCGCGCCTCCAAGAGAGCCTCCTTGAAAGGAGCCGAAGCACAAGCCGTATGGTCCAGCGACTCCTGATTACCGGCGGGGCCGGGTTTCTGGGCTACCATCTGGCAGCCTACTGCGCCACCCAGGGCGCCCAGCCGCTCATCTTCGACCTAGCACCGGCCGATCCGGCCGAGTATCCGCCCCAGACGCGCTTCTTCCAGGGGGACGTGCGCGATCCGGTGGCGGTGCGTCGCGCCTTGGTGGCCGCCGGCCCGGTGGACGTGGTGGTGCACGCGGCGGCGGCGCTGCCCCTGTGGCGCCCGGCCGACATCTGGAGCACCAACGTCGAGGGCACACGCACGGTGCTGCGCCTGGCCCGTGACGTGGGCGTGCCCCGCGTAGTCTACATCTCCTCGACAGCGGTCTATGGCGTGCCAAAGAAGCATCCACTGGAGGAGGGCGATCCGCTCGTGGGGGTGGGGCCCTACGGCACGAGCAAGATCGCGGCCGAGCGCCTGTGCGCCGAGGCGCGCCTGCGAGGTGCGTGCGTGCCGGTGCTGCGCCCCAAGACCTTCATCGGCACCGGGCGGCTGGGCGTCTTCCAGATCCTCTACGACTGGGTGCACGCCGGCAAGCGCATTCCGGTGCTGGGGTCGGGACACAACCGCTACCAGCTGCTCGAGGTCGAGGACCTGTGCGCCGCCATCTGGCAGGTGGCCACCGCCCCGGCGGCGCTGGCCAACAGCACCTTCAACGTGGGGGCGGCGCGCTTTGGCACGGTGCGCGAGGACGTGGGCGCGCTCTGCGCCTATGCCGGCACGGGAGCGCGCGTCTGGCCAGTGCCGGCGCGGCCGGCCAAGCTGGCCCTGCGCGTGCTCGAGGCGGCGCGGCTCTCGCCGCTCTATCGCTGGGTCTACGGCACGGCCGACACCGACAGCTACGTGGCGATCGAGCGCCTGCAGCGCCTGCTCGGCTGGCAGCCCCGCTACAGCAACGCCGAGGCGCTGATCCGCTCGTACGCCTGGTACCTGGAGCACCGCCACGAGCTCGGGCCACGCACCGGCGTCACCCATCGCGTCGCCTGGGACCAGCGGGCGCTCCGCCTGCTCAAGTGGCTGCTGTAAGACCTGGAGCCGCCAGGCCGATCACGATGGCCTCGTGCTGCGAGTGCCGTAGAGAGCCAAAGCGCGGCTGGAAGAGCAGCGACTATGAGGACCGGCGACCGTTAGGCATGGCCATGGAGTACCGTATCGACTTCCACACGCATACTGGACACTCAGCCGATAGCCTGCTGCCGGCTGCGCGGCTGCTCGAAGCCGCTGCCCGGCGCGGGCTGGCGGCAGTCGCCGTGACCGACCACAACTCGCTTGGCGGGGCGCTCCAGGCCCAGGCGCTCGCGGCGCGCGATCCGGATCGGTTTGGGCACCTGATCGTCCTGCCAGGAGAGGAGGTCAAGACGGCCGAGGGCGAGCTGATTGGCCTCTTTCTGCACGAGCCGGTTCCACGCGGGCTTTCTCCGGAGGAGACCATCGCGCTCATCCGTCGGCAGGGCGGGCTTGTCCTCGTGCCGCATCCCTTCGACCGGTTTCGCGGCTCGCGGCTGCGCGCAGCCGCGCTTGACCGCATTGCCGGGCTCATCGATGCGATCGAGGTCTTCAATGCGCGCACCACGCTGGCGGCGGATAACGCCCGCGCGCGCGCCTTTGCCGAGCAGCACGGGCTGGCCATGGTCGCCGGAAGCGACGCGCACGTGGCCCAGGAGGTGGGCAATGGCTACGTCACGCTCCGCGCGCCACCGGCGGCGAGCCCGCAGGCACTGCTGGCCCAGCTCCGCGAGGGCTATCCTGGCGGCCGGATGAGCGCGCCGCTCGTTCACGCTGGTAGCACGCTGGCGCGCTGGCGCAAGCGCCTCGGCCTGGCACCGGCGGTACAGCTCTGACGCCGCCACACTTTACCGAGCATCGGGATCCTGCCGAGCCCGAACGCAAGCCGGCACCAGCGGTGCAGCGATGACGGCGCCATGAAACGATGATCCACCTCGCGCTGGCCGCTCTGACCATCGTGCCGGCCCTACCGCTCGGCGCGGCTGCCCTGCGGCTGCTGGGCTTCGAAGGCAAAGATTTCGCCGGCTGGATCGAGCGGTGGCTCGTGGCCGGCACCGCCGGGCTGGGGCTGCTGGCGCTGGCGCTCACGCTGCTGGGACTGGCGCACCTCCTCTATGCGCCGGTGGTGCTGGGCCTGCCCATCGCCGCCGGGCTGGCGGGAATGGCCTTCGGCCGGCCGCTCCTTGCACTCACCCCGCCTGCTCTGCCTCCCGAGCCCGATGGTGCCGGCACTGGGCCGGCCGGCAGCGCCGGGCCGGTGGTCAAGCGGCTGGCGCTCGCGCGGGGCCAGCCACGCGGCGCCTGGGCAGTAATGGAATGGCTGGTGCTTGGCGCCACACTCACCGGCCTCGCCGTGCTGGCGGTGGCGGTGCTGGTGCAGGATCTCGCGCCACCCACCGACTACGATGGGCTGCTCTATCACCTGGTAATCCCGCGCGAGTTCCTACGCGCGCACGCCATGGTGTACATTCCCCAGAACTTCTCGGCCAATCTGCCGGCGCTGGGCGAGCTACTCTACACCATCGGCCTGGCCGGCGGGTCGGATCGCGCGCCACAGCTAGTGCACGGGGCGGCCGGCGCGCTGGTGGTAGTGCTGACCTACGTCTTCGGTGCACGGTGGTTCGGACGGGCCATCGGCCGGTGGGCGGCGGCGGGGCTGGCGGCCACCCCGCTGATTCCTTTCCTCGGCACCCGCGCCTACATCGATCTCTTCACCGTCCTCTTCGGCCTACCCGCAGTCTTTGCCGTGCTGCTATGGCTCGAGACACGACGCGGCCGCTGGCTGGCGCTGGCGGGGCTGAGCACGGGCCTGGCGCTGGATACGAAGTACGCGGCGCTGCCGCTGGCACTGGCGCTGCTGGCCGTGCTCGGGCTGGCAGCGCTCGCCGAGCGCCGGCACCGGGCGTCCGGGCCGCTCCCCGCGCGGCTTGCCAGCCGGCTCGCGCTGGCCGCTCACCGGCCGGTACCGGCGGGCAGCACGGCCCTTCGCGCGGCCCTCCTTGTAGGCGCCGGCACGGCGGCCGCGGCACTCCCCTGGTACGCGCGGGAATGGATCGTGCTCGGCAACCCTGTCTGGCCAATGGTCTTTGGCGGGCGGGACTGGGATCCGGCTCGCGTGGCCCAGCTGACCTACTTCGTCAGCCAGTACGGCGCGGGGCATACCCTGCGTGATTGGCTGCTGCTGCCGTGGAACGTCTACACGCAAAGCTGGCGGTTCGGCCATGTGCCAGACTCGTATCCGCCGCTGCTGGCGCTCGCCGCACCGCTGGCACTGGCGGCGCGTGGTGCGGCTGCGACGCGGCTGCAGTGGCTGCTTACCGTGAGCACTCTCTTTGCCCTGCTCTGGGCGCGGGGCTACCAGGACCTCCGCTTCCTGGCCGGCATCTACCCGCTGCTGGCGCTTGCCGGCGCCGCCGGGCTGGCCGCCACCGCCGGGCGGTGGCCGGCTGGGCGTATCCTGGTGGGGGCCGGCATCGCCGCGCTGGTGTGGGCCACTGCACTGCCGCAGGCCGCGCTGGCCCGCGATGCGCTGCCCGTCGTCGCCGGACGAGAGGCGATCGACCACTACCTGGCGCGCCGCCTGCCCGACTATCGCGCCATCCAGCTGCTCAACGCGCAGGTGGCCGGCGGCCACTCGGTGCTGTTTCTGGGAGACGGGCAGATCTGGTACTGCCAGCCGCGCTGCCTGCCGGACGCCGCGCACGACAACCTGCTGCTGTGGTTCATCCGGCCCGGGAGCCCCGAGGCGTCGCTCGCGCTCCTGCAGCGCGAGGGCGTGTCGCATATCCTCTTGAGCAAGCGCGACTACTGGTACCTCGAGCACCAGGATCCGCAGAATCGGCTCAAGCAGCAGCTGGCGCAGTTCTACCTGTTCAAGGCGCGTTACCTGGATCTGGTCTATTCCGACGATCTGACCGAGGTCTATCGTGGACGCTGGTGAGCCGGCCGGCGTACGCTGGGCGCCCTGGCCGCCGACGGCCTTGCTGGTGATCGCGGCCGGCGGGGCATGCTCGGCGGCCTGGATGATGCATGCCAGCCTGCCGCTGATCTGGCGCCAGGCACTCGCCTTCAGCTGGTGGCTGGTGCTGCCGGCCGCGGCGCTCACACTGGCCAGCATTGGTCTGCGCTTTATCCGCTGGCAGTTTCTGCTCCGTCGCGCGCGGGTGGTGCTGCCGGCGCGGCAGAGTCTGAGCATCTTTCTCGCCGGCCTGGCCATGCTCCTTACCCCGGCCTACGCCGGCGAGGGGGTCAAGGCCTGGCTGGTGGGGCGCACCGTGCCGGGCGCCACCACCCGCGCCGCCGGCGCCGTCGCCGCCGAGCGCGTCTTCGACGCCGTGGCACTCTGCCTGGTGGGCGGCCTGGCACTGGCGGTGGCCGGCGACACGCACACCGGCGGGCTGCTCCTGGCCGCCGGCGCGCTCGGGCTGCTCGTTGCTGCCGGCGCCATTCGGGCCGCGCCACCGCTGCTGGCGTGGCTGTGGCGAGTGCGCGGCACGAGTGCTGCCGGCGTGCGGCCATTTATCGTGGACGCGCGGGGCGTGGCCATTGCGCTGGCACTCTCGGCGAGCGCGTGGACGGCAGGATGCCTGACCCTCTACGCCGTCTGCCGCGGCGCCGGGGTGCCGCTCGGCCCGGCGGCGGTGGCCGGCACCTATGCCCTCTCCACTCTCCTCGGTGGGCTCACGCTGCTGCCCGCCGGGGTTGGGGTCGTTGGCACCGTGATCCTGCTGCGGCTCCAGGCCGACGGCGCCACGCTGCAGCAGGCGGTGCTGGTAGCGGTGCTCGTGCGCCTGGTGACTGTCTGGCTGACCGCGGCGATCGGCATCGTGGCCACGTGGCGGGCCTGGCTGCAGGCGCGAGGCCGGCCCTGGGCAATGGCACCTCTGCCCGCTCATTTCGATAGGCTGGCGCCGCGCTATGACCGCCAGATCTCGGCCGCCACGCGCGAGCGCGTCGTGGGCCGCAAGGTGGCGCTCACGCTCGCACGGCTGCGCGAGGCAGGGATCGCGCCCGGCGCCCGGCTGCTCGATGCTGGCTGCGGGCCGGGCTGGTACGTGGCGGCGCTCACCCGCGCCGGCTACCGCGTGATTGGGCTCGACGCGGCGCACCGCCAGGTTCTTGCCGCGCGATGCGCGCTCGCGGCGGGTACCGCTCCTGATTCAGCAGCGCCGGCGTCGAGCCGCGCCAGCCGGCGCGCGCACGGCAGATGGCCCGCCAGCGGCAGCGACCCCGCGTTCGTCACCGGGTCGGCGCTAGCGCTCCCGTTTGCGAGCGGAGCCTTCGATGCAGCACTGACGGTCAACGTGCTGCACCACGTCGGCGATGCCCGGCTCCAGGCTCGCGCGCTGGCCGAGCTGGGGCGCGTGGTGCGGCCGGCGGGGCTGGTGATCGTCCATGAGCTAGCGACGGTGAACCCGCTCTACCGCCTCTACATGACCTATCTCTTCCCGCTGTGGCGGCAGATCGATCTGGGCACCGAGGTGTGGCTCGACCCCCGCGCGCTGCCGGCGGTGCCGGGGCTGCAGTGCGCCTCGGTGGCACACTACACCTTTCTGCCCGACTTCACGCCGCGCCGGCTGTACCGGCTGCTGGGCGGGCTCGAGGCGCGGCTCGAGCGCTCTCGCTGGGCGCGCTACGGTGCGCATTTCACCGCTGTCTACCGGCGCACGCCGGGCGAACGGCCGGTGCCACTTCCCCTACCTGAGCGCGAGGCCGCCGGGACGCACCGCCCGCTGCGCCCGGCCGGCCCGCCGGCTGTGGCGAGGCGATGACCACCCCTGCCATGGAGGCTATAGCGCGCGGGGCGAGGAGTGGCGAGACGATGATTCCCCCTGCCAGGGGCGAGCGACACCCGCCAGAGGCCGGCCGTAGCTCCACGACGGTGCCGCGCTGGCTGCTCGTGCTCCTCTGGGCCACGGCCTGGCTCGGCTACGCCGCCTACTTCCAGGGGCAGTGGGTCTACGGCGAGCGGCCGATCTATTACGTGACCGGCGACGAGCCGCATTACCTCGTCGTGGCAACGAGCCTGCTGCGCGACCACGACCTCGACGTGCTGAATAACTACCGCGACAAGGACTACCTTTCGTTCTACCCCTACCACCTCGGCGATGCGCGCGACCCCGAGGACATGCACGCTCTCTACGGCCGCGGCGGGCACCTGTACTCCAAGCATGGCCTTGGCCTCTCGCTCCTCGTTCTCCCAGCCTTCGCCCTCGGCGGGGCGGGCACGGCCAAGCTTTTCATGATGGCCATCGCAGCCCTGCTCAGCGTGCAGATCTTTCTGCTGGCGCGGGAGGTCACCGGGCGCACCCCGGTGGCGCTGGCTACGTGGCTGGCGCTCAGCTTTACCGCACCGCTGCTGCTCTATGCCGATCAGCTCTATCCGGAGGTACCGGGCGCGCTCCTTACACTGGCCGGCCTACGTGCGCTGCTCCGCCGGCCGGTGGGGATCGGTGGCGCGCTGGTGGTGGGGGTGGCGATCGGGCTGCTGCCCTGGCTGCACCTGCGCTACATCCCTCTGGCGCTGGTGCTCGCTGCCGGCGCGCTTGGGCTCTTCCTTCGGGAGCGGCCGCGCCTGCTCGGCTGGGCTGCGCTCCCGGCGCTGCTCGGCGGCGCGGCGCTGCTCGCGCTCGATTGGCGGCTGTTCGGCGGCATCCCGCGAGTGGACGAGTACGGCACGGTGGCGCTGCCCAACCTGCTTGCCGGCCTCCCCGGCCTGCTCTTCGACGCTCAGTACGGCCTGCTCGATTACGCTCCTGTCTACCTCATCGCGCTCTTTGGCCTGGCGCAGGTGCCGCGGGCGCTGGCCGGCGGCCGTGGCTGGCTGCTGGTGGCGCTGCTGGCGGTCTATTTCGGCTTCATTGGGAGCTTCAGCTTCTGGTTCGGCGCGTTCAGCCCGCCGGCACGCATGCTCGTGCCGGTGGTGCCGCTACTGGCCGCGCCCCTGGCGCTGGCACTCACCCGCTGGCCGACGCGCCGGTTCTGGCTCCTCTTCGCCGCCACCCTGGGGCTCAGCTGGGCAATTGCCCACCTGCTGATGGACGTGCCGCGCCTGCGCTACAACCTGTGGGAGACGGCCGGGGACCAGCCACCGCGCAGCGAGCTGCTGGTCTACCTCTCTCGCGTGTGGGGCCGCGATCTGGTGCCGCTCCTGCCGTCGTTCGTACGTCCATCGCTCGCTTCCTATCTATGGACAGGCGGCGCCATAATCGCTGCGTGGCTGATCTGGCGAGGCGTAACGTGGCCGGGCCGCCCGCGCCGCTCGCGCGCGACGGTGCCTGCGAGCGCGGCGCCGCACGCCGCACCGCCGCCGGCGCCGAGGGCCTCCCGGCAGAGGCGAGCGCCCGCACCGGCCCGGCCGGCCGGCCGGCCATGAGGCGCCGGCGGCCATCCACGCGCACTCAGCTCGTCGCCTCAGACGATCCTGCCGACTCGGGCTGCTCCGCAGCACCGGACCGGCAGCACTCCCGCGGCCGCCGGCGCGTTGCGGGTGCCGCCCTCCTGGCCGCGGCCATCGCCACCGACATCATCGCCTCCACGCTGCTGGCGCGGGCAATGGGCCCGGCCAACGATCTCTTCCCGCGCTGGTTCGGCACGCGCGCCTGGCTGCTGGCCGGCACCGATCCCTATTCGCCGGCCATCGATGCAGGCATCCGGCAGGCGATGGGGGGAGCGCCAGGCGAGCCGTTGGGGACCTTCGTCTTTGGCTTCGTCTACCCGGGCTACGTCGCGCTGCTGCTGGCTCCGCTGGCGCTGCTCCCCTTTACGCTGGCCGCCACCATCTGGCTGCTGCTGGCGCAAGCCGCGGTGGTGGGTGGCGCCTGGCTCTGCTGGCGCGCCGCCGGCTATGCCCTTTCTCGGCCAGAGCGCAGCGCGCTGCCGGCGATCGTGCCCGCCGTCTTCTTCCCGGCCAGCCTGCTCAACCTGGCGTTCGGCCAGTTTGCCGGCCTCGTCTTCGTTGCCCTGGCTGGAGCGTGGCTCCTGCTAGAGGGCAAGGATCGAGCAACGAGCAACGAGCCATCGCTTGCGCTTCACCCGGCGCGCCTCGTTGCGCTCGAGCCGGCCGGCGTGCTGCTGGCGCTCTCGCTGGTCAAGCCATCGCTGGCGCTGCTGCCGGTGGCCTGCCTGCTGGGATGGGCATGGCTCCGCGGCCACCGGCGCGTTGTCGCAGCCTTTGGCATCGTCTCTGGCGTGTGGGTAGCGGCCAGCCTGGTGCTGCTCCCCGGCTGGCCGGCGGCCTTCTGGCGATCGACTCAGACCTACGCTCGGGTGGCGAACGCCACCAGCGGGGCCGGCCTGGCGGCGCGCTGGCTGGGCCAGCT
>Ga0070741_10006917_pt1 | contig 23942 bp, 22 predicted proteins | sample Coa_R1_4_FD_66440 | JGI IMG/M metagenome (GOLD analysis project Ga0070741, IMG submission 66440) | Surface soil microbial communities from Centralia Pennsylvania, which are recovering from an underground coalmine fire - Coalmine... | ecosystem: Environmental > Terrestrial > Soil > Unclassified ...
GCGGCCTTCGCGTACGACGTCGACACGACCGCGGCGCTGCCGGCGGGGACGGGCTGAGCGCGACCAGCGGCCGACCCCCACGCGGCGGCCAACGGAACAGGGGGAGCACGGGCCCGCGATGCGGTCGGCCTCGGTCCGGCCCGCCGTCACCGCTCCGGGTTTATCCGGGGGAAGTTAGGACGAGCCGATCTCCAAAGCGAATCGAATCCAGTCTTTTCATCGTGAGCCGCTTCCGATAATAATGCTCTCAAGTGTTTTCACCGCCGCAAATGCGGGAGAGCGGGCCGCCTAGGAGGCGCCAGCCGCACGGGCGGCGGGTGCGATGCGTCGGCGGGTACTGGGCGTACGTCCCGGACGCCCTCCCGCCGCCGATCGAGTGGAGCGCGGCGCTCGCCTCGCGCCTCTCCGACGCTGACCGCGCGGTCGGGCGTCTCGCCGGCGAGGGCCGGCGCCTTCCGAACCCGCATCTCCTCATGCGGCCGTTCGTTCGCCGCGAGGCGGTCCTGTCGAGCAAGATCGAAGGCACGCAAGCGACGCTCGGCGAGCTCCTTGCGGCTGAGGCCGGAGCGGCGGTCGACCGAAGCCCGGACGACCTCCGCGAGGTCGGTAACTACGTCGCCGCGCTCGAGCACGGCGTCAAGCGATTGCGGACCCTGCCCCTGTCCCTTCGGCTCGTACGCGAGCTGCACCAGACGCTCACGCGCGGTGTGCGCGGCGAGGCCGCGACGCCGGGCGAGTTCAGACGTACGCAGAACTGGATCGGCCGGCCCGGTGCGACGCTCTCCGAGGCGACGTACGTGCCGCCGCCGCCAGATCGGCTCATAGAGACGCTTAAGGCGTGGGAGGCTTTTCTCCACGAGCAGTCGCTCCCGCCACTGGTCCATGCCGCGCTCGCGCACGCCCAGTTCGAGGCTATCCACCCGTTCCTCGACGGCAACGGACGCGTTGGCCGGCTCCTCATCACGCTCCTCCTCGTCGAACGGCAGGTTCTGCCGACGCCGCTGCTTTACCTCAGCGCCTTCTTCGAAGCGACGCGCCGCGAGTACTACGCGCGCCTCCTCGCGATCACCGAGGAAGGCGCCTGGGAGGCCTGGCTGGACTACGTCCTCCGCGGCGTCGCGGAGCAGGCCGACGACGCGCTGACTCGCGTCCGGCGCATCGAGGAGCTGCTGGTCCGGTGGCGCGAGGAGGTCGCGGACGCGAGCTCTCGCCTGCCGGAGCGCGCGCTCGGCCTGTTCGTCGAGAACCCGTTCTGGTCGGTGACCAAGCTCGCCGCGCGCATGGGCGTCGCGTTCACGACCGCGCAGCGCGCGATCGACCGGCTCGAGGTGGCGGGCATCGTGCGTCTTGCGACCGAGGCGAAGCGCAATCGCGTGTACGTCGCGAAGCAGATCCTCGACATCCTCGAAGCGCCGTCGCGCATCGGCACTGCCCGTCGCGCGCCCGCCAAGAGGCGCACGACGTGACGGTTACGATGCTGGAGCGCACGCTCGAGGAGGCGACCTCCTCAGCGACGGAACGCCGTGGACCAGCTCCCCGAGGGCCTGCGTCCGCTCACTCGGACGCAAACTCGACCAGGCCTGGGATGAGGCCGAGAGAGCGTTCCGCCGCCTCGATCCGCGAAGAGCTCGACATCGCGGGGGAGTTCTACCTACCAGCCAGATTGTGGCTGACTTCCTCGCGGCGGCATATTCCGGATCACTCGACCCTGATCGCCTCCCGCTTCGGGGTCGGCTTCTCCTCGTCCAGCCGCGCGATCCACTTGTCGAGGAGCGAGCGGAACGCGAGGAGCTGCTCCTTCCGCGCGGCACGGAGGTGCGAGCGTGTCTCCGGCGGGAAGAGCTGGTCCATGAGCGAGAAGACCCCGCCGGGCGTCGACTCCGCCTGAAGCTCCGCGATCCGCTTCTCGAGGTCCGCGATGCGCTGCTCGAGCTCTGCTTGCGTCGCCATTCTTGCTAACTCCCTTTCGCGCCGGTCGGCGCGGTGAAGTGGATCTTGAGCGTGTCGCCTTCGAATGCGGCCGTGCGCGTCTGCGCGCCCACGAGCACGCGCGGGAGGATGAGGTTGCGCCGCCACGAGCCCACCTGCACCACGAGCTCGTCGGCGTTGCGGTTGAGCTTCACCTGCTCCTTCGACGTGAACGGCAGCTCGAGCGAGAGCACGAAGTCGCCGTTCACGCGGTCCACGTGGTATGGCCGCCCGCGGTAGAAGAAGGTGGTCGGGTCGAGCTCGCCGAAGAGCGTGTCGCCGAGGCGGTAGAGCATGTCGAGCCCGACGACCTCCTGCTCGAACATCGGGACGGTCTTCACCGGCACGGGCGCGAAGCTCTCCTGCACCAGCGGCAGGTAGCGCGCCTGCGCGTCCTTCCAGCGCGTGAGGAAGCCGCCCTCGTCGGCGGGGAAGACGCGGTTCACGACGACGAGGTCCGTCGGATACCCGAAGAGGTGGAAGTACGTGAAGGTGCGCTGCGCTTCCTTGATGACCATCTTCTCGAGGTTGAGCACAAGGCGTACCGAGCTGCGGTACGGGTCGCTGAGGATCTCGTGCAGGTGCTCGAGCTTCTTGAAGAGCTCCTCGCCGGCCGTGAAGACCGAGTCGTCCGGCGTCGGCATCCCGACGACGCGGCGCACGATCGGCCCCGCGAGCTTCACCGCCTGGCGCTGGATCGGGAAGATGTGCTCGAGCCACCACTCGCCGGCCTCGGGGAGGGAGAGCAGGCGGAGCGTCTCGCCGGTGGGCGCGGCGTCGACGACGATGACGTCGTAGTCGCCCCTGTCGTAGTGCTCGCCGATCCAGAGGAGGCTCGAGAGCTCGTCCATTCCCGGGAGGATCGTCATCTCCTCCGCGACGACGACGTCGAGCCCGCGCCACTGGAACACGCTCGAGATGTAGCTCTGGATGGTGCCCCAGTACTTGCGGACGTTGTAGTAGACGTCGGACTCCTGGCCCCAGAGGTTCGGCGCGATCTCCACCGGCTCGGAGCCGAGCGGGCGGTCGAAGGAATCCGCGAGCGAGTGGGCGATGTCGGTCGAGATGACGATGGTCTTGTAGCCGCGCTGCGCGGAGAGCGCGGCGGTCGCGGCCGCGACGCTCGTCTTCCCGACGCCGCCCTTGCCGGTGTGCACGATGATCCGCGGTGCCTTCGCCATGGCGACTCCCTTGCGTCGAGTGTACGAAGGACATGCGCGAGCGCTGTCGGGGCCGAGCCTGACCGCGTGTCAGCGCGCCGGCATCTCGCGTGTGAACCAGAGCGGCGGGCGCACGCTCAGCGACGCCGCCGTTTCCGGCGCCTGCGCCGGGGCGGCTGCGGTCGCGCGAGATAGTCCGCGAGCGCGTCGAGCGCCGCGTGTACGTTCGGGAGCTCCTCGGCCGTCTCGAGCGCGACGCCGACGCCGGCGAGCGCGAAGCTCAGTGCGGTCGCGAGCTCCGGATGGACGCGCACCCGCGCCGGCAGCTCGGGGCGTCCGGCTTTCGGCCGGAGCGCCGCATCGACGAATGCGGCGAGCGCGAGCGATCCGGGCTCCGCGTCCAGGTCGGGGACGAGCGAGCGGACCGAACCGTCGGTCGCATCCGTCCAGATCGCGCAGAGCGGCGCGCCGCGGTCCGCGATCTCGACCGGCAGATCGGTGAGATCGCCCTCCCATGCGCGTACCGAACGCGGAAGGCCGCGGAGCTTCTCGCGATCCGCCGGCGGCATCGTCGCGGGCGGCAGCTCCTCGGCCGCTTCGGCGTCGTCGCAGTCCGTGGCGCGGAGCGCCGCCAGCCGCGCGCGGTAGCGCGCGTTGTCGAACGGTCGCCGGTCGCGCTGCGCCGCCCACACTTCGCGTCCGAGCGCCTCGGCGATCGCGTGCAGCACCGAGTGCGGTTCGTGCCCGGCTGTGACGAGCCGTTCATACGCCGCGCGGACCTCGGGCGGCTCGTTGCCGGCGAGCTGCGCGTCGACGGTCTCGTGCAGGACGATGTGCGCGCGCGGATTGACCTCGCCGACACGCTGGACTCCGCGGTCGATCGCGTCGCGGTACTCCGGATGATCGCGCAGAATGCGCTCGCGCCGCTCCGCTTCGATCATGAGGGCGATGTCGTCTTCGTCCACATCGCCCGCACGTGGAGGTGGAGCGGCCCCGCGCATGCCGCGTCGGATTCGCGGCGGCGCAGCCGGTCGTGCCTCGAGCGCCGCACGCAGCAGCGCGACCCCTGTCTCGGTCACGCCGATCGAGGCGAGCGTCTCGAAGGGATGGCCGTTCAGCTCCTCGACGGTCCTCGTCGGCCGCGCGCCTCCGAAGGCCGCGAGCGGCTCGAGACAGAGATCCCAGGTCACGTATCCCCACGCCTCGTCGCTCAGGGCCAAGCTGGTCGAAGGGCTCGCGGCCGGCGCGAGCGCCTGGCGCATCTTGGCGCCGAGCGCCTCGAGCGCATGGGACGTGGTGCCGAGACCGAGGAGCGCGCTCGCCGTGGCTCCCCGATCGCGGATGAGCGCGAGGTGCGGCACTCCCTCGATGCCGCGGAGGAGATCCCACGCGCCCTTCCACCACCACGCGATGAAGAGCTCGCGCACGGCGTCCTCGGCATCGAGCCGGCCGAATGCGCCCGCACGCGCGACGCGGTGCAGCCGGCCGCGCCGCGCGTCGAGCAGCCCCGCGGCCTGCCCGACCAACCGGAGGAGGTGGACGCGCCAGGCCTCGTCCTCGCTGCGGACGCGGTAGGTGTGCGGCCCGAGCTCATGGTCGAGCTCCTCCGGCACGGCGAACCGCGCGTTGATGCCACGCACGTCCGCGATACGGAGCCGCCCCGTGTCCGTGAGGGGAACGCCGCGGTCACCGACGTGGTCGATGAAGGCATGGAGGTCGGCGAGGACCGTGGCCGGGTCCGGCACGCTCGAGAGTATGCGGTGGGGCCGACAGCGCCTCACGGTCGGGCGAGCGATCGCGCGCGGCACACGCTCGCTTCGCGCCGTTCCGATCGGCCGCCGGCTGCCGTACCTCGTCTGGTACCGATCCACCGCGCCGGCGCATCGCGACTCGTCGCGCGCCACGACGCGTGCCGACGATCGTGGGCACTGCGACGCTCGAGCGATGAATGCTCATGATCGTGAGCAGAACTGGCGTATCTCGTGATATGCTCACTATCGTGAGCATGCACACCGGCGCTCCTGTACACACGACGAAGGATCTCGGGGAAGCGCTCAAGCGGGCGCGAAAGCAGCGCGGCCTCACGCAGATCGCGCTCGCCGAGCGCGCGAACGTGGCGCGCGGCGCCCTGCAGAAGCTCGAGTCCGGGCGCGGTGCGGTGAACCTCGACACCGTGCTGAAGCTGCTCCGCACGCTCTCGCTCGACCTCGTCGTCGAATCGCGCGGCGGCGCGCACCTCGCCTCCGCGCACCTCGCCTCCGCGCACCGCGCCGAGTGAGGCCGCGGGGCCCTGAGCGGCTCGCGGTGCTCCTGCACGGTGGCCGCGTCGCGACCCTCGAGCGCACCGGAGGCGACGCGCTCCGTCTCACGTACGAGGCCGGCATCGTAGACGCGCTGGCCGGCCGGCCGGTGCTCAGCGTCGGGTTGCCGGCGCGCGCCGAGCCCTACGGGCGCGACGAGGCCCTGCCCTTCTTCGAGGGCCTTCTCCCCGAAGGGACGATCCGCGAGCGGCTTGCCACGCGTCTGCGAAAAGATCCGACCGACGTGTTTGGGCTCCTGCGCGAGATCGGCCGCGACTGCGCAGGTGCCGTCTCGATCCTGCCCGAGGACGCGGAAGCCGCCGACTCGGCGTCCGACGACGTCGAGTGGCTTGACGACGCCGCGCTCGCGCGACACGTCGCCGCGCTCTCGGAGCGGCCGCTCGCGGACGATCCCGACGAGAACATCCGGATCAGCCTCGCCGGGGCGCAGGACAAGCTCGTCGTCGTAGTGCGCGGGAACGCGATCGGCCTCCCGCGGTCGATGACGCCGTCCACGCACGTGCTGAAGCCGCCGTCGGCGCAGCGGCTCGGGCGGCGTGGCGAGCAGCTCGCGTATCCCGACCTCGTGGCCGACGAGGCGTTCTGCATGCGACTCGCGATGGGCGCCGGCCTGGTCACCGCGCGGACATCGATCATCCGGATCGACGGGGAGCCCGCGCTCCTCGTGGAGCGGTACGACCGCGTCCGCGAGAACGGCGCGGTGCGGCGTCTGCACCAGGAGGATTTCTGCCAGGCCCTCCGCGTGCCCGGGCGCCTCAAGTACGAGCAGGAAGGCGGCCCGGGCGCGCGCGATTACGTCGAGCTCGTCGAGCGATGGTCCGCCGATGTGGCGACGGATCGCGATGGTCTCATCGACCGGATCGCCTTCAACTACCTGATCGGAAACGCCGACGCGCACGCGAAGAAGTTCTCGCTGCTGTACGGCGATTCCGGCATGCGCCTCGCGCCCGCGTATGACCTCGTCTCGACGCACGTATATCCGCATCTCGCCGTGGAGATGGCGACCGCGATCAACGGGATCTTCGACCCGCGCGCCCTCCGACCCGTCCAGTTCCGGAAGTGGCTCGATCAGCTCGGCGTCTCCGACCGCTATTACGGGAGGCTCCTCGCGCAGCTCGCCGATCGAGCCGTCGCCGCGCTCGACGCGGCCTTGGGCTGGACGCACGAGCAGTACGGCGGCGAGGCCGCCGCGCTCGCGCGGATCGCGGAGCTCGTGCGGCTCCGCGCCGCGACGCTGCGCGCGGTGCCGCGGGTTTAGCCGATCGCGCCCTCTTCCTTCAGGATCGCCTCGAGGAATCGCGATCCGTACCGCTCGAGCTTGACCTGCCCGACGCCCGAGATCGCGAGCAGACCGTCGCGCGTCTTCGGGCGCCGGTTCGCCATGTCGCGTAGCACGGCGTCGCTGAAGACGATGTACGCGGGCACGCCCTCGGCGGTCGCGATCGTCTTGCGGAGCGCGCGCAGGCGCTCGAAGAGCTCGGGGTCGCGGACGTCGACCGGCGCCGCGGCCTTCTGTGCGGCGGCCGGCGCCTTCGCACCGCCGATGAGCTCGGCGAGGCCCGTTCCGCTGCAGCGATCGCAGCTCTCGCGGCATTCGTCGATCGTCTCGTCGAAGTACGCGGCGAGCGCGCGGTGCCGGCAGCGGCCGCGATCGAGGATGTCGAAGAGGGCGCGCGTCTTCGCCCGCGTCTCGGTGACGACGGTGTCGTCGGCGACCTCCGCGGCGAAACGGTCGTACGCGAGCACGTCCGGCCAGGAGTACATGACGACGCAGTCGGAGCGCAGCCCGTCACGGCCGGCCCGCCCGATCTCCTGGTACCAGCTCTCGACGCTGCGCGGCATGTCGCGGTGGATCACGAAGCGCACGTTGCTCTTGTCGATGCCCATGCCGAACGCGATCGTGGCGACGATGACGTCGCACTCGTCGCGCGCGAAGGTGTTCTGGTTGCGCTCGCGCTCCGCGTCGCCGAGGCCGGCGTGATAGGGGAGCGCCTCCACGCCGTGGCGGACGAGCCAGGCGGTGAGGTCGTCGACGCTCTTTCGCGAGAGGCAGTAGACGATGCCGGCCTCTCCGCGGTGCCGGCGCACGATCGCGAGGATGTCGGAGCGCAGGTCGCGGCCCTGCCCCTTCTTCTGCGTCGTGATGACGAGGTTCGGCCGGAAGAACGAGCCCTTGAACCCGTCGGGCCGAACCATGCCGAGCTGGCGGATGATGTCGCCGACGACGCGCCGCGTCGCGGTGGCGGTGAGCGCGAGCAGCGGGATCTCACCGAAGCGCGTCTTCAGGTCGACGAGCTGCCGGTAGGCCGGGCGGAAGTCGTGGCCCCACTGGCTGATGCAGTGCGCCTCGTCGACGACGACGAGCGACGGACGGCATCGCGCGAGAGTCTCGCGGAGCGACTCGGTCAGCGCCTCGGGCGCGACGTACAGGAGCTCGAGCTCGCGGTCCCGCAGTGCCGCGATGCGGATGTGGCGCTCGTCCCACGAGAGCGTCGAGTTGAGGACGGCCGCGCGGAACCCGACGCGGACGAGCGCGTCGACCTGGTCCTTCATGAGCGAGATGAGCGGCGAGACGACGATGACCGGGCCGGGGAGGAGCTTGGCGGGGATCTGAAAGGTGAGGCTCTTGCCCGCGCCGGTGGGCATGAGCGCGATGCAGTCGCGCCCGGAGAGCACCGCGTCGATGACCTTCCGCTGTCCCGGCCGAAACTCGGTGTACCCGAAGAGCGTGCGTAGGACGTCGTCCGGATCCTCGTAGCGGCTCAGCTCTGCCCGGTCCTTCACGGCGTTCTGATCAAGGCCGCTCATTCTGCCTCATACCCCGTTCTCGACCGCGAACTGACGCCCGCGGAGCCGCGCGAGCCGGAGGCCACGTACGATGTGCGCGTTGAAACGGCCCAAGGAGCGTGCTCGGCCCCGCAAACCTCGCGAGGCGAACGGCGGCTCATCACGGTCGGAGCGCATCTACCTCGAGCTGCGAGATCTCATACGCGCCGGGGATCTGAAGCCGGGACAGCGGGTGATCGAGGTCGATCTCGCGGAGCGCTTCGGCGTGAGCCGCACTCCGGTGCGCGATGCGCTCCAACACCTCATCGCCGACGGGCTCATCAGCGTTGGCGTGCGCCGCGGCCTGGTGGTCACCGAGCTGGACTCGTCGCAGATCGTCGAGCTCTACGCCCTCCGCGAAATGCTTGAAGGGTTCGCTGCACGTCTGGCAGCCCGCCATGCGGCGGAGGCGGAGGTCGACGCGATGCGCGAGATCCTCGCGCGTGAGGCCGCGCAACGCGACCCAGCCCAGCTCGCGACGACGAACCGACAGTTCCACCAGGCCGTTCATCGGGCCGCGCGAAACCGATTCCTGACCGCCGCGCTCAACGGGTTGCGCGACGCACTTGCTCTCCTGCGATCGACGACGTTCTCGGTACCCGGCCGTCCGGGCACGGCGCTCGAGGAGCACCGGCAGATCCTCGATGCGATCACGCGCGGGGACGGCGACGTGGCGGAGGCCACGATGCGCGCGCACATCCGCGCGGCGCAGAGCCTCCGGATGCGCATGATCCTCGAGGAGGCGACGCCGGCGGATCCCCGCGGCAAGATGCCACCGGGCGACTGACCAGCGCGCGCGGCCGGGTCGCCTGCACGTCATGCGTACCTCTGCATACAATTGAGCGCACCGCTTTGGCCGACCGCGACGAAGACTGACGAAGACTAAAGAACCAAGACCGATAAAAAAGAGGAGCAGCGGAATGCGCTTCATGGACATCGAGCTCGACGGAGTCACCGTGCGCGCACAGCTGAACGACACGGGTGCGCCAAAGACCGCGGAAGCGCTGTGGAACGCGCTGCCGTTCGAGGGAACGGCCGTGCACGCCCAGCTTTCCGGGGACATGTTCCGCATGCTCGACCACGCACCGCTTCCCGACACGCTCGAGGTCGAGAGCCGGCAGACCTATCAGCACCCCGGATCGGTGATCTACCACCCGACGATCAAGGAGATCGCGTTCTGCTACGGACTCGCGCGGTTCAAGGGCCACACCGGTCCGCCGTACCTCACGCCAATGGCTGAGATCGAAGGAGACATCACCGCGTTCGCCGAGAAGGCGCGCACGCTGATGCGCGTCGGCGGCAAGGCGATCCGCTTTCGCCGCTCGGGCGATCAGACCACTCCGTTCCGCTACCCGGCACGCACCGGCCGCAAGATCAGCATCGAGTTCGGCGGAGCCTCGCTATCGGCAACCCTGCTCGAGGATCTGGCTCCGAAGACCACGGCAGCGCTCCTGCGGAAGCTGCCGTTGGAGGGCGTCGCCACGAACGACAACTGGGGCGGCAGCGTGACGCGCATCTGGCCATCCGCCTACGGGACGAAGCTGGACCTCGGCCTGCGTGAAGGAGAGAACGAGCGTCGCCTGCTCTGGCCCGGCTACGCCTACTACGACACCACGGACGCGAGCCTGGCGATCGTCTATGGCGACGGGTACATCGGGGACGAGCTAGGTGGCCGTCCGGTGACTCCGGTGGCCGCGCTCGACGCCGGACTCGAAGCCTTCCGGTCGGTGGCGGCATCGCAGCTCACGCAGGGTGAGAAGCCGATCCGCATCCGGCCTGCCTAGGACCAGCAGCGAGAGGGAGTTCACGGGGTGACCACAGTGAAGTCAGGCGACCTTGCGCGCTACCAGCTGTTCATCGACGGCGGCTGGACCGACGCTGAGGGTAGCGCGTCGTTCGATTCAGCCAATCCCTTCACTGGGGCGGCGTGGGCCAGCCTGCCGCTGGCCAGCGCCGCCGACGTCGACCGCGCGGTCCGTGCCGCCCGCGCCGCGTTCCCCGGCTGGCGCGCGACGTTCGGGAAGGAACGGGCGCGGCTCATCCGCCGTCTCGCGGATCTCGTCGCCGAGCGGGCCGAGCACCTCGCCGCGATCGAGACCCGCGACAACGGCAAGCTCATCCGCGAGATGCTCGGGCAGGTGAAGTCGCTTCCCGACTACTACCAGTACTGGGCCGGATGGGCCGACAAGGTGACGGGCGAAGTCGTCCCGCTCGACAAGCCAGACATGTTCCACTACATCGTGCGGGAGCCTCGCGGCGTCATCGCGGCGGTCGTTCCGTGGAACTCGCCGCTCCTGCTTCTCACTTGGAAGCTCGCGCCGGCGCTCGCGACCGGCAACGTCATGGTCGCGAAGCCGTCCGAGTACGCGTCCGCGTCGACGCTCGAGTTCGCGCGACTGGTCGAGGAGGCCGGGTTTCCGAAGGGCGTCTTCAACGTCGTCACCGGCTTCGGCCAGCCGACGGGCGAGGCGCTCGTGAATCATCCGGGCATCAACTACGTCGCGTTCACCGGCGGCGACGTGGCAGGCCGCAAGGTGGCGCAATCGGCCGCCGCGAATCTCGTGCCGGTCTCGCTCGAGCTGGGCGGCAAGTCGCCGAACATCGTGTTCGAGGACGCGACGTTCGAGAGCGCGGTCACCGGCGTCCTGGCGGGGATCTTCGGCGCCTCCGGTCAGACGTGCATCGCGGGCTCGCGCCTCATCGTCCAGCGCTCCATCGCCGACCGCTTCGTCGCACGGCTGGTCGAGCGTGCCCGTGCCATCACCCTCGGCGATCCGTCCGACGCCGCGACCGAGATGGGGCCGGTGTGCTTCCCGGCGCACCTCGAGCGGATCGAGGGCTTCGTCCAAGAGGCGGTCAGGGAAGGCGCGACGATCGCGGTCGGCGGGCGACGGCCGAGCGACGAGAAGCTCTCGACCGGCTTCTTCTACCTCCCGACGGTGCTATCGAACGTCCGGCCCGACATGCGGGTCGCGCGCGAAGAGATCTTCGGGCCGGTCCTCGTCGTCGTTCCCTTCGACGACGAAGCGGACGCGCTCCGGATCGCGAACGATTCCGAGTACGGCCTCGCTGCCGGCGTCTGGACGAACGACCTCAGCCGGGCGCATCGCATGGCCGCTCGTTTGGAGTCGGGCATCGTGTGGATCAATACCTACCGCGCGGCCTCGTACGCGGCGCCGTGGGGCGGAGTGAAGCGGAGCGGCTACGGCCGCGAGTCGAGCGCGGAAGCGATACGCGAGTACACGCAGACGAAGAGCGTCTGGATCGACCTGTCGGGGAAGATCGCCGATCCGTTCGTCGTCCGGTAGGAGCGGCTACTCCGGCAGCCCCTCGAAGCGGAGGGGCTTCGCGCCCTCGTCCTGCAGCCGCTCGGCCTCGGCGCGGAACCCCGACCAGTCGCCGACGAACGCGGCGAACGGCGTGAGCCTCGTGAGGCTGGATCCGGCGATCGCGTTCCGCATCACCGTCGCGTCACGAGCCGCGATGCGGACGCCGCGCCACGGCGGGCTCGTGAAGTAATAGAGGTACCCGGGCCGCAGGACCACCTCTCCACGCTCGGGCGGCTCCACGGCGAGCGGCGTCTCGCCCTCCGGCCCGCCCGCCGGGTTCCAGAAGCGCACCAGCGGGCCGCTCGAGTGCGTGTTCGTTCCGGTGCCGGAGAGGGGCAGGAGCGCGCGGAACGCGGCCGCGGTCTTTGGTGAGACCGATTCCAGGAAGACGGCCGCGACCGAGGCGTCGCCGAGTCGGACGTGGAGGCGATGGCCCGGAGGCCGCGGAGCTTCGGCCAGCGGCGATCGCTGGTCGGTCGAGGCGGTGATGCGCACCGGCGCCGCGCCGGTGAACTGGAGCTGCCGAAGGAGCCCGGCGAGGGGCGCCACGTCTGCGCCGATCGCGGCGACCGGCACCGCCGGGAGCGGCCCGAAGCCGTTCTGAAGGCGACCCTGTCCGTACGCGATAGCCAGGTCGCCGGTCGCCGGATCGAGCACGATGAGCTGGGGGTGCTGGTAGGGGACGGGGAGGTCGGCGATCGCCGACGGGGCGAGCCCCACGTGGAGGCGCGCCAGCTCGCCGCTCCAGTCGTCGTGGCGCGCGCGTCCGGCGAGGGGCAGCGCGCTCCAGAGCGCCGCCGCCGCGACCGGCGCGCGCTCGTCGAGGAGGAGCGCGCGCAGCTCGATCTCGCCGATCCGTATGTCGAGGAAGCGCGCCGTCATGCGCGCGTGATCTCGACCTCGAGCGGGCCCTCGAAGATGATCCGCTGGCACTGCTCGACGAACGGCTCGAGATTCACGTCGATCCGGCCGATCAGCGAGACCGCGAGCGGTCGCATGAACGGCGCCAGCCACTGCGCCTGCCCGTACGCGATAGCGATCTTGAACAGCTTCGCCTTGTAGCCAGGGTAGTAGATCACGTCGCCCGCGCTGAGCTGGCCCGCGGGATTCTCCACGGGGTCATCGGCCGTGAGCAGCTCGTAGTTCCGCTCCGTCCGCCAGGCGTCGCCGGACCACCTTGCCTGGATCGTCCGGTCGACGATGGGCAGGCGCTCCCAGAGCGCAGCGACGGTATGCGGAGCCTCGGCCTCGAACAGGACCGCCTCGCTGAGAACGGTTCCGACACGCACGCGCAGGCGCTTCACCCGGTCCTCCTCCCATTGCTGCGTACGGCTGTGTACATCGGTATTATTCCGCGCGATGGACCGGGACGGCGCGCGCCCCTGGGACGGACTCATCCCGCCGGAGGAGATCGAGGTCTATCGGCGCGCCGGCTACCAAAAACGGTACGGCCTTGGCCGAAAGCCGGCGCTCCTCGTCGTCGACGTGGAATACAACTTCACGGGTCTCCCCGGCGAGCCGCTCCTCGAATCGATCGCGCGCTACCGCAACAGTTGCGGGCCGATGGCCTGGCAGGCGATCCCCTCGATCGCTCGACTTCTCCGGATCGCTCGGGATCGACACGTGCCGATCGCCTTCACGCACGGCGTGTCGCGCCCGGATGGCGTGAGATCACCGCGGAATGGAACGGATATCGTCGACGAGCTTGCGCCCCGCGCGGGAGAGCTCGTCCTCGCGAAGGAAGGTGCGAGCGCCTTCTTCGGCACGAGCCTTGTGCGTCACCTCGTTGAGTGGGGCGTCGACACGATCATCCACACGGGCTGCGTCACGAGCGGATGCGTGCGTGCGTCAGTCGTCGATGCCGCCGCGTACGGATTCAAGAACGCGATCGTCGAGGAGTGCGTGTTCGACCGCGCGCGCGTCCCGCACCTGGCGAACCTGTTCGACATGGACGCCAAGTACGGCGACGTCGTGTCGCTTCAGGAGATCGAGACCTATCTGTCGGAGATCGAGGGCGTGTCCCCGCGGAAGGGACAAAGAAGCGTGGAGGTCGGAACGTGAGCGATGGCAAGGATCTGTCGACGCTGAAGGAACAGGTGCAGCAGGGGCGCATCGGACGACGTGAGCTGCTGCGGCGAGCCGCCGCGCTCGGGCTGAGCGCACCCGTGATCTCGGGCCTGCTTGCCGCATGCGCGCCGTCCGGCACACCGAAGCCGTCGGCGGCCGGCAGCTCGTCCGCCGCCGCCGGCAATCCCAATGGGAAGATCACCTACGGGCTCGGGAGCGACTGGCAAACGCTCGATCCCACCTTCTACACGAACGTCGCCGAGCGGGAGATCTTCTATTCGATCTTCGACCCGCTGGTCGACATGGATGAGAAGCTCGAGATCAAGCCGCGCCTGGCCAAGTCGTGGGACGTGCAAGACGGCGGCAAGACCATCGTCTTCAACCTCGAGCCCAACGTGAAGTTCCACGACGGCACCAGCTGCGACGCGGCCGCGGTCAAGTTCAACCTCGAGCGGATGCTCGACCCGAAGACCGGTTCCCCTCAGCGCACGAACATCGACGCGATCACCGCGGTGGAGGCGGTGGATGCGACGACGGTCCGCCTGCGCTTGAAACAGGCGTTCACGCCGCTCCTCGGGAGCCTCACCGAGGGCCCCGGCTTCATCTCGTCGCCGATGGCCGTGCAGAAGGCGGGCAAGGACTACGGCCTGCGGCCGGTCGGCACCGGCCCATTCACGTTCGTCGAGTGGCTGAAGGCAGACCAGATCCGGCTCAAGCGCAATGACGCTTACTGGCGTGCGGGTCTCCCGAAGTTCGCCGACCTGGTCTGGAAGCCCATCCCCGACGAGACGGTGAAGATGGCGAACTTCACCGCCGGGACGATCGACGTCATCGACAACGTTCCCGCGAACGACCGGAAGACGATCCGCGGAAACCCGAGCTACGGCACGTGGGACGCACCCGGCACGCGGTGGCCGATGATGCGCCTGAACGTGGTGAAAGCGCCGTTCACGAACAAGCTCGTACGCCAGGCGGTATCGCACGCGGTGAACCGCGACGACATCATCAAGGCGGTCTATTTCGGCGAGGCCGTGCCGGCGCTCGGCCCGATCTCGCCGGTCTACAAGTCGTACTACGACCCCGACGTCGAGAAGTACGGATTCGGCTACGACCCGGCGAAGGCCCGCGCGAAGCTCGCCGCCTCGGGCGCGACCAACGTCACGTTCACCGTCGAGATCCAGAATGTCGCGTCGCAGCAGCGCCTCGCGGAGCTCATCAAGGAGAACCTCGCGGCGGTCGGGATCACGATGAACATCCAGCCATACGCGGTGACCGCCTTCCAGGACCGCCTGACGAACAAGCTTTACCAGGCCGCGATCGGATCCTGGACGCCGCGGCCGGACATCGATGGGACGGTGTACCGGCACTTCGCGACCGACGGCAACGTCAACAGCATGTCCTACAGCAATCCCGCCGTCGACGCGCTGCTCCAGCAATCCCGTACGCTCCCGAACGGCCCGGAGCGCGTCAAGGTCTACCGGGATGTGCAGAAGCTCATCGTCGATGACGCACCATGGGTCTTCCTCATCTTCGAGACGCAGACGCGGGCATGGCAGAAGACCGTGTCCGGGATCCCGCAGATCCCCGACGTGATGATCCGGTTCGCGGAAGCCGTTCGCTCCTAGCGGACCCCGGGCGACGTAGGAGGTAGGTGTCGTGAGCAGCTACCTCCTTCGTCGCCTCGCATCGTTCATCCCGGTCCTGGTGTTCATCAGCATCCTTGTCTTCTCGCTGCTGCACCTGGCACCCGGCGACCCGGTCGACATGATCGTGGGCGAGGATCGGCCCGGCCCGGACGTCATCGCGGCGATCCGCGCGCAGTACGGCTTCGACGATCCGTTACCGGTGCAGTACCTGCGGTGGGCGTCGCACGCCGCGGTCGGCGACCTCGGCTACTCCTATCGATCGCGACAACCGGTGACCCATCTCATCTTCGAGCGCCTACCGGCGACCCTCGAGCTCAGCGTCCTCTCCATCCTGCTCGGTCTGGCCATCGCGCTTCCGCTGGGGATCGTTGCGGCGTTGCGGCGGGGGACCTGGATCGATGCGGCGGCGAGCGTCATCGCGGCGCTCGGCATCTCGATGCCCGCGTTCTGGATCGGCATCCTCCTCATCTACCTCTTCGCCCTCGCCCTTCGCTGGCTGCCTCCGTCGGGATATGTGTCACCCGCCGAGGATCTCGTCGCGAACCTCCGGCTCATGGTGCTGCCGGTGATCACCCTCGGCGTCGGCTACGGCGCCATGCTGACGCGCTACGTGCGCGCGAGCATGCTCGAGTGCCTCGGCCTCGACTTCGTGCGCACCGCGCGGGCGAAGGGCCTGGCCGAATCGCGAGTGGTCGTCGGCCATGTGCTCCGCAGCGCCCTCATCCCCATCGTCACCGTGATCGGGATCGAGACCGGTCGTCTGCTCGGAGGTGCCGTCCTGACCGAAACGATCTTCGCTCTGCCGGGCATGGGGCGTCTGGCGGTCGACGCGATCCTGAGCCGCGACTTCCCGACGATGCAGGGTGCCGTGCTGTTCATGGCCCTCGGGGTCCTACTCGCCAACCTCGTCGTCGATCTCCTGTACGGCGTGCTCGACCCGCGGATGAGCGGGGCGAAGTGAGGCGGTCCGGTCGCGTGCGCGACGTGCTGGAGCTGGCGCGGCTTCATCCATTTGGCACGGTCGGAGCCGTCGTCGTGCTTCTCATCGCGCTCGCGGCGGTGTTCGCGCCGCTCTTGGCGCTCGCGCCCCCCGAGAAGCAGTCGATCGCGATCTCCCTCCAGGGACCGTCGGCCGCGCACCCGCTCGGCACCGACGACCTCGGTCGCGACATCCTGAGCCGCCTGCTCTACGGTGCGCGCGTCTCGCTCGGTGTCGGCTTCGCGTCAACGGTCATCGCGACGGGCGTCGGCGTCGTCGCGGGCCTGGTGAGCGGCTTCGTCGGGGGCTGGGTCGAGGCCGTGATCATGCGCGCTACCGATGTGCTGCTCGCGTTCCCGACGCTCATCCTCGCGGTCGCGATCGTCGGTGTCCTCGGACCGAATCTCAACAACGCCACGCTGGCGATCGCCATCGCCGCGCTGCCGCGCTTTGCCAGGATCATCCGGGCGGAGACCGTCCGTTTCAAGGCCGCCGAATTCGTCGAGGCAGCGGTCTCGATCGGAGTCCGGGATCGCAACATCGTCTTGCGGCACATCCTGCCGAATACGGCGGGGCTGATCGTCGTCCAGTTCGCGCTGTCGGTCGCGGCCGCGATCCTGAACGAGGCGAGCTTGGGCTTCCTCGGACTCGGGGTCCAGCCGCCGACGCCTTCCTGGGGATCGATGTTGCGCGCCGGCTACCCCTTCGTCGCGCAGGCGCCATGGATCGCGGTGGCCTCCGGGCTCGCGATCTCGATCACGGTCCTCGCATCGACCCTCCTTGGCGACGCGATCCGCGATCACCTCGATCCCCGGCTGCGACGATGAGGCCGTCACAGGGGGTCATCTCTGGATACATTCGCGTACACTCGTCGACATCATATGCCGACACGTGCGATGAGCGACGCCGGACCCTTTGATGGCCGCCTCCTGCTCGGAGGGGCACGCCGCGCGGGCGCGGAGCGCTACCCACTGCACGATCCGTATCGCCGTGTGCATCTCGCCAACGTGGAGTTGGCGGGAGCCGCGGACGTCACCGAGGCGATCGCGCTGGCGATCGAAGGACAGCGCGCGGTCGCGACGCTCCCGGTCCACCGACGCGCGGAGATCCTTCGCCGCGCCGCGGACCTCGCGCTCGAGCGCAAGCAGTTCTACGCGAGCACGATCTCGCGGCAGACAGGTAAGGCGTTACGCGACGCGCTGCGCGAGATCGAGCGCGGTGCGAGCACGCTTCGAGCGTCGGCGACGGCAGCCGAGTCTCTGCTCTCGGAGATCCCACCCGCGGACGCGCTGCCGGGCGGCGAGGGCCTGCTCGCGATAGAGATGCGCGAGCCGGCGGGCATCGTGGTCGCCGTCGCTCCATTCAACGCACCCTTCAACCTCGTGCTGCACAAGGTCGCGCCGGCCATCGCCGGCGGCAACGCGGTTATCGTGAAGCCCTCTCGGCCCGCTCCGCTCACGAGCTTCCAGATCGCCGAGCTGCTCGTCGACGCCGGCTTGCCCGCGGAGGCGATCAGCGTGCTCCCCGCCGGCGCCGCGGTCACGCGCGCGCTCGTGTCGCAGGACGCGGTCCGCGTCGTGTCGTTCACCGGCGGGCCGGAGGCGGGCCGCGCGATCGCCGAGGCCGCTCCTCTCAAGCGCCTTTCGCTCGAGCTCGGGGGGAATTCCGCGAACATCGTGCATCGCGATGCGGATCTGGTCTGGGCCGCACGCGCGATCGCGGCTGGAGGGATGTCGAACACCGGTCAGAGCTGCAATTCGGTGCAGCGCGTGCTCGTCCACCGCGAGATCGAGGCCCGGTTCCGCGAGTTGCTCGTCGAGCACGTTCGTGCACTCAGGACGGGCGATCCCCTCGACATGGACACCGACGTCGGCACGCTGGTCGACGAGGGCGCGGCACGACGTGTGGCCGAGAGCCTCGCCCAGGCGGTGTATGACGGCGCGACGATCCTCACCGGAGGCGCGCGCCGTGGTGCGACGCTCGAGCCGACCGTCGTCGCCGATGTCACCTCCGCGATGGGCATCGCCTGCCACGAGATCTTCGGCCCGGTGGTCCTCCTCCTGACATACGACCGGATCGAGGATGCGATCGCCATCGCCAACGGCACGCCGTATGGCCTGCAGGCCGCTGTCTTCACGAGCAGTCTCGCCGTGACATTCGCGGTCGCACGCGGCGTGCGGGCGGGCGGTGTGATGGTGAATCGCTCGAGCAACTTCCGCCTGGACCATCTGCCGTTCGGCGGCGTGAAGGCGAGTGGCACCACTCGGGAGGGGGCGAGGTACGCGCTGGAGGAGATGACGGAGCGGAAGCTCGTCCTGGTCGATTCCTCGCTGACCGGCGCGCCCCACCCCCTCGCGCGCCGCTAGGGAGGCGGCGGTGCGCTTCGGCGTGGGCATCCCGACGTGCCGAGAGGGCACCGCCTACCCGGTGCCCTACGTGAGACCCGAGGAGTTCGTGCCGATCGGCCGGCGGGCGGAGGAGCTCGGTTTCCATTCGCTCTGGGCGAACGATCACCTCACGACCCCGTACGCGATCCGTGCGACACAGGACGCGCCGCCGAACTTCTACGAGCCCATCGTGACGTACGCCGCGATCGCCGCGGCCACGAGCCGGCTCAGGCTGATGCTCGGCGTCGTGGTGCTTCCGGAGCGGGAGATCATCCTGCTCGCCAAGCAGATCGCGACCCTCGACCAGCTGAGTCGTGGCCGGATCATGCTGGGCGTCGGGATCGGCAGCTATCGCGAGGAATTCGAAGCGGTGCACCCCGATCTCAGGGGCGCGAACCGCGGTCGGATGATGGAGGAGGGCATCGAGGCCTTCCGCGCTCTTTGCACGGAGCGGCGCGCGAGCTATCACGGGAAATACATCCGGTTCGAGGACGTCGAGCTCGCTCCAAAGCCGGCGCAGAGTCCCTTCCCGATCCTCATCAACGCTCACGAAGATGTCGCCTTGCGGCGTGTGGGCCGGATCGGCGACGGTTGGGTCGTCGCGGGCCTCGACTTCGACCGAGCGGCGCAGGCGCGCGCGATCGTCGACGCCGCGGCTCGCGCGGCGGGTCGCGACCCGGCCTCCATCGAGCTCCACTTCCAGACATGGCTGAGCTTCGGCGTCGATCAGGCGGCGGCCGAGGCGAAGTTGAAGCGCAGTCAGCATTGGCGACGGCTCGCGGCTCGCGATCCGGAGCTCAGCGAGGCGAAGCTCTTCGAGCGATATCGGGCGGGGAACCTTCTCGGTGGACCGGACGATGTCGTGGACCAGGTCCGGAGGCTCGCGGCCACGACGGGCGCCGGCCACATCGGCGTCGTCTTCCTGGGTGAAACGACCACGGAGCTCCTCGCGGACATGGAGCTGTTCTCCGCTCGCGTCATGCCGGCGTTCGCGTGATCCATCCTTCGCAGCCCGAGATCGAGCGGCTTCGCGGGTCCGTCTGGGATGTGGTCGTCGCCGGCGGAGGCAACGCCGGCCTTGTCGCCGCGCTCAGCGCGCGCGAGCGCGGCGCGCGCGTCCTTCTTCTCGAGCGCGCGCCCCGGCACATGCGCGCCGGCAACACGCGGCACACGCGCAACATCCGCTGCGCGCACGATGCCGCGGACGCCTACTACACCGGGCCGTACAGCGTCGACGAGCTGCTCGAGGATCTCAAGTCGGTGGGTCGACCCGTGAATCTCGACCTCGCGTGCTTCGCCGTCCAGGAGTCCCGGACGATCCCGCAGTGGATGACCGCTCATGGCGTGAAGTGGCAGCGTGCGCTTCGAGGGACGCTGAACCTCGGCCGTACGAACCGGTTCTTCCTCGGCGGTGGCACCGCCCTGATGAACCACTACTACCGGATGGCCGAGATCGAAGGGGTCGAGATCGTCTACCAGGCCACGGTCGCCGACGTCGTCCTCGACGGACGGCGCGCGCGGGAGGTCGTCGTGCGCACGCCCGATGGTCCCGTAGCACTGGCCTGCAACGCGGTCGTCATCGCCAGCGGTGGCTTCGAGGCGAATATCGACTGGCTCAAGCGCTACTGGGGGGACGCGGCGGACAACTACCTCATCCGGGGCACGCCGTACAACGACGGGCTCATCCTGGCGCGATTGATCGAGCTCGGCGCCGCCACCGCGGGCGATCCGAAGGGCTTCCACGCCATCGGGATCGATGCGCGCTCTCCGAAGTTCGATGGGGGTATCGCGACGCGGTCGGACGCGATCCCGTACAGCATCGTCGTGAACCGTGACGGCAGGCGCTTCGCGGACGAGGGGCAGGACCTCTGGCCGAAGCGGTACGCATCCTGGGGCAGGCTCATCGCCGAGCAGCCCGGCCAGCTCGCCTACGCGATCTATGACTCACGCGTGAAGGATCTTTTCATCCCCAGCATGTACCGGGCGTTCGAGGCCGGTTCGATCGCCGGCATCGCGGAGGCGCTCGGGCTCGACCCCGTGTCCCTCCAGTCGACCGTCGAGCAGTTCAATGTCGCGGTCTCCGACGATCGCGCATTCGATCCGACGAAGCTCGACGGTCGGAGGACCGACGGCATCACGCCACCGAAGAGCAACTGGGCGGTCCGCATCGAGCGTCCGCCGCTCTTCGCTCTGCCGCTGCGGCCAGGCATCACCTTCACGTATATGGGCCTCGCGGTGAACGAACACGCGAAGGTGGCGATGGCCGGCGGCGGGGAATTCGACAACGTGTACGCGGCTGGCGAGGTCATGTCGGGGAACATCCTCTCGAGCGGCTACCTCGCGGGCTTCGGCCTCACCATCGGTCACGTCTTCGGCCGCATCGCGGGCCGAGAGGCGGCGGGCCATGCCGCTGGCTGACCTGGTCCGTGAGGCGGACCGTCAACTCACGATCTGCAACGCGTGTCGGTACTGCGAGGAGTACTGCGCGGTGTTCCCGGCGCTCGAACGCAGGACGACGTTCGGCGAGGGCGACGTCGCCTACATCGCGAATCTCTGCCACGACTGCCGCGCCTGCTATTACGCCTGCATGTACGCGCCGCCGCACGAGTTCGCGGTCAATCTGCCGCTGATGCTGTCCGCGGTGCGAGTCGCGACGTACGACGCCTATGCCTGGCCGTCGCTGCTGTCGCGGCTCCTCGGGAACGGCGTCCGCAGCACGGTCGCGGCGACCGTCGTCGGAACGTGCGCCGTGCTCGGGCTCGTCTTCGCGTTCGGAGAGCCGAGCCGGATGCTCGTCGCGCAGACCGGCCCCGGATCCTTCTATCGCGTCTTACCGTATCTCGCGATGGCGGTGCCGTTCCTGGTGCTGACCGCGTACGTCCTCGCGATCATGATCGGCAGCGGTCTGCGCTTCTGGCGCAAGACGGGCGCCCGCCTTGGCGATCTGGTCGATGGCCGGTCCGTGATCGAGGCAACACGCGACGCGCTGGACCTGCGATACCTCAGGGGCGGCGAGGCGGATGGGTGCTACTACCCGACGGATGAAGCCTCCCACTCACGACGCTGGCTGCATGCCGCGGTGTTCTATGGATTCATGTCGGCGTTCGCGGCCACCACGATCGCGGCGTTCATGCAGGAGTTCCTCGGTCTCATGCCGCCGTATCCGCTCTACAGCCCGCCGGTCGTCCTCGGCTCCGCTGGTGGCGTCGCGATGATCGTCGGATCGGGGGGTCTCATGTGGCTCAAATGGAGGAGCGACGTACGTCCCGCGGCGCATCGCATGCTGTCGCGGGACTACGGATTCCTGGTGGCGCTGAACTTCGTGTCAACGACCGGAATGCTCGTGCTCGGTCTTCGCGCTACTCCCGCCATGGGGACGGTCCTCATCGTCCATCTCGGGGCGATCGCCGCACTCTTCCTCATGATGCCGTACGGAAAGTTCGTCCACTTCATGTACCGCTACGCCGCGCTCGTGCAGGACAAGATCGAACGACGGCGCGACGGGTCATCCGAGCCGGCCGCGTCAGCGCGCGAGGCATTGGGCAGCCCGCTCACCTGACGGACGTTCCGGCGTGGAACTCGGTCCGACGCGCCGTAGGTAACCGCGGATCGCCTCGTGCGGCCGGCATTACGTGCCGGCCGGCTCCAGGAGCTTCAAATGCCGGAAGTACGTGCGATAGAAGCCACGGTCGCGCGTGAGGAGGCGATCGGCCTGCGACGCCGCGTGGGCGCCGATCAGGAAGTCCGCGATCACGCGGTCGCGCTGGCCGCCGCGCCGGCGGTATTCCTTCCACGCCACTCCGGCGGCGAGCGCAGTCGCCTCGCTCGCGGCGTCGAACTCGATCGCGAGGTCGGCCATGGCGGAGCGCGCGGCGTCCGGAGCGGGGAAGAGTCCGGCGAGCTCCGCCCAGACCACCTCGCAGGCGACCACGCTGCCTTCGCCGAGTGCCTCGCGCAACCGCTGTGCGGAGCGCTGACCGAAATGTTGATCCGCGCCAAAGATATCGACGAGCACGTTCGTGTCGACGGCCGTGATCACCTGTCTTCGTTGCGGCGTCGGCGGCGGAGGGCTGGATCGACCGCATCGGGTCGGCCGCGAAGCTCCTCGACGACGCGATCGGTGGATTCGCGCAGCTTGAGGATCCCGTACGCGCGCTGGACCGGATCCTCCGCGACGACCTTGCTCGCGATGAGCCGCCCTCCGTCCTCACGTACGTCGAGGACTTGACCCGGCTTGATGCCGAGGCGCGTCCGGACGGCCTTGGGGATGGTCATCTGCCCCTTCTCGGAGACACGTGCCTTCATACCACTAAAGTAGGAATTCCTACCATCAGAGTCAAACGCAGAGGCGCAGGCTCGGTGCGAGGCGGTTGGCCCGGGTCTCGGCGTGGGCGCCGATGAGGAAGTCGGCGGATCGGAGGTCAGCAAGAGGCTTGCGCGCGTACGCGGGTCTGGCAACGGAAGCACAGACGGCGACCCCCGAACTCGCTCGCCCTGTCAGCGCAGTACTTCACCTCACCGCCCCGCAAGCGGACGCCACATGACGCGCACGACACGGCCCGCAACGGGATGACGTTCGGAGGTGCCGACTCGCGCGGCGCCGGTGACGGCGCCTCCATCATTGGCGCGGTAGTCGATGGGGTGATACCGAGCTTCGCCATCCAGTCGATCTTGTGACGCCTGTGGAATGACGCGATCTGAAGCGCGAATGGCAAGTCCTTCGGTGGAGATTGCCGGGAAGCTAGACGGCGATGATCGCACGCGCTTGCGCGCCGGCATTAGCGCGCTTTCCGTCCGTGCTCGGACCAACTCCAGAACTCGGTCCCGCGAGATCTCGAGGTCGCGGAATGAGGCGACTGAGCGCTTGTGGCCAGAAGCTCTGCGACGGATGGCAGTGAACGGCGACCTTCTTTCCAGATCGATCAGCGGCCTGCCGCGGCTCCTCCAGCAGGTCGGGGTAACGGGCGAAAAGAGCCCGAAGATTGTTCTTCGCCTCCTCCTCGGTCAACCCCTGTGCCGTTGCCCTCACCTCGGGAGCGAAGGCGATCCAGCCTCTGTCGTCAGCCCGCTGGGTGGTTATCGCGAGTTCCACAGAGTCCTCCTCGGATGGCGCTTGCCCAGTACAGCGGTCTCGTCCTCCCGCCGAAGCTCGTCGTCGGTCAGGCCGGCGAGAACGCGCTGCTGCCGGGGACCGCTGAGGAGCTCACGGCCCTGGGCCTGTGCCCGCGCGAGGCCGCCTTCGACGCCGGCTTCGGGACG
>Ga0070741_10006918_pt1 | contig 23934 bp, 21 predicted proteins | sample Coa_R1_4_FD_66440 | JGI IMG/M metagenome (GOLD analysis project Ga0070741, IMG submission 66440) | Surface soil microbial communities from Centralia Pennsylvania, which are recovering from an underground coalmine fire - Coalmine... | ecosystem: Environmental > Terrestrial > Soil > Unclassified ...
ACTGCAATCGAAAGAGCAGGTGCCGACGCCCCAGCCATCGGTGCGAGCAGGATCGGAAGCTCCAGCCCGAACCGCCGGCAAAACGAATCCACTCGACCACGGATGGCAGACATCAGCTATCTCACTTCATCACGACTCAGCGTGCCGTCACCGCCGAGCAACTCGTCGGTGTCCCCTTCCGGGCGTTCGCCCATTGGGCAAACGCTAGCCCCCACCCAACCCGGCCAGTACCGTCCTCGCCGCCTCGCTCCCCGCGCGAAGCTCCCTGAGAGCCGCGAGCGCGATCTCGGTGCGCGCCAATGCCAGTGCGGCAGCTTCCTGTGACGCGTCGTAAGTCGGTGGTGAAGCGCCGCTGCGCGCGCGAAATCGTCGGGTCGCTACAGCCCACCCCCTCAGGCGAGACTCTCTCGCGTACGGCGTCCCGGTGGTCCCGAGCCGTCCTCGCTCTTCTCCCACTTGTCGATACCTGCGAGAAGCTGTAGGCGACGCTCCTCGGTGAGGGCCGGCAGCAGCGAACCGTTTCGCGCGATTGCGGCGATCGTATGCGCATCCCACGCGAGCTCGGCAGCGACGATCGTGTACTGATCGCTGACGCCGTGGCCGAACCAGAGGGAGTCGTCCCCGTTCAAGGTGACAGGGACTCCAGCCGCAACGAGATCGGCCACCTGGTGCTCGCGAATGTTTCTGGAGACCCCGAGGCGGACGTTCGACACAGGGCAGACGTCGCACACGATCCGATTGTCTGCAAGTCGCGCCAGCACATCGGGATGCTCGGCCGCGAGGACGCCGTGCGAAATCCTCGTCGCGCCGATCTCGTCGAGTGCCGCGAGGACACTGAGGCGTCCCTCGATCTGGCCGGCGTGAGCGACGACCTGGAGGCCTGCATCTGCCGCCGACCGCACCGCCGACACATATGGCCGGTAATCAGCGGGCTCGCGGAACCCGGCGGTTCCGATGGCGGTCACGCCGTCGCCCGCCCAGCGGATCGCAGCGCGCGCGATCTCGTTGGCGATCGGCGCGTCTTGATCCGTGTTGATCGTGACGTTCGCTCCGACCTGGAGGTCGTGTTCGGCTGCCGCCTCTTGAAGAGCGGTGACGATCGTCGCAGTCACGCGGTCGATCGACCCGAGCCGGGGCGCGAAGAGTTGCGGTTCGATCGCAGGCTCGAAGAAGACGACGCCTTCTGCTGCCTCAGCGGCGACCAGCTCGGCGCAGAGCGTGATCAGGTCGCTGAGGTTTTCGACGAGCTCCGGCACGCGGCCGTAGTGATCGAAGAAGTCCCACACATCGACGAATTGATCGGGGAAATCGAAAGGAACGCCGCGTCGGCGAGCGAGCCGTTCTACGGCTTCACGCGGATACGAACCATCCAGATGCGCGTGGACATGCACCTTTGGAAGTTCGACCGCGTCGATGTCAGTCGAGGCGCGGACCGTCACACGACTTGCCCGAAATCAGGCCGTGCGAGAAGCTGATTGAAGCTCGACGCATGGAACACGAGCGGGCGCAGTGCGGGGTCGGCACCGACGCCGATCACCTCCAGCAAGACGACGATATGGTCGCCCGCCTCGACCTCTGCGTGGATTGTGCATTCGAACCACACGGGAGCCCCAGAGACGAAGACGGCGTCGGACCCGACATGTCGGAGCGGAGCCGACGCGAAGCGCCGAAGCCGGTCCTCGCCTGCGATCTCGCGAGCGATGTCGCCCTGGCCCTCTGCAAGGACCGAGATACCGATTGACGACGCGCGCCCGAGGCGTGGCCACGTTCGCGACTTCGTCTGAATTGCGCACGAGACGAGAGGCGGGGTCAGAGAGACTCCGACGGTGAATGCCGACGCGACCATGCCTTCGATCTCGCCCTCTGTGCGCGCGATCAGCGCAACGACGCCCGAGGGAAATAGCGAGAACGCGTGACGCAAGGCACGCGTGTCATTCTTGTAGCGCGGAAGCGAGGCTCTGGTGACGCTTGGCGAAGCTGCGTCCACAGGGCTCCCTACGACTCGCTCGACGTTCGCCACCAGTTGATCCCGAGATCCTGCGCGTGCTCGTCGATTTGGTTCAGCTCCTCCGTTGTCAAGTCGCCGCGCTCGAGCGCAGCGAGGTTTTGCTCGAGCTGCGCGACGCTGGATGCGCCCATCACAACCGACGTGACTCTCGCGTCCCGCAGGGCCCAAGCAAGGGCGAGTTGCGCGAGGGTCTGCCCTCGTGCCGCTGCGATTTCCGCGAGAGCGGCGACGCGCCGCATGATGTCCTCCGTGATGAACTGCCGTTCGAACGACTCGCTGCGCGACGCACGGCTTCCTTCGGAGATGCCGCCGAGGTAACGGTCGGTCAGAAGCCCCTGCGCGAGCGGAGAGAACGCGACACATCCGATGCCGAGGTCGTCGAGCGTGTCCAGCAGATCGGCTTCGATCCAGCGGTTGAACATCGAATACGACGGCTGATGCACGAGGATAGGCGTCCCAAGATCGGACATGATCGTGTGCATCTGCCGGGTTCGTTCCGCGGAGTAGCTCGAGATCCCCGCGTAGAGCGCTTTGCCGCGCTGTACCGCATGGTGGAGCGCGGATGCAGTTTCTTCGAGCGGCGTCTCGGGATCGAGGCGGTGCGAGTAGAAGATGTCGACGTATTCAAGCCCCAGCCTGCGAAGCGACTGATCGAGACTCGCCAAGAGGTACTTTCGCGATCCCCACTCGCCGTACGGGCCCGGCCACATGTCGTAGCCGGCCTTCGTGGCAATCACCAATTCGTCGCGATACGGGTGGAGATCGCGGCCGAGGATTCGCCCGAAGTTGCTCTCGGCGGCCCCCGGCGGCGGCCCGTAGTTGTTCGCCAGGTCGAAGTGCGTTATGCCCCTGTCGAAGGCCTTCAGCACGATCGATCGCTGCACGTCGAACGGCGCTCCGTCGCCGAAGTTGTGCCACAGCCCTAACGAGAGCGCGGGTAGCTTCAGCCCTGATCGGCCGCAGCGGCGGTAGGTTTGCGTGTCGTACCGCCGCCCGTCGGCGACGTACGGGTCGCCCTCAATCGTCGTTTGCGTCATCACATCGCCCCGACCGCAGCGAAGCGCGCGGCGTGCGCTGGATGCGACGCCGGAAGATGCGGCCCAATGGACGGAAACAGCGACTCGCGGAACGTCCCCCGCGATTGCTCACCGAGCAGCCCCGCGTGGCGGAGAGCCGGTGCGATCTCCTGCGCAAACTCGTCGTATGACGCGGGCACGGTCCAGGGGGCGAGCAGGAAGCCGTCGACGCCCGAGTCCTCGACGTATTCGCCGAGCTGCTCGACGATGTCGGCGGGCGTTCCTCGGACGATCAGCTCGCGCATGCCGTAGCGGAGGATGTGGTCGGCGGCGTCTCGCAGCTTCGCGTCGCCATGGCGCACGACAGACGATCGCGTCTCCTCGGTCTGCAGATCGGAGAACTTCGTGTCGGGACCGAGCTCCTCCAGCGCCTCCAGATCGATGCCGGTCATCGAGCTGTAGTACGCCGCGGACGCCGGGTAGTTGACGTACGACAGGTACTCCTCGAGCTTCCGCTCGGCGGCCGCCGGTGACGAGGCGCTGACAATAGATAGCGTCGTCACGGTCTTGATCGACCCCTCGGGCCGACCGGCTGCCAGGGCGCGCGCGTGGATGTCGTCGACTTGCTTGCGGACTGTGGCGGCGTCACGCCCCTGCAGGAAGAGGACTTCGGCATGTGTGGCCCCGAACGCCCGGCCCGCTTCCGACAGGCCGGCTTGGAAGAGGACAGGCGTGCGCTGTGGAGATGGCTCAGAATCGAAGTAGCCGTCGCACCTGTGGTACGGGCCGTGGTGGTGGATCTCGCGGACCTTTTCGGGGTCCGCGTAGATGCGCCGCTCCTTGTCAACGAGGAGGGCATCATCGTCCCATGAACCTTCGAGCAGCTTGTACGTCAGCTCCACGAAGTCCTCGGCTCGCGCATAGCGCTCATCGTGCGGGATGAGGTCCTGCCCGAAGAGCTCGGAGACGACGGACATGCTTGTCGTGACGATGTTCCAGCCGATCCGGCCCTTGGTGAGGTGGTCGAGGGTGGCGAGCCGGCGCGCGTTCGCATACGGATGCTCGTACGTAGTCGAGGCGGTGACAGCGAAGGAGAGACGTTCGGTCACAGCCGCCATCGCCGGGATGAGCAGCATCGGATCGTTGTTCGGAATCTCAACGGCCTGTTCAAAGACCACGGGCTTCGTGCGGCCCTTGATGTGTGGGTAGCCGTACGAATCGGCGAGGAAGATGAACTGAAATCCGCCGCGCTCGAGCAGCTTCGCCATGCTGATCCAGTAGTCGAGATCCTTGTACCGGTACGTCGTCTGGTCGGGGTGTGCCCACAGGCCCTGGCTCGTGAGATTGACTTGGTTGATCTCGAACGCGCCGAAGATCATCGGTTTCATGCTCCTCCTTGATTGGTCATGGCTCACGCTTCTTCGGTCGCGCGATCAGGTCCACCGTGCGGCCCCCCACCGTTCACCGGCCACCGCGACGCGGTACACCAGGACGGACATCACGATGGCGACGACTGCGACCGCCCATGTCGATGCGTTGTCGATCGCGACCTGCGCGTCGCTGAGGATCCGGCCGAGCCCCCCCGTGTCCATCAGCCACTCGGCAGCGATCGCGGTGAGAACGCAGTTCGCAGCCGATAGGCGAAGCGCCAGGAAGAGCGAGGGAAGCGAGCTCGGGAAGGCGAGCCGGCCCAACGTGACGAAGCGATTCGATCCGTAGATTCGGAATAGGTCGTCGCTGCCGGGTGGTCGCGCGGCGAGACCCGAGACCATGATCACGAAGACGGGAAAGAACGACATCAACACGCAACTCGCGACGATCGCGCCCTTGCCGTAGCCGAGGATTGAGCCCATAACCGGGATGAAGACCGCGATCGGAATGGTCGGGATGAGCACGGCCATCGGAGACAGGAACGACTTGACGTACGGAAACAACGTCGAGGCGACCGCCAGGATGAGGCCGAGCGCAGTCCCGAGTGCGAGTCCGGCGGCAGAGATGGTCAATGTCACTCCGGCGGCACGCAGGAACGACCCTCCCTCGTGCCACAAGCGGTTGGCAACCTCGTTCGGGGACGGTGCGACGACGCTCGCCACGTTCCCCGCGGACACCCACCATTGCCAGCAGGCGACGAGGATGACCGGCACGAGAACCGCGAGTCCAGCGTCGACGAGCCGAGATCCGCCTGTGGGGGCCGCCGACACCGTCGTCGGACGCCCGAAGAAGCGGCTCGCCGCTCTCTCGGCGAGCGTTCCCGCGACGTATCCAAAGAGCGAGACCAGCACCGCCATCGAGCAGGCCGACCACAGCAACTCGTACTGGACGTTGCGCATCGCGGAGACCATCAGCACGCCGAGCCCCGAGTTCGCGCCGAACCACTCGCCGAGAATCGCGCCGAGCAGAGCGGCAGGGATCCCCAGCCGTAGTGCGTCGGCGACGAACGGCACAGCTGCGGGCACCTGAAGCCGCGCGAAACGTTGCACCGCTCCCGCTCCGAGGACGACGAACAGGTCGCGCCCGGACTCGACCGGCGCCCGAAACCCGTCTCCCACTGTCGAGACGGTGCTGAAGAGGACGAACAACGCGGCGAAGACCTGCGGAATCGCCGGCCGCACGGGAAGGCTCATCAACATCGGGCCCACTGCGACGACCGGAATGGCGTTGACAAACACGACCGACCGCACCACATGTCCGTGACTGCGCGGAAACCACGCGGTGACCGCCGCAAGCAGCACACCCAATGCGAGGCCGATTGCGCCGCCAACGGCGGCCTCCGCCGCGGTCGTCGCGGTCGCGCTAAGGAGCAGCTGGTGGTTGTCGCCGATCGCACCAACGACGGCGGACAGGCTGGGAATCGAGCCGCCGAACGCGCGCGTTCTGCCGACCGCTTCCCAGACGCCCGCCAGAACAGCGAGCCCCCCGGTCGGGACAAGCGCGCCTCTCATCGTCATGTGCGCTCCGCTCCGACGGCTCCGTCGAGCATCAACGTGAGCTCGGCGACGAGTGACTGGAATTCCGGCAGCCGCTGCGTGTCTGCGTCGCGCGCCTCGCCGAACGGCACGTCAACTACACGCTTCACCGACCCCGGGCGTCCGGTCATTACCACGACGCGATCACCAAGGAAGACGGCTTCCTCCACCGAGTGCGTGACCAGCAGCGTCGTCGTCCGCTGCTTCGCGAGGATCTGCGCGAGCTCCACATTCAGGCGGTGCCGCGTCACCGCGTCGAGCGACCCGAACGGTTCGTCCAGCAACAGCACGGTCGGTTCCAACACGAGCGCGCGGGCGATCGATACCCGCTGGCGCATACCGCCGGAGAGCTGGCGTGGACGATGACGCTCGAAGTCACTCAGCCCCACGAGCTTGAGGAGCCAATCCACCCGGCGACCATCGACGGGTCGGCGCGCGAGCTTGTAGGGGAGCTCGACATTCGCGCGGACGGTCAGCCACGGAAGCAGCGCGTGGTCTTGGAACGCGACGCCCAGCCGCCGTCGTCGGATCAGTTGCGACGGCGGCGCGCCATCGATCGTCACTTCGCCGGAGTCCGGGGCTTCGAGGCCAGCTGCGAGCCGCAGCGCCGTCGACTTCCCGCATCCCGAGGGACCGAGGACGGCTACCGTCTCGCCCGCCTCGACGTCGAGCGAAAGGTCGTTCAGCGCGACGACCTCGCCGTACCGACCGGCGAACCGCTTGGACACGGCAGCGAATCGCAGACCCGACGCAGTCGTCGCTGACGCGTCGGTCATGACCTCGGCAGCAGGCTCCTGTCGTAGCTCGTGGGGAGCGAAGCGAGGTCGGTGCGGCCGGAAGCCTTCAACGCGGCTGCCATCGATCCCCTGATTGCCGCGGGATCCATTGCGAGCAGGCCGTGCTTTCGCGTGTATGGGCTTACAACGAACGGGATCTGGGCCTTGAACTCGGCGAGCGCGGTCTTCTTGTCGAGGCCGAGACTCTTGCCGTATTTCGTCAGCACAAGGTTGACGGCGCCGGCCGGATCGGCTATCGCCGCGCGCCACCCCTTTTGCGTCGCTGCGAGGAACGCCTTCACCTGCGCCTTATGGCTGGCGAGGTAGCTCTTCGACGTCACGATCAGACCCGAGTAGGTGTTGAAGCCGAGCTGCGCGAAGGTGGTGACGTTGGAGTGCTGGCCCTTCAGCTCGTACGGAATCGGCTGGTTGTACGCGTACACGTAGTAGGCGTCGATCACGTGCTTGAAGAGGGGCGCGGCGTCATACCCGACCGGCACGAACTTCCAGTTGGGCTTGACATGGTGGATTGCGAAGAGGGCGTTGATGTCGGCCTTGCCCGGAGGATCTGTTCCGATGCGGAGTCCGACGAGATCGTTGATCTTCTTGATCTTCAAGCTGGGAAGGCTCATGAGCGCCGCAGGCGACGTCTGAAGGACAGCGCCAATCGCGACCAGATTCGCCCCCGACTTGTTGGCGTCGTAGAGCCGCGCCATGTTCGACACGATTCCGATCTGCGCGCCGCCGCCGGCGATCACGCTCGCCGTCGACGCGACGTTCCCGCCGCTGAGGAACTTGACCTTCAGTCCCGCGGCCGAGTAGTACCCCTTGCTGTCGGCCTCGTAGTAGCCGGCGTAGGACTGGTCCGGCACCCAATCGAGCTGGAAGTTGATCGTAGTCGTAGCTGAAGCGGCCGGCGAGGCGCTCGCAACCGCGGTGGCCCCCCAAACGGCGAGACCCGCGAGTGCCGTGGCCACGACGGCGGCGCGTATGCTTGCACGGCGACTGATATAGGACCTGTGAATACGCATGGAGTGCGCCCTCCCAGTCGAGAGTTTCGGATGCCGCTGAGCCCAATCTCGCTCGGGCGGATCGATAGTACTACCCGTCGAGATCGGCCGACAAAGAACCGAAGGCTCTGGCTTCATAACCTCCGTGAATAAGTTGAGAGGAGGTTGAGATCGAGCTTCGCTCCCTGAGGCACCTGGTCGCAACCGCCGACGCTCGCAACTTCACCCGCGCTGCCGTCAACCTTGGGATCTCCCAGCCCGCGTTGAGCCAGAGCATCAAGCGGCTCGAGCAAGCGGTCGGTCACACGTTGTTCGTGCGTAACCGTCAGAACCCTGTGCGAGGCCTCGAACTGACCTCCGCAGGAGAGTTGATCGTCTCCGAGGCGAGGCTCATCCTGGCGGCCGTCGAGCGAGCGGAGCGCCGACTCGCGCGGATCGATTCGTCCGAGGGAGGCGCCAGCATCGCTGTGGGGTTCACCGCGGCGACGCCACCCGAGCTCCTGACGTCCGCGATCGCGGTGCCGCGTACCCGTATCACGCCCGTCTACCTGGAGTGGGGCGAGGAGCCCGCGTGCTTGAGCGACGGAAGCGTCGACCTCGCGTTTATGCAGTACCCGCCGGGCTCGGAGTCGCTGCACCAGCTGCGCTCGACGCTTCTGCAATGTCAGCGGATGCTGATGGTGCCGGCAAATCACCACCTGGCTCAACTCGAGCGCCCTGTGACGCTCGACGACATCGCGGAGGAGGCATTCCTCGACCCCGGCTTTCCCGATACACCTGAGATGTACCGCGACTACTGGCTTGCCGAACCGCGTCCGCACCGAGGACCGGGGCCGCACGTCGTGCCGCTGCTCGCAGTCTCACCTCAGCAAATGTACGCGTACGTCGCGGCAGGACACGCACTCGCGATCACGTCCGAGACCCTCGCCCGACAGATCAACTGGCCACACGTGGTCTTCCTTCACGTCGAGGGCCTCTCGCCGGTGTGCTTCGGAATTGTCCGTCATCGGGATGAAAGCCGGTCCGCCGTGCTCGAGCTGTTCGACGCGGTCGTCGAGTTGCACTCAGCCAGGCCCGATCGCCGGCCGCAGCGCGTTCAAGTTCGCCGCCGCCCACGTCTCGACGACGTCGTCGAGCTCTGACATCTGCGACGGCACAAGGAAACACAGCCCGCGCGTCGGAACCGACGCGCCCAGCTCGACCAGCAACGGGCGCAATCCGAAATCGATCGCCAGGCCGTGAAGCGGCGATCCCGCCGTCATGACCGGAACCGCCACGACGCCTGCGAGGCCATCGTTGCTGTAGCGGTCGAAGAACGCCTTCAGCAGCCCGGTGTAGGTTCCCTTGTAGGTCGGGCTCGCGACAACGAGCACGTCGCTCCGCGCGACATCAGCAGTCAGTGCGTCCAGCTCATCGTTCGGGGCGTCGAAGATCTGGCGCGCGTAGTCGATCAGGTCGACGTCTTGCGCGATCTCGCCCTCGTAGCGACGACAAATCCACGCCGCAACAGCGTGCGCGACGGCACGTGTTCTCGACCGGGGACTCGGGTTGCCGACGACAACCGCGACGCGCATTCGCGAGACGTATACCTGACCACGCCGCGCCCGAGCGCTCACGCTACGTCCGCAACGAGGCGCGTCTCGCATCAGGGTTCTGAACGACGGCCTACCCGCCTCGTCTATCGAGCTGCGCTCCTCAACTGGCTCATGAACGGCTCGATCGTCACTACCGCTGCGAGCCGGTTTACACAACGTTCCTGGCGACCGCTGGGCTGCGAGTAGGGGGTCGCAGCCCAAGGCCTGACCTACAGCGGATCGGCCTGCCGGGTGTTGAGTTTGTGGTGAGAAGGCGACGGTCGACCTCCCGCCACCCAACCACCTCCAGCGATGAGCCTCCCCCCGCACGAGTCCCCGTCTCGGAGTTCCGGTGTGTGGGCGCGAGCGAGAAAGCCCAAGAAACAGCGTGGGTGCAGGCGCCCGGAGCCTCCGCAGGAGTGTCGCTGTGGCGTTCGGCACTCCAGCGCCGGGCTCCGCAAGATGATTGTGCGTCAAGCGCTATGACGTTAATCCCGCTACCGCGTGGCAAGGCGAGGTGAGTTGACGCCGCCGCACTCGCCACCCCCTGCGACGGGCCTCTCCCGCGCGGGTCCCCAGTCGGCTCACTGCATGCGAGCTACATTTCGCCTGATTCGGGGTCGGGCTTTCGAAGGGTCAGCATCCGAGCGGCCAGTTCGTCAGCCAAATCGCCGGTTCGACGTGGGCGTGGGTCCGGCGGCAAGTGGAGCCAGGTTTCGGTTGCGACGAGCGTAAGCTTGTCTCCTTCCTTTAGGTTGCGCTCGAAGATGGCAAGCGTCTCGCCCAGCTCAGTCGCCGCGGGCGCGATAATGCCCTTCAGGCCAAGTTGATGCGCGGCAGCGCCGACACGCTGACACTTCACATAGTTGAACCCCGTCAAATCCGGAGCGTGGAGGCTAAGCAGCGAAAGAGCTTCCCTGCTGCGAAGATCTAGGACCTCCGCAATCGAGACGTCGCACGTCAGGACCGCTCGCGGCCCAACATGCTCTCCGCTCAGTCCCGGTGTTGGGTCGACAAGATGACGGTACGCCTCGGCGATGACAGATTCGGTCGGCCGACCGAGGTAAATCACGGGGAATGCGCCGGGAGCGCCCCACCGCCCACCGCTCCGACTACCTTCGAGACTCCTGAACTGCGGTGAGGTATGTCGCTGGAATCTGCCAGCGACAAATACGGCGGGCGCGCGTGCGACTTGTGCGACGAAAGAGCGTTCCACCTAGGCAGCTCCGGCCTTGAGCTGCTCCACTGCGTAGAGCACAGTCTCGAAGTCTCCTGTTCGGAGCAAATCGATCGGCCGTCGCCCGTCGAGGTTGCGATTGCGGCTGTGCAGCCAAATGTCGACGCCCTCCGCCGAATAAATATCCCGGAGCTGATCAACGACATAGTGAAGCTCTAGAAGCCGCTCCTTCGAATCGCCATGTGGGCGATGTGAACCTGAAAGCCAATGCTGAACCTGACGTGGGCGAACGCCTGTGATCTCAGCCACCTCGGCAGTGGTCAGTGCGACACCGCGCACGTCGTTCACCATGCGTGCGTAGAGGCCCGATTCAGCCAGCGCGCGTGATCGACGGTTCGTCAAGAACCCTCCTTCGTGGACGACACGTTACACGACAGCCTAGACAACGTGCCTGACGTCATCCGGTGCGACAGCTACGGTCTCGGCTAACGACGTTGAGGAGATGAGGCATGCGCACCGAACTGTTGATCAGGCCCGGGCCCAACGACCACCACGTCATTGCCGACCTCGTTGCTCCTGGCGGCGCTGCCGTCCTGTTGCCTTCCGATCGCGCGCTGATTTCTCGGCTCGTCGTCGAAGCCCACATCGCGGCGCAACGTCCTCAGATGGCCGACGCTGGTGCGACAGCGGGTATACCGGTGCTCATCGACCCACTGACGATCCTCTGGCAGGGTCAGCTGCGTCCGGAGGACAAGTGGGCGGCACTGCCTTTCGGGCAGGCCGATCGTCTCGAGCCGGCTGACTTTGGGGACGAACTTCGGCGGGAGCGGATGGTCGAGGCTGTGGTCGAGTTCCAAGTGGCGCATGGGGCCTCCGTCGTGATCCCGCCATATACCTATGCATCGGGTCCGGGCGACGCCTGGTTCGACCGCGGGATCGACTTACTTCGTGCCACAGCGCGGTACATGCGGCGCAACGGCATTCGTCTTCCCGTCGTGCCCGTGCTGGCGGGGCAGCTGCAAACTTTCAGCGATCCGCGCCAGCTGAGGGCTGGTATCGACCGGTTCATCGAAGCGTCGATCAACGTCGGGCCGCAGGCGATCGCGTTTTGCATGTCCCCAACCGGTGGAGCAAATGATTCGTATGCGAAGATCCTTCGGATCTTCGAGGTCGTTGATCGGCTACAGCGCGCTGGTGCACCGGTGCTCGCGTTACGCCAAGGAATCTATGGTCCGGCACTCGCGGCGGCCGGAGTTTCTGGATACGAAACCGGTATCGCGACGCGCGAAACTTGCGACCTCGCCCGGTCGATCGTCAGCCGTAGGCCACCAACGCCGGGCGCCAAACGCCGGTCCGGCGGAGCGGCCCTAAGGATCTACCTCGAACCGCTGAAACGGAGTGTCCCGGCGAAGCTCGCACTATCGCTTCTTGGTGACCGCTCCATGAGGCCCCGCGTCATGTGCGACGACGAGCGGTGCTGTCCCAACGGCGTAAACGACACGATCGACAAGCGGCGCGAACACGCGATTCGTGCACGAGCGAAGCAGCTTGCCGCTCTCGACGCACAACCGCATCAGGCGTGGCGCCTCCATCAGGTTGCCAAAGATGCACGAGTTGCGGCTGATCTTGTTCATCAGATCAATCGCTTCAGCCGAGCATCGGGTCTACCCCTGCAGCTGAACCCGCGTGCAATGGAAGAGCTCGCCAGAGTTGCCGATTACGTGCGGGAAGTCCGGGAGAGCCGCGCGGCTGCGTAAAGCGACCTCCAGGTGCTCGATCGCACCTAGGGCAGAGTGCGCGAACGCAACGAGGAGCCAGAGACCCCCTAGTCGCTATGCAGGCGGTCGCAGTGCAAAGCCCAGGGATAGCGAATTCGCCTGCAGCGTGGTGAGGTGTGGTTCGTTCCGTGGCAGCGCACTGGCGGGCACACCACGCCCCTGCGCGATGAGCCTCTCTCGCGCGGGAGTTTCATTGGATCCCCAAGCAATGATCTTCGTCCCTGCTACTCACCCGCCCGTAAGATGGGGGACTCCGGCCGTGATTCAGCCGGTGGCTAGACGGCAGTGAAGGTTGCTGCGTGACACTAGACGCCTCTCGTGAGCGTCTCTACCGAATGTGAGATCGCCAAAATCGCGAGAGGCTAGGCTACTTCAATGCTTCTTTTCGAAGATCCTGTACGCAGAGCTGCATCGAACTTGGTTCTCGGAGAGGCTTCGCGCTACGCCGCTCAACGCTGGGCGGAGCTTCTAGACGAGCACACGCACTACAGCCAGTCAGCCAGCTCCATCATCCCTGAGCCCGTAGCGTTAGACGAATTCGCTGAGGAAGGCCGAGTCTATTTGGCTGATAAACGAGCGCACTTCGCGAACATGCTGGAGTGCTTCAAACGGACGGCTTCGAACCTACGCCTAGACCCCAACGTCGGAACATGGTTTCCTGCCGAACGGGCGGCGGCGCTAAAAGCCTTTGACGGCGTAGATCCGATCCCGCGGGGCCGCGATCCAGAACAGTGGGTCGATCAACACACAAATGCCGTACTCGCCGCGGAAGTTCCCGCGCTGCTTGCGGTGCTCAACGATGCCGTTGACGGCTATCGACCCAGGCTCCTGAATGTCGTCCTTGACGTGCTTTCTGCTCCACCAACTAACGCGCGGGGCTGGCGAGCGTTCGACGAAAACCTCTCGTATCTCGCAGCGGTCGCTCTAAGCGAAGGACGAGGTGGACGGCACCTTGCGCTCAACCTAGCTGTAGCGTTCGGTCAGGCGGCTTCCGACAACGAGGCTGCCGCTGCGTTACGGACGCTTCTCGGATCTACAAGCGAGCGGTTTGTAGTGGCGGCGTGCGTGGCGGGAACCAACAAGATCAAGAAGATCGAAACCTTCGGATGCAAACCCCTGAGCGACCCCCCGACATGGCCGAACGGAAATCGCGGCCATGCCGGAACTCGGCTACGACAGTACTACGCTTCGCGATTGGCACCGCGAACTTGTGGGATCCTGGTCGAGGTCGACGCTCTCGATCCCGAACATGCAAGGGGATTAGCGCTCGAACGAATTGAGCTTCTTCATGATCACATCGCGGCCGAGCACCGCATCGCGCGATTCTCGGTTTCGCCTGAGGTGCTCGTCCTTCGTGAGGCTCGCAACCGAGTGACACGGCTCGGTGGTGATGTGAGGACAGTCGAGGAGGCACGGCCCCTCGGTGGCCGGCGGCTTCGGGTCCTTCAGCGTTCGCTCCGATTTTACAAGCTCGCTCGGAGCGAAGAAACGGCCGTGATCTCGGTTGTTCAGAGCTGGATCGCTCTCGAAAACCTCGCTCACGGGGCGCAGGCTTTTCTTCAAAAGCAAGGGACTAGAAAGTGGGTCGCGACCAATCCCGCGACGTTCTTGCCACGACACGTTGGCGCCGTGATCTACCTAGCGTCGTCTCGAAATCAGATCATTTCTTCCTGGCATCTGGCGCGGCGGGAGTGCGGCCTCGGGCCGGCCCGGAGTCGGTTTCAGGAGCTTTCGCGCTGGCTCGGGGTACTTGCGGCACGCAAGTGGTTCGTCGATCCTGACCGATGGCTTGCTGTCCTTGAGGCGCGCCCCGCCGCCGTCGCCCCTGACCCCCTGCCGTTGACGGCCACTCCGGCCCAGGCTGCCGCTGTCCTCCGGGATCTCCTTCAGAACGCAACACCGTATATCCGCGTTCGAGTGGAGGATTCAGCTTCGATGGTGAAGAATCCCGCGCGGCTCTCGGAATGGGGCAGTAGAGTTGAACGTCGTGCTGAAGCAAGCGTGTCGCGCATTCGGATGCTCAGGAATAGAATCGTCCACGGGGCGATGCCAGGCCATGAGTCAGCAGAGCAGGTCGCAGCGGCCGGACGCCACCTCTTGGATGCGGTCTACGAAGTTGTCCCGGCTTGGCTCAGGCCAGGAATGCCTGTGTGGCGGGCACTCTACGACGCTCGCGGTTGGCAACAGAGCCTGCGGAAGCGTTGGCGCGCGCCGAGAGCAGTCTTTGGCGTCACGGTTGACTCCATCGTTCGAGGCCCCTGATACCAGAGGCGCCCCGCAGGGCGCCTCTGAAAAACTAGGAGCCTACCCGAGAGCACGCCCCCGACTCAGGGCCGAAGCGCTGAGCCATTCAGTAGTCAGACGGTAGCACAGTAATTACCCAGCATGCGAATAAGTATCGTTGTGAAAGCGGGTTTGATGCGTTTTGGCACTTACTGTGATCGGCCAACCGCACGCCTTCTTTAGCACTCGGCCCATTGTCATGACGCGACGCCTCTGCGTCACCGTCTTTGCTGCGGCCGTCGCGATCGCTGAGGATGATCGAGCCAAGGAAGTAGTGGCCGTAGCCCTCGACGACGGTGCGTTCGTGACCAGCGTCGTAGTCGTCCAGGAACTTCTCGGTCGGGTCCGAAAGTGGCTCCTCGACTGCTTGGGCTCCCCAACGGTACCCCCGCTGGTAGTAATCGACGGCGTAGCGAGAGCCCTGCAGAAGCTTACGGATCGCCTTCGCTTCGCCGTGGATCTCTCTCACGCTGGCGCCCCCTGCGGATCGCTTGCCTGAGATGTCGCCTCGCGAAGCCGACCGTAGAGCCGCTCGGCGTAGTAGTCGAGCACCGTCTTCTGGAACTCGGCGTCGTCGAGGATGCGCTTGAAGATGTCCGCGTTCTGATCCATCCGGTTAACGACCGTGTCGATGAAGGTGCGGTCGAAGACGAGGCGGAAGTTGTCGAACGTGTTCGTGCGCGCCCGCGCGGCGAGGGCCTTGTCAGCAGCCCACGTTTCCTCGAACTGGTCGAAGAGGAGCTGGTCGGCCTCGCCGAGGTCGAGGCCGTAGCGCTCGTTGATCACCTCGACGATCTGCGACAGGTGCTCCTTCTCGTGCTCGTGCTCCTTCCCGCGGCCGGAGAACATCGCGACCACCTCGCCTCCTCCCTCGTCGAGCGACCCTGAGCCCTCGAACGTCTGCGCGATCTTCAGGTGCGTCATCTCGACCTCGGTGCCGAGGTCGAGCCGCTCCGCCGCCTGCCCGGGGAGGTACGCGAGCAGCGCGCGACCGTAGAGGTAGTCGCGCTCGAGCTCGCGGTCGACGTAGGAAACAATCTGCGAGACGAACGCGTAGAGATTCACGAACCGCGTGAGCACGTCCCGGAACGCGTCCTGCACCTCCTCGTCGAGCTCGCCGAAGCGGTCGCGCGCGGGAGCGAGCGCGGCATAGACGGCGCCGTGCCCGCTTGTCTCGGTGACCGCAAGCAGCGCCTGCACGCCCACCTCGACCTCCTCCTCCTGCAGGACGCCGTAGTCCCAGACCGCCCGGTGGGTGTCGTAGAGGAGGTTCGGGTCGGTCGGGACGGCCTCCGTCCGCTCGTAGTAGGGACGGAAGGCGTCCTGGATCGCGTCGAGCTCGTTGCGGAAGTCGAGCACGAACGTGTCCGCCTTCTGCGGGTGGATCCGGTTCAGGCGGCTGAGCGTCTGCACCGCGTTCAGCCCCATCAGCACCTTGTCGACGTACATCGTGTGCAGGAGCGGCTGATCGAAACCGGTCTGGAACTTCTCCGCGACCACGAGCACCTGGTAGTCGTCGGAGCCAAAACGGCCAGCAGTCTCGGACTCGGGAAACCCGTTCATCCCCGGCTCGGTGAACTCGTCGCGCTCGTCGACCACCTTGCCCGAGAAGGCGACGAGCGCGTGCACGTCCCGGTAACCCTTCTCGGCGATGTAGGCGTCGATCGCGAGCTTCATGCGGACGGCGTGCAGGCGCGAGCTCGTCACCACCATCGCCTTCGCGCGGCCGCCGATCTTCTTCGCCGTGTGCTCGCGGAAGTGCTCGACGATGATCTCGACCCGCTGCGCGAGGTTGTACGGATGCAGCGTGACGAACCGGGCGATGGCCCGCTTCGCGCGCGCCGGGTCGTATTCGGGGTCGTCGATGATCGCCTTCTCGATCCGGAAGAAGGTCTTGTAGGTCGTGTAGTTGGCGAGCACGTCGAGGATGAAGTTCTCCTCGATCGCTTGCCGCATCGAGTACAGGTGGAAAGGGACGTAGCGGCGACCCTCAGCCGTATCGATCGGCGTGCCGAAGAGCTCGAGCGTCTTCGCCTTCGGCGTCGCCGTGAAGGCGAAGAAGGAGAGGTTGCCCGGCCGGCTGCGCCCCTCGAGCGAGCGCGCGAGCAGGTCCTGCGAGTCACCGCGGCCAGCCTCCTCGGCGGCGTCCTCGCGCTCGGCCTCCTCAAGCCGCTCCTGCGCCGAGCCGCCCGAGAGGACGCGGCGCAGGTCGGCGGCTGCCTCGCCCGTCTGCGAGGAGTGCGCCTCGTCGACGATCACGGCATATCGCCGCGCCGGCAGCTCCCCCACCTTCTCGAGCACGAACGGGAACTTCTGCAGCGTCGTCACGATCACCCGCGCCTGTGCGCCGACGAGCGCGTCGGCGAGCTGGGCCGAGTGCTTGTCGATCCGGACAACGACGCCGTGTGCATGCTCGAACTGGTAGATCGTGTCCTGGAGCTGCCGGTCGAGCACGAGCCGGTCGGTGATCACGATCACCTTGTCGAAGGCCGGCCGGTCGCTCGCATCGTGGAGGCTCGAGAGTCTGTGCGCGAGCCACGCGATCGAGTTCGACTTGCCCGAGCCGGCCGAGTGCTGGACGAGGTAGGTCTGGCCGGCGCCGTGCTCGCGCGCGTGCACCTCGAACTTGCGCACCGCGTCCCACTGGTGGAAGCGCGGGAAGATGATCCTCGTCCGGGCGCGCCGCTCGACCGCCGACCCCTTCTCCGGCCGCTCGAGCTGAACGAAGCGGGCGAGCAGGTCGAGCCAGTTCTCGCGCTGCCAAACCTGTTCCCACAGATAGGCGGTCTTGTGGCCCGCCGGGTTGAACGGGTTCCCGGCGCCGCCCTCCTCCGAGCCGCGGTTGAAGGGGAGGAACTTTGTCGAGGCGCCGGAGAGCTTCGTCGTCATCGCTACGAGTTCGGGATCGACGGCGAAATGGACGACTGCGCGGCGGGCAAGAGTGACGTTGCTCGGGTCGCGATCGCGCCGATACTGCGCGATCGCGTGCTCGACGTTCTGGTTCGTGAGCGGGTTCTTCAGCTCCGCAGTCGCGACCGGAATCCCATTCACGTAAAGCGCGAGGTCGATTGTCTTGTCGGAGTCTTCGTAGCGGAACTGGCGCACTAGCACGAGCCGGTTCGCCTCGTAGCGCTCGACGAGCTCCGGCGTCAGCCCGTGCGCCGGCTTGAAGTAGGCGACCCGGATCTCGACGCCGAGGTCCTTGACTCCGTGCCGCAGCACGTCGACCGTGCCGCGCTCGTCCAGCTCCTTCGCCAGCCGGCGCAGGAAGTTCGCCTCCGCCGCGGCCTCGCCGCCGTGCCGAGCTGCGAGGCTCCGCCATGCGTCCTCCTGCGTCGCGCGAACGAACGCCAGCACCTCGCCCGGATCGAGCCCGAGCGCGACGTCGAACGCGTGCGGATCGCCCTTCACGTAGCCGCCATGCTCGAGCAGCCACGCCTCGATCGCACCCTCGAACTTCCGCTCCCTCGCACCGAGGGTCACGCTGCTGCCTTCGCGATCTCGAGTTGGCCGCTGACAGCGGCCGTGATCAGCGCTTGGCGGTGCTCGCGGAGCAGATTGATCTGGCTCGCGAGCCGGTTGCTGAGTGCCCTTTGATGCCTCTCTAGTGCGTCGAGCGTCGCGGGGATCTCGCGTTGAGCGTGGACGGGTGGAAGCGGCACGAACAACTGACCCACCACATTCCGATTGATGCCGGTGACGGCGGACTTCTCCTCGTCGATGTTGAGGGGAAGGACCCGCAACAGGTAGTAGACCCATCGAGGCTCGTTCCCGCGAAAGTCCGAGACAAAGAGTGTCGTGTTGAGCGGCCAGTACGGCACGTCGACGAAATGAACGTCGCCGACGGTTCCGTAGCGTCCAGTGACAACGCCGGGAGGCTGACACGCCGCGACGTCATGAGAACCGGAGACGCCTCCCGAACTGACCACCGGAACTGCACCCTCTTGCCGGGCGTCCTGGGGCAGATCGAATCCGCGTTGTAGCCGAAGTGCCACGCCGAGCCGGGGCCGGCGCCACCCTTCGTGGAGCTCGCCGCCGCCGGTGATCGGATCGAGGTTGCCAAGGATCCTCCGTGCAGCCTCACCGGAGAATCGCGAAGCCGCCAGTTCGATCATGCGCCGCTTCTTCTCGATCAGCGCGTCGATCTGCGCCGTCTCAGCATCGAGGAAGTCGGCGATCGCGCGCTGCTCGCGGCGTGGCGGCACGTCAACCCGAAACGACGCCAATTTCTCCCAGCTCGTCCGCGGCATCTTTGTTCCATCCGAGGTCGCGACGGCCCACTCGATCAGTGGCCGGCTGCTGCAGAGGTAGGCAAGCCAGCGGCTATCGACGCCGTCTTCGGCCCGGAGGGCGAGCAGTTCGGTTGAGGCGTAAACAGGCCGATCGACGAGCCACGTCTTTGCGAGATACGGCCGCAGTTTCCCGAAGAGGACGAAGTCTGGCTCGACGGCAGCAGCGCCGGCGTCCGGTCCGTCACGCTCATCGAGCTCCTTAAGCGTGAGCCGCCCTGTTCCAGACTCCACATTTTCGAGCGCCACGAATGGTCTGCGCCCGCCGTCCGGGCAATCGGTCACAAGCGAAGCGAGACGCCGCATGGGCGTACCTCTCATTGAGTCACCTCACCCAGCAGCGCCTGGATCTCCTCCTCCAACGCCCGGATCTCCGCGTCGATTTCTTCGAGTGGGCGCGGCGGCACGTATGTGTAGAAGTGTCGGGTGAGCGGGATCTCGTAGCCGAGCTTCGTCTTCGCGTGGTCGACCCACGCGTCCGGCACGTACGGCAACACCTCGGCCGTCATGTGTTGCTCGACCGCGCGGCGGTACGGCTCGCTCGCGAGGCGCGCGGACGGATCGGGCTCGAAGCTCACCGGCTCTTCCGGGAGTGGCACGTTTTCGTGGTCGCGCAGCTCCGGGTCGGGGTCATCGAGTTCCGGCGCCTCGGGATCGCGCACCGCGAGCGCCTCGAGCAGCGCCTTCTCCTCCGCCTTCGACAGCTTTCCGTTCGCGACCGCCGTCGTCGCAAGCGCCTCGGTGCGGTCGACGGTGGAGAGGCCGGTGAGCGCGTTGACGGCGGCGGCGAGCTGCTCGCGCCGGTCGTCGGGCAGCTTCGCGAACGCCTTCGACGCCTCGAGCCGCTCGCGCGCGCCTTCGCCCGAGTAACGCACGCGCAGCGGCCGCTCGACGGTGATTCGCTGGTAGCCGAATGCCTCGTTCGGGAAGATCTTCACCTGCTCGCCCTCCTCGAAGGAGCCGTAGAGGTGGGTGAGTTCCTCGATCTGCTCGGGCGAGATCGCCTTGCGCTTCTCGCCGAGGCTCTTGCGCATCTTCACCCACGAGTCGCGCGCGTCGACGAGCTGCACCGTGCCGCGCCGCTCCTCGCTCTTCCGGTTCGTCACCACCCAGAAATAGGTCGAGATGCCGGTGTTGTAGAAGAGCTGGTCCGGGAGCGCGACGACCGCCTCGAGCCAGTCGTTCTCGATGATCCAGCGGCGGATCTCCGACGGCCCCGAGCCTGCGCCGCCGGTGAAGAGCGGCGAGCCGTTGAAGACGATCGCGAGCCGCGAGCCGCCCTCCTCGACCGGCTTCATCTTCGAGATCATGTGCTGCAGGAAGAGGAAGCTCCCGTCGTTGATCGCCGGCAGACCGGCGCCGAAGCGGCCGCGAAAGCCGAGCGTCGCGTGCTCGTCTTTCACCACGCGCTCGACGCTCTTCCACTCCACCCCGAACGGCGGGTTCGCGAGCATGTAGTCGAAGGCGCGGCCCGCGTGCCCGTCCTCGCTGAATGAGTTTCCGGAGACGATGTGGGACGCGTCCTGGCCCTTCAGCATCATGTCCGAGCGGCAGACCGCGTAGGTCTCGTCGTTCAGCTCTTGGCCGAACACCTCGAGCCGCGCGTCGGGATTCAGGTCACGGAGGTAGTCCTCGGCGACCGAGAGCATCCCGCCCGTGCCACACGCCGGGTCGAAGAGCGTCCGCACGATCCCGCGCTTGCGAAGCAGTTCGTCGTCCTCGACGAATAGGAGGTCGACCATGAGCCGGATCACCTCGCGCGGGGTGAAGTGCTCGCCGGCGGTCTCGTTGGAGAGCTCGGAGAAGCGGCGGATGAGCTCCTCGTACAGGTAGCCCATCTCGAGGTTCGAGACGACCTTGGGGTGGAGGTCGATCTCCGCGAACTGCGAGACGACCAGGTAGAGCAGGTTCTTCTCCGCGAGCCGGGTGATCTGCGCGTCGAAGCCGAACTTCTCGATCACGTCGCGCGCGGCCGGCGAGAAGCCGGCGATGTAGGAGCGAAGGTTCCCGGCCACGTTTGCCGGGTCGTCGAGGAGCCGCCGGAAGTCGAGGGGGCTCACGTTGTAGAACTGCTCACCCGAGACGGCGCAGAGCACCGGCTCCACGTTCTCGACGCGGCCCGTCAGCGCCGCGTGCCGCGCGAGGACGTCCGCCTTCGTGGGCTCAAGCACGCAGTCGAGCCGACGCAGGACGACCAGCGGCAGGATCACGCGGCCGTACTCCGACTGCTTGTAGACACCCCGCAGCTTGTCGGCGACGGACCAAATGAAGGCAGCGTGATTCCGGATTCCGAGATGCGAGCTCAAGGGGGCTAGCCTGCCATCTCTATCGGCTACGCAGTCTCAGACTCGACTACTCACCACAAACTCACCACAAAGCCCGCATGAAGAGGACCGTGAGTAACAGAAACGGCTTGTTGAAGCCATGGAACTAAGCGGGGCACTCTCGAACCCCGTTGAGAGGAGTAAATCCCTGCTTAAGCGCCTAGTCGAGTGCCACTCCGCGCTGGTCAGGCGAGCGTCGGAGGCACCACGACACCCCCGACCGGCTCCGCCCCCGGGAGCACCTGTACTCGAAGCAGTTACCCGCGTTCTCGAGCAATCGAGCGCGCCCATGCGAACAATCGAGATTCATGGCGCAGCCGAACAGCTCCTTGGGCGGCCGCTGCTCAGTTCGTCGGTCCGCGGAATACTCTCCGCTCGCACCCTCGGATGTGATCGGCGGTTTACTCGCGTGCGGCGCGGCGTTTATCAGCTGAGTAAGTGAGACTCAGGGACCCTGAAAGGGAAACGGCTCGGCCCGCGCGTAGCCCCACTTCCAGAGTCTCACGAGTCTTCGGCAGACGCAAGCCGTGTTGGTTCGCCGCGGACGAACTGGTACGCAAGCCCGCCGACAGCAGTGCCGACAAGCGGCGCGAGGAGGTAGACCCAGATTGCGTGCAGGTCACCGGCGACGATCCCGGGGCCGAGCGAGCGCATCGGGTTCATCGACGCGCCGGAGATCGGCCCGCCGAACATGGCGTCGAGGCCGATCGTCCCGCCAATCGCGATTGCGGCTGCCTCGCCGACCGCGCGGGTGTCGGTGGCAACGGCCAGGATCACGAACATCAGGAACGCGCTCATCACGACCTCCCACAGGAACGACTGACCATCCGATCCGCTCGGGTAGGTCGCGCCGACGTTGGCGATGTTGCCGAGCGAGGCCCGCAGCAGAGCCGCGGCCGCTACCGCGCCGACGAATTGCGCCGTCCAGTAGGCGAAAGCGCGCGGCCAGGGGAAGTGGCGAGTGAGTGCGAACGCGAAGGTGACCGCGGCGTTGAAGTGGGCGCCGCTGATGTGGCCGACAGCGTAGATCCCGAACATGATTACCAGACCGAAGGTGAAGGCGACGCCGATGTGGCCGAGCTGGTGGGTCTTGGCGTTGACCATGATCGCGCCGCAGCCGGCGAAGACGAGCGCGAACGTGCCTATGGCCTCCGCCACGAGGGCGCGGACGAGCGGTGAAGCCTTGGTCAACTTGGGAGCAGCTCGGCGATCAGCTTCTGGACGCGGGCGTCGATCTCGTCCCGGATCCGACGGACGGCCTCAAGGTCTTGTCCGGCGGGGTCGTCGAGATCCCAGTCCTCGTAGCGCTTGCCGGGGTAGATCGGGCAGGCATCGCCACAGCCCATCGTGATCACGACGTCGGCGCCCTTGACGAACTCGTCCGTGAGCGGCTTAGGAAACTCCTCGGCCAGGTCAACGCCGATCTCCTTCATGGCCTCAACCACGGCCGGGTTGATCTCCTCGCCAGGCGCGCTCCCCGCTGACCGGACGCCGACCCGTCCCTCCGAGCGCAGCTTGACCAGACCTGCTGCCATCTGGCTCCGACCCGCGTTGTGGACGCACACGAACAGAACTTCTGGCTGGTCCTTCACCAGCGCTCCTTCTGACTGAGCAAGGGCGCGAAGACGTTCTCGGGCGAAGCGATGTGCGAGTACGGGAACGAACACGTTGATCTTTGAGCCGCCGAGCATGTCGAGCGACTCGGCGATGTAACGCTCGATCGTCTCCTCCGAGTAGATCCCCTTGAACTCTTCGGCGAGGCGCTCCGCCGCTTGGTGAACATGGTGCTGAGTGACGGGATCGAGCATCTGGCTCATTCGTATGCTCCTCGATATCGATGGCGGTCGATACCGACAGTCTTCCAACGACATCGGTCCGTGTCAATATCTGAATGGTGAAAACACTTACTGTCCTGGCAAGCTCGTGCCCGCCGCTGCTCGCCGCGCCGCTCGCCGCAGGCGACGCCGAGAGCCTGGCACGTGTCCTGAAGGTTCTCGCCGATCCCGCCCGACTGCGCCTGCTCAGCCTGATCCAGTCGCAACCCGAGCACGAGGCCTGCGTGTGCAACCTGACCGAGCCACTCGGACTCAGCCAGCCGACCGTCAGCCACCACCTCAAAGTCTTGCTCGAGGCCGGGCTCGTCGAGCGGGAACAGCGCGGAAGCTGGGCGTACTTCCGCGTCGTTCCTGAACGGCTCGCGACGCTGCGCGAGTTACTCGCCTAACAGCAGCCCCGCGATGCTCAGCTAGCTAGGCAAAAGCGGGATGAAGTTGTGCTCGAGGTGTCCGGTGTTGTCGATGATGTCGCTTCCGGCCGCGACGAGACCAGCGGACAGGGCGTTCCAGTGAGTTTGCTTCGGGAACGCGTAGTAGGCGTCCCAGACGATTGAGCCAGGGCTGCCGAGCCCGCCGAGGCCGTTGTCGGCGAACCATTTGCCGGCGATCCGGCCGCCGTCCCAGTAGGAGACGACGCGGGGGTCGTCGAGGATGTGTGAGTCCCAGGTGGAGCGGGAGTTGCCTGGGAGCATCGGCAGCCAGATCGCGAAGACTGTCAGCTTCGCGTTCGGGTGGGCGTCGAGGATGTGCGTGCGGACCCAACTGGCCCCGAGTTGGCAGACGCTTCAGGTGGGGCTGACGAGCACGACCAGCCGGGGCCGGTTGGATGCTGCGTCGAATGCTTGCTGGAGTTGGGTCACACTGCGGAGATCCGTCAGCTTCGACTGAGCCGCGGCCG
>Ga0070741_10006919_pt1 | contig 23930 bp, 21 predicted proteins | sample Coa_R1_4_FD_66440 | JGI IMG/M metagenome (GOLD analysis project Ga0070741, IMG submission 66440) | Surface soil microbial communities from Centralia Pennsylvania, which are recovering from an underground coalmine fire - Coalmine... | ecosystem: Environmental > Terrestrial > Soil > Unclassified ...
TGGATGATCTCGAGCGCCTTGTTGTAGCCGGACGAGATGAACGTCCCGCCCGACTCGCCCTTGTGGAAGAACTCCTCCTCGGTCACCTCGTTCGCCTCGGTGTGGTGCGCGACGAAGACGATCTCGACGTTGCGGTACTTCGTGCAGATGAACTGGTAGAGGAGGAAGAAGAAGCTGCGCGCGAGGTACTTCTTCATCGTGTCCATGGACCCGGAGGTGTCCATGATGCAGATGACCACCGCGTTCGACTCCTTCTTCACGTCGGTGATCATGTGGCGATAGATGAGGTCGTCCTCGTGGAAGGGGAAGCGCTTCGGCTCCGCGGCCTCGTCGTCGCCCTCGTACTCGGCCGCGGCCGCGAGCGCGTCGCGATGCTTCTGGCTCGCGAGCTTCCGCCGGACGCGCTCCCGCACGGTGCGCCGCTTGTCGAGCCGGACGCGGATGCCGACCGTTCGGTAGCCCTTTCGCTTCGCCACGCGGAACGACTCGATCTGGCGCAGCGCCTTGCGCTCGAGGTCCGGCAGCTCGAGGTCCTCGAACATGATCTCGATCAGCTCTTCGAGCGTGACGTCCGTCTCGTAGTAGTCCGCTCCCGGCTGATCGCCCGCCCTGTCCTCGCCGCCGCGGCCCAGCTGCTTCACCTTCCCGATGACCTGGCCGCTCTGCGACTCGCCGTTGCCCTGCCCGACGCCCGGCGTGTTGTCGCCGTAGATGAACTTGTACTCCCGGATGCCGCGGATCGGGACCTTGATGACCTTCTCGCGGTCCTTCCCGATGATCGACTCCTCCGCGATGATGTCGGCGATGTTCTCGCGCATGGACTCGCGCACCTTCGTGCGGTGCCGCGCGCGGTCACCGGCGGAGCGGTCGCTCCGCTCGGTGTCCGACGCGAAGGGACGAAAGATCGATTCGACGGTCCGGGACATGCGGGGGGGGGCGGGCGGGCCCGGCCCGCCGGTCAGTCCTTCCAGAGGTTGTTGGCGGCGTACTTGAGGACCACGTCGACGCAGCTCTCGCAGTAGCCGGAGTCGAGGAGGTTCTTCACCATCGCGTTGTACTTCGACGTCTGCTCCTCGTCCCGCGTGCGCGCCTTCGTGATGATGCGGCTGATGTCGCGCACCGACGTCATCAGCTTCTTCTCGATCGCCTCCTTCAAGGGCTCGTAGGAGCGATAGGAGACGCGGTCGCCGCGGCGGCTCGCGGCCCAGAGGTAGGCGATCACCTCCTGGCGGAAGCCTTCGGCCGCCGACCCGATGATCGCGATCTGCTCCTCGATCGACTTGAGGAATCCCTCGTCGGGCTGGAGCTCTTCCTTCGTGTTCCGGTCCTTCACCCTCGTCTTGTTGACGAAGGCCTCGGCATGGTCGAGGTAGTTCTGGAAGAGCGCCTCCGCCTGCTCCTGGTACGAGTAGACGAACGCCTTCGTAATCTCCTTCTCGAGCATCTCCAGGTACTCCTTGTGGAGCACGTCCTGGAGGAACTCGAGGTACAGCTTGCGGGTGTCGTCGGGCAGGTCGCCCTCCTTCACCATGTTGATCAACGCCTCGCGGACGTTGATCGGGTTGATGCAGTTGCCCTCGACGTTGTCCGAGAGCGCGTTGTCGAGCGCCTTCATGATGAAGCGCGTCGAGATGCCGTTCATCCCCTCGCGCTTCGCGTCCTCGCGGAGCTCCTGCACGTCGAGCTTCTTCGTCTTGCCCTTCTCGACGACCTCCTCGCCGTTGTAGAGCTTGAGCTTCGTCATGAGGTCGCACTTCCCGCTCGGCTCGAGGCGGGACAGGATCGCGAACATCGACGCGACCTCGAGCGTGTGCGGCGCGACGTGGGCGCGGAAGTCCGAGTGGCGGATGATCTTCTGGTAGATCTTCACCTCCTCGGAGAGGCGGAGGTTGTAGGGCACCTTGACGACGACGATGCGGTCGAGGATCGCCTCGTTCGTGTGGTCGGCCTTGAACTTCTGCCACTCCGCCTCGTTCGAGTGCGCGACGATCACCGTGTCGACGTAAACCATCCCGTGCCGCCCGGGCGCGGGGATGACCTTCTCCTGCGTCGCGGTGATCATCGCGTGGAGGTACTCGGTCTCGTTCTTGAACACCTCGATGAACTCGCACATGCCGCGGTTGGCGACGTTGAGCGCGCCGTTGAGGTCGAGCACGCGCGGGTCGCCCTCGCTGTACATGTCGAGCTTCGAGATGTCCTCGCTGCCGATGAGGACCGAGGTGTCCTGGTTGTTCGGGTCGACCGGCGGCACGACCCCGATGCCGACCCGGTTCCGCTTCGAGAAGAAGCACGTTGCGATCGGCACCTCCTCGTAGCGGCCGCCGAACTCCTCCTTCAGCCGGAAGCGGCACACGGGGCAGAGGTCGCCCTCGATGTGCACGCCGAGCATCTTCTCGAACTCCTTGCGGAGATGGCGAGGGATCAGGTGGAGCGGCTCCTCGGCCATCGGGCAGCCTTCGATGGCGTAGAACGGCTCGGACGCCTCGAGGCCCCGCTGGAGCTTCTCGACGAGGGAGCTCTTGCCCGAGCCGACGGGGCCCATCAGGTAGAGCACCTGCCGGCTCTCCTCGCCCTTCAGCGACGCCGAGTGGAAGTAGCGGACGATCTGCGCGACGGTCTTCTCGATCCCGAAGAACTCGTCGCGGAAGAAGTTGTAGACCTTGAGCGACTCGTCCTTGTACAGGCGCTTGACGCGGGGATCGTCCGACTCGTGGATGTCGACCGTGCCCGGCCGCATGATGATGTCGAACAGCCGGGCATGGGAGAGCTTGGGGAAGCTGGGGTCTTCGCGGACGAGATCGAGGTATTCGAGAAAGGTCCCGTGCCAGAGCTTCGATTCGCGCGCGGCACGGTCCTCTTTGATCAGCTGCTCGAAGGAGGGCCTATCCATTGGCTGGGCTCCTCTCGCTAGAAATCGCTTCGCGGCCCGGCTCGCACCATGCCTCCGCCACCCAGGGGATTGCGCACCGGACACCGATCGGGACCGGGAAGGTCGTCGGACGCGGCAGGGCTCCGTCGTGCGGAGAGGTCCACGCCGCGCATCATCGCAAGTGGCGTGCCGAGTGATCCGGGACGTGGCGACGCCGGAATCTCGTGGTCCTCACCCGCAACCCTTCCCCTCCGCCCTGCGAAACCGCCGAACCACTGTGCCGGGTACCGCAACACACGGGTCGCGCCGCAGGGTAACGGGGGAGCTGCACCCTGTCAAGTTTGTGTCGCGTCGGCAGACGCATGCCGGGTTCTCCACGGGTGTCGCCGAGGGGCATCGGCGCACGCGACACGAGAGATCGCGCCGGTGTCGCGTCGCCGACGCGGACGCCCGTCGCGTCGGGAGCGCGGTGAATGGTCCCAGGGGGAATCGAACCCCCGTTACCGACGTGAGAGGCCGGTGTCCTAGCCGCTAGACGATGGGACCGTGCGTGCAGCTGAGGAGGGAGGACTCGAACCTCCAGTAGCCTGATCCAGAGTCAGGTGGCTTACCAATTAGCCGACTCCTCAAGAGCGCGAGCGCCGAAACGTACTGCACGAGATTTGGGCAGTCAAGGTGAAGTTGGACGCACCGCGCCGCCGAGCCGCGCGCGCGCGGCATCGAGCCGGGCGAGCGTGCGGTCGCGGCCGAGCACGTCGAGCACGTCGTAGATGCCCGGGCTCACGGTGCCCCCCGTCACGGCGACGCGCACCGGCTGGGCGAGCTGGCCGAGCTTCAGCCCCGTCGCTGCGAGAGTGACCTGGAACGCGGCCTCGAGCGACGGCGGGTCCCAGCGGTCGAGGGCGACCAGCCGCGCGCGGAGGTCGTCGAGCGCGGGCGCCACGTCCGGCCGGAGGAACTTCGCCGCCGCCTTCGGCTCGGGCTCGATCGCGTCGACCAGGTAGATGCGGAGGAAGTCGGCGAGCTCGACGAGCGTCTTCGCGCGCTCGTGGAGGGTCTCGATGGCGCGGGCGAGCCACGCGCGGTCGGCCGGGACGGGGAGCCCTGCGCGTTCGAGAAACGGCACCACGGCGTCCGCCAGCTCGGTCGCCGGCGCCGCCTTCATGTACTGGAAGTTCACCCACTCGAGCTTCTCGGGATTGAAGACGCCGGGCGACTTGCCGACCGTCTCCAGCGTGAAATACCGCACGAGCTCCTCGCGCGTGAAGATCTCCTGATCGCCGTGCGACCAGCCGAGGCGCGCGAGGTAGTTGACGAGCGCGTCGGGCAGGTATCCGAGCGCGCGGTACTCGCTCACGGACGTCGCCCCGTGGCGCTTCGAGAGGCGCGCCTTGTCGAGGCCGAGGACCTGCGGGAGGTGCGCGAAGACCGGCGGCGTCGCGCCGAGGCCGTGGTAGATGAGGACCTGGCGCGGGGTGTTCGCGAGGTGGTCGTCGCCGCGGATCACGTGCGTGATCCGCATGTCGACGTCGTCGACGACGACGCAGAAGTTGTAGACGGGGGTGCCATCGGAGCGCTGGATGATGAAGTCGTCCAGGTCGGCGTTCTGGAAGACGACGCGACCCTTCACGCAGTCGTCGACGACCGTCTCGCCCCCGGTCGGCGTCCGGAACCGGAGCGTGAACGCGGAGCGCCCGGCCGGCGGCGCGGTGCGGTCACGGCACGTCCCGTCGTAGGCCGGTCGGCGTCCCTCGGCGAGCGCCGACTGCCGCTTCGCCTCGAGCTCCTCCGGCGTGCACCAACAGCGGTACGCGCGGCCGGCGGCGAGGAGCGCCGCCGCCCTCGCGCGATAGAGGTCCGTTCGCTGCGTCTGGAAGAACGGGCCCTCGTCCCAGCCGATGCGCAGCCACGTGAGGCTCTCGAGGATCAGGTCGATCGCCGCTTCCGTCGACCGCTCGCGGTCCGTGTCCTCGATGCGGAGGATGAACGCGCCGCCGTGATGGCGCGCGAAGAGCCAGCTGAAGAGCGCGGTGCGCACGCCGCCGATGTGGAGCGCGCCCGTGGGGCTCGGCGCAAAGCGAGTGCGTACCGACATTCGAGCGAGTGAAGCCGAAGGGTTCCGGCAAGTCAAATCACTGACGCGCGCGGTGCCGCGCGGCTCGCTCACGTTTGAGACCCAGCAGGCCCGGCTGCATACTTCTCGAAGCACGATGATCGAGCGGGGGAGAGCCGAGTGGCTCGTGCGCAACGAGACGCGCGGGACGGTCGTCGCCGAGCGCGCCGCGATCGCGGCGTCGATGGCCACGCGCCTGCGCGGCCTCCTCGGGACGACGAGCCTTCCGCGCGGGCACGGGCTCCTCATCCGCCCGTGCCGTCAGGTGCACTCGTTCTTCATGCGGTATCCGCTGGACCTCGTGTTCCTCGACTGGAACGACCGCGTGCTCCGCACCGTCGCGGGCTTCGCGCGAAACCGCGTGTCGCCGTTCGTGCGCGGCGCGCGTGCCGTGCTCGAGCTCCCCGCCGGCACGCTCGCCGACACGCAGACTGGAGCCGGAGACGTGCTGCGCTTCGTGCGCGGTGCGTCGACCGCAGAGAGGGAGGCCGATGTCGCCTAAGAAGATCCTGGTGGTGGAGGACAACGAGGACAACCGCCGCATCCTCGTCTACCGACTGAAGAAGATCGGTCAGTTCGACATCCGCGAGGCGGCGAACGGCCAGCAGGCGATCGAGGCCATGAAGGCGGACCCGCCGGACCTGATCTTCATGGACCTGAAGATGCCGGTGATGGACGGCTGGGAGGCGACGAAGCGGATCCGCGAGATGGAGGGCGGGAAGCTCGTCCGCATCATCGCGCTCACCGCGCAGGCGATGGCCGGCGACGAGCAGAAGGCGCTCGCGATCGGCTGCGACGACTATCTCGCGAAGCCCGTCGTCGACCCGGACCTCGTGCGGCAGAAGCTCGAGCGGCTGATCGGCGCCGCGGCCTGAGGGACGCCGCGGCCGCCGATCCGCGTTCCGGCGCCGCTCAGTCGAGCACGTTGTGCCCGCGGTTCCGCATGCAGTTGCGGAACACGCGCTTGAACCGCTCCTCGGCGCTGAGCCCCTCGTAGCCGCCGCCGCCGACTCCGCCCGTGGCGGCGCCGACCGCGGCGCCCATGCCCGGGTTGCCGGCGGCGGCGCCGATCGCCGCGCCGCCCGCCGCGCCGATGAGCCCGCCGACCGCGGCGCCGACGACGGTCTTCTGTGCGGTTCCCGCCGACTGCTCGGCGATCCGCCGGCACTCGGCCTCGTCCTGCGCCAGGCGCTCCTTGTGCGGGTCGTTGTACGGGTCGACGGTCGGCCGGTAGCCGCCCATCGAGGCGCAGCCGGCGAGGGCCAGCGAAGCGAGCACGATGAATCCACGTCCCATCATCGCAACCTCCTCGACGATAGCTAGCAGCCGGGCCCGCCAGTGTCACGCGGGTCCGGAAGGGACGCTCGGGCAGACATCCGGCATCCATCGGCTTGTCGGCGCGCGTGCGACCCGCTATCTCTGCCGAGGAATCCAGGCGCGAGCCGTTAGCTCAGCTGGCAGAGCAGCTGCCTTTTAAGCAGCGGGTCGCTGGTTCGACTCCAGCACGGCTCATCTGTAGACGTCGGCACCTGATCTGACACGTGATCGTCCGGTCCTCGGTCTCCGGTTCACGTTCGTGTTCGTTCCCGCTCGCGCCGCCAGCATCTTCTCCTTCGCCAGCGGCACGCCGTCCAGGAAGGTCTGCATCGGTGTCTTCCCGTAGCCCGATGCGTGCGTCGCTCGTTGTACACCACCAGCCGCGCGTCGAGATCGGCTTGGAGCTCCGCGAGACTCGTGTAAAGCTTCTTGTGGAACGCCACCCGGTAGAGCGCTTCAGTACCGTCTTGTGGAACCGCTCGCAGATGCCGTTCGTCTGCGGGCTCTTCACCTTCGTCCGCACCCATACGCGCCGGCGGGGGAGATCACGTGCCCCACCTTGCGGAGCTCGTTCGCGACGCGCACCTGGCCCCAGGTCGGTCGCTCGATCGCGAGTGCGACGACGGCCGCCTCGATCACGGGCGCCACCCGGCTCTTCAGGACGGGCCGCCGCTTCGACAGCTCCTGCGGCGCCGCCTCGCCGCCCTGCTCGTACAGCTCCGTGAAGCGGTAGAAGCTGTCGCTGCCGTAGCCCATGACCTTGCAGGCCTGGGACACGTTCCCGCGCTGCGTCGCCGGCTCCAGCAGCCCGATCTTCGCCTTGATCATGAGGACATGGCCGGCGAAGGCGAGCTTCGCCTCCTGCCCGTTCCCCTTGGGCCAAGAGCGCGTCGCGGTCGCTGATCGACGCATGCGTCGCGTTGCTGCGGCGCGCGCCATGCAAGTGCACCGTGGGATTCCCGGGATCATCAGGCGGCGGGCGGTCCTCGGGTCGCTCATTCTTCGGCCGGAAGCTTTTCAGGGACGCCCAGGCCTCGATGAGCGTCCCGTCGACGGTGAAGTGCTCGGCGGACAGGAGGTGGCCGCCGTCGCCTGCTGCCCGACGCCTTCGAAGAAGCGCCGCGCCGCGTCGGCCCGCAGCAAGCGCTCCTTGTGCTTCGCGAACGTCGAGGCGTCGAAGGGCGCGGTGTGGAGGTCCAGGTCCAGAAACCACTGGAAGAGGCCATTGTACTGAAGCTGCTCGCAGAGCTGCCGCTCGCTGCGAATCGTGTAGAGCGCGATCTGCAGGCACGCCTCGAGGAGCCGCTCCGGCGGGACCGATGGCCGCCCGCGCTCGGCGTACATCCGATCGAAGACGGGCGAGGTCCACATCCGCTCCGCGCTCACGATACTCAACCTCGTCCGCTGCCGCTCCACCTCGCCGCGCATCCCCGCGTCCTTCCTCGGACGTATAGATCCTGGTGCCCGGAGAAGTCGAGCGTTTTTCAGCAACCTGCCTAGAAGGCCGCGCCGGACGTCGAAGTGCGCCGCCGAGGCGGGCGCCCGCGCGGCCGCGGGCGAGCACGAGCTCTTCCCCCCGTTCGGGGGAGGGAAGAACAGCACGCCGGACCGCGCGCGCGCCGGCTTCGCTGCTGGACCAACCGCGGCGGCGTGTGCTAGCCGGGGCGGACGTTCTGCCATCGGAAGGAGGCGACGATGCGCTGGCGATGGGTGGCTGCGGCCTCTCTGGCGATGCTGCTTCCGGCGCGGTCGGTGCGCGCGTTCTACCTCGATGCCGCGCGCGATTTCGAGATCCGGGCGCGCTTCTACAGTGAAGCGGCCGTCGCCGCCGAGCACTCCGAGCCGCAGACCCGTCCCGCGCGCGCGCCCTTCCAGCTGATCGAGCACCGGAACTTCTTCAACCCCGAGTTCGAGGGACGGCTCACACGCCACCAGTCCTTCTTCGACGACCTCTCGTTCCGCTTCGCGCTCTGGGGCTTCTACGACGGCATCTACGACTACGGCGCCGCGCAGTTCGACCGCGCGCGGAACAGCATCAAGGGCCGGCTGTCCTTCGGCCACACGAATACCGCGGCCATCACGCGGACCGACACGCTGATCGACCTCCGCAAGCAGTACACGTATCAGCCCGACCCCGTCCTCGGGAGCTACGGCGACCCCGGCGACGTCTCGGACCTGCCGTTCCGCATCAACGAGGCGTACGTCAACTTCGCGAAGGGGCCGCTCTTCGTCCGCGTCGGCCGCCAGGCGATCTCCTGGGGCGAGTCGGACACGATCGGACTCCTCGACGCGAACAACCCCTTCAACCTGACGCTCGCCATCCCGGGCGTCTTCCAGGACATCGACGAGGCGCGCATCCCGCTCTGGACGCTGCGCACGACCTACAACCTGTTCGACAGCTGGGGCCCGTTCTCGAGCGGCTTCGTCGAGGGGTATCTCGTCCCGGGGAGCATCGACACGACGGTGAGCCAGGTGCCGATTCCGCTCGCGAGCCCGTACTCGCCGCCGCAGGACGACCCGCAATCCTTGATCGCCGGACTCATCCCGCCCTCGATCGGCGAGACGCTCGTGAGGCCCGCGCTCGGGAGCATTCAGCTCGGCCTTTACGACCACCTGCCGTCGCGCTCCATGAAGAACAGCCGCTACGGCGTGCGGCTCGGCGCGCTCATCGCGCGCGACTACACCACGAGCATCTGGTACTACCGGACGTTCGCGAACCAGCCGGTGCCGCGCTTCCTCCCGCTCGACCTCTCGCGGGCGCCGATCGTCCATCCGGGCGCGCACGGGCCGACGCAGCTGGTCACGGAGCTGCACCACGGGCTCGAGGACGTCTACGGCGCCGCGACGAGCTTCTTCAGCGAGAAGCTCGACGGGATCGTCCGCGCGGAAATGGAGTATTTCGTCAACGAGCCCGCCTTCATCCCGAACGAGAACATTCCCTTCGAGCGCTCGCTGCGGGCCCCGGCGCTGCGCAAGCTGTTGCGGTCGCTCGGGCAGAACGTGCCCGCGGGGAAGCTCGACGGCGACATCCCGCGCGCCGATATCCTCCGCTTCGAGCTCGGCTTCGACCGCTTCTTCTTCTTCCGGCCCTTGAACCCGAGCAACAGCTTCACGTGGGTGACGGCGTACGTGGGACAGTGGAACTTGAGCGAGACGTTCACCGGCGAGGACTACCGCTTCGGCGGCCAGCAGAAGGCGACCGACAAGGGTACGCGCGTCGGCGCGAACACGGCGGGGTTGACCCTCCAGACGATCGGCAAGCTCCACACCGTCGCGTCGGACTTCGTCGACCTCTATCCGTACGAATCCTTCGTGCAGACGCACCTCCAGACCGACTACATGCACGGCCGGCTCACGCCCGGGCTGACCGCCATCGTGGGGCTGGACGGCGTGTACGCCTTCCCGTTCTCGCTCACCTACCGCTACTCGGACTCGATGATCGTGGACTTGAAGTACGTGCTGCTCGGCGGGAACTTCAACTTCCCCTTCGGCTTCTTCCGGGATCGCTCGCAGCTCTCCGCCCGTGTCACGCTGCTGCTGAACTGAACGCCGGAGCGCTCGAGGAGGACCGTCCCGTGTCGAAGACCGTGCGCCTCGCCGTCTCGCTCGTCCTGCCGCTCGTCGCCGCCGCGGCGGTCGCGGACGTGAAACCCGGAATGACCGTCGACACGTCGACGGCGGAGGAGGTGAAGGACCTCCTCCCGCCGGAGATCTACAAGCACTACAGGCACGGGGAGTACGTGAACAAGGTCGTCGAGTTCCCGAACTCCGCCTTCAAGCGGGACGACGGCTTCGACCAGGCGACGGCCGCGAACCGCCAGCGTCTCGTCCTCGATGCGAACAAGCAGCCGGTGGACAAGGCGACGGGCAAGCGGCCGGACTACATCACCGGCATTCCGTTCCCCGACATCCGCGACGACGACCCGGACGCGGGCGTGAAGATCCTCTGGAACAACGTCTACTCGACGTACAACGGGGGCAACAGCCGGAACGTCACCAGCCTCGACTGGGTGAGCCCGACGGGCCTCGACCGCTCGGCGAACCAGGACGTCGTCTTCCTCTTCTACGACGGCCAGCCGAAGCACTACATCCCGCCGGCGAATCCGCAGGGATTCCTCTTCCAGTTCCTCGCGCTCACGCTCGACCCGGCCGACCTCCAGGGCACGGCCGCGCTCTCCTACCGCTACAAGGAGCCCGGCAAGCGCGACGCGAGCTGGGCCTACGTCCCGGCGCTCCGCCGGGTCCGCGCCGTGTCGCCGACGAACCGCTCCGACGGCTTCCTCGGCTCGGACCTGAGCCAGGACGACGGCACCTTCTTCGACGGCAAGCCGGAGGACTTCACGTGGCGGCTCGTCGCGCACCGCGACGCGCTCCGCTTCACGGACCCGGACGCGCTCGCGGGCAAAATCGTCCGCACGCCGCTCCCGGGCGGGGGGTGGCGGACCCACTACGCGAACAACGACCGGACGACCGGCTTCCAGGTGAAGGACTGGAAGGGGGTCGCGTGGGCGCCGGTCGCGGGGGCGCTCACGAAGCGCCGGGTGTGGGTCATCGAGGGCGAGCCGAAGGACAAATACTATCTCTACGGGAAGATCGAGCTCTGGATCGACGACTTCACGTGGGAGGGGGCCTGGAACCGGAAATTCTCCTGGCGCGACGAGCTGCTCAACACGTACCAGGTGACCGGACCGCCGACCGCCCCGTACAACGACAAGGAGCGGTGGTGGGGGTCGACGTTCGGCTGGCAGTGCGCGGAGAACGTGAAGGCCAACCGCGCGACGGTCGCCGGCATGGAGCCGCCCGGCGACGTCCCGAGCGACCGGCGCATGCCGCTCCAGCCGTCGTTCTTCGACTACCAGACTCTCAATCGCTTCGGGAAGTAGCGCGCGCGTCCCGTCAGCCCGCGGTCGCGATCGGCGCGACGATCGCCCCGACCGCCCGTGCGTAGTCGCGCGGCGCCATCAGGATCTCGACTCCCCGGCTCCCGCCCGAGACGCCGATCACCGGCAGGCGCTCGGCGCTCGCGTCGAGAAACACGCGGTACACCTTCTTGCACCCGAGCGCGGTCACCGCACCGCGGACGTACCCGGTGAGCGCCTGGATCTCCTTCAGCGGCACGGTCGCCGCACTGCGGTTGCCGCTCGCGCGGGCGAGGGCCTTCAGGTCGAGCCGCGTGCCGGCCGGGATCGCGGCGAGCATCACGCCGGTTCGGTCGCCCCGCGCGACGAGCGTCTTGAAGACCTGTGCGGGCGGGAGCCCGAGCTTCGCCGCGGCCGTCTCCGCGGCGACGTCGTTCCCGTCGACCTCGAACTCCCGGACGGTGTACGCGAGGCCGAGGCCGTCGAGGATGCGCATCGCGTTCGTCTTCGCGACGGCCATGGAGAGGGCCGTACCATGCCGCGCTCGCGGCCGGTACGCCAGAGGTCCCGCCCTTAATCGTTCAGCCTCTCGAGCAGGCGCCGGGCCTCCCGGGCCCGGCCGGAATCCGGGGAGCCTTCGTTCGCGAGCACCCGACGGGCCTCCGCGGCGGCGCTCTCGGTCGCACCGCGCGCGGCGAGGAGCTGGGCGAGCCCGAGCCGGGCCTCGCTGTAGTTCGGAGCGAGATCGAGCGCTCGGCGGAGGAGCGCTTCGCCCTCGTCGCGGTCGCCGCCCAGCACGCGCGGCTCGTGCGCGAGGAGGGCCGCCTTGCCGACGAGCGCGTCGACATTGCGGGGATCGAGCTCGAGCGCGCGGTCGACCTCGTGCCGGAGCCGGCGGAGGGAGAAGAGGCTCGCGACGCGGACGCCGTCGAGCCGCATGCGCTTTCCCAGGTTGCAGAACACGCCGAAGTGTCCCGCCGCGTCGGCGTCATCCGCCGCGACCGCCTCCTCGGCGAGCTGGAGCCCGCGCTCGAGAAGCCGACGCTGCTCCGCTTCGGACGCCGCATCCGCCGCGCGACAGAGGGACAGGGCGGCCGCCGCCGTGGGGGAGGGGACGCCGGCGTCGGCGCTCACCGCCGGTGGCCCGAGGGCGATCGACGTCGCGAGCGCGGCCGCGCACCAGAGGAACGCGCGAAGCATCCGGCCCTTCAGCCCGCCGTGCGCCGGCGAGTCAAGCGCCCTCGCAAAGGGCGCCGCCTCCCGGTCAGCCTCCGGCGGGGCGCGGGTGGCGGAGAAGCCGCGCGCCGTCGAGCCACACGGCCGCGATCCGGTCGAGCACGGTCGGATCGGCGGTCGGGTCGCCGTCGACGAGGAGGAGGTCGGCGCGCTTGCCGGGCGCGAGCTCGCCGAAGTCGGCCCCCTCGCCCGCGAGGAAGCGCGCGTTCTCCCAGGTCGCGGTGCGAAGCGCCTCCCCCGGCGTGAGTCCGGCGTCGACCAGCTTCTCGATCTCGACGTGGAGCCCGGCGCCCGGCGCGTCCCCGGCGTTCGCGGCATCGCTGCCGGCGAGGATCGTGACCCCGGCCGCGCGCAGCTTCGCGACGGTGCGCCGTCGCGCGTCGTGCGCGGCGGCGATCTTCTCCCGTTGCGCCCCGAGCTCGGCGAATGCGGCCGACCGGGGCGCGGCGCCGAGAGCGGCGATCACGTCCGCGGCGAGCACCTGGCGCTCCAGCGGACGGAGGTCGCCGGGCGCGAGCCGACCGAGCCGCGCGACGCCGTCCCAGACGGCGAGCGTCACGACGACCGGCACGTGCGCCGCCGCGGTCGCGGCGACGGCCTCGTCCGACATCTCCTCCAGATAGGGCTCGTGGAAGAGCGCATCGACGCCGGCCCGCACGGCGGCGAGGGCGTCGGCAGAGCTGCCGACGTGGGCGACGGTGCGGACGCCGCCGGCGTGCGCGGCCATGACGATCGCCGTGATGACCGCGGGGGGAAGCGGGACGCCGTCCGTCTCGTCGACGGCGATCTTCACGACGTCCGGGCGCTCGGCGAGGAGCGACCGGACGGCGCGCTCGGCGTCCGCGGGCGTCGCGAGCTCGCGCGTGAGGCGCGAGATCACGTACCAGCGGAGGTACCACGGAAGGAAGGCGCGGAGGAGGCTCGCCGGATGGCCGCTCGGCGAGGTGAGCATCGGGCCCGCGGCGTAGAGGTGCGGGCCGAGCTTCCTCCCGCTCCGCAGCTCGTCGCGGAGGCGGAAGACCGCGGGCGTGAGGCTGCCGGCGTCGAGCACGGTCGTCACGCCCGCGTAGAGCCAGGCACCGAGGTTCTCGTCGACGTGCGGGAGCACGGTGTGCCACGGCGGGGCGGGCGAGGCCCCGGTGTGCGCGTGGACGTCGACCAGTCCGGGGAGGAGGACGCCTCCGCGACCGTCCGTCTCGGGGAGGCCGCGCGCGTCGGCGCCCGCCGGCGCGACCGCGGCGATCCGCCCGTCGCGCACGAGCACGTCGCGGAGGTCCGCCGAGACCACGCCGCGGCGCGCGTCGAAGACGCGCACGTTCCGCACCGCGACCGAACGGCCGGCGCCGGGGGCGCGCGTCACGAAGTCGTGGCCCCCGCAGCCCACGGCCAGCGTGGCGAGCAGAGCCGCTCCCCGTCGTCGTTGCATGCCGGCGCCTTCCGCCGCGGTCGCGGTGCGCGGCGCGGCGCCTCGCCCCTAGCATCCGGCGCGGCGGCGTGTAAAACGCGAGCCCGGCGCGCGCGTGGGCCGCGCGCGGGCGGCGGCGTGCCGCCCGTCAGGCCTCGGCGGCGGCGCGGCCGTTCGCGTCGGCCGCGGGGCCGAAGGCGAGCCCGCCGAGCCCCACGTCGACGCGCAGCCGCTCGCCGTCGTGGACGGTTCCCGCCACGATCTGCTGCGCCAGCGGATTCTCGACGCGGGTCTGGAGGACGCGCTTCAACGGGCGCGCCCCGTACACCGGGTCGTAGCCCCGCTCGGCGAGGAAGTCCTTCGCGGGGGCGGTGAACTCGAGCGTGATGTGCCGGTCCGCGAGCCGTGCGTTCAGCCGGGCGAGCTGGATGTCGACGATCTGGCGGAGGTCCTCGCGCGTGAGGGCGTGGAAGACCACCACGTCGTCGACCCGGTTCAGGAACTCCGGGCGGAAGTGCCGCCGGAGGAGGTCGAGCACCTCGCCCTTCATCGCCTCGTAGGCCTCCGGGTCCGCGCCGCCTCGGTACGCGCTCACGATCTGGCTTCCCAGGTTCGACGTCATGATGACGACGGTGTTCCGGAAGTTGACCGTCCGCCCCTGGCCGTCCGTCAGCCGCCCGTCGTCGAGGAGCTGGAGGAGCACGTTGAAGACGTCGGAGTGCGCCTTCTCCACCTCGTCGAAGAGGATGACGCAGTAGGGCCGGCGGCGGACCGCCTCGGTGAGCTGGCCGCCCTCTTCGTAGCCGACGTAGCCGGGCGGCGCGCCGATCAGGCGGGCGACGGTGTGCTTCTCCATGTACTCGGACATGTCGATGCGGACCATCGCCTGCTCGCTGTCGAACAGGAACTCGGCGAGCGCCCGGGCGAGCTCCGTCTTCCCGACGCCCGTCGGGCCGAGGAAGATGAAGGAGCCGATCGGACGGTTCGGGTCCTTGATGCCGGCGCGCGCGCGGATCACCGCGTTCGCGACCGCCGTCACCGCCTCGTCCTGGCCGACCACGCGCTTGTGGAGGTGCTCGGCAAGGCGGATGAGCTTCTCGCGCTCGCCCTCCATGAGCTTCGAGACGGGGATCCCCGTCCACCGCGCGACGACCTCGGCGATGTCCTCCTCGTCCACCTCTTCCTTGAGCAGCCGCCGCCCGCCGTCGTGCTTCTCGGCGAGCCGCTTCTCGGCCTCCGCGACCTGGCGCTCGAGCTGCGCGAGCTTCCCGTAACGAAGCTCGGCGACCTTGTTGAGGTCGTACTCCCGCTCCGCCTTCTCGATCTCGCGCTTCGTCTCGTCGATCTCCTCGCGGAGCTTCCGGATCGCCTGGATTCCGCTCTTCTCGGCTTCCCATTCCGCGCGGAGCGCGCTCGCGCTCTCGCGCAGCTCGGCGAGCTCGCCCTCCAGGCGGGCGAGCCGCTCGCGCGAGCCGGGGTCGGTCTCGCGCTTGAGCGCCTCGCGCTCGATCTCGAGCTGCATGATCTTCCGGTCGACCTCGTCGAGCTCCTCCGGCTTGGAGTCGATCTCCGTGCGAAGCCGTGCGGCGGCCTCGTCGACGAGGTCGATCGCCTTGTCGGGGAGGAAGCGGTCGGAGATGTAGCGGTCCGAGAGGGTGGCGGCGGCGACGAGCGCGGAGTCCTTGATCTGGACGCCGTGGTGCACCTCGTAGCGCTCCTTCAGGCCGCGCAGGATCGAGATCGTGTCCTCGACCGACGGCTGGTCGACGACGACCGGCTGGAAGCGCCGCTCGAGCGCGGCGTCCTTCTCGATGTACTTGCGGTACTCGTTGAGCGTCGTCGCCCCGATGCAGTGCAGCTCGCCGCGCGCGAGCATCGGCTTCAGGAGGTTCGAGGCGTCCATCGCGCCCTCGGCGGCCCCGGCGCCGACGACGGTGTGCAGCTCGTCGACGAAGAGGATGACCTCGCCCCCCGACGACTGCACCTCCTTCAGCACGGCCTTCAAGCGCTCCTCGAACTCCCCGCGGAACTTCGCCCCGGCGATGAGCGCGCCCATGTCGAGGGCGACGACCTTCTTGTTCTTCAAGCTGTCGGGGACGTCTCCCTTGACGATCCGCTGTGCCAGGCCCTCGACGATCGCCGTCTTGCCGACGCCCGGCTCGCCGATCAGGACGGGGTTGTTCTTCGTCCGTCGCGAGAGAACCTGGATGACGCGGCGGATCTCCTCGTCGCGGCCGATGACCGGGTCGAGCTTGCCCTGACCGGCGAGCTTGGTGAGGTCCCGCCCGTACTTCTCGAGCGCCTGGTACGTCGTCTCGGGATCCGGCGAGGTGACGCGCTGGTTGCCGCGCACCTGCTGGAGCGCGGCCATGAGCCTCTCGCGCGTCACGCCGAGAGGCCGGAACACGCCCGAGCCGTCCGCGGCGAGCGCGAGGAGGAGGTGCTCGACGCTCAGATACTCGTCCTTGAGCGCCCGCATCTCGTCCTCGGCCTTCGTGAGGAGCTGCGAGAGCCGCTGGGTGATGTAGGGCTGGCTCGCACCCGCCGCGGGTCCGGAGACCTGCGGCTTCCGCGCGAGCTCGCGCTCGAGGGCGTCGTGCACGGCGCGGGGAGCGACCCCGGCCGCTTCGAGGAGGCTCGTCGCGAGGCCCTCGGGCTGCTCGAGGAGCGCGAGGAGGAGGTGCTCGACGTCGACGCCCTGATGGCCGCGGCGCGTTGCCAGCCCGCCCGCGTTCTGGAGAGCCTCCTGGACCTTGTGGGTCATGCGGTTGATGTCGACCATTCGGGGCGCGAACCTGCGTCCGGGGGAGGGCCGGGTCAACCCGCCGCGGCGATCGCCGCGGCGGAGCAGAGGAGGAGTGCCCTAGCGCCCGGCGAGGAGCCGGGGCGAGGTCGCTCGGAGGACATCGAGGGCGCGGCAGACGAGATGGCGGGCCTCGTCCCAGAGCGTCCGCGCGATCTCGCCGAGGCTCGCGAGCACGCCGCTGCCGCGCTGCCGCAGCCGCGACGAGCGCGCGCAGCCGCCCAGCTGGAGGGCGAGATGCGCCTCGACCGCATCCTCGTCGCGCACACGGACCTTGTAGTACGTCCCGGATGCGCGGTGCTCGGTCTCGACCGCGCACCGGATGCCGGCGAGGCGCAGACAGCGGACGCGGCGCTCGAGGGGCGCGCCCTGCCGGTCGCAGACGAAGACGACGGCTCCGCTTCCTCCCTCCACCATCTTCCGCATCGCGCTCCGTGCGACCGCGCGGTCGCTCGTCTCCTCTAGCGCGCGCGGGGCGCGCGCGCAACGCGCCGCGCGTGATTGTCGCCAAGCCCCTGCCGTGTTAGCCGCCCGAACATGCGCGCGGGGCTCGTCCTCGTGACCGTCGGCGTCGTCCTCCTCGTCGTCGCCTGGCCGCGGCCGGCCCACGGCCGCCCGCCCGCGGGCCGCACTGACGGATCGGCGCCGCGCGACGAAGCCTTCGGTTCCGACACCCCCGAGACCCCCCCTGGGCCGGGTGACGTCGAGGCGCAGCCGGACGACTCCGACCCCGCCGACGTCGACGGCGGGGCCGGCGACGTGTCCCGGCGCCTGCCGGGCGCCGAGGGCGAGCCGCCGTCCGCGCCGAGGGACGAAGAGCCCGGCGAGCCGCCGCGGCTCGACCCACCGACATTCGAGGCGGTGCGGCCCCTCGGCCCGGCGAGCGCCGCGGCGCCCGTCCAGCCGGGTGCGTACTGACGCCCGGATGCGGCGCACGATCGCGGAGACGACGCTCGAGCTCCTTCACGGCGACATCACGCGCCAGGGCACCGACGCGATCGTGAACGCCGCGAACACGACGCTCCTCGGCGGCGGCGGCGTCGACGGGGCGATCCACCGGGCCGGCGGGCCCGCGATCCTCGCCGAGTGTCGCACGCTCGGCGGGTGCGCGACCGGTGACGCGAAGCTGACGGGCGCCGGCCGTCTGCCGGCACGCTTCGTCGTCCACGCCGTCGGGCCTGTCTACCGCGACGGCCGGCGCGGCGAGCCCGCGCTGCTCGCGCGCGCGTACCGGCGGAGCCTCGAGGTGGCGGTCGCGGCCGGTGTGCGGTCGATCGCCTTCCCGTCCATCTCGACCGGCGCGTATCGGTTCCCGATCGCGGCCGCGGCACCGATCGCGCTCGGGACGGTCGCCCGCTTCGTCGTCGAGGAGCGGGACGCGCTCGCCCTCGTCCGCTTCGTCCTCTTCACCGCCGCCGACCTGGCGGTCTACGAGGCCGCCCTCACGGCGCTTGCCGCGGACACGCAGGCTTGACGGCGTGGCGAGGCGCGATCTACGGTCCCGTGTCCCGTGCCCTACTACGACCGCGCCGGCGAGTACCGACTCGACCTCCGGGAGCGCGTGTTGCTCGAGCGGCTGCTCCCCGAGTGCGAGCGCGACGAGCTCCGCTCCGTCGTCGACGGTGTCCGCCGTGTGCTCGCGCGGCTCTCGTCGCGGGAGGGGCGGATGGTCGGTCTCGTCGAGTTCACGCGCAGGCGGGAGGCGACGGCGAGGCGCTTCGCGGCGCGCTGGCGCGGTCCGCGCGACGGTGAGGAGTTCTTCGCGGGCTGCCTCGCCGAGCTTCTGCGCGAGCACCCGATCGCGTAGCCGCAGCGGACGCTTGCGACCCGGGAGGTCGCGTGGCACACGGGAAAGAGCGGTCGCAGGCGTTGCGGCGGCGAGGAGGACCGATGCGGATCGTGATGACGGTGTTGCTCGCAGCGGGGCTTCTGAGCGGCCGCCCGGCCGTCGCGGGCATGAACAGCCCGGGGGTCGAGGCCGCGAACGCGCTCGCTGCGGCGGGCGCGAACCTCGTGTACGTCCCGGTGAAGGCGATCGTCGCCCTCGCCGGCGTCCCCGTCGGCGCGTTGACCGGGCTCCTCACCGGGGGCAGCACGCGCGCCGCGTACGCGGTCTGGGTCCCGACGGCGAGCGGCACGTGGCTGCTCACGCCCGAGCACCTCGAAGGGAGCCAGCCGATCGAGTTCTTCGGCACCGACTACGCGGATCGGCCGTCGACGGCGCCGAACGCCACGGGCACGATCTACGACGCGGTGTACAGGTCGAGGTGAAGCCCCGCGAGCGCGACCGTCCACGGCGCGAGTGAGCACGCCAAGTAGACGGCGGCGCTCAGCACGAGCGCCGGCGCGGCGAGACGGCTGCGGCGGAGCCGCCAGAGGACGAGGACGCACGCGCACGCCTGGAGCTTGAAGAGGAAGAGGGCCGACGCGGGCCCGAGGCGCGCGAGGGTCCAGCAGAGGATCGGATTGCCTTCGGCATAGCCGGCGTGGAGCCCCGCGTACGTCGCGGCGCCGTCGAAGAGCTGCAAGGCGAGATTCACGAGCACGAGCGCGAGCATCCCGCGCTCCGGGTACGATCGCACGGCTGGCCCCTCCCAGCTGACCGCGGCCGCTCTGCACGAAGCGACACGGGTCGCGTCGTATCTCCCTCAGCCGCCGTTTCGGCGTCAAGGGCGTCTGCTGTGTGCGACGCCTCACCCGAACTCGCTTGCGTTCCGCGGCGGGAGGCGGTGGCGGCGATCGGACGAGCGTGCTACAGGCCGACGCTCGACCGGCGGGAGAGGTGACCGAGTGGTCGAAGGTGCACGCCTGCTAAGCGTGTGTAGGGGTAGTACCCCTACCGAGGGTTCGAATCCCTCCCTCTCCGCTGACGCCGTGCGCCGCGGGCCCCGGTAGGGCCGCGCCGCAAGGGGCCTGCGCGCCGTGGCCGGCGGGATCGGCGGGCCCCGCGAGGACACCGAGCACACGCGAGCACGGCCTCGATCGCCGCCTACCCGCGCCGGGCCACCCCGACCGCGGGCGTCGGGAGTTTGACTTTCGGGGCGCGCGCCGGAATCGTGTCGCGGGCCGCGGTCGGCAGATCTCGCCGCGTCCTCACGAACTCCATTGCCGTGGACGAAAAGCCGATCAGCTTGTATGGGCACCTGCGCGCCGGGGGAACCCGAGGCCGAGGGCGCGCGTCCGAGTGATGGAGCGAAGGGAGCGGGTGGATGTGGACGAGTGAGCGCACGGCGTGGGTCCTGGTGGTGCTGGTTGCCGTGGGTGGCAGCGTGGGGCGCGCGGTGGCGGGGGCGGAGGCGGGCGGGGACCCTCTGGACATAGCGGACGTGGCCGAGGCATCCGACGACTACGACCCCTGGCAGCCGTTCAACGAGAAGATGTTCTTCTTCAACCACGACATCCTCGATCGCTACATCATGAAGCCGGTCGCGACCGGGTGGGACAAGGTCGTTCCGGACGTGGCGAAGCACGCGCTCGATCACGCCTTCGACAACCTCGGGATGCCGAAGCGGCTCGTGAACAACGTCCTCCAGGGTCGCCTGCGAGGGGCGGGGCGCGAGGTTGCGCGGTTCACGGTGAACTCGACGGTCGGGGTGGCGGGCCTCATCGACGTCGCCGGCGGCCGGCTCCACATCGAGAAGAGCGACGCGGACACGGGCCAGACCCTCGGCGTCTACGGCTTCGGTCCCGGGCCGTACCTCGTGCTGCCAACGCTGCGGCCGCTCACCGTCCGGGACGGCATCGGATACGGCATCGACGGTCTCCTCGACCCGTTCGGCTACCTGATGCCGTTCGTCGCCACGACGACGATCGGGCTCGTCGAGCAGGTGAACGACCGGGCGCTCAACCTCACGCTCTTCCAGGACGTCGAGGACAGCGTCCTCGACCTCTACAGCGCCGTCCGCAACGGGTATCTCCAGCGGCGGCGCCGGTCCATCGAGAAGGCGGCCGAGGAGGCGCGGGCGGAATGGCATCCCCCGCTCCTCGTCCCGGCGGCGGCGCAATGACGGCCTCCACGACGCCTCCCGCCGACGGCTGGCGCCCGCTCCGGGCGCTCGTGCGGCTCGCCTCGGCGCGCCCGCGGGTCACCGTGCTCGTGAGCGTGCTCGCCGCCGTCGCATCGCTCGCGTATTCGGTCGGCCACCTGGGTTTCATCACGTCCGGCCGTGATCTGCTGCCCCAGGATCAGGCGTTCGTCCAGCGCGACGAGGAGTACTCGGATGACTTTCCGCGTCTCGACCAGCTCGTCGTCGCCGTCGAGAGCGCCGACGCGGATCGGGCGAAGGCGTACGCCCGGCGGCTCTCGGAGGAGCTCCGGCGCGAGCCCGAGATCTTCCACCACGTCACCTATCGCATCGACCCGAAGCGGTTCCGCGGCCGCGAGCTGCTCTACCTCGACCCCGCCAACCTGATCGAGGTCCGCGACAAGGTCCTCGACCACCGCGAGTTCCTGACCGCCTTCGCCGCGCGGCCGACGCTCGACCAGCTGATCGACGGCCTTCGCACGGAGGTCGTCTCCGCGTTCGTCCGCAGCGCCTTCGATCTCGGCCTCGACGACGACGGCAGGCAGATCGACCTCGGGGTGGCGCGCGACGTCCTGAACGAGATCGCGACGCGCGTCGACCGCCCCGTCCGCTATCGGTCGCCGTGGGGCTCGCTGTTCGCGCTCGATCCCACGGGTGACGCCGGCTACTTCTTTTCGGACGACAAGCGTCTCCTCTTCGTGCTCGTCGAGGCGACGCGCAAGAGCGGCAGCTTCACGAACTACCGCGAGGCGATCGGTCCCATCCGCGCGACGATGGCGCGGCTGCGGGCGGAATTCCCCGACGTGAAGGCCGGGCTCACCGGCGCCCCCGTCCTCGACAACGACGAGATGGAGGCCGCCTTCCGCGACAGCAAGCGCGCGACGGGGCTGGCCTTCGGGCTGACGCTCCTCGTCCTCGGCCTCGCCTTCCGCCGCCGCCGGATCCCGACCCTCGTGCTCGCTTCGCTCGCCGTGAGCATCTGCTGGTCGCTCGGCGTCGTGACGCTCGTCGTCGGGCACCTCTCGATCTTCTCGGTGATGTTCATCTCGATCGTGGTCGGCCTCGGGACGGACTACGGCGTGTACCTCCTCTACCGGCACGACGAGGAGCGCCGGCTCGGCCGCTCGCCGCGCGCGGCGCTCGAGGTGACGGCGCTCCGGAGTGGGCCCGGGATGCTGAGCGGGTCGCTCACCGCGGCCGCGGCCTTCTACGTCCTCATGGCGACCGACTTCCCGGGCGTTCGCGAGCTCGGCTTCATCGCCGCGACGTCGATTCTCCTCGCCTGGCTCGCGATGATGACGCTCCTCCCGGCGCTCGTGCTGGTCGCCGGCCCGCACCACCCCGAGCCGCAGGTCCCGGGCCGCTCGGACCGGGTCCGGTTCGTCGACGTGGTGACGCGCCACCCGCGGCTCGTGCTCGGGCTCGCGGCGACGACGGCCGTCCTCTCGACCGTCGCCGCCCGCCACGTGCACTTCGACTACAACCTGCTCCACCTCCAGGCGCGGGGGACGGAGTCCGTCGCCTGGGAGGAGCGCGCGCTCCAGTCGGCGGGCCGGTCGAGCTTCGTCGCGCTCTCGAGCGCCGGCTCGCTGGACGAGCTGCGCGAACGCGTCCGCGCCTTCGCGGCGCTCCCGACGGTCTCCGAGGTCGAGTCCGTGCTGTCCCTCATCCCGGAGGACCAGGAGGCCAAGGCGAAGATCATCGGCGAGTTCGCGCCGAACGTCGAGCACGTGAGCGTGGCGCCGCCCGGGCCCGTCGAGCTGCCTCGTCTGATCGCCGCGCTGCGCGCGCTCCGGCAGCGCCTCGACCTCGCCGCCGACGAGGCGCCGGAGGGCCACGACCGCGACGAAGTCGTCGCCCTCCGCGACGCGACGAGCGCGCTCGCCGCGAAGCTCGAGCACGCCGACCCCGCGGCCGCGGTCGCCGCCGTGGGGCACATCCAGTATCGGCTGCGCGACGACTTCGCGAGGACGCTGCGGCGGCTCAAGCGCAATCTCCATCCGACGCCGATCGGGCTCGCCGACGTGCCGCCCGGGCTCCGGCGGAAGTTCGTCGGGCAGAGCGGGCGCTTCCTCGTCCAGGTCCAGCCGAAGGTCGACATCTGGGACCGCGCGGGCGCAGAGCAGTTCGTCACCGAGCTGCGCACGGTCGACCCGGAGGTGACCGGCACGCCGGTGATCACGTACGAGGCGATCCGCTACATGGAGCGTGCCTACAAGGAGGGAACGCTCTACGCCTTCCTGCTGGTCGGCCTTCTCACGGTGCTCATCGTCGGGCGGCTGCGGGAGGCGGCGCTCGCGACCGCGACGCTCGCGCTCGGGGCGGTGTGGACGATCGGGCTCATGTTCGTCTTCGGCCTCGAGTTCAACCTCGGCAACGTCTTCGGCCTCCCCCTGATCCTCGGAGCCGGCGCCGAGTTCGGCCTGAACGTCGTGCTGCGCTACCGCGAGTGCCGGGCGGAGGGCGGTCCCTTGCTGCCGCGGAGCACGTTCGCGGCCGTGCTCGTGAACGGCCTCACCACGGTCGCCGGGTTCGGCAGCCTGATGGTCGCGGCGCACCGGGGCATCTTCGGCCTCGGGCTCCTCCTGACCCTCGGCATGGTCGGAACGCTCGCCGCGTCCCTGATCGTGCTGCCCGTGCTCCTGCGCTGGACGGAGCGCCCCGCGGCCGCGTAGGCCGCGGGGTCACTTCGCCTCGGCGAGCTTCGCCTCGATGCGCTTCACGAGCGCGTCGTAGGACTCGCTCCGGATCGTCTTGTCGAACTGGGCCCGGAAGTTGCCGGCGAGGCTCACGCCGTCGACGGCGACGTCGGACATCTTCCAGGCGCCGCCCGTCGAGACGAGGCGGTAGTCCACGGGCAGCTCGTCGTCGCTCTTGCGGACGAGCGTCGTCCTCACGACGGCGCGGTCGCCGTCGACCGCCTCGGCGCCGTAGGTCGTCGTGCTGCCGCCGAGAAAACGGAGCACGAGCCGGTCGTAGGAGCGCTCGAAGAGGTCGCCGAAGAGCGTGACGAACCGCGCGCGCTGCTCGGCCGTGAGCGCGTCCCAGTGCGTGCCGAGCGCCGTCTGCGCCATCGTCTCGAAGTCGAAGGAATCATGCATCACGCGCCCGATCCGCGCGCGCCGCTCCTCTTCCTTGCTCGGACCCTGGAGCGCGGGGTCGTTCAACGTCGCGGTCACGCTGTCGATCGTCTGACGGACGCGCTCCCCCGGCGCCGCACCGAGGACGGGCGCGGCGGCGAGGAGGAGAACGAGGGCGGTGGCGAGCGGCTGGCGCATGGGGTCGGAGCGTACCTCATGCATT
>Ga0070741_10006920_pt1 | contig 23929 bp, 22 predicted proteins | sample Coa_R1_4_FD_66440 | JGI IMG/M metagenome (GOLD analysis project Ga0070741, IMG submission 66440) | Surface soil microbial communities from Centralia Pennsylvania, which are recovering from an underground coalmine fire - Coalmine... | ecosystem: Environmental > Terrestrial > Soil > Unclassified ...
GCGCACCAGCTGGCCGACGGCCAGCCGATCCTCGAGGTCACCGCGCTCGTCAAGGAATTCCCCGTGCAGGGCGGGCTGCTGCGACGCCAGATCGGCTCCGTGCAGGCTGTCTCGGGCGTCACGTTCTCCGTGGCGAAGGGCCAGACGCTCGGTCTCGTGGGCGAGTCGGGATGCGGGAAGTCGACGACCGGCCGTCTGATCGTGAACCTCATCCCCGCCTCGTCCGGCTCGGTGCGCTTCCGCGGCGAGGAGGTGCTCGGACGCCAGGGACGGAGCCTGCGGCAGCTCCGCAAGCAGATGCAGATCGTGTTCCAGGACCCGTACGCATCGCTCGACCCGCGCATGACGGTGCAGGGCATCGTCAGCGAGCCGATGCGCATCCAGGGCACGTATCGCGACGGCGGCGCCAAGCGGGTGAAGGAGCTGATGGAGCTCGTCGGTCTGAAGCCGGAGCACGTGAACCGGTACCCGCACGAGTTCTCGGGTGGCCAACGGCAACGCATCGGCATCGCCCGCGCGCTGTCGCTCGATCCCGAGCTGCTCGTCCTCGACGAGCCCGTGTCCGCGCTCGACGTGTCCATCCAGGCCGGCGTCGTGAACCTCCTCGAGGATCTCCAGGACGAGCTCGGGCTCGCCTACGTGTTCATCGCCCACGACCTCTCGGTGGTGCGCCACATCTCCGACGTCGCCGCCGTGATGTACCTCGGCAAGATCGTCGAGATCGGTCCGGCCGCCGAGCTGTACGAGCGCTCGGCGCATCCGTACACCCAGGCACTCCTGTCGGCGGTGCCCGTCCCCGACCCGAAGAAGGAGCGGGCGCGGCGTCGCATCGTGCTCGAGGGTGACGTGCCCAGCCCGCTCAACCCGCCCTCCGGGTGCCGGTTCCGCACGCGCTGTTGGAAGGCGCAGGACATCTGCGCCGAGGAGGAGCCCGCCCTCGTCGACCGCGGCCAGGGCCATCCCGCCGCCTGCCACTTCGCCGAGGTCGCGACGGTCGTCTGACGCCGGGCTGTTCGCGGGTGGCGGGTCCGTGGGGGCAGGGGCGGCTAACCTCGATCCCCGCATGTTCGCCGCCCTCGTCTTCACCAAACTGATCTTCTGGGTGGGCCTGATCCACGTCCTCGACGGGCTGCTGCTCATCTTCCTGGTGCTCCTCCACAGCGGGAAGGGCGGCGGGCTGTCCGACATGTTCGGCGGCAGCATCGGCGCCACGGCGGCGGGCTCCACGGTCGTCGAACGCAACCTCGACCGCATCACGGTGGTCGCCGCCCTCGTCTTCGCCTTCACCACCGTCGGCTTCGCGCTCCTGCTCAGTTGACGAGGTGAACGGCCGGCGCGCCGTCGTCGGGCTGGTGGCAGTCGTGGCGCTGCTCGTCGCCACCGGCGCGTGCACGAAGTCGAAGACGAAGTCGACGAACGGGTCGGGCGCGGGCAAGACCGGCGGTCCGGTCGTCGGCGGCACGTTGCGCATCGGCATCGAGAAGCCGAGCACGCTCGATCCCGCCGCCGTGTCGCCGGGCGCGCAGAGCGAGCTGTTGATGGCGGACCTCCTCTTCGACGGGCTCACGTCGATGAGCGACGGCGCCACCACCGCGTCACCCGCGATCGCGAAGTCGTGGACGAACTCCCCGGACCTCAAGGTGTGGACGTTCGTGTTGCGGGATGCGCGGTTCAGCAACGGTCGCACCATCGGGGGCGCGGACGTGAAGTACTCGCTCGAGCGGGTGGCGAAGCAGGGACCGACGTCGGTATCTGCGTTGAAGCTCGAGGGCATCAGCGGGTACGCCGCCTTCCAGAACGGATCGGCGCCCGAGATCACCGGCATCAAGGTCGTCGACCCCCACACCGTGGAGATCTCGCTCGACAACCCGCTCGCCGTGCTGCCCGAGGTGCTCGCCGCGCCGGAGTACGGCATCGTGCCCCGTGAAGCGGTGGAGGCGCCGGCTCCCGCGTTCGCGACGGCACCGGTGGGTAGCGGACCGTTCGCGTTCGCGGCGGCGACGGGGCCGGTGGTGAAGCTCGTCCGTGCCACGAACGGGTCGTCGTACCTCGACGCCATCGAGGTGCACGAGTACGACAAGGGCAACCTCGACACCGCCTACGACGACTTCGTGGCGGGCCGTCTCGACTGGACGATCGTGCCGAACGATCGCGCCGAGGACGCCGCGCAACGGTTCGGCAACGGCGGGTTCCACCCGTTCGACGCGGAGTTGTTCTACGCGTTCAACCTCCTCGACCCGACCTTCGCCGACGTCCGCTTCCGCGAGGCGATCGTGAAGGCCGTCGACCGCACGGCGCTCGTGCGTGCCGTCTACCCCGCGCAGGCGGTGCCGCTCGGCGGCATCATCCCCGCCGGCGTGGCCGGTCACGCCGACGATCCCTGTGGCTCGGCGTGCGCCTTCGATCCGGAGGGGGCGAAGGCGTTGCTGGCACAGGCGTTCCCCGACGGCTCGGTCCCGACCGTCAACATCGACTACTTCGAGGGTGCCGGTGAGGAGGCGGTGGCGGGCACGATCGCGTCGTCGCTCCAAGCGGTGGGCATCCCCACGAACAAGCGCCCGCTCCCGCCCGACCAGTACGACCAGTTCGCGGTGTCAGGTCAACAGCAGCTGTTCCGGCTCGGCGCCATCGGTGTCTATCCGTCACCCGACGGCTACGTCGCCCCCCTGTTCGCCACCGGGTCGCGCGACAACGCCATTGGCTTCACGTCGTCCGGCGTCGACCAGCTCATCGCCACCGCTCGCAGCACCGCCGACCCCGTGGCGCGCACGAAGGCGTATCAGGACGCCGAGCAGCAGATCATGGGACAGGTCCCGATCCTGCCCATCGCCCAGTTCCTCACGAAGTCCGTGGCCGCGGCCCGGGTGCACGACCTGGCCCTCACCGTGAACGGCACCTTCGCCGGTGAGAAGGTCTGGATCGGGTAGGTTGGGCGACCCCGCGGACGTGGTGGAATCAGGTAGACACGCCAGCTTGAGGTGCTGGTCCGGGCAACCGGGTGGAGGTTCAAATCCTCTCGTCCGCACGACACCGTCACACCGGTGATCCCGGCGGCGTCACCGGCGTGACGCAGCCTCCTCCAGCCCCCGCCGCACGAGCACGCGGGCGAGATGGTGGCGGAACTCCGTCGACGCGTTGAGGTCGGCAGGCGGATCGATGCCTTCGCCGACGGCCGCGGCCGCGTCCTCGACGGACGCTCCCGACGCGAGCGCTGCCTCGACGCCGGCCGCTCGCAATGGCGTGGCGCCGAGGTTGACGAGCCCGACGCCGGTGTCGCCGTTCGTGCCGGCCACGGCGACGCCGACGATGGCCCAGTCCTGCGCCCGGCGGTTGAACTTCTGGAACGACCACCCGCCGCGGGACTTCGGCACGCGGATCTCGGCGAGCACCTCGTCGGGCGCGAGCGCGGTCTCGAGGAACGCCGTGAAGAACTCGTCGACGGGGATCTCCCGGGCGCCGTTGCGGCCGTGGGCCACGACCGTGGCCCGTAGCGCGAGGAGGACGGCGGGCAGATCCGACGCGGGATCGCCGTGCGCCACCGACCCCCCGATCGTGCCGCGGTGGCGGACCTGCGGGTCGCCCACCTGTCCGGCGGCGTGGCGGAGCAACGGCACCTCGGTGGCCAGGAGATCCGAGTACTCGAGGTCGTGATGGCGAGTGAGACCGCCGATGGCGACGTGGTCGCCGCCGTCACGGATGTAGGACAGCTCGTGCACGCGGCCGATGTCGACGAGCACGGACGGCGTGGCGAGGCGCAACTTCATCAACGGCAGCAACGAATGGCCGCCGGCGAGCAACTTGGCGTCGTCGCCGTGCTCGCCGAGGAGCGCGACGGCGTGCTCGAGGTTCTCGGCGCGCACGTAGTCGAACGGTGCGGGGATCACGCGCCCGCCTCCGCGGCCGCGGCGGCCAGCACCGCCTGGACGATGTTGTGGTAGCCGGTGCAGCGGCACAGGTTGCCCTCGAGCCCCTCGCGCACCGCACGGTCGTCGGTGGCCCGCCCCTCCTGCACGAGCGAGACGGCGGCCATCACCATGCCCGGGGTGCAGTAGCCGCACTGGAGCCCGTGGTGCTCGCGGAAGGCCGCCTGCATCGGGTGGAGCGAACCCTCGGGCGCCAGCCCCTCGATCGTCGTGACGGCGCAACCGTCGGCTTGCGCGGCGAGCACGGTGCACGACTTCACGGCTTCGCCGTCGAGGTGCACGGTGCACGCACCGCACGACGACGTGTCGCATCCGATGTTCGTACCGGTCAGGCCGAGCACGTCGCGCACGTACTGCACGAGCAGCAGGCGCGGCTCGACGTCGTGCTCGGTGGGCGAGCCGTTCACCTCGATGGAGACCCTCATCGGCGCCATCCTGTCGCAACCCCGTTCTCGCTGCACATGGGACACAGAACTGTGTCGCATGTGCGGGGAGGAGCGGTGGAGGGGCGCGCGCCGGCCGTCTGTTTTCCAGGACAGGCGGCCGGCACTTCTGACGTCCGGCTGTGGCGACAGTCGGGGGGCCAGCGCCTGGAATGATCCCCGCACGAGCCTCGCGAGTGGGGGATGGTCGGCGGGGTCTTCTAGGCTCTGCGGACCACGCCGACCCAAGGGGGGACAATGCGGGCTGCGGTCCTGAGCGAGTACAACCAACCGCTCGTCATCGAGGAGCTCACCGATCCGGCACTCGGCGCGCGCGACGTGCGCGTGCAGATCGACGCCAGCGGGGTGTGCCACTCCGACCTGACCGTGCAGACGGGCGGCGTCCCGATGCCGGTGCCGATCATCCTCGGCCACGAGGGCTCGGGCACCGTGCTCGAGGTCGGCCCCGAGGTGTCGCGGGTGAAGCCGGGCGACCGCGTGATCGCGTCGTTCATCCCTGCCTGTGGGAACTGCTTCTTCTGCCTGCACGAGCAGTCGAACCTGTGCGAGCAGTCGAACGAGATGATGATCGCCGCACGCGGTACGCGCGGCGACGGGTCGCCCGTCTTCGGGATGACCGGCCTCGGCACGTTCGCGGATGTGATGACGACCCACGAGGCGTCGCTGGTGAAGGTCGAGACCGATCTGCCGAGCGAGCAGCTCGCGCTCATCGGCTGCGGTGTCACCACGGGCGTCGGTGCCGCGTTGTTCACGGCGCAGATCGAGCCGGGTTCCACGGTTGCCGTCATCGGTTGCGGTGGCGTCGGCCAGTCGGTCGTGCAGGGCGCGCGCATCGCGGGCGCGTCGCGCATCTTCGCCATCGATCCCGTGGAGCTCAAGCGCAAGACGGCAGAGCAGCTCGGCGCCACCGATCTCGTCGATCCTTCGCAGGGCGACCCCGTGCAGCAGGTGCAGGAAGCCACCGGCGGCCGCGGCACCGATTACGCGTTCGAGGTCATCGGTCTGCCCGACACGATCCTGCAGGCGTACAACACCGCGCGGCGCGGCGGCAACGTCGTCATCGTCGGCATGCCCCGCATGGAGATGACCGTCACCTTCCCGGCCATCCAGCTGTTCTTCGAAGAGAAGAAGATCCTCGGGTGCATGTACGGCTCCGCGCAGGTGCGTCGTGACTTCCCCCGCCTGGTGGGGTTGGTGGAGACCGGTCGTCTCGACATCGGCTCGATGGTCTCGCGCCGCATCAAGCTCGACGAGGTGAACGACGCGTTCCGTGCCATGGAAGCGGGCGAGGTGATCCGCAGCGTCATCGTCTGACGAGCGCCGCCGCCTGCTGGCGCACGCGGTCGACGTCATCGCGCAGCACCGCGACACGGTCGTCACGGCGCGCGCCCACCCGATGGTGTCCGGCGACGACGCGCGGGCGGGGTTCGAAGGGTCCCTGCCCGACGGACCGACGGACCCGGCGACGGTCGTCGACGCGCTCGTGCGCGCCGCGTCCCCGGGCGTCGTGGGCACGTCGGGGCCGCGGTACTTCGGGTTCGTCGTCGGTGGGTCGATCGACGCCGCCCTCGCCGCGGACCTGCTCGCCACGGGGTGGGACCAGCCCGCCTTCAACGCGACCACGTCGCCGGCCGCAGCCGCGGTGGAACAGGTCGCCGGCGCCTGGGTGAAGGAGCTGCTCGGCATCCCGGACCATGCGACGTGCGGGTTCGTCACGGGTGGGCAGGCGGCGAACACCGTGGGGCTGCTGGCCGCCCGCCACCACGTGTTGGCCGCGGCGGGATGGGACGTCGAGCGCAAGGGGCTGTTCGGTGCACCCGCCGTGCACGTGGTCGTCAACGAGGAGCGACACGCCACGATCGACCGCGCCCTGCGGTTCATCGGGGTGGGGACGGACGCGGTGCGCGAGGTCGCATCGGATGCCAACGGGGCGATGGATCCCACCGCGCTCGCCGACGCGCTCGACGTGCTCGACGGACCGGTGATCGTGTGCGCGCAGACCGGCAACGTCAACACCGGCGCCTGCGATCCACTGCGGGCCGTGTGCGCCGCGGCGCGACAGCGTGCCGCGTGGGTGCACGTCGACGGCGCCTTCGGACTCTGGGCCGCCGCCGCGCCCGCCCTGCGCCACCTCGTGGACGGCATCGAGCTCGCCGATTCGTGGGGGTGCGACGCGCACAAGTGGCTCAACGTGCCGTACGACTCCGGCTTCGCGTTGTGCGCGCATCCCGATGATCACTACGCGGCCCTCAGCTACACCGCCGCGTACCTCACCGGTCACGGTGCGCCCGGGGTGCTCGCGCCGAGCGACCTCGTGCCCGAGTCATCGCGGCGGGCGCGCGGCTTCGCAGTGTGGGCCGCGATCCGCTCGCTCGGACGCAGCGGCGTCGCGTCGTTGGTCGAGCGCTGCTGCGCGCTCGCGCGGCGGTTCGCCGATCAGCTCTCCGCCGTCGAGGGCTTCGAGGTGGCCAACGACGTCGTGCTGAACCAGGTGCTCGTCTCCTTCGGTGACGACGACGAGACCGACCGCGTGATCGAGGCCGTCCAGCGTGAGGGCACGTGCTGGTTCGGTGGGACGACGTGGCGAGGCCGCCGTCTCGCTCGCATCAGCGTCTCGAACTGGTCGACCACCGAAGCCGACGTCGACGCGTCCGTCGCTGCGATCGTCGGCGCCGCGAGCAGATGAGGCGGGTGCGGTGGGCGGCATTGTGTGCCGTGCTGCTCGCCGCGTGCACGTCGGGCCACGCCGGTCGAACCTCGCCGGCGTCCACGGCATCCGTCGCACCCGCCGATGCGCCGTTGCCCTCGGTGGGCTGCACGGCACCGCGTGTCGACGCCGGTGACGCGCAACTGACCATCACGTCGTCGGGCGCGGCGCGCACGTACTTCCGGCACGTGCCGCCCGCGTACGACGGCACGACGGCGATGCCCTTGGTGCTCGACTTCCACGGCTACGCCGAAGGTGCCGACCTCCATCGCACGACGTCCGGGCTCGGGCCGTTCGGCGACGCCCACGGCTTCGTCACGTTGACGCCCCAAGGCGCCGGCGCGGTCGCGCTGTGGGACACCGCGCTCGGTGGCACCGACCTCCGCTTCGTCGGCGACCTGCTCGACGAGGCGGAACGCACGTTGTGCATCGACCAGCGGCGCGTCTTCGCCACCGGCTACTCGAACGGCGCGTTCCTCGCGTCGTCGATCGCGTGCCAGTACGCCGACCGCATCGCCGCCATCGCGCCGGTGGCGGGGGTCAGCGACGTGCCCGGCTGCGCGCCGGCGCGACCGGTACCGGTCGTCGCCTTCCACGGCACCGCAGATCCGTTCGTCGCCTACGACGGCGGCTTCGGACCGGCTGTCGCCGACCTGCCCGCGCCCGACGGCTCGGGTCGGACGCTCGGCCAGCTCGGCGTGGCGTCCACCGGGAACGGACGTCCACCGGTCCCCGACATCATGGCCAAGTGGGCTGCGCTCGACGGCTGCGGGTCCGGCGCGCCGGTGCAGCAGGAGCTCGCACCGGACGTGTCCCACTTCACCTACCCGTGCCCCGCAGGCGTCGGTGTCGAGCTCTACCGCGTGAACGGCGGTGGTCACACCTGGCCCGGCAGCCGGTTCACGATGCAGATCGCCAACGTGGTCGGGTCGACGACGACGACCATCGATGCCGACACCGTGATGTGGGCGTTCTTCCAGGCGCACCCGCGGCTCGGCTGACGCCCGCACTACGTTGCCGGCCATGAAGGTCGGAGCGTTCGTCCCCATCGGGACGATGAACACCAACGCCGAGTTCGTCCGCACCGTGGGCACGTCGCTCGAGGAGCGCGGGTTCGAGTCCGTGTGGGTGGCGGAGCACGTCGTGATGTTCGACGACTACGACAGCAAGTACCCGTACGCCGACAACGGCCGCTTTCCCGGCGGGGGCGACACCGGTCTGCTCGAGCCGTTGACCGCGCTCGCCTACCTGGCGGCGGTGACCGACCGCATCCGCCTCGGTACCGGCATCTGCCTCGTCGCGCAACGCAACCCCGTGTACACCGCGAAGCAGGTGGCCGACGTCGACGCGCTGTCCGGTGGCCGCGTCGACTTCGGTGTCGGCATCGGATGGTTGCGGGAGGAGTTCGAGGTCGTCGCCATGCCGTTCGACGACCGCGCTGCCCGCGCCCGCGAGCACATCGAGGTCATGAAGCGACTGTGGACGGACGAGGTCTCGTCGTACGACGGCGACCTGTACACGTTGCCGCCGTGCCAGCTCTACCCCAAGCCCGTGCAGAAGCCGCACCCGCCGATCCACTTCGGGGGCGAGACGACCGCCGCGCTGCGGCGCGTGGCGACCCTCGGTCAGGGCTGGTACGGCTTCAACCGCACGCCGGAGGAGGTACCCGAGGCGCTCGACCGGCTGGACAAGGTCCTGGCGGAGCACGGCCGCTCGCGTGACGAGATCGAGATCAGCGTGTGCCCGTACTTCAAGGGCGTCGACCGCGACGCGCTGCGCCGCTACGAGGACCTCGGCGTCGATCGCGTCATCGCCGTCGTGTTCGGCTTCGACCGCGACACGTTCCTCACTGCCGCCGACCAGATGGCCACCGAGCTGCTCTGAGCCGCGGTCACCGGAACTGAGGGATGACCTCCGATCCCATGAGCTCGATCGTCTGGAGCACGACGTCGTGCGGGATCTTCAACGGGTTCACGAGGCACAGCAGGAGATCCACACCGGCCTCCTCGTAACCGCGACACGCCTTCACGCAGTCCTCCGGCGTGCCCACGGCGGACGCGCCCGACTCGGCGAGGTACTCGAGCGACAGCAGGTCGAGTGAGCCCTCGGCGTCGACCTTCTTGAGATCGGCGGCGTAGGCGTAGTTGCCGAGGTCCTGGTTGCGCTCCGCCATCCAGTCCGCCACCGACCCGATCAGGCGGGCGCCGTACTTCGGGTACCACTCGAACGACTCGCGCGCGTTCGTCCACGCCTCCTCACGCGTCGGTGCGCACAGCACCATCGTGAACGTCGCCGCCTCGTTGTGCACCTCGGCACCGATCGGTGTCGTGCACTGCTCGACGGCGGCGCGGTAGATGTCGATGTTCGCCTTCACGAGCTCGGGTGGCACGCCGACGGCGAACGAGCACAGACCGAGGCCGAGCTCGCCGATCTGCCGGTGACCGTCGGGACTCGACGTCGCACCCCACAGCGGTGGGTGCGGTTTCTGCAACGGCTTCGGCAACACGCGCCGCTTCGGCATCTGCCAGTGCTCACCGGCGAACTCGTACTCGTCGTTCGTCCAGCAACCGACGACGTGCTCGATGGCCTCCCGCCACATCCCTCGCGTCGCCTGGGGGTCGATCCCGAACCCTTCGAGCTCGGCACGGGTCGACGAACGTCCGGTACCGAAGTCGACCCGGCCGTTCGAGATGAGGTCGAGGACGGCGACGGATTCGGCCGTGCGCACGGGATGGTTGTACGGCTTCGGCATCAACCGCACGCCGTACCCGATGCGGATGCGCTCCGTCTTCGCCGCGATGGCCCCGTACAGCACCTCGGGGTTCGAGCAGTGCGAGTACTCCTCGAGGAAGTGGTGCTCGACCGTCCACACCGCGTCGAAGCCCGCCTTCTCACCCGCGACGACCTGCTCGATCGTGTTGTGGTACGCCTCACGCTCGCTGTCAGGACCCCACGGCCGGGCCACGGGGATCTCGTAGAACAGTGCGAATCTCATCGGGGGAGACACTATGGGCCGGATCGAGGGCAAGGTCGTGCTCGTCACGGGCGCGGCATCGGGCATCGGCGCCGCGACCGTGCGTCGCATCGAGGCGGAGGACGGCATCGCGATCGGCGTCGATCTGCACGCGACGGATGGCGTGCGCGCCGTCGACGTGCGCCACGAGGCCGCCATCGAATCTGTCGTCGACAGGATCGCGGACGAGCACGGGCGGATCGACGGCGTGGTGACGGCTGCCGGCGTCGCCGGCGGCGGTGCCGCGCACATGATCGATCGTGACGAGTGGCAACGCGTGCTCGACGTCAACCTCACCGGCACGTTCCTCACGTGCAAGCACGTGGCCGCGTGCATGCTCGGCCAGGACGCCGTCGACGGCGAGCGAGGCTCGATCGTCACGATCGCCAGCGTCGAGGGCATCGAAGGCACTGCCGGGGGGTCGTCCTACAACGCCTCGAAGGGCGGCGTCGTCCTCCTCACCAAGAACCTCGCCATCGACTACGGGCCCCGAGGCATCCGCGCCAACGCCATCTGTCCCGGGTTCATCGACACGCCGATGACCGAGTCCGTGTTCGGGATGGAAGGCATGGAGGAGCCGCGCCGGTTGATCGCGGAGGAGCACGCGCTGCGCCGGTTCGGGCGACCGGAGGAGATCGCGGCCGTCGCCGTGTTCCTGCTGTCGGGTGATGCCTCGTTCGTCAGCGGCCAGGCCATCGCCGTCGACGGCGGCTACACCGCGGGGCGCGACCACGGCGTGACCCGGATGCTCGGGTTGTCCTGACGGCTCGCGTTGTGGCCCGCTCAGCGGGGGACGAGGACCACCGGGAGGTGGCGCAGGCCGGTGTGCTTGTTGCTGCGCGTCCACTCGGGCGCACCGTCGAGCTCGACGCGCGCCGCGCGGTCGAGCAGGGCATCGAGGACGAGGCGGATCTCCATGCGCGCCAGGTTGGCGCCGAGGCAGAAGTGCGTGCCGTGTCCGAACGCCAGGTGCGGGTTCGGGTCGCGGGTCACGTCGAAGCGGAAGGGGTCGTGGAACACGGCTTCGTCGCGGTTTGCCGACGACCACCACAACGTGACCTTGTCGCCCGCTGCGATCGTGTGACCGCCGACATCGATGTCGGCCGTCGCCGTCCGGCGGTTGTACGTCGTGGACGACGCCCACCGCAGGACCTCCTCCGTCGCCGTCGTGAGCAGCGACCGGTCGCTGGCGAGCGCGTGCCACTGGTCCGGGTGTTCGACGAGTGTCATGACGCCGACGGCGATGGAGTTGCGCGTCGTCTCCGTGCCCGCGGCCATCAACAGGTTGAAGAACATCTGCTGTTCGAGCTCGGACACGTCGACGTCGCTGCACACGACCGCCGAGATGATGTCGTCACCCGGCGCCACGCGACGTTCGTGCACGAGCGCGGTGCCGTACTCGAACATCGCGGCGTTGGCGGCCTCGGTGGCCGGCGACGACTGCCCGAGGTCGCGGTCGCCGTAGTCGAGCGTCGCTTCCGCCCAGGCGAACAGGCGATGGCGATCCTCCTGCGGGATGCCCATCAGGCCGGCGATGGCCTGCAGCGGGAGCTCGGCGGCGACGTCGAGCAGGAAGTCGCACGACCCCTTCTCGACGGCAGCGTCGACGATGGCGTTGGCCCGTGCCCGCAGCTCGTGTTCGAGGCGGGCGAGCGCCTTCGGCGTCACGTGGGGGAGTGCCAGCCGGCGGATGGTGTGATGGCGCGGGTCGTCCATCATGTTCAGCAGCACGCCGGCGGCGAACCCGCTGGGCAGATCCTCGATCAACGTGCCGCCGTCGACCCGTCCGCCGCCGCAGTGCGAGGAGAACGCGGTCGACCGCGTGCGCCGCCTCGAGCACGTCGGCGTGGCGGGTGAGCACCCAGAAGCCCTCGCCCCCGGGCGTCCTTGGTGTCGGCTCATGGAAGCACACGGGCGTCTCGTGCCGCAGCGTCGTGAACAGCTCGTGGGGGAAGCCGTCGACGAACAGGTCGAGGTCGGTCAGGTCGATGGCGGGATGCTAGAACGGCCCTCGATGAAGGTCGTGGTGCTGTACGAGTCGATGACGGGGAACACCCGTCGCGCCGCGGAGCTCATCGGCGGCGCGCTGGCGGCCCGTGGCGAGGACGTCACCGTGTACCCGGTCACCAACCCTGACCTCCACGAGCTGTCGATCGCGGACGTGGTGTTCGTCGGTACGTGGGTCGACGGGTTGGTGCTGTTCGGCCAGCGCCCCGGCCGGGCGACCCGGTTGTGGAAGCTCCCGGTGCTCGATCACAAGCCGGTCGCGGTGTTCTGCACGTACGCCGTCAACGCCGGCAAGGCGCTGCGCAAGACGGCCGGCATCCTCGAGGCGAAGGGCGCCCGCATAGTCGGGACGCACCAGTTCCGCCGCGACCGCATCGAGCAGGACGTCGACGCCTTCGTCGACGCCGTCCGTGCGAATGTTGGTGCGTTGAAGGCGTCATAGCGCCCACATCGCACCAACATTCGGTGTGGTGGGGACGGGTCAGGCGGGTTGGCAGGTGCGGGACACGGCGTAGAAGTCGTACGTCGGGGTGTGCTCCACGTGGTGCACGGCGATGCCGTCGACGCACGAGCCCGTCGCGGCGAGATCGTCGAGCAGCGACTGCTCGTTGGTGCGGAAGTGGCGGTAGCGGTCGTCGACGATGACGTAGTCGACCTGGCGGCTGTGCAGGAACGCGGTGTAGCGCGCCAAGTTCGGGAAGCTGCGCCGGTGCAGGCTCTCGGGGAAGAACTCGGAGTCGAGACGCCCGCCGGCGCGCACGACCGCGTACTGCCCGTAGCGCCCGTCGCCGTACGTCAGCACGCGGTACGTCGCGCCCGTGACGAAGTGCGGCGATTCGGGAAAGGACGCCACGACGGGGTCGGGCTTGCGGTTGAGCGCCGAGAACCCCGCGGTCATCCCCGAGATGGGGATGGTCACGAGCTGGCCGATGACGAGGATGCCCGCCACCATCGCAGCGACCTTGTCGCGATGGCCGTGTCGTTGCAGCAGCACGAGACCGACGGGGACGGCGACGACGAGGGCGCGGAGCGCGACGGTCTCGAGCTCGATCCACGACGAGTAGATGATCGAGTTCTGCGCGGTGACCGGTGACGCGAACACGAGCACGATCGCAGGCAGCGAGGCGACGAGCGACACGATCCAACCGGTCACGAGCGCGCGACGGTTCGGCTCGTACCGGTAGCGGACGACGACCGTCGCCCCGACGAGCGGGACGAGCACGGCGGCGTGGGTGAGCTGCGCGAGCGCGGCGAGCACGACGGCGGTGATGCGGCGATCGCGCCGCCACGCGCCGATGGCGAACACGAACATCGCCGCTGCCCACAGGAACGGCAGCTGCCCGAAGAGCAGGCCTTCGATGAGCCCCGGGTTGAGCAGGACGGCGACCGCCCACCAACCGCGCCGCACTTCCGGGAACGCCCAGAACGTGCCCGCCAGGAGACCGAGGAACCCGATGCCGAGGACGGCGCCGACGCTCCACTCACCCATGACCGGCCACAGCAGCACGGCGACCATCCACGGGATGAACGAGTAGGGGAAGGCGAGCGCGGTGCCGTGTGCCAGCACCGGCATGTGGAACGGGAGCCCGTGCCCGTGCCAGACCTGCTCGGCCACGAACCACACGTGGACGTAGTTGGACAACGTGTCGCTCGAGATGATCTCACGCTGGCGCAGCAGCACCACCAGGATCGCCACCCACAGCACGACGACGACACGCCGCGCCATGCGCCCTGTGCGCGCGTAGGGATCGTCGGTGTCGTGGTCGTCGAGCGTGGCGGCGCTACGTTCGTCCGCCGATGCCGTCGCCGTCGCCAGCGACCACCTCATCGCGTCGTCTCCGCTCGGTGGCCGCGGGCCAGGGCATCGCCGCGCTCGCTGCCGTCCTCGCGGCGTCCGGCAACGAGGGCATGGTGCCCGCGGTCGCCGTCGTTGTCGTGTCGCTCGCCGTCGCCTTGCTCGCGGCGCGCGCCGCGGTCGTGCTCGTGCGGCGGGCGTTCGTCGCGCCCGTGGGTGCACTGGTGGCCGCCGTCGCCTGCGCCGTGCTGGCGGTGACGCCGCGCGGCGTGATCACGATCCCGGCGAGCGCGGTGCTCGGCGCCGGTGTCGGCATCGCCGCCCCGCGCGTCGACGACGTGGAACGGCGCACCGGTGTGCTCGCCGCGCTCGCAGGCGTGGTGGAGATCGTCGTGCTGCGCGTGGTCGCGGGGCCGATCGCGGCGCTGTGGTGGGCGGTGGTGCTCGTGGTCGTGCTGACCGCGGCGACCACGATCCGTGCGCCACGGCATGGTGCACGCCTCGGTCGCACGGGGGTCGCGTTCGTCACCGTCGCCGCGGTGCTCGCGGGCGGACTCGTCGCCTGGGTCGGTGGCAACGACCCGACCGTCGAGTGGTTCGGCCACGTGATCACGCACGGCGATCGCAGCAAGCCGATGGTGGCGCTCACCTTCGACGACGGGCCGGATGATCCGTTCACGCTCGAGGTCAGCCAGATCCTCGACGCGCACGGCGTGAAGGGCACGTTCTTCGAAGTGGGCAAGGCAATCGATGCACGCCCCGACATCGTGCGCGCCCTGCAGGCGGACGGGCAGCTCGTCGGCAACCACTCGTATCACCACGACTACTGGCGCTGGCTCGATCCGTGGTACCCGGAGCTCGACCGCACACAGGCCGCGTTCGCGCGCGGTACCGGCCAGTGCCCCGCGTTCTTCCGGCCGCCCCACGGCCAACGCACGCCGTTCATGCTCGCGCGTGTGCGTGACCGCGGCATGCATGCCGTGACGTGGGACGTCTCCGCGCAGGACTGGTCCGAGACGGACGGCACGGTCGTGGCCCGCAACATCGTCGACCGCGCGCGGCCCGGTTCGATCATCCTGCTCCACGACGGCCTCGACGGAAACGTGGGCGCGGACCGTTCGGTGCTGCGCACCGCGCTGCCGCTGATCCTCGACGGGCTGCGGGCCAAGGGTCTGCAACCCGTCCGCCTCGATCAGTTGCTGGGACTTCCCGGTTACCTCGACCGCTGCTGAGCGCGGCGGACGAGGCGGCGAGCGACGGACAGCGAACCGAGCGCCCCGGCGGCCGTGACCGCGATCGGCGGCAGGAGGCTGGGGACGTCCTTGCCCGGCGGCCGCCGCGTGGTGACACGCACGGCGGACATCGGGATGGCGGCGAGATCGATGAACACGTCGACCATGCGCGTACGGCTCCGGTAGACGGGCACGGGCACGAGGATGTCGTTGCGCACGCGGTACCCGAGCCGGCACAGGACGACGGCGACCTCGACGGTCTCGGAGTACTTGTACCCGCGGTAGTACGTGAGCGCGTCGCTCAGCGCGCCGAGGCGGAAGATGCGGTACCCCGACTCCACGTCGTAGAGGCGGTGGCCGGCCCACAGCGTCGCCCACGCGGACAGGATCCCGTTGCCTGCCTGCTTGTAGCGCGGGTACGTGGAGAGATCACGGCGCACGAGCAGCGCGTCGAGCGATTCGTCGACGGCGCGGCGGTGGAGGTCGTCGATCACGTCGAGGTCGTGCTGGCCGTCGGCGTCGACGGTGAACACGAGGTCGTCGGGTGACAGCTCGCCGTCGCGCATGCGGCGGCGGAGGTCGGTGAACGCGAGGTAGTACGCGGCCGACATCCCCTGGTTCTCGTCGAAGCTCAAGAGGCGACAGTGGTCGTGGCCGGGGAGCCACGCCTGGATCTCGGCACGCGTGTTGTCGGTGGAACCGTCGTCCACCACGACCAGCTCGTCGACGAAGTGGCTCAGCTTGTCGAGCACCTGGGCGACCGTCGGCTCCTCGTTGTAGGCGGGGACGACGGCGATGCGGCGCGTACCGCCCGGACGATCGAAGGTGGTGCTCACGTGCGGTCGACTCCCTAGTCCTCGGTCAGCACCGGTGGCGCCTGCGCCGACGCCGCTCGATCGCTGGCCTCGGCCGCCTCCTGGTCCTGGTACCACGCGTAGGTGCGGGCGAGTCCCTCGCTGAACGTCGTGGTCGGCGTCCACCCCAGGACGTCGCGCGCCTTGTCGCTCGACACGACGCGCGCCTTGAGGTCGCCGGGGCGAGGCGGACCGAACTCGACGACGCCGGTGCCCACGAGGGAGCACACGGACTCGGCGATCTCGCGGATGCTCACCGGGACCGCACCCTCGATGTTGAACGTCTCGTTGACGGCGGCGTCGTCGAGGGCCTTCACGTGGGCGCGGGCGAGGTCCTCGACGTAGACGAAGAAGCGCTCCTGGCTGCCGTCGCCGTCGATGCGCAACGGCTCGCCCCGCATGCACCGCTTCATGAATGCCGCCACCACGCAGTTGTCCCGCATGCGTGGTCCGTAGGGGATGCCGTAGCGAAGGATCGTGTACGGGCGGTCGTACAGCGTCTTGTAGTCGCGGCACGCCATCTCGGCCGCCACCTTCGAGGTGACGTACAGGTGGCGGTCGGTGTTCGGATCGAACAGGGTGTCCTCGTCGACGTCGGTGGCGCTCGTGGCGGCGTACACCCACACCGTCGACGCGAGGACGACGCGCCCGGCGTCGGCGCGGCGGGCCGCTTCGAGCACCCGCGCCGTGCCGAGCGTGTTGACCTGGATGGCCAGCGTCGGGTCGGCGATGACGTCGTTCACGTCGGCGATGGCCGCGAGGTGGAAGATGACGTCGGCACCGGTCAACGCGACCGTCAACCCGTCGGTGTCGAGCACGTCCACCGGGACCCACTCCGCGTCGGCCCGGTGCGGTGGCTTCGGGTCGAGCACGCGCACGGCGCAACCCGCCTCGAGCAACGCGTCGACGACGTGGGTACCGATGAAGCCGGATCCGCCCGTCACGGCAACGGTCTTGTTCAACGCTCATCCTTTGCTGTGTTCGGTGCGACGCGGTGCAGCGCGGCGCGCAACGACGTGACGACGTGATCCGCCTGCTCGTCGGTGAGCACGGCGGAGATCGGGAGGCAGATGTGCGACGCGCACAGCTGCTCGGCGCGCGGCAACGGACCGTCGACCCACGGTGCGAAGACCGGCTGCTCGCTCAGCGGGAGCTCGTACACCTCACCCGACAGCCCGACGCCGTACTCCTCGCGCAGCAGCTTCTTCAGCGCGGCGCGATCGACACCGTCGGGGAGGTAGGCGATGTACTTGTAGTAGTTGCAGTTCGCGTCGCTCGGGATCTCGAGCGGCGTGAGCGGCAACTCGGCGAGCGCGTCGTCGTAGAACTTCGCGATGCGCTGCCGGTGGGCGATGAACTCGTCGAGCCGGGCGAGCTGGCTCACCGTGATGGCGGCGTGCGGCTCGCTCATCCGCCAGTTGTAACCGAGGCGGGTGTGGACGTTGGCGGTGAAGCTGCCCTTGCCCTGATCGCGGTAGATGCGCGCCTCGTCGGCGATGGTGTCGTCGTCGGTGAGGATGATGCCGCCCTCGCCGCCGGCGATGACCTTGGTCGGGTAGAAGCTGAACGAGCTGGCGAACCCGAACGTGCCCGCCATGCGATCGCCGAGCGACGAGCCGTGCGCGTGCGCGGCGTCCTCGAAGAGGAACAGCCCGCGCTCGTCGCACAGACGGCGCAGCTCGTGGATGGCCGGTGTCACGAGACCACCGATGTGCACGACGACGATGCCGGCGGTGTCGGGGCCGATGGCCGCCTCGGCGGCATCGGGTGCGATCGCCATCGTGGCAGGGTCGCAGTCGACGAACTTCGGCCGGGCACCGGCGGCGATGACGGCGGCGGCGGTGGCGAAGAACGTGTTGGCGGGCACCAGGACCTCTTTGCCTTCCACGGACCGTCCGGTGGCCGACAGCGCGCGCAAGGGGATCTCGATGGCGCTCGTACCCGAGTTGACGGCGATGGCGTGCTTCGCGCCGTGATGCGCGGCGAAGCGTTCCTCGAGCTCGCGACCGATGGCACCAAGCGTCAGCTGTCCCGAGGTCAACGCCTGGTCAATGCGACGGAGGATCTCGGCACGGTCTTCGGCCGGGAAGTGGACCTGCGCGGGCGGCACGCTGATGGCCGGTTTCGCGCCCTCGTTCGCCGTGTTCGAGCCGGCGCTGGAAGCGGTCATGGTGTGACTGGACTCTAGTTCGCTCGGGTCCCGCGACCGTTGATGGGCCGGCGCGTCGCGGACGTGACTCCTGGATGCGTTGCACCTCTCCGCCGGCGCCGAAACGCTACCTGATCCACAGCGTCCGCCCCACTCAGGGCCGGCGATGGTGACCTCGGCCACGACGGGTCGTAGTCTGTTGTCCGTGCTCGTCGATCGGTGCTGGATCTGCCTCGAGCAGCCTGCCGTCACGACGGTCGCCGCGCCCGACGGTCGGACGTATCCGGCGTGCGACATCTGCGCGCTGGAGCACCCGAACGGGCCGCCGTCGGGTCGCGACACCATCACCGACGACGACCTGCGTCGCATCGTCGGCGACACCGCCTGACCGCGCACGACGCGGTCCGCGACGGCGGGTGGTCACACCCGTAGCGTCGCGGGTGGATGATCAAGTACCTCGGCTCGAAGCGCCGTCTCGTCCCCGTGCTCCGCGCGATGGCGCGCGCATCGGGCGCGCGCACCGCGCTCGACCTGTTCACGGGCACGACGCGCGTGGCCCAGGCGTTCAAGGCGCTCGGCATCCACGTCACCGCAGTCGACAGTGCGCGCTACGCGGCTGCGTTCGCTCGCTGCTACGTCGAGACCGACGACCGCGACATCGACCGCGCCGACCTGTCGGAGGTGCTCGCCGCACTCGACGCGCTTGATGGCACGGACGGCTACGTCACCGACGTGTTCTCGCGCCGGGCCCGCTTCTTCCAGCGCGACAACGCCATGCGCATCGACGCGGTGCGCGACGAGATCGAACGCTCGTGGCAGGGCCACGCCTACGAACCGTTGCTGCTGACGAGCCTGATCGAGGCGGCCGACCGCGTCGACTCCACCGCTGGCGTGCAGATGGCGTATGTCAAGCGATGGGCGCCGCGGTCGTACCAGCCACTCGCGCTGCGCGTGCCCGAGCTGTTGCCCGGCGCGGGCCGGGCCGTGCACGACGACGCGTGCGCGGTCGTGAGCGCGCTCGGCTCGTTCGACCTCGCATATCTCGACCCGCCCTACAACCAGCACCGCTACACGGCCAACTACCACGTGTGGGAGACGCTCGTCGCCTGGGACCGACCCTCGCACTACGGCGTGGCGTGCAAGCGCGTGGACCTCCGCGACGACGCCTCGACCCGCTCGGTGTTCAACGCCCGGCGCACGATGCCGCTGGCGCTGCGGCAGGTCGTGCGCGACGTCGACGCGGAGCTGCTCGTGGTGTCGTGCTCGAACGAGGGTTGGGTCGGGGTCGACGAGCTGCGCGACTGGTGCGCGCCCCGTGGTGCGGTCGAAGTGCTCTCGTTCGACTCACGGCGCTACGTCGGCGCGCAGATCGGTGTGTTCAACCCGCGCGGCGAGCGTGTCGGCGAGGTGTCGCACCTGCACAACGTCGAGCATCTCGTGGTGTCCGGGCCGCGCGCGCTCGTGCGCCGCGTCGTTCAGTCGAGCAGTGACGTCACGAGCGCGTCGACCGCGGCGAGCGGCACGTCGGCCATGGCGGGGCCGCGCCCCTGACCGTCGACCGGACCGGGCGCGGTGTCACCCTCCACGTCCATGGTCTCGACGACGTCGTCGGAGAGGAAGCGGCTGCGTTGCGCGAACGCGTGGCGGTCGGCGAGCCGGGCGCGACCGAGACCGGTGTGGTAGCGCAACGGCAGGTAGCACCACAGCCGGTCACGGGCCCGGGTCATCGCGACGTAGAGCAGGCGGCGCTCCTCCTCCAACTGCTCCGCGTCGCCGGTCGCCATGTCGGACGGGATGTTGCCGTCGGTGACGTGGAGCACGTGGACCGACTGCCACTCGCAGCCCTTCGCGGAGTGGATTGTCGACAGCGTGAGCCAGTCGTCGTCGAGGTGCGGGGGGCCGGCGAGCTCGCTCGTGGCCGATGGGGGGTCGAGCACGAGGTCGGTGAGGAACCGTTCGAGGCTCGTGGCGCGCGCCGCGGCATCGGTCAACCGGTCGAGGTCGGCGAGGCGGGCGGTGGCGTTCGCGAAGCGGGCCTCGACGCGATCGTCGAGCCAGACGCGCACGCGCTCGACCGCCGCGCCCGGACCGGCGTCGCGCGCCAGCGCGCGGCTGTCGGCGAGGGCGTCGAGCAACGCCGCCGACTGCGGTGGCAACAGGGAGGCGTCGATGGCGCGGCCCTTCGGCGCCAGCGCGCGGGCGGTGGCGGGACCGACGCCGTCGAGCAGTTGGAGGAGGCGGAACCACGCAAGCTCGTCGTCGGGGTTCTCGACGAGTCGCAGGGCAGCGACGAGGTCCTTCACGTGAGCGGCCTCGAGGAAACGGAGCCCGCCGTACTTCACGAACGGGATGCGCCGCGCCGTCAGCTCGAGCTCGAGGAGGTCGCTGTGGTGCGCGGTGCGGAACAGCACCGCCTGCTGGCGCAGGTCGACGCCGCGTGCGACTTCTTCGAGCACCCGCTCGCACACTGCGGCGGACTGCAGGCTCTCGTCGCCGCAGGCGACCAGCGCCGGCCTCGGTCCGTCGGCGCGCGTCGACCACAGTTGCTTGTCGTGCTTGTGCGTGGCGGCGGCCATCACCGCGTTCGCGGTGGCGAGGATCGACGGTGTGGAGCGGTGGTTCCGGTCGAGGACGACGACGTCGGCGCCGAACCGTTCGGGGAACTCGAGGATGTTGCGTTGCGTCGCGTTGCGGAACGCGTAGATGGCCTGCGCGTCGTCGCCGACGGCGGTGACGGTGGCGCCACCGCTTGCCAGCGCGTGCAGCAGGTCCGCCTGCTGGACGCTCGTGTCCTGGTACTCGTCGACGAGCACGTGGTCGAACTGCCCGTGCAGGGCGGGTGCGGCGGGCGACGTGAGCAACGACGACCACGCGAGCAACAGGTCGTCGTAGTCGAGCACGTTCGCCGTCCGCTTGCGGGCCGTGTACGCCTCGAACACCGCCCGCAACTCGGCCTGCTCGTCGACGCACCACGGGAACGAGTCGCGCAGCACCGTCGACAGCGGCGTCGACGTGCTCACGACACGGCCGAGGATGGCCGCCATCGTGTCCTTCTTCGCGCGCCGCTTGTCGGTGACGCGTTCGCCGTCGTGGGCGTGCAACTCGGCGCGCACGAGCGCGAGGAGGTCCGCCGTATCGCCCTGGTCGACGACCGTGAAGGACGGATCGAGGCCGACCGCCCATCCGTGGCGGCGCAGCAGGCGGTTGGCGACAGCGTGGAACGTGCCGCCCCAGGCCCGGCGAGCGACGTCGTGGCCGGCCATGGCGTCGGCCCGCCGCAGCAGCTCGGACGCCGCCCGCCGGCTGAACGTCAGCAGCAGGATGCGCTCGGGTGCGACGCCGCGCCGCACCAGCGACGCCAGCCGCGCCGCCAACGTCGTGGTCTTCCCGGTGCCCGCCCCGGCGACGACGAGCAGGTGCCCGCCGTCGTGGTCGACGGCCGTGCGCTGCTGGTCGGTGAGATCGGGACGGCCGCCGTCGTCGTGTGGGCGATCCGAACGGATGACAGGCGCCCCGCACGGCTCGTCGGGAGCAAACACGTGTTCGATCGTACAACGCGGTTGGTGGGGAGGGTGTGACGTCGCGAGGATGACCCGGTGGACGGGGGCGAGGCGGGCGATCGGCTGCTCACCGCCGCTTTCGTGCGCATCACCGGCGCCGCGCTCTTCTACTTCGTCGCGATGGGTGTCGTCGCGCCGGTGCTGCCCCGCTACGTCGAGGACCAGCTCGGCGGGGGCGGCACGGCCGTCGGTCTCGCCGTCGGCGCCTTCGCCGTGTCGGCGGCTCTGTTGCGGCCCGCCGTGGGGCACCTTGGCGACCGGCGCGGGCGGCGCGTGCTCGTGCTCGGCGGTGGCGCCATCGCGGGCGTGTCCGTCTTCGGGTACGCGATCGCGAACACGCTGGCGGTGCTCGTCGTCATGCGCCTGCTCACCGGCGTCGGCGAAGCGGCGATGTTCGTCGGCGCCGCGACCGCGGTGCAGGATCTCGCACCCTCGAGCCGGCGAGGCGAGGCGACGTCGTACTTCTCGGTCGCGGTGTACGGCGGGCTCGCGCTCGGCCCGGTGCTGGGCGAGGTGTGCCGCACGCACTGGGGCGTGCACAGCGCCTGGTACCTCGCCGGCGCGCTCTGCTTCGGCGCCGTCGCGATGGGGACGCGCATGCCGCGTTCGCAACCGGCACCCGTCGAGCGACTTGCCCCGACGCGGCGGCGCTTCCTGCACCCGGCCGCGCTCCGTCCCGGCCTCATCCTCATGTTGTCGACGACCGGCTTCGCCGGGTTCTCGGCGTTCGTGCCGCTCTACGTGAAGGAGCTCGACCTGCAGGGTTCCGGTGCGGTGTTCGCCGAGTACGCCGTCGCCGTGCTGTTGGTGCGCGTCTTCGGCGCGCGCCTGCCGGACCGCCTCGGTTCGTTGCGGGGCGCGTCGTTGGCGTTGGCGTTCCAGACGGTCGGGTTGACGACGATGTGCTTCTGGATGACGCCGGCGGGGCTGTACGTCTCCACGTTCGTCTACGCGATGGGTGTGTCGTTGCTGTACCCCGCGCTGTTCCCGCTCGTCGTCGACGGCGCACCGGAGTCCGAGCGCAGCCAGGCGGTCGCCACGTTCACGCTCGCCTTCGACGTGTCACAGGGTCTCGGCGCGTTCGTCCTCGGCATCGTCGTGACGTTCAGCAGCGAGCGGTGGGCGTTCCTCGTCGCGGGGTTGCTGTCCGCTGCCGGCCTGCTGCTCGTGCGCACGGCCGGCCGGGACGTGATGCTGCGCCGTCAGCTCTCGCCTGCCGTCACCTCGTGAACGAGGGGCTCGCCCTTCTGCCAGCGCACGAGGTTGTCGAGGAAGGCACGCGTCGAACGCTCGTAGCGGCCCGTGCCACCCGCGGAGGTGTGCGGCGTGAGGGTGACGCGCGGGTGGTCCCACAACCAGCTGTCGTCGCCCGGCGGCTCGTCCTCGGTGACATCGAGGATCGCCGTCTCGGGCACGCCCGCGTCGAGCGCGGCATGCAGCGCGTCCTCGTCGACGAGCGAGCCACGTCCGACGTTCACGAGCAGCGATCCCCGACGCATGATCGACAGGCGGGTGCGGTCCATCATCCGCCGTGTCGAGTCGCCGCCGGGCGCCGCCAACACGACCACGTCGGCTCGCGGGAGGAAGGCCTCGAGCCGGTCCGGCGTCGCGCACTCGTCGACCGGCTCGCGGCCGGTGGGATGGCGACGGACGCCGAGCACGGTGGCACCGAAGGCCCGGGCGCGCGACGCGACCTCGGTGCCGATGGCGCCGAGCCCGACGACGAGCCACGTCGTGCCGTGCACCTCGCGGAAGTCGTGCGGCGCCCAACGGCGGTCGCGCCGCTCCGCCGCCCACACGTTCGGTCGCTGGTAGTGGTCGAGCACGGCGCGCACGACGTACTCGGCGATGGGGATGCCGGTGACGTGTGACGTCGTGAGCCGGGTGCCGTTGTCGAGCAGCATCCGGAACACGTCGTGGTCCGTACCGGCTCCCGCCGTCTGCAACCACTGCGGTCGGCTGTTCAGCGCGAAACGCAGGAAGCGACGCACCGGACCGCCGTCGAAGAGGTCGGCGGTCAGCCAGGCGACGTCGGGCGACGCGTCCTCCCATGCGAGCGACTGATCGCCGAGGCGCAGCGAGCCGTCCTGTTGCATGCGCAGGAAGCGCATGTCGGGCGCCGTCGCGCCGATGCGGTCCCCGAAGTCGGCGTACGCGGGCTCACTCAGCAACAAGAGCATGCGGGCAACGTACGACGCGCGTGCGTCGCGGCACTACGCGATGCGCTGGACGAAGACCTGCTGCGC
>Ga0070741_10006921_pt1 | contig 23925 bp, 23 predicted proteins | sample Coa_R1_4_FD_66440 | JGI IMG/M metagenome (GOLD analysis project Ga0070741, IMG submission 66440) | Surface soil microbial communities from Centralia Pennsylvania, which are recovering from an underground coalmine fire - Coalmine... | ecosystem: Environmental > Terrestrial > Soil > Unclassified ...
TCGCGATCGCGGCCGACGTTTTCGCGATGTCCTCGCGCTCGTTCTCGACCTTCTGCATGTTGCGCTGGGTGTAGCCGTGGCCGATGAACTCCCACTTGCGCTCGAGCGCGGCCTTCGTGATCGGCGCGTACGCCCCGATCGCGGTGCCGTTCACCGCGAGCACGGCGCGGATCTCGTGCCGGTCGAGCACTTCCAGCATGCGCCAGAACCCGACCCGGTTGCCGTACTCGTGCCAGGCCCAGTTCGGGATGTCGGGCATGGGCGACCCGCCCGCGGGCGGCGTGAGCACCGTCCGCGGCATCGTCTGGTCGATGTCCCATTCCTCGACGTTGACGATCACCCAGACCGCCATGCGCGCTCCGCCCGGGAGCTTGAGCGGGGCCCGCCCGGCGATGGGGGAATAGGTGATGCGCTCTTTCGGCTTCATCTCGCCTCCTCGAAAAAATGATACCGCCGCTCAGGCCTTCTCGTGCAGCACCGACTCGCGCACGTCGTCCTCGATCAGGCGCCATATGCGATCGACATAAGCGACGAACTCGCCCGTGCGCTTCACCGCCAGGTCGCGGGGCCGCGGCAGGTCGACGCGAACGACCTCGCGCACGCGCCCGGGCCGGCGCCCGAAGACGAGCACGCGGTCGGAGAGGAACACCGCCTCGTCGATCTGGTGGGTGACGAAGAGCACGGTCTTGCGGCCCTCGTTCCAGATGCGCAGGAGCTCGGTCTGCATGATCTCGCGCGTCTGCGCGTCGAGCGCCGAGAACGGCTCGTCCATGAGCAGGATCTCGGGGTCGACGGCGAGCGCGCGCGCGAGGTTCACGCGCTGGCGCATGCCGCCCGAGAGCTGGCGGGGATAGTAGTGCTCGAAGCCCGCGAGACCCACGAGCTTCAGCAGCTCGAGCGTGCGCGGGCGCGCGTCGCGCCCCGCGAGCTCGGGACCGAGCAGCGCGTTCGCGAGCACCGTGCGCCACGGCAGCAGGTTGTCGGTCTGGAACACGAACCCCCGGTCGACGCCGGGCCCGGTCACGGCGCGCCCGTCGATGCGGACCCCGCCCGCGCTCGCGCGCTCGAGGCCCGCGACGATGCGCAGGAACGTCGTCTTGCCGCAGCCCGAGGGCCCGACGAGCGACACGAACTCGCCGCGCGCGACGTCGACGCCGATCGCGCGCAGCACTTCGAGCTCGCCGAAGCGCTTGGAGAGGCCCGCGACCGAGAGCTTGGCGGTCACGCTAGTCCCGGGTCCACGGCACGAGCTTGCGCTCGAGCCAGCCGAAGCCCGCGGTGATCACGATGCCGGCCGCCGCGAGCACGACGACCGCGGCGAAGAGATTGGGCATGTTGAAGCTGTCGGCCGACTGGCTGATCAGCTGCCCGAGCCCCGCGCGCGAGCCGAACAGCTCGGCGACGACCACGCCGATCAGCCCGCGCCCGATCCCGAGCTTCAGGCCCGCGAGGATGAACGGCATCGCCGACGGCAGCGACAGCGTGAAGAAGATCTGCCGCGGCGTCGCGCCGAACGAGCGCAGCGTCTCGATCAGCCGCTCGCTGGTCGTGCGCAGCCCGGCCTCGGTGTTGATCGTGACCGGGAAGACGACGAGCAGGATGACGACGGCGACCTTCGACCCGATGCCGATTCCCATCCACAGGATGAACAGCGGGCCGAGCGCGATCGTCGGCGTCGCGTACAGGCCGGCGACCCAGGGCTGCAGCGCCTGCTTCGCGCGCTCGCTCGAGGCCATGGCGAGGCCGAGCGCGATGCCGAGCACCGCGGCGATCGCGTAGCCGAGCACGAACTCGACCGCGCTGATCGCGACGTGGCGCCCGAGCTCGCCGGTGGCCGCGAGCCGGACGATGGCGCCGACGATCTGCGAGGGCGCGGCGAGGAAGAGCGCGTTGGCGACGGCGAGGCGGCTGACGGCCTCCCAGAGGAGGAGGCCGCCGAGGATGGAGGCGAGCGCTACTCCGTGGTTGCGCAAAAGCAGATCCTTCGCTGCGCTCAGGATGACTCCGTGGCGCTCAGGATGACGTCGCGGGGGCGGCGTGCGCGAGAAAATGGCTCGCGATCTCGGCGCCCGTCGCGCGCCACACGCGATCGTGGCGGCAGATGTGCTCGAGCGCCGCGTCGAGCGCGCCGATGCGGTGCGGCTGGCCGGTGAGGTAGGGATGCAGCGCGATGGCCATGACGCGGCCCGATTCCGCGCCCTCCGCGTACAGGACGTCGAACTGGCGCCGGATCATCTCCTCGAACTCGCGCGCGGTGCGCATCTGCTTCTCGAACGCGGGCTTGTCGTTGATCTCGTAGCTGTACGGCACCGACACGAGCCGCCTGCCGCCCTCGAGCGTCATGAGGTAGGGCTGGTCGTCGTTCACCCAGTCGGCGACGTAGCGGCAGCCCTCGGCCGCGAGCAGGTCGAGCGTGTCCCAGGTCTCCTGCAGCCCCGAGCCCAGCCAGCCCGCGGGGCGCGCGCCCGTCGCGCGCTCGATGGTCGCGAGCGAGTCGCGCACGATGCGACGCTCCTCCTCGGGCGGGACTTCGTTGAGGCGCCGGGTGTTGGTCTCGTTGTGCCCCATCCATTCCCATTTCCGCGCGCGGCCCTCCTCGATGATCTCCGGGTGGCGCGCGCACAGGCTGCTGTTCAGGGCCACCGTGCCGCGGATGCCGTAGCGGTCGAGCACCTGCATCAGCCGGAACACGCCGACGCGGTTGCCGTAGTCGCGCACCGCCCAGGTCGGCACGTCGGGCGGCTTCGTTCCCGGGCCGCCCGAGCCCGCGGGGACCTTGTCCTCGAGCGAGAAGAACTCGATGTTCGGGATCACCCAGAGCGCGACGCGCGCGCCGTCCGGCCAATCGAGCCGCGGCCGGCGGACGATCGGGGAGTACGGGAACGGACCGTAGGCGCCGGGCTTCACCCTCGGCCCGCCTTTCTCGCGCCGAGCGTCCCGAGGTGGCGCACCACCTCGTCGACGTGCATCACGTCGGCGTACTTGTGGTGCATGTCGAACAGGTTGACCTTGTGCGAGAGGGTGCAGCGGTCGAAGCAGCACTCCTCCGCCAGCACGACGTGGAAGCCGTGCGAGTACGCCTCGACCGCGGTCGCGCGGACGCAGCCCGAGGTGCTCTCGCCGCAGACGATCAGCGTCCGCACGCCGAGCTGCGTGAGGTGCGCGACCAGCGGCGTGCCGAAGAAGGCGCTCGCGCGCATCTTGGTGACGACGACGTCGCCGGGCCGCGGCGCGAACTCGGCCCTGATCCGGTAGACCTCGGGATCGGTCGGCGTGTCGCGCCGGCGCGTCGCGACGATCGCGCGCGGCGCGCTGTCGGGGCGGCAGTCGCGCGTCGAGTAGAACACGGGCAGGCCGGCGGCGCGCGCCGCCGCGAACAGGCGCTGCGTCGGCGCGATCGCCGCCCAGGCGTGCTCGCCGCAGGAGCTCGGATACTCGCGCGCGACCTCGACGACCGGGCGCGCGCCCCCCTGGTAGGCGAGCTCGTACAGGTCGATCGCGAGCAGCGCGGGCGACGCGCCGACGAAGATCCTGCGCCGGTAGTGCGAGTACACCTCGAGCATCGCGGCGGGGACGACGTCCTTCCAGCAGTGGTCCTCGAATTCCCGATCGTCGACAGTCTGCATGGCGCTAGGGTCCTTTCCGCTCGCTAACGTTCGCCGGCGCCGGGCTCGAGCCGGCGCAGCCACTCCTGCACCTGCGCGATCGCCCGGTCCGGCACCTCGACGTGCTCCCCGGACACCACGGTGAACGCGCTCTTCGGATGCGGCGGCGCCTTGTCGAAGAAGTAGTGCCGCCAGCGCGCGGTGCGCTCCCCGGCGCCGATGACCACGAGCAGCGGCGTGGGCGCCTTGAACGCCGCGGCGTTCCTCGGCATCACCGCGGGCCCCTCGGGGTCGAACCAGGAGAGGTAGGCCTCGGCCGTCGCCGTGACCTGCAGCGGCGTGTCCTGATTCAGGTCCGAGAAGGCCTGCTTCTCGCCGCCCCTTCCGGCGGCGATCAGCTCGCGCGCGCGGCGGACGTCGGCGGCGAAGCGCTCGCGCATCCGGGCCTGGTCGGGGTAGTGCGCGGGGGCGAGCGCGACGATGGCGTCGGCGCGCGTCCACGCGCCGTAGCCGATCGCGGCGTTCGCGCCCAGGCTGTGGCCGGCGACGGCCACGAGGCTGGCGCCCTCGCGCCTGAGCGCCCGGACCTCGCCGTCGATCTGGCGCAGCGCGTCCTCGTACGAAGCGCTGTAGATCCGGTCCTCGGCCCACGGCATCGTCGGCACGGCGACCCGGAAGCCGTCGCGCTGGAGCGCCGCGGCGAGGTCGGCGACCCGGCCCGTGGGCGTCCCCGCCTTGCCGTGCAGCAGGACCACGCCGACGCCGACGTCGGAGCAGGCGGCCTCGAGCGGGGCCGGGGAAGGATCGTGCGTCGGGTTCTCCACTCGCGAATGCTATTGCAGCTTGCGGTCCTCGCGCTTGGCCTCTTCCATCGCGTCGGGCTCGAGCTCCTCGGCCGCGCGGTTGCGATGGATGAAGAACCCCCACGCGGCGAGGAGCGCCGCGGTCGCGACGATCGAGGCCGCGGCGTAGACGAGCTGGCGGATGTCCTCGTGGATCGAGCGGAAGGTCGCGACGAGCCCTTCGACCGCGAGCGACACGATGATCACGACGAAGAAGCGCGACAGGAACCGCCGCACGCGCGTCGGCGCGCTGATGTCGGCCTCGCGGATCACCTCCTCCTCGGCGATGGTCTCGGCGATCTGCAGCGCGACCACGGCCGCGGCGAGCAGCCCGACCGACTCGATGATCGACTGGGAGACCTCCTCGTCCCAGTCGCCGAAGAACGCGGACCAGCCGTCGCGGGTCGCGACGGCGATGAGCATCAGCGCGGCGATCGCGAACAGCAGCGCGATCAGCGCGTGAATCACCCGGAACACGGCGAACAAGGGCTTCATGGATTGCCTCCCTCGCGGCCCCGCCCCCGGCGGCGCAGCCACGCGAGCGCAGCATATACCAGCGCGGCCGCGATCGGGCCGAGGAACACCAGGCTCACGGTCAGCGTCAGCGGGAAGTAGGCCTTGCCCCAGACGCATGCCTCGGACGCGGGCTCGCGGCAGGCGAGCGCGAGCTCGATATGGGGATACGCGAAGCCGACCGCCGCGCCCGCGCACAGCGCGACCAACAGTGCGCCGATCCGGCTAGCCATAGCTCACGGCATCTCCCCCGACGGCCGCCATCACGCCGGGGCCGCCGGCACCACCGTCCAGAACCGCCACAGCGCGGCGATGAGCAGCACGCCGGTCGTCCAGAGGACCGCGGCCAGCGCCTGGAGCAGCCGCCCGCGACGCACGGCGCCCGGTCCCGTGAGCACGCGCGTGCCGCGGAACAGCGCGCCGCCGGGCGCCGGGTACATCGCCGTGCGCGCGACGCGCCCGCCGTACGCCCAGAGCCAGGCCGCCGCGACCAGCGCCGGCAGCCCGGCGGTCAGCGCCGCCAGCATGAGCGCCGCGGACGACGAGGACGGATCGCGCCGCAGCCAGGCGTCGAGCTCCGGCCGCCAATGCTCGACGGCGGCGATGGCGAGCGCGCCGGCGACCGCCGCGACCGCCACGATGGCGAGCGCGACGCGACGCGCGCGCGGATCGTCCCTGCGGATATCGGCCATCGGCGCCGGCCTCGCTAGGCGAAGAACGCCAGCGTCCTCGCCTCGATGCTCTGCCGCGGCGGCGCGCCGGGAGGCGTGGTCGGATCGGCGAAGGAGGTGTGAGCGGTGAAGCGTGCGCGGCCCTCCTTCTCGGAGTCGTAGACCTTGAACACGAGCGCCTCGTCGCGGCTCATCCTCGGGAAGTAGTACCACTCGTGGCGCGGGTTGAACGCGAGGCGGTAGGTCTCGCCGACGCGGTGCGGATAGCGCCGCTCGCAGGCGATCAGGTCGCGCGGCTCGATCGAGCGCGCGTCGGCGATCGCGAGCGGGTTCGACTCGATCGGGCTAGCGATCGCGCGCCAGACCTGGACGATGGCGAAGCGGCGCGCGAGCAGGTCCTCGGCCTCCTCGGGCAGGAGCTCGCGCACGCGCTGCGGACCGGACCACTCGGTGTAATCGTTGTGCACCGAGAGCACCGGCTCGCGGAGCTTGCGTGCCTCGCGCTCGCTCTCGTCGCCCGAGCGCAGCGTGTGGTCGAACACCACGACCCGCGCGGCCCCCGAGACGCGCTTCACGAGCGCCTCGACCTCGGGGTAATAGACGCGCTCGAGCTCGCCGGCGTCGAAGAAGTCGCGCACCGCGGTGCGGTGCTCGACGAACTCGAAGCCGTGCGTGTCGAGGCGGAAGGTCGTCGCGAGCCCGCGCCCGTCGCGCACGCGCACCGGCCGCTCCTCGAACGTGCCGCTCGTGCGCCGGCGGATGTTGTTCGGGCCGAAGGTCTCGTTCACGGGCTTCACGCCCGTGTCGACCGTGTAGCTCAGGTCGGCGGTGATTTCGGCGACGGCGTCGGCGGTCGAGGGATTCATGGCGGGCTCCGCGGATCGGTCGCATATTCTTGGTCAGCGGCCGCCGGAACGCAACCGCCCGCGGCCCGTCAGCGGAATCTCAGGTTCTCGCGCGACAGCCGGTCGACCGAGGCGCACCCCATCAGCCGCATGTCGCGCTCGAGCTCGGCGCGCATCAGCGCGAGCGCGCGCTCGACGCCCGCCTCGCCCGCCGCCGCGAGCGCGAAGAGGTAATAGCGGCCGAGCCCGACGGCTTTCGCGCCCAGCGACAGGGCCTTGAGGACGTGCGTCCCGCGCCGCACGCCGCCGTCCATGAGGACGTCGATGCGGTCGCCGACCGCGTCGACGATCTCGGCCAGCTGGTCGAAGGGGCTGCGCGAGCCGTCGAGCTGGCGCCCGCCGTGGTTCGAGAGCACGATGCCGGCGCAGCCGATCTCGGCCGCGCGCTTCGCGTCGCCGACCGACATCACGCCCTTCAGGCAGAAGCGCCCGTCCCACTCGCGCACCATCTTCGCCACGTCGTCCCAGCTCATCGACGGGTCGAGCATCTCGGTGAAGTAGCGCCCGATCGACATCGCGCCCCCGCCCATGTCGACGTGCTCGTCGAGCTGCGGCATGCGGAAGCGCTCGTGCGTGAAATAGTCGATCGCCCACTTCGGCCTGATCGCGAACTGCAACATGCCGCCGAGCGTGAGCCGGAACGGGATCGAGAACCCGGTGCGCAGGTCGCGCTCGCGGTTGCCGCCGGTGATGCTGTCCACGGTCAGCATCATCACGTCGACGCCGGCCTGCTTCGCGCGCTGCATCATCGCGCGGTTCAGGCCGCGGTCCTTGTGGAAGTAGAACTGGTAGCACTGCGGCGTCGAGTAGGCGCGTCGCAGCTCCTCCAGGCTCACCGTGCCGAGCGAGGAGACGCCGAACATCGTCCCGAATTTCGCGGCGGCCGCGGCGACGGCGCGCTCGCCCCGGTGGTGGAACAGGCGCTGCAGCGCGGTCGGCGAGCAGTAGACGGGCAGCGCCAGCTTCTGCCCCATCACCGTCACCGAGAGATCGATGTCGCCGACGCCGCGCAGGACGTCCGGCACCAGGTCGCAGCGCTCGAACGCCGCCGTGTTGCGGCGGTGCGTCACCTCGTCGTCGGCGGCGCCGTCGATGTAGTCGAAGATCGGGCCGGGAAGGCGCCGCTTCGCGAGCGACCGGAAATCGTGGAAGTTACGGCAGTCGGCGAGGCGCATCGCTCACTCGGCGCCGCTCCTCGCCATGATCCCGCTCTCCAGGATCTGCGCGCATTCCTCGGCGGGCACCGGCCGCGCGTAGTAGAAGCCCTGCACCTCGTCGCAGCGGTGCGTCTTCAGGAACTCGAGCTGCTCGGCGGTCTCCACGCCCTCGGCGACGACGCGCAGGTCCAGGCTGTGCCCGAGCGAGATGATCGCCTGCGCGATCACGCCGCGGTCGCCGCCGTCCGTGATGCCGCGCACGAAGGACTGGTCGATCTTGAGCGTGCTGATCGGCAGGCGGTTGAGGTACGACAGGCTCGAGTAGCCGGTGCCGAAGTCGTCCACCGACAGGCGCACGCCGAGCGACTTCAGGCCGCGCAGCGTCGCGATCGCGGCCTCGGCGTCGTGCATCACCATGCTCTCGGTGAGCTCCATCTCGAGGTACTGGGGATTGAGGCGCGCCTCGGCGAGCGTGCGCGCGACGGTCTTGACCAGCGTCTCCTCGCGGAACTGCCGCGCCGAGAGGTTGACCGACATCGCCACCGGCGGCAGTCCGGCGTCCTGCCACGCGCGCTTCTGCGCGCACGCGGTGCGCAGCACCCATTCGCCGATCGGCACGATGAGGCCCGTCTCCTCGGCGAGCGGGATGAAGCGCTCGGGCAGGATCAGCCCGTGCTCGGGGTGCTGCCAGCGCACCAGCGCCTCGACGCTCTCGATCGCGCCGGTGCGCAGGTTCACCATCGGCTGGTAATGCAGCAGCAGTTCCTTGCGCTCGATCGCGCGCCGCAAGGCATGCTCGAGCATCAGCCGCTCGGTCACCACCTTGTTCATCTCGGCGGTGAAGAACTGGAAGTTGTTGCGGCCGCGGGCCTTGGCGCGGTACATCGCGGCGTCGGCGTTCTTGAGCAGCGTCTCGACGTCGGGCCCGTCCTGGGGATAGACGCTGATCCCGGCCGAGCAGGTGATGTTCAGCTCGTGGTCGTTGATGCGCACCGGCTCGCTCACGCGCGTGACGATGCGCTGCATCGCGCGGAAGATCACGTCCTCGCGCGACTGGTCGTTCAGGATCACGACGAACTCGTCGCCGCCGATGCGCGCGACCGTGTCGCCGTCGCGCACCGTCGACTGCAGCCGCTCGGCGACGTACTGCAGCAGCTTGTCGCCGGCGTTGTGGCCGAGCGAGTCGTTCACGAACTTGAAGTGGTCGAGGTCGATGAAGACGACCGCGATCGAGCGCACGTGGCGCTGGCCGTACACCGCCTGCTTGAGACGGTCGTGCAGCAGGTTGCGGTTCGGCAGCCCGGTGAGGCCGTCGTAGTTCGCCTGGCGCTCGAGCTCCTCCTGGTAGCGCTTGCGCTCGATCGAGTACTGCATGGCGCGCAGCAGCAGCTCGGGGTCGATCTTGCCCTTGACCAGGTAGTCCTGCGCGCCCGTCTTCACCGCCGACAGCGCGAGCGCCTGGTCGTCGTTGCCGGTGAGCACGATGATCGGGATCTTGGGCGCGTGCGCGTACACCTTGGCGAAGGTGTCGAGGCCCTGGCTGTCGGGCAGCGACAGGTCGAGCAGCACGAGGGCGGGCGGCTCGGAGGTGAGGACCTCCAGGCCGCGCGAGAGCCGGTCCACCGAGCTCAGCCGGAACCCGGCCGAGTGCTGCGCCAGCATCTCCCGGATGAGGCGCGCGTCGCCCGGGTTGTCCTCGATGAGCAGGACGGTCTGGCCGGCTTCGCCCATCTTCATTTGGAGGGCGGCAAGGTGACGACGGTGAGCCAGAACCGGTCGATCGACTTCACGACCACGATGAATTTCTCGAGGTCGACCGGCTTGGTGACGTAACAGTTGGCGTGCAGCGCGTAGCTGCGCACGACGTCCTCTTCGGCTTTCGAGGTGGTGAGGACCACCACCGGGATGTTCTTCAGCCGCTCGTCGCCCTTGATGATCTCGAGCACCTCGCGCCCGTCCTTCTTGGGCAGGTTCAGGTCGAGCAGGATGATGTCGGGACGCGGCGCTTTCGCGTGCTTGCCCTCGCGGCGCAGGAACTCGAGCGCCTCGACGCCGTCCTTCGCCCAGTGCAGGTTGTTGTAGACCTTGCCCTCCCTGAGCGCCTCCTTCGTGAGCCGCACGTCGCCCGGGTTGTCCTCCACCAGCAGAATCTCCACCGGATCTCCTCTTTCGCTCATGAGCGATCCCTCCATGGCTCGCGGGCCGCGCGGCCCGCACGCCTCCCTGTCAGGTCATCGGCCGGTTCTGCGCCTCCGCTTGGCCCTCGAGAACCCGCGGCAGGGTACAGTAAAACGTGCTGCCCTGCCCCGGCTGCGATTCGACCCAGATGCGCCCGCCGTGGCGGTCGACGATCTTCTTGCAGATCGCGAGCCCGATGCCCGTGCCTTCGTATTCCGCCTTGCTGTGGAGGCGCTGGAAGATCACGAAGATGCGCTCGAAGTACTGGGGATCGATGCCGATGCCGTTGTCGCGCACCGAGAGCACGACCTCGGCGCCCTTCTGCTGCGCGCCGACGTGGATGCGCGGCGGCTGCTCGCCGTGGAACTTGATGGCGTTGCCGATCAGGTTCTGGAACAGCTGCACCAGCTGCGAGGCGTCGGCGCGCACCATCGGCAGCGCATCGTGCGTCACCGCCGCGCCCGAGGATTCGACCGCCGCGCGCAGGTTGGCGAGCGCCTGGTCGAGCGCGCCCTGAGCGTCGGTCGGCTCCGGGTCGCGTCCGCGCGTTCCCACGCGCGAGTAGGCGAGCAGGTCCTCGATCAGCTGCTTCATCCGCGCCGCGCCGTCGACGATGAACTCCATGAACTCCTTGGCGTCCTGGTCGAACAGCTTGCCGTAGCGGCGCATGAGCAGCTGCGTATAGCTCGAGATCATGCGCAGCGGCTCCTGCAGGTCGTGCGAGGCCACGTACGCGAACTGCTGCAGCTCGGCGTTCGAGCGCGCCAGGTCCTGCGCGCGGCGCGAGAGCTCCTCGTGCGCCTCGCGCAGGTCGGCCTCGGCCTGGCGCCGCGCCATCAGCTGCCCGATCTGGTTGCCGACGCTCGTCCCGAGCTGCAGCAGCCAGTCGTCGAAGTGCGCGACGTCGCTGCCGTAGAACTCGATCACGCCGCGCACCTCGTTGCCGATCAGCACCGGGAGCGCGAACGCGCCGTGCAGCCCGGCCGCGGCCGCGGGCTGGGCGCGCAGGAACTCCTTCTCCGTGGCGACGTCGCCGATCCAGACCGGCATCGCCGTGCCGAGGACGCGCCGCACCAGGCCGCTGTGCGACGGCGCGTACACCATGCCCCGGGTCGCGTCGAGGAAGGCGCCGATCGCCGGATCGCCGTTGGTCCAGGTCTCGGCGCGCTTCAGCGTCTTCGCGCCCGGCTGCAGCGCCCAGTGCGCCCCGCACACCCAGCCGAGCTGCCGGCAGATCGCGGCGATGATGCCGCGGATCGCGTCCGAGGGCGTGTCGGCCTCGGCGATCAGCCGCGTCGCGGCGTGCTCGATCGCCTCGCGCTGCTCGGCCTGCTTGCGCTCCGTGATGTCGAGGATGGTGCCGATCAGCCCGGCGACCTTGCCGTCGGCGCCGGTGAAGGTCGCCTTGCAGTAGATGGTATGGCGCACGCGGCCGCCGCGCACCGTCACCGGGATCTCGTAGCGCTGGCTGCCAGGGTTCTGCCAGAGCTCCAGGTCCATCGCGAAGTGCTTCTCGGCCACGCCCCGGCTCTGCGGGTACAGCTCGTGCACGGTCTTGCCGAGGAACTCCTCGCGCGTGAAGCCGAAGAATTCCTCCCACGCGCGGTTCACGCCCAGATAGCGCCCGTCGCGCGCCTTGAAGAACACCGGGACCGGCAGCGTCTCGATCAGCTCCTGCGCGAGCTGCATTTGCGCGGGCAGCTCGTCCGCGCTGCTGCCGAGCGTGGACAAGAACGACGCGACGTCGAAACGGCCCAAGATCCCCTCCGCCAGTGGCGCGCGCCCGCCGGCGCGGCCCGCCACTATCCCCAGTCCTGGGCGGATTGTAAATTGGGGGCGGCCCCCGGGCGCGACTTTTTGGCTATATTCCAGGCACTTTGAGCCTCGACGCCCCCGCGCCTCCACCGCAGTGCGCGCCGCCCGACTTCCATCCGCGTCGGGCCCGGATCGCCCTGCCCCGGGGAGCCTGCGACTGCCACGCGCACATCCTCGGGCCGGCCCGCGCGCACCCGTACGCGCCCGAGCGCGTCTACACGCCCCCCGACTGCCTGCTGCCCGACTACGAGCGCATGCTCGCCGCGCTCGGACTGGAACGCGCGGTCCTGGTCCAGCCGAGCGTGTACGCGCGCGACAACACGGTGCTCGTCGAGGCGCTCGCGCGCGGCGGCGGCCGCTACCGCGGCGTCGCGGTGGTCGACCGGGACATCACCGAGGCGGAGCTCGCGCGCCTCCACGCGCACGGCGTGCGCGGCGTGCGCGTCAACGTCGTCGACGTCCCCGGTCGCCGGCCCGGCGTGCTGCCGCTCGAGAAGCTGCGCGCGCTCGCAGGGCGCGTCGCGCCGCTCGGCTGGCACCTCGAGCTGCTGCTCCACGTCGACGAGTTCCCGGAGCTCGACCGCCTGCTCGCCGGGTTTCCGGTCGACGTCGTGCTGGGGCACCTCGGCTACACGAAAGCCGGGCGCGGCGTCGCGGATCCCGGGTTCCAGGCGCTCCTGCGGCTGCTCGGCGCTGGCCGCTGCTGGGTCAAGCTCACCGGGCCCTACCGCCTGTCGGCCGCTCCGCTGCCCTACGCGGACGTGGTCCCGCTCGCGCGCGCGCTCGCCGAGGCGCGCCCCGACCGGCTGCTCTGGGGCAGCGACTGGCCGCACGTGATGCTGAAGGGCGCGATGCCGAACGACGCAGACCTGCTCGAGCTGCTCGCCGACTGGCTGCCCGGCGAGGCGCTGCGCAGGCGCGTGCTGGCGGAGAACCCGGCGGCGCTGTACGGCTTCGCGGACTAGGCCGAGGCGATCAGGCCGAGCGACAGCGCCTTCGATACCGCGTGCACGCAATTCGCCGCGCCGAGCTTCTCGCGCGCGTTGCGCAGGTGGAAAACCACCGTGCGGTCCGAGATCGAGAGCATGCCGGCGATCCCGGCGTTGGTGTGGCCGGCGGCGGCGAGGCCGAGGATCTCGCGCTCGCGCTCGTTCAGCGCGAACCGGGCGCCCGGCGCGCCGGCCCGGATCGAGCGCCCGCCGCGCTCGCGTCCGATGATGCGCGCCACCGCGTCGTGCGCGTACGTCGCGAGCAGCTGGCAGCCGCCGAGGGTGATCGAAGGCGTGAGCGCCGGGTCGTGGCCGAGACGGTCGCACACGAAGGTGAGCGAGCTCCACTGCGCGCCCGGCCCGTGCACCGGATGGCTGGTGCCCGCGACCAGGCCGAAGTCGCGGGCACGCGCGTAGAACTCGGGCGCGAGCGCCGCCAGCCGCGCCCAGGGCATGGGCTTCGAGCCCTGGAACGCCTGCGCCTGCAGCGGGTCGCGCCGCTCCTGGATCTGGCGGGTGCAGTAATCGCGCCAGCCGGGCGGGCAATCGTCCAGGTAGACGTCGCGGCCGGCCGCACCGGGCCGCGCGAAGCATCCCCGGTACATGAAGTAGCGATATCCGAGACCGCGCACCGAGCGCGTGAGCGACTGCTGCAGCGTCGTGATCGTGGCTGCGGCGAGCACCTCGCCGGCGTGCAGGTCCATGGTTCCCTCCCTCCGGGAAGACTGCGGACGTATTAATATACGTGTACAATATTTGTGTCAAGCATAGAGTAGGATGCGCCCCGGAGGGCGAAGGACGATGACCCAAGAGGCGCGCGCCCCGCGCGCGCGGATTCCCAAGCGTGGCCTGGGCCTCGGCAGCGCCGTGCGCCGGCTGCGCGAGCTGCACGGCGTCGGGCAGGAAGTGCTCGCCGAGCGCAGCGGCGTGAGCCAGGGCTACCTGTCGCAGATCGAGAGCGGGACCTGGACCGCGGTCACCGAGGACGTCCTCGGCCGCATCGCGAACGCCCTCGGTGTCGAGCCCTGGATGATCCTCGCGCAGGCCGCGGGGCTCAAGCTCGACCAGGTCGAGCGCTTCACCGACGACGAGCGGCGCTGGCTCGACGTCTACCGCGCGCTCGATCCCGAGCAGCGCGAGACCGTCCTGAGGGTCGCGACGGTGATGCGGCGTCCGCCGGCGCGCAAGCGCTAGCGGCTAGTCGTCGGGCCGGCGCAGCGGCCGGATGAGCTGCGCCTCGAGCTCGCCGATGTGGCGCTGGGCGGCGTCGACCAGCTCCTGCACCCCGGCGATGCAGCTCGTGATCGCGAACAGCTTCTCGAAGCCCAACGTCACCAGCTCGCCCTGCTCCAGGCGCTCGGCGACGTCTTTCGTGCCGCTGCCGCGCAGCAGCGGCCGCAGCAGCTCCTGCAGCTGCTCGAGCTTGCGCTCCTGCAGCGTCGAGTAGTCCTTCACCAGGCGGTACTGCCGCGTGAGCAGCAGCAGGTTGCGGCAGCGCGTGCGCACCTCGATCGGGTCGATCGGCTTGGCCAGGAAATCGACCGCCCCCGCCTCGAGCGCCTCGTAGCGCACGGCGCGATCGTTGGTCGCGGTCACGACCATCACCGGGACGTGGCGAAGGCGCGCTTCCTGGCGCAGCCGGGCGGCGAGCTGCGCGCCGTTCATCCCCGGCATGCGGTAATCTGTGATGACGAGATCCGTCTCGTGGCCCTTCAGCCAGTCGAGGGCCTCGTCGCCTCCGGCGAAGACCGAGGTCGAAACCTCCGGGTCGATGCCGCGGACCATGTGGTCGAGCACCGTGCGCGCCGTGTCCTCGTCGTCGACGATGACCACCGAGGCCCCGCGCAGCCCGAGCACGTGGACCGGGGCATCGGCGGGCCGGGCGCGGGGCGCGCCGGGGACGACGTCGGGGCCGGAGCCGCTCATGAGGCACCTCGGGGTGGACGGCCGCGCGTCGCGCGACCAGGCCCGCCATGCTAATATTTTTGCGGCGTATATACAAGCCATCGCGCCGTGGAGAGGACTCCGGTGCAAGCCTTGCGGTCGTGGTGGAACCAGCAGCGCTCGCGGCCGAACTACGGCGAGTTCGCGCAGGCCGTCATCCGCGTCGGGATCGGGCTCGCGCTCGCGAGCTACTACGTCGCGATGGGGAGCTGGGAGCCCGCGTGGATCCCGACGTTCTTCTGGGGCTTCGTCGCCACGACCTTCGTGCTGCTCGCGTGGGTGTCGGCCCTGCGGCGGCCCTCGCCGCTCCTGCGCTTCCTGTCGATGGCGGTCGACATCGGCACGCCGACCGTGCTGCTCGGGTTCACCGGCGAGCGCAGCGCGATCATCCTGTTCGTCTACACCTGGGTGCCGGTGGGCCACGGCTTCCGCTTCGGCCTGAGCTACCTGCGCGCCGCGTGGGTGGTTTCGATCGTCGGCTTCGCGGCGGTCTACGGCTTCAGCGCCGCGGTCGACGGCTTCTGGTACCGGCACCCCATGGTGTGGCTCGGCGCGCTGATCTGGATCGCCGCGCCCACCATCTACGTCGCGCTGCTGCTCAAGCAGAAGCTGGTCGCGGTGCAGACGGCCGAGCGCGCCCAGGCCGAGGCCGAGCGCGAGCGCGTCGAGCGCGCGCGCGTGCAAGCCGAGCGCGCGCGCGCCGACGCCGAGGCCGCGAGCGAGGCGAAGAGCGAGTTCCTCGCGACCATGAGCCACGAGATGCGCACGCCGCTCAACGGCGTGGTCGGCGCCGCCGAGATGCTGGCGATCAAGGAGCTGCCGCCGGCGGAGCGCCAGCTGGTCGACTGGCTGCTCGCCTCCTCCCGCCAGCTGCGCTCGCTGATCGACAATCTGCTCGACCTGCGCAAGATCGAGGCCGGCAAGATGGAGATCGAGCCGGCGCCTTTCGACCTGCACGTGCTCATGAACCGCATCGCCGCCCTGTTCGAGCCGGAGGCGAAGCGCGCGCGCCTGCGGTTCACGAAGAGCGTCGCGGCCGACGCGCCCTACCTGCTGATCGGCGACGACGCGCGCATCCAGCAGGTGCTGATCAACCTCGCGGCCAACGCGGTCAAGTTCACGCGCAACGGGTCGGTGCGCATGAGCGTCGGCGCGCTCACGCAGGGCGCGGAGCGCGTCATCCTGCACTTCGAGGTGCGCGACACGGGCATCGGCATCGAGCCCGAGCACGCGGCGCGCATCTTCGAGCGCTTCACGCAGGCGAACACGGGCATCCACCGCCAGTTCGGCGGCTCGGGGCTGGGGACCACGATCTGCAAGCACCTGGTCGAGCTCATGGGCGGCAGCATCAACTTCGGCAGCCGGCCGGGCCGGGGAACGACGTTCTGGTTCACCGTGCCCCTCGGGCGCCAGCCCGCGTCCGCGGAAGCGGCGGGCGCAGAGCCGGCGCTGCGCGACGCGCGCGTGTACTTCATCTCCACGCGCGCCGCGGCCGGGGAGCGGCTGGCTGCCGCGGCGCGCCGCTGGCGCGTCGGCCACGCGCGCTTCGCCTCGCTCGCCGACTTCCTCGCGGCCGCGCGCAGCGAGACCCAGTACGGGCCGCGCGTCCTGATCGTCGACGGCGAGGACCCCGCCTGCGCCTGGCGCGACGTCCCCGACGCGCTCGAGCACGCGGGCGCGGCGCTGCCGTGCATCCTCGCGCACGCGGGGGCCCCGGAGAACGAGGCCTTCGACGCGGGCTACGCGTCGCTGGTGGACGGGCGCAACGAGCGCGCGCTCGCCGCGGCGCTGCGCAGCGTCGTCGCCGGGGCGCCGGGCGCCGGCGCCGTCGCCGAGTTCCGGATGCCGGCGCCGCTCGGACGCACCGGCCTGCGCATCCTGGTCGCCGAGGACAACGCGATCAGCCAGCAGATCATCGCCATGATGCTGCGCAGCGGCGGCCACCAGGTCACCCTGGTCGACGACGGGGACGCCGTGCTCGAGCAGTACCGCAACGTCGCGTTCGACATCGCGGTGCTCGACATGCACATGCCGCGCTCGAGCGGCCTCGAGGTGGCGCGCGAGATCCGGCGCATCGAGGCGGCGAACGGGGCGCGCCGCATGCCGATCGTCATGCTCACGGCCGCGGCCAGCACCGACCTGCGCGAGCACTCGCTCGACGCGGGCGTCGACCTGTTCCTGTCGAAGCCGATCGATCCGCGCGCGCTGCTGCAGGGCGTGCAGCAGGCGTTCTCGCAGTCGGGCGGCGACCTGCACGAGAGCACGGCCGCGGACGCGCACGAGGGCTACGTCGACCGCGACCTGCTCAAGGACATGGCGGCGCTCGCCCCGGACGCGGGGTTCGTGCGCCGGCTCGCGTCGCGCTTTGCCGAGGACTCGTACCGGCTCGTCGACCGCCTCGAGGCCGCGCTCGAGCGCGGCGACCAGCGCGAGTTCCGCGAGCTCGCCCACGCGCTCAAGGGCGCCGCGATGATGACGGGGGCGATCCGGCTGCGCGACTCGGCCGCGCGGCTGGAGACGGCGAGCAAGTCGGCGCTCGCGGGCATCGACCTCGGCTCCGTGCGCGACCTGCGCCGCACGCTCGAGGCCACGCACCAGGCGCTCGCCGCCGCGGTCGAATGAGCTAGCGCAGGATCCCGGCCTCGCGCATGTAGCGCAGCACGCCGGGATGAACGAGATCGCGCGTCGCCGCCGCCGCGAGCGTGTTCTCCAGCGTCGACTCGTGCCCCTGCGGATGGCGCGCGGCGATCGCGCCGCGGCCGCGGTGCAGGGCGCGCGCGAGGCGATACGCGACGTCGTCGGCGAGCCTCGGGCTCGCGAGCACGAGCGACCACGAGCCCGGCGCCGCGATCGGCGCATCCTGCCCGGGGTAGCTGCCCGCCGGCACGGCGATCGTCCTGATGAACGAGTGCTTCGCCCGCACGCGTCGCACGTCCTCCGGTGCCGGCGCGATGAAGCGCGCGCCGCCGGGAGCGTTCGCGAGCGCGACGAAGTTGGGCCAGCCGATGCCCCCGCCCCAGAGCGCCGCGGCGCGGCCATCGAGCACCATCTTCGAGCCGTCGCCCGCGCGCTCGAGGTAAATCGGCTGGAAGTCGCGCTCGATGTCGAGCCCCAGGCCGTCCATCACGTAGCGCGCGAGCACGACGAAGCCCGAGCCCGACGCGCCCCAGGCGATCGGCTTCCCCTTCAGGTCGGCGATCGTCCGCGCCGGGCTGTCGGCGCGCACCGCGAACATGCCGAAGCTCGCGTACATCGCGTTGACGATGCGCAGCTCGGCCTTCGCGCGGCCGATGCCGGCGAGCGCCTCGTACGTGACCTCGCCCGTCGCGAGGCCGATGTCGATCTTGCCCGCCTCGAGCAGCGGGACGTTCTCGGTGCTGCCCTTGGTGTTGCGCGGCTCGATGGCGAGCGTCGGGTCCGCCTCGTTCAGCACGCCCGCGTACGCGTCGCCGTATGCCGGGAAACCTCCGCCTGGCGTGGCCGTACCGAGCACGACGACGGTCTTTCCCTGCGATGCGGCGCCCTGCTCCATCGTTCTTCCCTCCGGAACGCGAGCGCGCGACTGTAGCACGCGCGTATGCGTATTGCATAAAGCGCCGGACCGGACTAACGTCTTTCGCGCCGGCTTCGCCGGCGTCCCAGCGAACAACACCGAGGAGACGGTCATGACCCCCACGTTGTCTCGTCGCCTTCGCATCGGCGCGCTCGCCGGCGCGCTCGTCCTCGCGGCGCCCGTCGAGGCGCGCGTCACGAGGATCGTGATCGACGAACAAAGGGATCTTCTGAAGGCGCCGGCGACGGCGGGTCAGACGCTCGACTACGAGCAGTTCGCCGGCCACGCCGAGGGCGTGCTCGACCCGCGCGATCCGCTGAATGCCATCATCCAGGACATCGAGCTCGGCAAGGACCCGATCGACGGCAAGGTGCACTACATCGCGTCGTGGGTGCTCACGGTGCCGAAGGACCGCTCGAAGATCAGCGGCATGATGTGGCAGGACGTGCCGAACCGCGGCCGTTCGATCCTGTTCGACGTTTCCGAGCGCAACTTCGGCGATGTCGGGCTCGCGAGCGCGTGGCAGGGCGACAACGCGGGCGGCACGCTGGTGCCGCAGCCGCCGGCGATGTCGGTCGGCGGATCGCACTGGGTACAGGTCCCGGTCGCGAAGAACCGCGACGGCTCGACCGTCACCGGCCTCGTCTTCGGGCGCATCGTCAACCGCAGCGGCCTCAACGCGCAACCGCTCAACGTCCAGAACAATCCCTTGCCTTATCTGCCGGCGACGCTCGACACGGCGCAAGCGACGCTCGTCTCGCGCGACCACGAGAGCATGGAAGGCGTTGTGACGGGCGAGACGCCGATCGCGGCCTCCGACTGGAAGTTCTGCGGCGGCGGCACCTTCGACGCTCCGGTCGCGCTCACGAAAGTGCCGGTGAATATCTGCCTGAAGGGCGGGTTCGACCCGAACAAGCTCTATCAGGTCGTGTATACGGCGAAGGATCCTTACGTCCTCGGCGTCGGCTTCGCCGCCTGGCGCGACGTGGGCGCGTTCTTCAAGTACGCGGCGCAGGACGACTTCGGCACCGCGAACCCGGTCGCGGGCCGGATCCGCTGGAGCATCGGCCGCGGCGTGTCGCAGTCGGGCAACTTCCTGCGGGGATGGCTCCACCTCGGCTTCAACGAGGACGAGGCGCACCGTCGGGTCCACGACGGCATGTGGCCAATCATCGCCGGCCGCCGCATCGCGCTCGACTTCCGCTGGGCGCAGCCCGACGGCGTGCTCGAGCTCTACCAGGCCGGCAGCGAAGGCCCGCAGTGGTGGGGCAAGTACGAAGACAAGGTGCGCGACCTGCCCAAGCGCGGCATCCTCGACCGCTGCCAGGAGTCGAAGACCTGCCCGAAGATCATCGAGCACTTCGGCTCGGCCGAGGTGTGGGCGCTCAAGCTGACGCCGGAATGGGTCGGCACCGACGCGAAGAAGGACATCCAGCTGCCGAAGAACGTGCGCCGCTACTACATCCCGAGCAGCACGCACGGGGGCGGCGCGGGCGGCTTCAACACCAGCCTGCCGAGCAATCCTCCGGGCCAACCCGGGTTCCTGCCGACGGTGGGCGCGAGTTGCCCCGGCAACAACTACGGCAGGGGCATCCTGCCCGCGAACCCGATGCCGCATACCGAGACGGTGAACGCGATCCGCGTGCACTTCCGGAACTGGGTCATGAAAGACGTCGATCCGCCCGCGAGCGTGTGGCCGCGGCTGAATCCGAATGCGCACGAAGGGGATGACGACCATGGCGCGGACAACCGCGGCCCGCGCGCTCCCGACCTCGTCGACGCGAACATGAAGGCGATGGGCTTCCCCGCGATTCCGGTCGCGGCGGCCTTCCCGGGCTGGCGGCCGACCGCCCCCGAGTCCGGCTTCATCAACCCCGTGCTCGACTACGACTGGGGTCCGCAATTCGATCCGAGCGACGCGACCGGCGTGCCGACCAACGTACCGCCGCCGATCAAGCAGGTGATCCGCATGCTCGTCCCGCGCACGAACGCCGACGGCAACGAGCAAGGCGGCGTGCCGGTCGTGCTGCAGGACGCGCCGCTCGGCACCTACCTCGGCTGGAACATCACGGCCGCGGGCTTCCACAAGGACCAGGTCTGCGATTATGTCGGCGGCATGATCCCGTTCGCGAAGACGAAGGCCGAGCGCATGGCGACCGGCGACCCGCGCCTGTCGCTCGAGGAGCGCTACGGCGATCATCAGGGCTACGTCAACGCGGTGAGCGCGGCGGCGGACAAGGCGGTCGCAGCGGGATTCCTGCTCCCGGAGGACAGGGACAAGCTGAACAAGCAGGCGCGCGAAAGCGCCGTGCTCAATCCCTAGAGCGGCGCTGCAGTCTCGCGCGACACGGGCGCGTTCCCGAACCGGTACGTCAGGAACACGCCGGCGTAAACCTGCGACCGGTCCTCGGTGATCGGGCTGTCGGCGGCGTCGCCCTGCAGCCGCGCGTACGCCGCGAAGGCGCTCGCGCTCCAGCGCGCATCGATGCGGAGAATCGCGCCCGCGGAGAAGCGCGCGCTGTTCCAGCCGGCGCCGGCATCGAACTGCGGCAGCCCCGAGCGCGCGCTCTGGTCGGCGCTGACGCCGAAGAAGGTCTGCGTGTAGCGCCGGTCGGCCCAGGTGACGCCGGGGCCGGCGAACACGGTGACGCGCTCGGATGCCCGCGCGCGCCCCAGCACGTCCAAGCGCGCGAGCGTGCCCTGGTCGTGGCCGAGGATGTCGCTCGCGACGCGCAGCCGCGTCGTCACCGGCCCTGCGACGTACGCGGCCGAGACGAAGGCCGACGCGGTGCGGTCGACGTCGCCGAGGCCGGTGAGGCGCGGGTCGTCGGATTCCTTGCGGTGCCCGAGATCGGCCGAGAGCCCGGCGGCCAGGCGCCAGTGCGCGTCCGTATACAGCCGCATGCCGATGCCGCCGGCGCTGCCCGCGGCCGGCTCGCCGCCGATGAAGAAGCGGCCGTAGCTCAGGCTCGCGAGCACGACGGGCAGCGCGAGGGTGCGCTGCTTGTCGCTGCCGGGAAACTTGGGAGCGCTCAGGACCCCGGCGCCGACGGCGACGCGCCAGCGCGTCTCCGACGCGGCATCCTCCTGCGCCGCGGCGAGCGCGGGCACGAGCGCGACACACAGCGCGACGGCGGCGCGCACGGCGCTCACTCCGCGCGCGCGCCCGAGGCGCGGATGACCCGGCCCCATTTCGCGGCCTCGTCGCGCATGAACGCCGCGAGCTCCTCGGGCGTGCTGCCGACCGGGTCGGCGCCCTGCGCGAGCAGCGCCTTGTACAGCTCGTGCTCCTCGACGCTCGCGACCAGCGTGCGGTTCAGCCTGGCGATCGCGTCCTTCGGCACGCCCGCCGGCGCGACGACCGCGTGCCATGAGCCGCCGAGCACCGCGGGCTGCCCGGCCTCGGGCATCGTCGGCACCTGCGGCAGCAGCGGCGAGCGCTGCTCGGCGGTGATCGCGAGCGCCTTCAGGCGCCCCGCCTTCACGTGCGGCAGGAAGGCGGGGATCGTGTTGAACGCGATCTGCACCTTGCCCGCCATCATCTCGGGCAGCGCCTGCGCGACGCCCTTGTAGGGCACGTGCACGATCTCGATGCCGGCCGCGCTCTTGAACAGCTCGGCGATGAGATGCAGCCCCGAGCCGACGCCGGTCGAGCCGAAGTTGATCTCGCCGGGGTGCGCCTTCGCGTACGCGACCAGCTCGGGGACCGAATTCGCCTTGAGCTGCGGGCTGGCGAACAGCACGAACGGCAGCGTCGCGACCAGCGACACCGGCGCGAAGTCCTTCGCCACGTCGTAGCCGAGCTTCCTGTACAGCGACGGTCCGATCGCGAGCGGACCGACGTTGCCCCAGAGCAGCGTGTACCCGTCGGGCGCCGACTTCGCCACCGCCTCGCTTCCGATCGTGCCGCCCGCGCCGCCGCGGTTGTCGATCACGATCTGCGCGCCGAGCGCCGCCGACCACGACTGCGATACGAGCCGCGCGGTCGCGTCGACCGACTCGCCGGCGGGGAACGGGACGACGAGACGCACCGGCTTCGAGGGATAGCCTTGCGCGAAGCTCGATGCCGCGAGCAGGCACGACAGCCAAACGAATGTCATCCTGAGCGAAGCGAAGGATCTGCTTTTGCGAAAGATCGAAAAGCAGATTCTTCGGGCTGCGCCCTCAGAATGACAGTGTAGGGAATGACACGTCATAGCGTCTCCGACAGCCAGTCCGCGATGAAATCGATCCCGTGCTGCCGGTCGTCGACCTGGCAGTGCTCGGCGCCGCCCTCGTCGGCGGTGAAGATCCTGAGCTTCTTCCTGCCGGTCCGCAGCGCCGCGTACAGCTTGTGCGCGGCGTCGACCGGGACGACGCGGTCGTCCTCGCCGTGCGCGATCAGCACCGGGCATTCGATGCGCTCGGCGACGCCCGCGAGCGAGAAGAGCTTCGCCCGCTCGAGCGCCTCGTCCGAGTCGCTCAATCCCAGGATCCACTGGAACTGGAAATTCGACTGCGCGCTCTTCTTCGGGTCGTCCTTGAGCTGCGCCTTGATCTTCGCCTGCCACGCGTGCAGGTCCCAGTGCAGCGCGCCCAGGCACACGCACGCGGCGTAGCGGGGCTCGAACGCGGCGATGCGAGGCGCGTAGTAGCCGCCGAAGCTGTAGCCCATGATCGCGACGCGCCTCGCGTCGACGTCGCGGCGCGCGGCGACGAAGTCGTACGCGGCGCTGCCCGCCGCCTCGTAGTCGTGGCGCGCGTGCAGCTTGCGCAGCCGCAGCGTCTCGCCCTGCCCGGGCCCGTCGATCGCGAGCGTGTGGAAGCCGCGCTTCGCGAGCTCGAGGCCCGCGAACAGCACGCTCATCTCCTTGCAGTTGTCCATGCCGTCGAAGAGCACGACCGTCGGCGCGCGCCCGAGCGCGTTCTCCGAGCGCATGAAGTACGCGGGCAGCGACTGTCCCTCGTAGGGAACCTCGACCGGCTCGATCTCGGGATGCCGCAGCGCGAGGCCCTCGCGGTAGCAGCGCAGCGCCTGCCTGTAGATCGCGAGCTTGCGCTCGCCGGGAGGCACGAAGCGCTCGCCGGTGTAGTAGTAGTTGCCCGCGCGCAGGTAGTGGCGGCCGGCGGTCGCGTCGCGCCCCTCGGCGGCCGCGGCGTCGGCGAGGCGCTCGTTCTTCTCCGCCATCGCGCACCACTCCTGCCACCACGCGTCCGGGTCGGCGGGCCCGCGCGCGGCGAGCCGCTCGCACACGCGCTCGATCTCCCCGAGCGCGACCGCGCCGTAAGGCGCCATGCCGCGGCACACCAGGGTCGCGTTCGACCACATGAAGTTGCCGGGGAAGGGATCGGTCCAGGCGTTCGCCATCGGATCGGCTCTCAGTCGGCGCCCGCGCGGCGCGCGCGCACGTCGAAGCGCAGGTCGATCCGGTCGCGCACCGCGACCGCTCCGCCGAGGACCGAGTACGGCGTGATGCCGAAGGCGCTCTGGTCGAAGGACAGGCGCCCGCTCGCCCCGACACGCCGCGCGTCCGCGTCCACCTTCGCGGGGACCTCGAACGAGCGCGTCGCCCCGTGCAGCGTGATCGAGACCCGCAGCGACCGGTCGCCGTCCTTCACGCTCGCGTGCACCAGGGCGTACGGGAACTTGTCGACCTCGAGCACCTTGTCGCGCATGTTGGCGCGCGTGCCCGCGACGTCCGTCTCGGAAGGCTGCGTCTCGAATCCCGATTCCTGCCGCAGCTCGGGCTCGTCGACCGTCAGCGCCTCGAGCG
>Ga0070741_10006922_pt1 | contig 23925 bp, 27 predicted proteins | sample Coa_R1_4_FD_66440 | JGI IMG/M metagenome (GOLD analysis project Ga0070741, IMG submission 66440) | Surface soil microbial communities from Centralia Pennsylvania, which are recovering from an underground coalmine fire - Coalmine... | ecosystem: Environmental > Terrestrial > Soil > Unclassified ...
CCTCCACAACATCCTCTTCGACCGGGCCAAGGCGTCGGTCACGATCATCGACTGGGAGTTCCTGACCCGGGCCCCGGCCCACCAGGACCTGCTGATGCTCTGGCCCCGGCTGGCGGAGGCGGACGACCGGGCGTTCGTGCTGGAAGAGGTGGAGCGGACGGCGACGGACCGGGACGGCGGAGACCTGCCGAGCGCCGGCGTCCTCCACCACTGGCTCGCCGTCCGCTACCTGGCCGACCTCGTGACGAAGTTCGCCCCGGCCCAGTGGGACCGGCCCCGGATCGACGCCGCCGTAGCCCGGCTGGCGGAGGCCCGGTCGACCCGGGCGCGGTGGGAGGGCCGCTGAGCGCCCTCGGTACGCTCCGGGGATGACGAGCGTGCCGAGGAACCCCGCCGTCGCCGGCTGCGGCGAGATCGCCCAACGCCCCGCACCCGGCGAGAGGCCCCGGTCGGCCCTTGACCTGATGGTCGAGGCCGCCCGGCGGGCCGGGGCCGACGCCGATCCCGGCGGTCGGCTCCTTTCCCGGGTCGAGGTGGTGGCGTCGGTCATGAGCATCTCCCTGCGCCACCCCGACCCCGGCCGGCTGGTGGCCGACCGGCTCGGGATCTCTGGCGTCCGCACGCTGCAGAGCCGGATCGGCGGGAACATCCCCCAGTTGCTCCTCAACGATCTCGGGGCCGAGATCGCCGCCGGGCGGCTCGACGTCGCCCTGATCGTGGGCGGCGAGACCGTCTACAGCCGGAAGCGGACGCCGGCCGAGGTGGCGGCGGAGATCGACGCCCCGCCCTCCGTCGACGCCGAGCCGGCACCGCTGGTCGGCGACGACCGGCCCGGCTGGAGCGAGGACGAGGCCGTCCACCAGGCGGCCATGCCGACCCAGGTCTACCCGCTCTTCGAGTCGGCGCTGCGGGCGGCGGCGGGGCGGGGCCTCGACGACCATCGCCGGGTGGTGGCGGAGCTGTGGTCGGCGTTGGCGGCGGTGGCGTCCACCGCCGCCCGGCCGGCGGCCTGGTCGGGCAAGGCGTGGTCGGCGGAGGAGATCGGCACGCCGGGCCCCGACAACCGGTGGGTCGTCTACCCCTACACCAAGCTCCAGTGCGCCAACATCTACACCGACCAGGCCGGGGCGCTGCTGCTGTGCTCGCCGGACGCCGCCCGGGCGGCCGGCGTGGCCGACGACCGGCTCGTCTACCTCCATGCCGGCGCCGACGGCGCCGACACCCAGTTCTATACCGGGCGCCGGTCGCTGGCGGAGTCCCCGGGCCTGCGGGCCGTTACCGGCGACGCCCTGGCGGGCGCCGGCGTTGGCGTTGATGACATCGCCCGCTTCGACCTCTACTCCTGTTTCCCATCCGCAGTGGAGATGGCGATGCACGAGCTCGGGCTGGCCGGCCCGGCCGGCGGCGACGACCGCCCCCTGACCGCCGCCGGGGGCCTGTCGTTCTTCGGCGGCCCCGGCAACAACTACGTCACGCACTCGGTGGGGGCGATGGTCGACGCCTGCCGGGCGGATCCCGGCTCGCTCGGGCTCGTGACCGGTATCGGCTACTTCCTGACGAAGCACTCGGCCGGCGTCTACTCCGCCCGCCCGCCCGAGCGGGGCTACGTCCGGGTCGACCCGGCGGCCACCAAGGCGGCGATCGACCGGGTGCCGGCCCGGACCCCGGCCGGGCCCTATGCCGGGCCGGCCACGGTCGAGACGACGGCGGTCCAGTACGGGCGCGACGGCGACCCGGTCCTCGGCCTTTTGGCCGCCCTGACTCCCGACGGGCGCCGGGCGCTGGCCAACTGCACCGACCCGTCGGCCATGCAGTCGATGGTCAGCGAGGAATGGGCGGGACGGGCGGTGGAACTGACCACCGACGGGACGGTGAACCGGCTGGCGGTCTCGTCGAGCTGAGCGTCAGGCGGCGAGGGTCGCCGAATCGGCGTCGCCGCCGGCGGCGGGGTCGGCCCGGCGCCGCTTCGGCGCCGGTTCTCCGCCGCCCGTCGGGGCCTGCCCGGCGGGGGGCCGCTCCGCCGGTACCGGCGGGAGGGCAGACCCCTGAGCGGCCCGGTAGGCGTTGACGAGCCGGGCGAGGCCGTTCAGCGCCAGCCGCGAGACGACGAGGGCGGCGAGGTATCGCAGCCCGGCGGCCGGAAGGTCGAGGTCGCCCCGCAGACAGGCCAGCATCGACGGCAACCACAGCACCAGGCTCGTCACGAGGCTGGCCGAGAAGACGGTGTTGGGGTTCATCGGGCTCCGGTGGCGGCCAGTTCCTGGCGGAAGACGAAGCGGCGCAGGCGGTCGGCTTCGCCGCGGGGCAGCTCGTCGAAGCGGAAGGCGACGAGGACGCCGCCGGGGGCGAGCTCGAAGCGGACCACCTGCGCCCGGGCGCTGAACGGCGCGCCCTCGACCTCGAAGGCGAGGCGGACGGGCTCCGCCGGGTCGAACGGGACGGAGGGGGAGGCGAGGCAACGGATCCCGCCCTCGGCGACATCGAGGATCGTCACCGCCCAGGTGCTCCGCCGGCCGAGGCCGGTCACCCGGCCCCGCATGACGACTGGGACCCGGGCGTAGCGGCGGCGCTGGAACACGAGCGGCTCGCTCCGGGCCACGAGCTCCCAGGCGGGCACGATACCGGCCCGCGTGACGCCCCCGACGCGGCCTTCGACCATGCCGATGCCGCGGGGGTTGGTCCACCGCAGCGCCACCGCCTCGGCCGGAGCCGCCAGCGGCCGGAGCCCGTCGGGGCCCTGGGGGGCGGCGACGGTCAGCCGGTCACCCCGCCGGTCCTCGACCCGGGACGCCAGCCAGCTGCCCCAGCCGGAGCCGAAGATCTCGATGCGCTCGTTGACGTCGGGCCACCGCCCGGGCCGCCGGGTGACGTCGGCGGGATTGGCGAACTCCCCGAAGGCGGGCTGCATGGGACCCGTCAGGCCGCCAGCCGGGGGGCCAGCAGCGATGTCCATCGGGCGGGGGTGGCCAACGTGCCGTCGAGGCGGCCGACGGGAATGCCGCACTGGAGCACTGACGCCGGGCTGACGGTGGCGTCGAGGTCCGTGACGCCGAGCGCATCGAGGCCGCCGAGCCGCTCGGACCATTCGAGGAGGTCCTCGGGCTTGCGGCCGGCGTCGACGGCACCCCAGACCATGGTCGGCTCGAGGGCGTCGATCATGACGCGGGCCCAGTCGCCGGCCCGGCCGACGGGGGCGTCGACGGCCACGATGGTGGGCCGGGCCCGGCGGCGCCAGCTGCGGCGCCACTCGGCGGCCGTGCCCACGTCGGTGATGCGGCGCTCGGGTGGGATGGCCCGACCCTTGTAGCCGGTGGCGGCGACGAGGAGGGCGCCGGAGTCGAGGCCGAGGTCGGCGACGATCTGGCGGGCGAGGTTGATGGCCGCCTCCCTTCCGCCGGCGACGACGATCACCGCTCCCCGGCCCTCGGGCAGCGGCGCCGGAGTGGGCAGGTGTTCGAGCAGGCCGAGAAGCCAGGCGGAGGGATCGGTGCCGGCCGCCGGGGCCGGGTTGGCCACCGCCGCCCGGCGGACGTCCTCGGGGAGACCGAGGCGGGCCAGCGTCCGGTTGTCGACGCCCGGCGGCGTCGAGGCCGGCGGCGCAACGGTCGGAGCGGGTTCGGGCTTCGCCTCCATGTGGCGCGTGATCGATTCGAGCACGGCCGAGAACTGCGGCTGCTCCGTCGAGATCGTTTGGGCCGGAGCGCCGTCGCCGTCGCTCACGCCGTCCGCCAGCGCCAGGAGCCGGTCGCAGAAGTCTTCCGTGGCCTCGAGCCCGAACTCGGCCGGGAGCTCGACGGGGGCGTCGTCGACGTCGACCACGACCTCGAACCGCTCCCGGCTGAAGAACCCGCCGACGCCGCCCTTGCGGAGCCGGTTGGCCTCCACGATCGTGGCCGTGTCGCCGAAGCGGTTGCGGACCTCCTCGAGGACCGACTCCAGGTTCTTCCCCTCACACCGTTGCAGGGACAAGGCTCACCACTCCCATGCTCTCGAGTTCGAGCTGGCGGCCGATCTCCAGGTAGGAGACCACCGCCAGCTGCGGTTGGACGTTGCGGACGAGCCGGCGCAGCGCCGGGCGGATCGGAGCGGCGCAGACCAGCACCGGCTGGCGGCCCTGCTGCTCGGCGGCGGTGGCCCGGGCCGAGACCTCGGCCAGGAGCCGCTCGGCGATCTCGGGGTCGAGGGCCAGGAAGCTCCCCGTCTCCGCCGGGCGCACGGCCTCCAGCAGGGCATGCTCCAGCAACGGGTCGAGGGTCAGCACCGGCAGCTTGCCGTCCGGGGCGTGACCGGCGGAGATCGACGGTCCGATGGCCACCCGCACCGCCTCGGTGAGGACCTCGGTGTCCTTGCTCACCCGGGCCCGTTCCGAGAGGACCTCCAGGATGCGGACCAGGTCGCGGATCGGGACCACCTCGTCGAGCAGCGCCTGGAGCACCCGCTGCACCTCGGCCAGGGAGAGCCCGGCGTTGCCGAACTCGTCGGCCACCACCGGGTCGCTGGCCCGCACGGCGTCGACCAGCATCTTCACGTCCTGCCGGGAGAGGAGCCGGCCGGCGTTGCCCCGCACCACCTCGGCCATGTGGGCGGTGACCACCGAGCCGCGGTCGACGACGGTGGCCCCGGCCAGCTCGGCCTGGGCCGCGAACTCCGCCGGCACCCAGGAGGCGTCGAGACCGAAGACCGGGTCCCGGGTGGGCGTTCCCGGCACGCCGGAGGGGCGCTCGCCGAGGACCAGCACCGAACCGGACGGCGCTTCGCCCCGGGCCACCTCGACGCCGTGGACCCGGATGGCGTAGGCCGCCGGCGGAAGGTCGAGGTTGTCCCGGGTCCGCACCGGGGGGATGACGATGCCGAGCTCCATGGCCACCTTGCGCCGCAGAGCCCGGACCCGATCGAGGAGGTCACCGCCCCGGGCGGTGTCGGCGAGGTCCATGAGGCCGAGGCCGATCTCCAGCTCCAGAGGTTCGACCAGCATGGAACTGGCCAGCTCCTCGGGGCTGTCGGGGGCGTGGCCGGCCAGGGCGGCGGCGTTGCCGGCCACCGCCGCCGCCTTCTCGGCTTCGGCCTCGGCGGCGTTGGACTCCTTGACGCGGATGGAGGCGAACCACAGCGCCGCCCCCACGGCCAGGAACGGGATTTTGGGCAGGCCGGGGACGAGGGCCATCAGGCCGATGCACGTCCCGGCCACGCGGAGCTGCTGTTCCTGGCGCCCGAGCTGGGCGATGAGGTCGGTGCCCATGTCGGCCTCGGTGGCCGCCCGGGTGACGACGAGGCCGGAGGCGATGGAGATGAGCAGCGCCGGGATCTGCGACACCAGCCCGTCCCCCACCGAGAGGAGGCTGTAGCGGTTCACGGCGTCGGTGATGCTCAGGTGGTGCTGCAGCACTCCGATGACGAAGCCGCCGAAGAGGTTGATGGTGGTGATCAGCAGCCCGGCGATGGCGTCGCCCTTGACGAACTTGCTGGCGCCGTCCATCGCCCCGTAGAAGTCGGCCTCGGCCGCCACCTCGCGGCGCCGGCGCCGGGCCTCGTCCTCGGTGATGAGCCCGGAGTTGAGGTCGGCGTCGATGGCCATCTGCTTGCCGGGCATGGCGTCGAGCGTGAAGCGGGCGCCGACCTCGGCCACCCGCCCGGCGCCGTTGGTGATCACGATGAACTGGATCACCGACAGGATGAGGAAGATCACCAGCCCGACGACCACCGACCCGCCGACGACGAAGTGGCCGAAGCTCTCGATGACCTTGCCGGCGTTGCCGTGGAGGAGCACGAGCCGGGTCGAGCTGACGTTGAGGGCCAGCCGGAACAGCGTGGCGATCAGCAGCAGCGACGGGAAGATCGAGAAGTCCAGCGTCCGGCGCACGTTCATGCTGACCAGCAGGATGACGGTGGCCCCGGCCAGGTTGCAGACGAGCAGCAGGTCCAGGAGCATCGTCGGCAGCGGCACGACCATCATGACGACGATGGCGACGACGGCGGCGGGAACGCCGACCTGGCTCAGACGGGTACTTCTCACACGCGACCTCGGGTGCGAAGGTCGCCGTCCGTGGGCTGCTCGACACCGCCGTCCTGGCGGCCTGACGGAGCCCTTGCATCGGACGCCGCGGGCTCGACCTGAGCGGCGGTGGGCATCCGGTGTCTCCGTTGTCCGACTCCTGCCGGTCTCATCGGGGTCAGCACCGCGTCCTCGTTCCGGCGTTCCTGACGAACACCTGTCGTTCTCTTGGAGCGCAGGTTGCCTGTGGGCGGGGCGATCCGGGGCTTCGGCGCCCTTCGGGCCGGGAATCAGGCGGCCGTGCGCCCTTTGAGGCTGAACACGAAGGCCAGGAGGCGGGCGACGGCCTGGTAGAGGTCGGCGGGGATCGCCTGGCCCAGTTTGCAGGCGGAATGGAGAGTACGGGCCAGGGGGACGTCGCGCACGATGGGGACGCCGTGCTTCTCGGCCTCGGCCCGGATCCGGGCGGCGATGTGTCCCTGGCCCTTGGCCACCACCCGGGGGGCGCCCCGCTCCGCCCGGTACTCCAGGGCCACGGCGATATGGGTCGGGTTCACGACCACGACGCTGGCGGTGGCCACCGCCGCCATCATCCGGTTGCGGCTCATCTCGACCTGCCGCTGGCGGATCCGGGACCGGGTCATCGGGTCGCCCTCCGACTGCTTGTACTCCTCCTTCACCTCCTGCTTGGTCATCATGATCTGCTTGCGGACCCGGCGCCGCTGGAAGCCGTAGTCGACGGCGGCCAGCGCCAGGCCGGCCAGCGCCGTCGAACGGACCAGGGCCATCGTCGACGACGCGACGAGGGTCAACACCTGGGTGCTGCTCAGCTGACCGCCGCCGGCCAGCGCCGTTCCCAGATGGGCGATCCCCGGCCAGGCCACGGCGGTGAGCACCAGCAGCTTCAGTGCCGCCTTGCCGGCCTCCCAGGCCGAGTGGGGCGAGAGCAGCCGCTTGATGCCTTTCTTGGGACTGATGCGATCGAACTTCGGTTTCAGGGCCTTGCCCGAGAGGGCGAGGCCGGTCTGGGCGAAGTTGCCGACCACGCCGATGGCCATCATCCCGAGCGCCAGTGGCGCGATGGCGAGGATGCCCCGCCACAGTGCCGACCCCAGCAGGCTGATGGCGGTGGTGGCGTCGGGGCGGGCCACCTCGATGCCGACCTGGTTCATGACCCCGGCCATCGTCTTCGCCCCTTGCCCGACCGTCAGCGGGATCAGGATGCCGGCGGCCAGCATCTGGGCCCAGGTGACGATCTCTCCCGAACGGGCCAGGGTTCCGTCGCGGCGGGCCTCCCGCTTCCGTTTCGGAGTCGGCGCCTCGGTCTTGTCGGAAGCCATGCGCCGTCAGGCCCGGATGAACCGCAGGCTCTGGCGGACGATCTCGTCCGTCATGCCGCTCACCGCGTCGGGGAGGAGCGGCAGGGCCAGCCCGGCCAGCGTCAGGGTCACGAGGATCTTCACCGGCAGCCCGAGCTGGAAGATGTTCAGCTGCGGGGCGGCCCGGGAGAGGAGGCCGAGGGCCGCCTCGGCCAGGAACAGCGCGGCGAGCAACGGCGCCGCGATCTCGATGGCCGAGACGAAGAACAGCGCCAGGTCGCCGGTGAGGAGCTTGGACAGGGTGTCGGTCGACAGGTGGGTGAGCGGCGCGGCGGAGAACGAGGTGAGGAAGCCCCGCACCAGCAGCAGATGGCCGTCGATGGCGAAGAGCAGCGTGGTGGCCAGCACGCTGTAGAACTGGCCGAAGATGCTGGCCGGCTCGTTGTTGGCCGGATCGAAGAGCTGGGCCACGGAGTACCCGCTCGAGAGGTCGATGAGACCCCCGGCCATGGAGAAGGTGGAGAACAGCAGCACCCCGAGGAACCCCAGGGCGAGGCCGGCGGCGACCTGCAGGGCAACGGCGACGATGAGCGAGCCGGCGTCGAGGGGGACGGCCTGGGCGGCGAGACGCGGCCCCACGGCCAGCGCCAGCGCCGCCGACAGGCCCACCTTGACCGGGATCGGCACCGACTTCGTGCCGAACGGCGGGCACACGCTGACCCAGGCCGCGGCCCGGGCCATGGCCAGCAGGAACCCGATGAGGACGGCGGGGGCGACGGAGACGGTGATCGGCACGATGACGGCGGTCGGGCCTCAGGCGGACTGCAGCAGCCGGGGGATCATGGCGAAAAGCTGATTGGTGAATCCCACCATCTCGCTCAGCATCCAGTGGCCGCCGATCATGATGACGAGCCCGATCCCGATCAGCTTGGGCACGAAGGTGAGCGTGACCTCCTGGATCTGCGTGACGGACTGGAACAGCGACACCGCCAGGCCGACCCCGAGGCTGACGAGCAGGATCGGCGCGCAGAGCTTGGCGCAGATGATCATGGTCTGAACGGCGATCTCGATGATGCTGGCGTCCACTCCCGGCCCCTTCCTCAGGCAAAGCTCTTGAGCAGGGAGCGGACGATGAGCCCCCAGCCGTCGACCATCACGAACAGCAGGATCTTGAACGGCAGGGAGACGAGCACCGGCGGCAGCATCATCATCCCCATGGACATGAGCGAGCTGGAGACGACGATGTCGATGACCAGGAAGGGGATGAAGATGACGAAGCCGATGATGAAGGCCGTCTTCAGCTCGGACAGGATGAAGGCCGGGATCAGCGCCGCCAGGCTGACGTCCTCGGGTTTGGCCGGCTTCTGGCCGTTGCCGGCGGCGGCGGCGGCGTTGACGAACAGCGACAGCTCGTCCTTGCGGGTCTGCTTCAGCATGAACGTCCGCAGCGGGGTGACGGCGGCGTCGTAGGCCTGCGCCTGGGTCTTCTGGCCGTGGAGCAGCGGCTGGACGGCGTTGGTGTTGATGTCCGACAGCACCGGGGACATCACGAAGAAGCTGAGGAACATGGCCAGACCGACCACCACCTGGTTGGGCGGGATCGTGTGCAGCCCGAGGGCGTTGCGGGTGAGCGAGAGCACGATCACGATCCGGGTGAAGCTCGTCAGCATGATGAGCAGTGCGGGCGCCACCGACAGCAGCGTGATGAGCACGATGATCATCAGGCTCTGGCTCGGCGCGCCGCTGGTGCCCGGGATCTTGAGCGTCACCGAGGCGTCGGGGTTGTCGGTGGTGCTCGTGCCGGCGGTGTTGGTGTCAGTGGGGGTCGGGAGTCGGCTGGCACCGGCGGTGGCGGTGGCTGCCGCCGGGGCGGGGGCGGCGTCGGCCGCGCCCGGCAGGGCGAGAACCCCGGCCACGGCCAGCGCACAGAAGGCGAGCAGGCCCGCCGCCCCGACACGGGCTGCGGCGCGCCGGCCCCGGAAGGTCGACATCACAAGGACTCCGAGCGGGGCTCAGGACCGGCGGACGGTCCGTTCCCGCAGTTGCTCGAGAAGGTCCTTCCATGGCGTGGCCCCGACGGCCGTCCCTGGTGCGCCGGGAGGAATGACGATGTCGTCCGCCGGCGGGTCGAACTCCGCCGGGTCGATCTCGGTCAGCAGGCTGACCTGGTGGTCGGTCACGCCGAGGACCAGCGTGCGGCTCCCCAGGCGGACGACGGTGACCGACGCCCCCCGGGTGAGGCCGCGCCGGGCGACGACCTCCACCGGCGGCGGACGGCGGCCGCCCCGGCCCCGTCCTCCGGCGGAGGGCCCGCCCCTCGACGGGCCGACCCCGACCACACCGCTGCGGCGCAGCACCGCCGCCGCGCCGGCCATCACCGCCAGGACGACCCCGAGCGAGACGACGACGCGGACGATCAGGGCCGGCACCGAGGCATCCATCGCCGCTACCGGCCTCCGGGCCGGGTGCCGTCCTCGTAGCCGATGACCTCGGTGATGCGGACGCCGAACTCCTCGTCGATGACGACGACCTCGCCCCGGGCGATCAGCGTTCCGTTGACCAGGACGTCGATCGGCGCGCCGGCCGCCCGGTCCAGTTCGATCACCGAACCAGGGCTCAACTCGAGGATGTCCCGGACCAGCATGCGGGCCCGGCCCAACTCCACGGTGACGCCCATCTCCACGTCGCCCAGCAGCTCGATCGGACCCGAGGGCACCGGCCGGGCCGGGCCGCTTCCGGCGGAGCCGCCGGCCGGGATCGGGTCGAACTCGTGGCCCGACACGGCCGGCGGTGCCGGGGCGGCGACGGGCGCGACGAAGGCCAGCGTCGCCTTGTGGACCTCACCGTCGAGGAGCGCCACGCCGAGGCTCGCCTCCCCGGGCCCGGCCAGCAGCGCCGCCGGGGGGACCTCGACGTAGTCGGCGAGTCCGGAGGCGTCGGCACCGAAGGCCGCCGCGGCGGCGAAGAGCGCCGGCTGCAGCCCGGCGGGCAGGTCTCCGGCCGGCGGCGGGCCGACCGGCACGTCCCGGGCCAGGGTCTCGGCGACGGCCAAAACGAGGCGGCCGAGACCGGGGAGAGTCGCGGCCACCGCCCGGGCATCGGGGCCGGGGGCGGGGGGCGCGTCGCCGTCGGTGGGGCGAGCGGACCAGACGCCGTCGGCGGGCAACGCCGAAGCGGCGGCGTCGGCGGCGGCGGCGAGGGCCGCCTCGACGGCGGGGGGAGCGGCGACGGCCGGGCCGGACGGGCTCATGCGGTCTCCTTCGAATCGGCGGAAGCGGTGATGACACAGGCCAGGCGCTTGCCCCGCCGGCCGGGACGGGCCTCGAAGCGGGGCACGCCGCCCACCGCCACCTCGAGGGGCTGGTCGACTGGATGGGCGAGGGGCAGCACGTCGCCGGGCCGGAGATCGACGATGTCGGAGAGGCCCAGCACGACCGGCCGGAAGCTCACGCTGACCGAGACCGGCGCCGCGGCCATCCGTTGGGCGAGGGCGTCGCGCACCGACTCGGCGTCGGACGCCACCCGTCCGGCGAGGAGGAAGTTGCCGCTCACCTCGTCGAGGACGGGCTGGAGGGCGGCGAAGGGGATACACAGCGTCGCCGATCCCTCCTGGGCTCCGATCCGCAGGTCGTAGCCGAAGACGATGACCATGTCCGACGGCGCACCGATCTGGGCGAACTGGGGGTTCGACTCCTGGTGCACGACCACTGGCTCCAGCGCCGTCAGGGATTCGAAGGCGTAGGCCAGCTCCCGCAACACCCGGCCGAGCAGGTCCCGCACCAGCGACTGCTCGATCTCGGTCAGCGGGCGGTGCGGCGTCCGGCCGGTTCCGGGACCGCCGAGCAGGCGGTCGACGGCGGTCATCACCACCGGCAGCGGGAGGTGGAAGATGGCCGCGCCGGCGAGCGGGGGGAGCGACAGGATGGCGAGGTACGTCGGGTTCGGGACGTCCCGGATGTACTCGTCGTAGGTCAGCTGGCCGATGCTCTTGGACTGCACCTGCGAAACGGTCCGCAGCGTCGTCGAGAGCACGGTGGTGAACTGCCGGGCGAAGGTCTCGTGGGCGATCTGGAGCGCCCGGACATGCTCCCGGGTGAACTTGTTGGGCCGGCGGAAGTCGTAGGCCACCGGCGTCGCGCTGGGGGACGGCATGCCCCCCACCATCGACTCGGTGCTCGGGAAATTGAGGGGCGCGCCGGCCTACTGCATGACGAAATCGGTGAAATACACCCCTTCGACCTGATCGGGATAGGCCGCCTCGAGTTGCTTGACCAGTTCGGCCTTGGCCGCCTCCCGTCCCGCCGAGGTCACCAGGTCGGCGTACGACCGGCCGCCGAAGACGGAGATCGTGATGTCCAGGGCCCGGGCGTAGCCCTTGGTGGGATCGCTCGAGTCGTTGGCCGGCACGCTTGCGATCTTCCCCGACAGCTGCAGGCCCAGCCCGATCTTGAGGAAGCGGTCGTCGGCGATGTTGACGGTGATGGGGTCGAGCGTGACGATCGGCCCCGGCTTGGTCGTGGTGGTCGACGCCGGCGCCCCGGGCGTGGCCGCCGCCGCCTTGGATCCGCTCCCGCCGCCGAGCAGGAAGCCCTTCACTCCGCCGAGGAGCCCCATGGCGGCCAGGGCGTAGACGACGATCGTCTTGCCCTTCTTGGCGCCCCCCTGGGCGTCCTCGCCGTCGGCCGGCTTCTTCCTGGCCATCTCAACCACCTCCCGAGTTCGGACCGGCGATCGCGCCGTTGTCCATTGCCGCTGCCACGTCGCCGAGGACGACGATCTCCACCCTGCGGTTGGCCGCCCGGCCCTCGGGCGTGTCGTTGCCCGCCACCGGTCGCGTGTCGGCGTATCCCGCCGCCTGCAGGCGGTCGGGGTCGAAGCCGTGCTGCTCGATCAGCGACCGCAGCACCGTCGTCGCCCGGGCGGTCGAAAGCTCCCAGTTGGACGGGTACCGCCCGGAGATCGGCGTGTTGTCGGTGTGGCCCTCGATCGACAGCTTGTTCGGCAGCTTGTCGAGCGCCGACGCCAGCTGGTCGAGGATCGCCGCACCCTCCGGTCGCAGGTCGGCCTCGCCGGGGTCGAAGAGGACCTTGTCGCTCACGATCGTGACGACCAGTCCCCGGGACTCCAGCCTGAACTGGACGGCGGAGCCGAGACCCACCGCGTCGAGGCTGCGCTGGATCTGCTGCTGGGCGCTCTGGAGGACGGATTTTTCCTGGCGGGCGGCGGTGACGCGTTTCTGGACGTCGGCCAGCGCCGCCTGGGCTGACGCCGTCGACGCCGATTGCTGCGTGTCGTTGCCGGTGACCTGGGCCTCGAACACGGAACCGCCGCCCTCCAGCGGGCCGGCCCCGCCCTGCACCGCCGCCAGCGACGTCGGGCCGCCGAAGCCGCCGGCGATACCGCTCTTCAGCTGCTTGAACTTGGCCAGGTCGACCTGGGAGATCGAGTACAGCACGATGAACAGCACCATGAGCAGCGTGATCATGTCGGCGTAGGTGATGAGCCACCGCTCGTGGTTGACGTGCTCCTCCTCCTCTTCGTGGAGGCGGGACCGGCGGGCCTTGGCGACGGCGGTGGCCACCTCAGGCCGCCTTTTCCGACGAGTCCGGCCGCTCGGCGGCGGGCAGGAACGACAGCAGCTTCTGCTCGATCACCCGAGGGTTGGCCCCGGCCTGGACGGCGAGCACGCCTTCCATCACCAGCTGCATGTGGTGGGCCTCGATCTCGGCGACCCGCTTCAGCTTGTTGCCGATCGGGAGCCACAGGACGTTGGCGGTCAGCACACCCCACAGCGTGGCCACGAAGGCGCCGGCGATGAGGTGGCCGAGCTTGGCCGGGTCGGACAGGTTCTCGAGGACGTGGATGAGGCCGAGCACGGTGCCGATGATCCCCAGCGTCGGGGCGAACCCGCCCATGTCGGCGAAGAACTTGGCTCCCGACTTGTCGGCCGCCTTCTTGGAGGCGATCTCGGCCTCCATGATGTCCCGCAGCTCGTCGGGATCGGTGCCGTCCACCGCCAGCTCGATGCCCTTCCTCATGAACGGGTCGTCGACCGACTTGGCCATCTCCTCCAGCGCCAGCAGGCCCTCGCGGCGGGCCCGTTCGGCGAAGGACACCAGCGTCGCCACCGTCTCGTCCGCCGAGTGCTTCTTGCCCAGCAATGCGGTCTTGAGGGCGGCGAGGGCGCCGGTGGCGTCCTTCATCAGCCCGCAGGCCATGGCCACGCCGAAGGTCCCGACGAAGACGAGGACCATGGCCGGCGGGAGCAGGATGGCGGCCGGGTTGCCGCCCTCCATGATCATCGAGCCGAAGACGGCGCCGAAGGCCAGGCCGATCCCGATGAGGGTTCCCGGATCCATGTCAGCCTTCGTTCTTGCGGTTGATCAGCCGGAGCGCGGTGACATTGGCGGTCTCGGCCGGGGATCGCAGCTGCAGTTCGGCGCTGCGGGCGAGGACGCCGGCCCGGAAGTCGCGGACGCGCTCGACGACCTCGGCCAAGCTCTCGGCCACGATGTACTTCGTGGAGTCGACCAGCGTCAGCACCGTGTCGGGGTGGGCGTCGACCCGTTCGACCAGATCGCAGTTGACGGCGAACTGTTCGCCGTTCAGTCGGGTGAGGATGATCATGTCTCCGTCCTTGGAGGGTCCGGCGGCCATTCCGTGGCGCCCTGACGCCCCTCAGATCGGCCCGCCGGGGGCCGACCTGAGGGGCCGAAAGGCTTAGCGCTTCAGGTTGACGAGATCCTGGAGCAGTTCGTCCGAGGCGGTGATCACCCGGGCGTTGGCCTGGAAGCCCCGCTGGGCGACGATCAGGTTGGTGAACTCCTGGGCCAGGTCGACGTTGCTCATCTCCAGCGTCGAGCCTGACAGGGTCCCCCGCCCGCCGCTGCCGGCCGGCCCGATCTGGGCGAGACCGGAGTTGACGCTGGCCCGGTAGAGCGAATTGCCGGTCTTCTCCAGGCCGGAGGCGTTGGAGAACCCGGCCAGGGCGATCTGGGCGATGGACCGCGTCCGGCCGTTGGAGAACACGCCGGTGACGACGCCGTCCTGGCCGATGGTGAAGGACTGCAACGTTCCGAGGGCCGAGCCGTCCTGGGACAGCGCCGCCACGCTGGAGTCGCCGGCGAACTGGCGCAGCGCCTGGGGGTCGTTGGTGGCGCCGAAGTCGACGGCGATGGTGCCGTTCCAGGCGCCGGTGGCCGCCGTAGGCGTGAGCGTCAGCGTCGGAGGGGGGTTGAAGGCCGGCGGGGTGGCGGCGGAGTCCCAATTCAGCGTGGCGGTGCCGACCGTGACATCGGGCCCGCCACCGGTGTCGGGCATGGTGGCGGTGACCGTCCAGGTGTCGGCGGCGGTCTTGGTGTAGGTGAAGGACGTGTTGACCGCCGCTCCCTGGCTGTCGTAGGCGGTGAGCGACGTCACGATCGACGTGCCGACCGCGGCGTCGGCCGGGAGGTTGCCGCCGAGCTTGATGTTGGCCGTCTCGGTCGGGGCGGTCGTCTGGCCGAGGGGCATCGAGATGTCACCGACCGCGGCGTTGGCGTTGATGGTTCCGCTGGCGTCGGCGGCCCACCCCTGGAGCACGGCGCCGTCGGCGGTGGTGAGCCGGCCGAGGGCGTCGAAGTTGAGGGAGCCGTCCCGGGTGTAGAGCTGCTCGGCACCCTTGCGGACCACGAACAGCCCGTCGCCCTGGATCGACAGGTCGGTGGCCCGGCCGGTCAGCTCGGAGGCGCCCTGGGTGAAGTTCTGCGAGATGCCGGCCACGGTGACGCCGAGGCCGACCTGGGCCGGGTTCGTGCCCCCGGCGCCGTTGGCGCCGCCGACGGCGACCCCCGCGCCCTGGATCGTCTGGCTGAGCAGGTCCTCGAAGACCACGCTGGAGGACTTGTAGCCGACGGTGTTGACGTTGGCGATGTCGTTGCCGATGACGTCCATCATCGTCTGGTGGCTCTGGAGGCCGGAAACCGCCGAGAACATCGAGCGGAGCATGCGTTCCTTCTTTCTGCTTATAGGGTCGGGGCGATCGGAGCGGGCGTTGTCGGAGCGAGGTCGACCTGGGTGACGTCGCTCAGGTTGATGGTGCTGTTGTCGGCGAGGATGAGCGTCGGGCCGTCGCTGCCGAGCTTGGTGCCGGTGACGACCCCGGTCTGCGGGGAGCCGTCGGCGCCGTTCCAGGTGACCTGGCGCCCGAGGAGCCCTGCCGCCCGCTGCGCCGCCTCGCCGGCCACGAGGGCGTCGGTCTGGGTAGCCATGTCGGTGAGCTTCTCGACCATCGAGAACTGGGCGGTCTGAGCCATGAACTGCGAGCTGTCGACGGGCTGCATCGGGTTCTGATACTGGAGCTGAGCCACCAGCAGCTTGAGGAAGTCGTTCTGGCCGAGCTGCGGCGTCGCCGTCTGGTTGGTGGCGCCGCTGGTCGGCGCGCTGATCGGGGTCGGCGGCGCAGCGTCGTAGGCGGTGGCGATGTTCACCGGGCTTCCTTTCGTTTCGGACGGGTCACAGGAGGAGGTCGAGCCGGCCGGCGCCATAGGCCGTTGCGGAGCGGGAACCGACGCCGCTCACCGCCGGAACCGGAACCGGCCCGGTCCGCCGGCCGTCTCGCGCCGGGCGGGTCGGAGCCTCGTCGTCGGGGTTGCGCCGCTGCCCGGCGCCATTGCCTCCACCCGGCCCGACGCCGATGTGACCGGCGTGGAGCCCGGCGTCGGACAGCGCCGAACGCAGATCGGGCAGGGACCGATCGAGCAGGGCGGCGGTGGCCGGCTCGGCGGCGTGAAGGGTCAAATGGACGGTCTCGTGTTCGACGGAGAGTTCGACACGAATGGCGCCGAGGCTCTCCGGCCGGAGCTCCAGCGTGACTTCGTGCCGGCCGCCGCCCCGCCCGTGCAACGGGACGACAGCCGACACGATCTGGTCCGCCACCGCCACCGGGGCCGCCGCCGGGGCCGGGCCGGACGAGGCGGCCGGTGCCTCGGCCGCGCCGGCGGGCCCCGCGGGGGCGGGCCCGGCGGAGGCGGGAACGGAGACCTGGGGTTCGACGCCGGCGGGTCCGGACGGGCGGCGGGCCGGTTCGGGCGCCGGCTCGTGCGGCCCGGAGCCGAGGGGGCCGGCGTCCTCCACCGGGGCCCGGACCGCCGGGTCGGGCAGGACGGCGTCGTCGTGAGCCGCCGGGGCGGCGGTGGCGCGGCGGTCAGCCAGGGCGGCGACCGGCGAGCGGCCAGCGGCGGAGCTGTCGGCGGCGGGCGACGGCTTCGGCGACGGGACCGGTCCGGTCGGCGGCGGAACCGGCCCGGTCGTCGACAGGATCGGCTCGGTCGCCGGCGAACCGGCGGCGGTGATCGGCACGCCGGCCGCGTCCGGAACCGGGTGTGGCGTGACGGCCGGAGCGACCGCCTGCGCCACGGCTGGCGGGGGCCCGGCCGGTTGTCCGACCGCCGCTTCGCCGCCGGACGGCGGGTCGGGCGGGATCACGGCCGGCGAACCTCCGCACAGCTGCTGGGCCAGGGCGGCGACGAGTGCCTCCAGGGAACCGGGAGCGGGGGCGGTACCGGTCGGCGGGCCGTCGGCGTCCTTGTCGGAACCGGCCGAGCGGGCCGAAGCAGCGGGCCGGGCCGGCGCCGGCGGCCGCCCCGGCGTGGGAGCGGACACCGTCGTCGGGCCAGTTCCCGCCAGCAGGGTGAGGAGGGCGTCGAAGTTGACGGAGCCCGCCGCGTCCCCGCCGTTGGCGGGGGGGCCGGAGGCGGACGGCGCCGATGGCGCCGGCGACGGAACGGGCAGAGCCGGGGAGGGCATCATGCGCCGCCTCCGGAGAACGGAAGCAGAGCGGCCAGCAGGCCGGAGCGCTGGGCGGCGAGGCCGCCGGCATCGAAGGCGTAGGCCCCGGTCAACCCCGGTGCGGAGGCCGCCGGCCCGCCCGGCAGGACCCGGCGGATGGCGGTCGGCGCTTCGTAGACCGGCTCGACCTTCACCACGTCGCCGGTCTTCGGCGCCACGACCATGAGCCCGTTCCCGGCGTAGATCCCGATGTGGTCGACGGGGTCGTGGAAGGCGAGCAGATCCCCGGGCCGGGCGTCGGCCAGGCCGGCCACCGGCTGGCCGACCTGGGCCTGGTCGGCGGCGGTCCGGGGGAGGTCGACACCGAGCTGCCCGTAGACGTACTGGACGAGGCCGGAGCAGTCGAAGCCGGCCGGCGAGGCGCCGCCCCAGACGTAGGGCACGCCGAGGAACTGCTGGGCGACGTCGACGGCGGGCGACAGCCCGGCCGGTACCCGGGAGGGCACATCGCCGCCGGCGAAGGAGGACGCCGTCCGCAGGCCGCCCAGCTGGTTCGACAGGACCGCGGCAAAGCCGGGCGCCGCCGGCGGGGCGAAGCGGGCCTGGATCTCGTCGATCCGGCTCTGGACGGCGGCCATCGGGTCGAGCCCGGCGACGGAGGTCAACTGCGCTCCCAGCGGGTGTTCACGATGTCGTCGGCGGTCTTGGTCTCCTCCCGGCGGCGCTCGACGGTGAAGGCCTCCCGGCCGCGCTCGTCGAGATGCTCCAGGGCCGACACCCGGGTGGCGGCCGACGACCACTCGTTCCGCCGCTCCTCCACCGCTTCACCGGCCCGGACCGCATCGGTCTTGGCCGCTCGATAGGCCTCGCCGGCCAGCATGGTCGTCTCCGCCCAGGCGAGGAACGACGCCGAGGACTGCAGGCCGTGCCGGGCGCAACGGGTCGCCAGGGCGTGGCGGCTCGCCGCTTCCCGGGTGGCGGCGGCGTTGGCCAGGACACGGGCGGCGGCCAATTGGGCCGCGGCCTGTTCCTCCTGGATCTTCCGCACCCGCAGCACCTTCGACAGGGAGAACGAGTACTTCTTCACTGGAGGAGCCCATTCAGCCGGGCCCAGCTGTCGGCGACGGGGGCGACGTCGTCCATGTCCTGGCAGAGGAAGGCCCGGATCTCGGCCGACAGCGCCAGGGCCCGGTCGGCATCGGTGTTGGTGCCCGGCACGTAGGCCCCGATCTCCACCAGATCCTTGACCTCCCGCTCGGCGGCCAGCAGGCGGCGGAGTCCGATGGCGGCCGCCTTCTGTTCCGGCGTGGTGACGGCACCGGCGACCCGGGAGATCGAGTCGAGGACCTCGATCGTCGGGAAGTGGCCGGCCGAGGCCAACCGGCGGGACAGCACCACGTGACCGTCGAGGATCGAGCGGGCGCAGTCGGCGATCGGCTCGTCCATGTCGTCGCCGTCCACCAGCACGGTGTAGAGCCCGGTGATCGAGCCGCGCTCGGCGGCGCCGGCCCGCTCCAGCAGGCGGGGCAGCAGCGAGAAGACCGACGGCGGATAGCCCCGGGTGGCCGGCGGCTCGCCGGCCGACAGGCCGACCTCCCGCTGGGCCATGGCGAAGCGGGTGAGGCTGTCCATCATGAGGACGACGTCCATCCCCTGGTCCCGGAACCACTCAGCGATGCGGGTGGCGGTGAAGGCGGCCCGCAGACGCACCAGTGCCGGTTGGTCGGACGTGGCCACGACGACCACCGAACGGGCCAGGCCTTCGGGGCCGAGGTCGCGCTCGAGGAACTCCCGTACCTCCCGGCCCCGCTCGCCGACCAGCGCCAGCACCGACACCTGGGCCTCGGTGCCCCGAGCGATCATCGACAGCAGCGACGACTTTCCCACTCCGGAGCCGGCGAAGATCCCGAGGCGCTGGCCCCGTCCGCAGGGGATCAGCGTGTCCATGGCCCGCACACCGAGCGGCAGCGGACGGTCGACGTTGGCCCGCAGCAGGGGGTGCGGCGCCGTCCCCTCGACGGTCACCGTCTCGAGCCCGGCGGGCAGAAGCCGTTCGTCGATCGGCCGGCCCAGCCCGTCGAGCACCCGGCCGAGCAGCGCCCGGCCGACCGAGATGGTGGGCGGGTGACCGGGCGTCCAGACCGGGGCGCCCGTCCGAAGGCCGTGGAGTTCACCGAATGGCATGCAGACGATGCGGTCGCCGTGCAGGGCGACGACCTCGCCGCCGACCTTGCCGGTGGGGGCGAAGATGACCACGGCGTCGCCGATGGCGGCGTCGAGGCCGGCCACCTCGAGGTGGATGCCGACCACGCGTTCCACGCGCCCGAACCGGCGGGGCCGGGCGGCCTCGAGCGCCGCGGCCAGACGGCGCCCTTCGATGATGCGGGCTGCCGTCATCGGTCGGTACCGAGCAGCGCGGCCCGGACCCGGTCGAGGGCCGGGCCGAGCTGGGCGTCGATGCGGGAGTCGCCGACTTCGAGAATGCAGCCGCCCTGCTCCACCGACGGATCGGCGATGAGGGTCAGCGCGCCGGGGACGGCGCCAACCGGCGCGTCGCCCAACGCCGCAACATCGGACGGGTGCAGCCGGGCCAGCGCCGTGCACCCCGCCGGCACCAGGGCCAGGGCCCGGGCCAGGGCGTCGGCGCCGGGGGAGGCCGACACTTCCAGCTCCCGGCCGATGATGGCCGCCGCCAGGTCGACCGCCGTTTGGGCCAGGGCGTTCTCCAGGCCGGCCAGCTCCAGGGCCTGACGGCGGCGGAGCTCGTCGGCGGCGCCGGCCAGCGATCGGATGACCGCTTCGAGCCGGGCCGAGGCGGCGGCCGTCTCGGCGGCGGCGGCCGCCCGTCCGGCGCTCAGGCCTTCGGCCACGCCGGCGGTGTAACCGTCGTCGTAGCCGCGCCGTTCCTCGGCGGCGGCATTCTGGTGTTGCTCCAGCGGAGGGCCGGGCAGCTCGGCGTCGAGCGGCGAGAACGCCTGGGTGAAGGCGACGCCGCGCAGGACCCTGGCCCTACTCGACGAATTCATCGGCGCTCCTCACGAGGACCAGCTGGCCCGACTCTTCCAGCGCCCGGACCACCCGGACGATGGCGCCCTGCGCCTCTTCCACGGTCTTGAGCCGGACGGCGCCCAGGAGGGCGATCTCCTCGACGAGGTTGGCGGCGGCCCGTTCCGACATGTTGCGGGTGATGGCGCTGCGGACCTCCTGGCGCACACCCTTGAGCGCCACCGCCAGCTCCTTGGAGTCGACCTGGCGCAGCACCAGCTGGATCGAGCGGTCGTCGAGGCCGGCGATGTCCTCGAACACGAACATCCGTTGGCGGACCTCGTCGGCGAGCTCGGAATCCTTGTCCTCCAGACCCTCGAGGATGAGGCGTTCGGTGGCCCGGTCGGAACGGTTGAGGATGTCGACCAGGCTCTGCACGCCCCCTACCGAGGACAGCTCCGAGGGCTGCAGCACCGACGACAGCTTCCGCTCCAGCATCTGCTCCACCTGGGCCACGACCTCGGGGCTGGTGCGGTCCATGACCGCCAGGCGCATGGCGACGTCGCGCTGGAGGTCCTCGGCCAGGCCGCTCATCACCATCGCCGCCTGGTCGGGACTCATGTAGGCCAGCACCAGCGCGATCGTCTGGGGATGCTCGTCGGCAATGAACGACAGCACCTGGCGGGGATCGGCCCGCCGCAGGAACTCGAAGGGCAACTCGATGAGCGACGCCGTCACCCGGTCCAGGATCTCGGTCGCCTTGTCGTTGCCGAGGCTCTCCTCCAGCAGGCTCCGGGCCCGCTCCAGGCCACCGGCGGTGATCGACACCTTGGCGTCGGCCATCTCCCGGAACTCGCCGACGACCTCCTCGACCAGCGTGCCGTTGATCGTCCGCATGCGGGCGACCTCGGCCATGATCTCGGCCACCTCGGTCTCCCGCATCGAGCGGAGGACCTCGGCGCTGCGCTCCTTGCCCATATGGAGGATGAACACCGCCGCCTTCTGGGCGCCGGTCAGTGTCCGGTCCCGGCTCATCACTGCCTCCGGTCAGCCAGCCAGCCCCGCAGGATCTGGGCGACCTCGTCGGGTTGGCGGTCGATCAGCTCCGCCAGTTCGTCGTTGACATCCGGGGCGCCCGGCAGCGCCGGCGCCGCCTCGCCCCCCAGTTCCCGCCGTTCGAGCCCGTCCAAAGGCCCGTGGCCGGCGCCGGAACCGATGGCCGCCAGCGCGGCCTGCAGCGCTTCGGCATGCATCGGACCGGCGGGCAGGACGCCGGGAACCGGATAGCGGGTCACCCCCGCCTTGCGGGCGCTGCGCCAGGCGAGGAACAGCGCCACGAGCACGATCAGCAGGACCCCGACGGTGCGGACCAGCCCGAGCAGCTGGGCCTTGGCCTTGTCGGCCGCGGCGGCCTTCTGCTCCTTGGCGGCGGCGTCGGCGGCGCTGTGGTCGAAGGCCAGCTGGGAAACGGTGATGACGTCGCCCCGCTTGGGATCGATCCCCGCCGCCGCGCTCACCAGCGAGGACAGCTCTGCCGGGGCCGCCTTGACCTTGGTGTCGACCAGCACCGCCACCGAAAGCCGGTTCACCGACCCGGGGGCCGACTTCACCTGTTCGGTGACCTTGCCAACGGCGAAGCTCTGGTCGGAGGTGTCCTTCTGGTAGCTGTTGGCCGAGGACGCCGCCCCCTGCGTGGCGGTCTGGGTCTGCCCGGTCGTCCCTCCGAGGGCGCCGCCGGCGGCGTTGGCCGCCCCCGGCCCGGAGAACGTCTCTTTCGACGTGTTGGAGCTCACCACCGGCGCCGTCTGGCCCGCCGGCGGAGTGGCGAAGGACTCCGTGGTGGTGGAGCGCTGGTCGAAGTTGAGGTCGGCCTTCACCCTCACCACCGCGCCGCCCTGGCCCGTGACCGGGGCGAGGAGGTCCTCGATGCTGCGGGCCAGGCCGTCCTCGAAGCTGGCCGTCTGGCTGGCCTGGTCGCCGGCGCCGTCGAGCCCGCCGTCACCCGGCGCCGAGAGGGTGTGGCCCGAGGAGTCGGCGACGGTCACCGCCGTCGGGTCGAGGCCCTCCACGCTGCCGGCCACCAGGTTCACGATCGAGCGCACCTGGTCGGAGTTGAACTTCTTTCCCGGCGCGGCCTTGAGGAGGACGGAGGCGCTGGGCTTCTGGGAGTCGTCGGCGAAGACGTCGCTGGTCGGGATCACCAGGTGGACGTCGGCGCCCTGCACGCCGTCGATGGCGCCGATGGTGCGGGCCAATTCGCCCTCCAGGGCCCGCTGGTAGTCGACCCGCTGGTTGAACTCCGACGTCGTGATCCCCTGCTTGTCGAGCAGCGAGTACCCCTGCGAGCCGCCGGTCGGCAGGCCCTTGGCGGCCATGTCGAGGCGAAGCTGGTACACCTGGGCTTCGGGGACCATGATCGTCGCTCCGCCGTCCGCCAGCTGGTAGCCGACACCCTTGCTCGACAGCTGCGTCGTGATGGAGCTGGCGTCGGTCTGGCTCAGGTTGTTGTACAGCGGCGCCATCGTCGGCTGGCCGGCCCACTGGGTGAAGAAGTACCCGCCGATGACGACCGCGGCCATGGCCAGCATCAGCATGGTCTTCTGGCCCGACGTGAACCCGGACCAGACGGTGGCCGCCCGGCGCCGGATCGCGGTGAGATCGAAGTTGGACTTCCCCGGCACCGTTCTCAGACCCCCATGTTCATGATTTGGTTGAAGGCGTCGACGGCCTTGTTGCGGACGGCGACGGTGAGCTCGGTGTCGAGCGACGCCTCGGTGGCGGCGATCATGTAGTCGTGGACGTTGGTCAGGTCGCCGGTGGCGGCGCTGACCGCCAGCCGGTCGGCGTTGGCCTGGGCGGCCTGCAGCCCGTCGACGGCCTGGTTGAGCATCTGCCCGAAGCTCGGTGCGCCGCTGGCCCCGGAGGCGGTCGTCCCGGCGACGGTGCCGGGATCGGTGGCGCCCGGTACGTCGGGGAAGCCGCCGGTCCAGCCGACCTGGCCGGAGGTCGGAAGCGTCGGGGTTGTCGGCAGCGATACGGCGGTGGCGCCGATGGCGGCGATGGTCATCGTCAGCGTCCGATCGACAGCGCCTGCTGGTAGGCGTCCTTGGCCCGGTCGATCACCGAGAGGTTGGCCTCGTAGCCCCGCTGCGCCATCATCATCTGGGCCATCTGGTCGCCGAGGTCGATGTCGGGATAGCGGACCATCCCGTTGGCATCGGCCAGCGGGTTCTGGGGATCGCTGACCAGGCGGCCGGTGGGGTCCCCGAGGGCGATCCCCGACACCGCCGCGCCGGCGGGATCGCCGGCGCTGGCCGTGGTGCCGGTTCCGACCGGCGACGCCAGGACGAAGCGGGCCTGGTAGGCCGGCCCGCTGGTCGGGGCGGCGTCGTCCATGTTGGCGATGTTGTCCGACACGGCGTCCATCCACGTCCGGAACACGGTGAGCCCGGACTGCGCCGTCGACAGCGTGGGGAACAGCATCAGTTCGCACCCCCGATGGCCGTCTTCAGCAGCCCGAACTTCTCGTTCATGGCCGCCACCATCGTCTGGTAGCTCAGGTCGGTGGCGGTGAGGGCCACCACCTGGCCGTCGATCGACACGTTGTTCCCGTTCTGGTTGACGGGATCGGTGGTCGCCGTGGTGGTGACGTTCATCGCGGACGGGTCACCGTCGGCGATGGCCGCCCGGAGGCTGTCCTCGAAAGAGACCTGGCCGGCGATGTAGCCCGGCGTCTCCACATTGGCGACGTTGTCAGCGATCACCCGCTGGCGGGCGGCCAGACCGTCGAGGGCCGCCTGGATGGCAGAACCGGTGGCGTCGATCATCGCGACCACGGACACATAGCGCCGTCTCCCGAAC